>Ga0136633_1003232_pt1 | contig 10804 bp, 8 predicted proteins | sample AntDrymeUQ832206_2_FD_105494 | JGI IMG/M metagenome (GOLD analysis project Ga0136633, IMG submission 105494) | Polar desert sand microbial communities from Dry Valleys, Antarctica - metaG UQ83 (22.06) | ecosystem: Environmental > Terrestrial > Soil > Desert | place: Antarctica: Dry Valley...
GGTTGCGGCGCGCGGACCGAAGTAGGTCCAAGCTGCGTTATGTTACGATGATCCGCTCAATTTACCTTACGCTTGCGTTTGCATTGGCCGGGTGCGGCGCCCCCGCTCCGGCCGCACCGCCGACATTTGACCCGCTCGCATTCTTCACCGGCGTGTCGCGCGGTGAGGGAACGCTCAAGGTGATAACCAAGCCAGGCGTAAAGCTCCGCGTCGAAAGCCAGGGCCGCCCCGACGGCAAGGGCGGCATCATTCTCGACCAGACGATCCACGAGGGAAGCAAGCCGGCGCGGCAACGGCGCTGGGTTCTAAAGCCGACCTCGCCGACGACGATGGCCGGGACAATTACCGACAATCCGGGCCCGGTTAGCGGGCGGATGGACGGCAACCGCTTGCTGCTTAACTATACGATGAAGGGCGGGCTAAAGGCCGAGCAGGTGATGACAATCCAGCCCGGTGGGCGCTCGCTCGTCAACCGCATGACGGTGCGCAAATTCGGCATGGCCGTCGCGCACGTCAATGAGGTCATCACCAAGGTCGACTGAGACGCGCTGCTCTTCCCACTCTTGCTACGCCCGGCCGAGCGGCTATTCCTCTTTTCCAAGGGGAGCCTGTAATGAACGAAGACACACAAGCCAAACCATGGTCGATGACGCGCGTGATCACCGCCTCCTCGGCGGGCACCGCTTTCGAATGGTATGACTTCTTTATCTTCGGCTCGCTGACTCCGGTGATCGCCAAGGTGTTCCTCGCCGGGCTTGACCCGACATCGGCGCTGATCGCCGCGCTCGCCTTGTTCGCGGTCGGCTTTGCTTTCCGGCCGCTGGGCGCGATCATCTTCGGCGCGATGGGCGACCGCGTCGGGCGCAAAGCGACCTTTCTCGCCACCGTCGGCCTGATGGGTGGCGCAACCTTCGCAATCGGCCTGCTTCCGTCCTACGCAACGGCCGGAATCATTGCCCCGATCCTGCTCGTTTTCCTTCGCATATGCCAAGGCACTGCGCTTGGCGGAGAATATGGCGGAGCGGCGATCTACGTCGCCGAACATGCTGCCAACGACAAGCGCGGCGCTGCGACCGGCTGGATCCAGTCGTCGGCTTCGTTCGGACTGCTCGCGGCTTTGCTGGTCATCGTCGCCACGCGCACCGCGCTCGGCGAGGAGGCATTCGCCGACTGGGGCTGGCGGATCCCCTTCCTGGCGTCGGTCTTCCTGCTGGGAATTTCGCTGTGGATGCGGATCAAACTTTCCGAAAGCCCACAATTCGCCAAATTGCGCGAGGAGGGCAACGTCTCGACCGCCCCCCTGACCGAGGCTTTCGCCCGGCGCGACAACCTCAAGCAAGTGTTGATCGCCTTCTTCGCCATCATGTGCGCCCAAGGCGCGGTGTGGTATTTCACATTCTTCTACATGCAGGTGTTTCTTGAAAAGTCGCTCGGGCTTCCCGCGGCGTCCAAGGACATGCTGCTGATTGCCATGACCGTTGTCTCAGCGCCGCTTTACGTTTTCTTCGGCTGGCTAAGCGATCGCGTTGGCCGCAAGCCGGTGATGCTTGGCGGGATGCTGCTTGCGCTCGCGCTTTATTTCCCAGGCTCGCATCTGATCGCTTCGGCCACGAACCCGGCTCTCGTCGAGGCTCAGCGCGCCAGTCCGGTGGTGGTGGTGACCGATCCGGCGACATGCTCGGCCCAGTTCGACCCGACCGGGACGCGACGCTTCGACACTGCGTGCGACATTGCCAAGAGCCTGCTAGTCGCGCGCGGCATTTCCTATCGCGAAGCCACCTCGCCCGACGGCTCGACCTCGATCCGCGTGGGCAGCCGTAGTCTTGCCGTTGCGGACGGCAAGCGGGTCGATGCTGCGGGCTTGAAGGCGCTCAAGTCCGGGACCGGCGAGCTACTTCAACAGCAGCTTCTCGGCGCCGGCTTTCCAGCCTCGGCCGACCCCGAGGCGATCGATTACGTGACCCTGCTTCTGGTTTTGCTCGGCTTCGTGGTTGCGGCCACTGCGCTCTATGGTCCCCAGGCTGCAGCACTGGTGGAGATGTTTCCGACCCGCATTCGGTACACCGCAATGTCGCTGCCTTACCATATCGGCACCGGTTGGGTCGGTGGCTTTTTGCCGGTCACCAGCTTCGCGATCGTGGCGATTACCGGGGATATCTATGCCGGGCTTTGGTATGCGGTTGGCTTCACGGCATTGTCGGCCGTGGTCACGATATTCTTTCTCAAAGAGACAAGGGGCAAGCCACTCGAAGAGTGTTGAGGAGATGACAATAACGCCGTTTGTCGCTTTTTAGAAAATAGGCTTGCATCCACGCTACAAATGTAGCATCACTACAAATGTAGCGTGGAGAATCACCGCATGTTGAATCGATTGCCGCCTCGTGAACGCCAGATTGTCGATCTGCTATTCGAGCGGGGCGAAATGGCCGTTGCGGATATCTGCGACGCTTTGCCCGACCGCCTCAGCGGCTCGGCCGTGCGCGCCATGCTCAAGCGGCTCGAGGACAAGGGGTCTGTCCGCCGCGAAGAGTCGGACCGCGGCTTCCTCTTCTCGCCGACGATGTCCGATGAGAAGGCGCGCAAGAGTGCGCTCGGCGACGTGGTCAAGACCTTCTTCAACGGCTCGGCGGCCGGGGCGGCTACGGCGCTGCTCGGCATGTCCGACAAACTCGACACTGAAGAACTCGACGAACTCGAGGCGATGATCGCCCGCGCGCGGCTGGCCAAGGGGGCTTAGGCACATGGAAACGCTTCTCGGACTGGCGCTGAAGTCGCTGCTCATCGCCGGCGCAACGCTGGCCTTGCTCCACTTCACCCGCAACCGCTCGTCCGCCGAGCGCTCGTGGATCGCCCACCTCGGCCTGTTCGCGCTGGTCGCACTGCCGCTCGCCAGCCTCGCGCTGCCGGCGATGCATGTCGCCTTGCCCGAGGCGCTGTCCCCGGCCCCCGCGATCGTCGAGATCGCCCCCCGGGCGACCAGTAGCGGAGCCGAGACGGCCACCTCAGCCGGCGCGACGGCGATCGAGAACATACGCGGACCCGTCGCGGCGCCGGCTGTGACACCAGGCTTCGACTGGACGCCCTATGCCTATGCCGCGCCCGCCGCGGCGCTTTTGTTTATTACGCTGCTCGCCTTGCTGCGCCTGTTCGCGCTGCGCCACCGCGCGCAGGTGCTGGTCGATCCGATCTGGTTGAGCGCGCTCGCCCATGCTCAGCGCCGCATGGGATTCAAGAACGGCACCGCGCTGCTGACCAGCAACGAACTTAGCTCGTCGATCAGCTGGGGCCTGATGCGCCCGGTCATCCTGCTCAACGAGGAGGCGCTCGAAGCGTCGGGCGAAGCCGAGGCGATTATCGCCCATGAGCTCGCCCATGTCGCCCGCCTCGACTGGGCGAAACTGATGCTGGCGCGCGTCGCCACCGCCATCTTCTGGTTCAACCCGCTCGCCTGGATACTCGCCCGGGAAGCCCATCAATTGCGCGAGGAAGCCGCCGACGATGCGGTGCTCGCCGCCAACATCGCCGACACCGATTACGCCCAGCTTCTGGTCGGCGTCGCCCGGCACGAGTGCAAGGGCCTCCTGCTCGGCGCCCATGGCATCTCGCCCGGCAAGGATTCGCTCCGCCGCCGCGTCCGCCGCGTGCTCGACGGAACCCTGGCGCGCGGTCCCGCCCAGCGCAGCTGGGTCGCTGGTTTTGCGGCCGGGATGCTGGTCATGGCCGCGCCGCTCGCCGCGCTGACCTTCGCGCCCAAGGAGGACCTCCCAGAAGATACGCTGATCGGCAAGAAATTCGCCGGCGGCGCGCCACTACCCAGGGCGATTGCCGCTGGACCTCAAGCGGCGACCACCGTCGGCCCGACTGTATCGACAACGGTCGCCGGTGCGCTGGCGGCGGCCGTCGGGGCAGTGCATCCGCATCCGAACGATGCCGAAAACGATCGGGATATCAATAAGGATGTCGACGTCGATATCGACATAGATGACGATGTCGACATCGACATCGATGAAGGCAATGTCAGCATCAAGCGCGGTCGGTCGCGCGGGGGCGACCCCATCGAAACCGCCATCGCGATGAAGATTCACGGTGTGACGCCCGAATATGCCGCCTCGATCAGGGCTGCCGCGCCTCAGCTCGGCAATCTCGACACCGACACGCTCGTCGGGTTTAAGATTCACGGCGTTACTCCGGCCTATATCCGCGAACTGAATGCACTCGGCTATCGCAAGCTGGACGCCGACACGATCGCGGCCTCAGCCATTCACAGGGTCGGGGCCGATTACGCCCGGAAGATGGCGGGTGCCGGCTATCCGGGGCTTAGCCTCGATAAGCTGGTAACGATGAAAATCCATGGCGTGACGCCGGAGTTCGTCGCCAAGTTCCGCCGGGCGGGTTACCCGGCGATGAGCGCAGACCAGATCATCAAAATGAAGATTTTCAACCTCGACCCTTCCGATATTGAAGGCCGGCCGCCGCCACTCCCGCCCCAGCCACCGTCTCCGACTCGTCCAGACTAACCTTTTTCTGACGCTCATCGCTGGCCAGTAACGCCCCCCATCGGGGCGAGCGCCCAACCTTGTCCTCCAACCTGCAGGAGAGTTGTCGTGAACCGTGCCATGACCTTCGTCGCCGCGACCGTTGCTGCCTCCATCGCGGTCTCGGCCGCTTGCTTCGCCGCAGTCGCCCCTTCGATCGGCTTCACCATCAAGGACAGCGGTGCACCGAACCTTGTCCAGCTCGGGCTCGACGCGCGCTTCGGCTCCAACAGTAATAGCAACTGGTCGACCAGCTATCGACTGGAGGAATTGCGGGGACTCACTTCGGCGCAGCTTCGCTCGCCCACGGCGACGCCGGTGCGCTTTGCACTGGTTCGCGAAGCAGGCCGGGTCGACTGCGCCGGCCAGGTGCGCGCCATGGCCGGAGGTGGAAGCTGCGGCTTCACGCCGGATCCGGCTTTTGCCGCTCTATTGGCAAGCCGCGGCATCGGCCAGCCCAGCGCGCGCCAAAGCTATGCATTGGCGTTGGGCGGCGCAAGCCGCGCCCAGCTCGATGCGCTCGCCGCCGCGCGCTATCCGCGGCCGAGCGTCGACCAGCTAGTTGCAATGTCGATTCACAAGGTCAGCCCGGCGTATATCCGCGGGCTTGCCGACGCCGGCTACCGCCTCGGCGACGTCGACGACCTCGTCGGATTCAAGATTCACCGAGTGACCCCGGACCTGATCGCCGCTTATCGCCAAGCCGGCTATCGCGACCTGTCGGCCAGCGACCTTACCGGCATGGCCATCCACCGTGTCACTCCCGAGTTTATTCGCGCCTTTGCGAACCTCGGCTATCGCAACCTTACAGCCAACAAGCTGACGGCGATGGCGATTCATCGGGTGACACCGGAATTCGTTCGCGGCTTTGCCCGCCTCGGCTACCGTGACCTTTCCGCCGACAAGTTGGTCGAGCTACGCATCTTCAACGTCACGCCGGACGATGTTCGCGCGTTCCAGGCGCAAGGCGGCGCTTTGCCCTCGGCCGAGCAGCTTGTGCGGCTGCGGCTCGGCGGATTTCGCCGCAAGCGCGACCGCCGATGATCGGTAGCGGTCGCTCAATCTTTTCAGGGGGAAACACTCATGATGCATAATCGTCGATTGGCACTACTCGCGGGCGTCGCCGCATTCGTCCCCGTTGGCGCCGCCGCTCAAAGTGCCGACCCCGCAGTCGCGCCGGCCCCTCAGGCGAGTGCGGCCAGCGACCGGCGCATCTATACACCCGCCGACTTCGCGCGATTCTCGCCCAAGACCGCGTTCGACATGCTGGCGCAGGTTCCGGGCTTCACCATTCGCGGTGCCGATCAGGAGCGCGGGCTTGGACAGGCGTCGGAAAACGTCCTCATCAATGGCCAGCGCAGCGCCAACAAGTCGGGCGGCGCCATCGCCGAATTGCAGAAAGTGGTCGCGTCGAACGTCGAGCGGATCGAGATTGTCGAAGCCGCGCAGCTCGGCATCGCCGGCCTGTCGGGCCAGGTTGCCAACATCATCGTCAAGGCAGAGAAGAAAGCGAGCGGCCAGTTCGAGTACCGACCGGAGTTTCGCGCTCATTATGCGTCTCCGAATCTGTTTCGCGGTCTTGTCAGCTACAGCGACAAGCTGGGGCCGGTCGATTACACGCTGAGCGTCGAAAACCAGGCGGGCCGCGGCGCTTATGGCGGCCCGGCCGTCCTGCGCGATGCTTCGGGCGTGCAGTTTGAACGGCGCGAGCTCGACCTCCATTCTGACTTCGACCAGCCAAGCCTGATCGGGCGTTTCGCAATCGACGGTCCGGGGTCCTCGGTCGGCAACCTCAACCTCGCTTGGAAACCCTATTTCTCCGAATTCGCCAACAAGGAGAGGCGGGAACGGGTTGACGGCAACGACCGCGACCGGCTGACGACGCAGACCCAGAAGGGTTATGTATACGATGTAAGCGGCGACTATAGCTTCGCCGTCGGCCCGGGCCGGCTCAAGCTGATCGGACTGCGCACATTCGACCATGAGCCTACGATCACCACTCAGGTGACCAGCTTCGACAGCGGCGCTCCTTCGGAAGGCGTGAAGTTCGACCGCGACGTGCGCGTTGGTGAGACAGTCGGGCGCATGGAATATGCGTGGAAGATGGGCCGCAACGACCTGCAGCTATCGCTCGAGCGCGCCGATAATAAGCTGGAGCAGGTCGGTCGGCTATTCCTCCTCGCACCCGACGGCGATTTTGACGAGCTGGACTTCCCCCAAGGCAGCGGCACCGTGGTCGAGCGGCGCTACGAAGGCACGGCCACTTTCAGCCGCCCCCTGGCGGCCAACCTTGACCTGCAATTGGTCGCGGGCGGCGAGATTTCGCGGCTGGAGCGGGTCGACGGCGACGTTCCGGCGCGCAAATTCTTCCGCCCCAAGGGCAGCCTGTCGCTCGCCTGGCGGCCGGCTGCGGGGTGGGACGCAAGCATCAAGCTGCGCCGCCGCGTCGGCCAGATCAGCTTCTACGACTTCCTGGCCCAGCCCAATTTGCAACAGGATCGCGAGAATGCCGGCAATCCCGACCTCGTGCCGCCCCAAAGCTGGGAAGCCGAAGCCGAAGTTGGTCGCGACTTCGGCGCCTGGGGCAAAACCCGGCTCAAGGTCTACGGCCACCGCATCGACGAAAGCGGCTCGCGCGACCGCTGGGCGAGTGTGTCGCTGCGTCACGACGTCGCCGGAACTGACTTCGCCTGGGGCGCCTCCGCCAGCCACAGTCGCTACAACAACAATTACTTCCTCACCGAAATCTATCGCAATTGGGAAGGGCCGTGGTTCGCCAATGTCTATGTCGAGCATAAGGACCTGTTCGGCCTCACCGTCCGCGGCACCGTCGGCAATGTTCTCAATGCGCGTCACCGCGAAGAACGTGTGGTCTATGTCGGCCGCCGCGACGCGGATCAGGTCGCCTTCTACGAAAGCCACAACGAACTGATCGGGCCGATCTTCAGCCTGTCGGTGCGGGGGACATTTTAAGCGCGGCGGCGGCGCGGGCGCGCGCCGCCACATCCTCCAGCGTCGCCCCCGGCGCGACGATCCAGCTCCCGCCGACGCACAGCACCGAAGGGTGCGCCAGCCACTCAGCAGCAGTGTCGGCCCGGATCCCGCCGGTCGGGCAGAAGCGCGCATCGGCGAAGGGGCCACTGAGTGACTTGAGCGCGGCGAGCCCGCCGATCGCCTCGGCGGGGAAGAATTTGAACCGGTCGAGGCCGTGGTCGATGCCGCGCATGATGTCGCTTGCCGTGGCGACCCCGGGGAGGAAGGGAATGGCGCTGGCAGTCGCCGCGCGGGCAAGCGGATCGGTGAGCCCGGGCGAGACGATGAATTGCGCACCGGCATCGGTCGCCAGCTTGAACATGGTCTCGTCAAGCACGGTGCCTGCGCCGATGATGGCTCCTTTTACCCTGGACATGGCGCGCATCGCGGGCAGGGCGTTGGGTGTTCGAAGCGTGACCTCGATCACCGGCAGGCCGCCAGCGACCAGCGCTTCGGCAAGCGCGACGGGATCGACATCGTCATCAAGCACGAGCACCGGGATGACCGGGGCGAGGCGCATGATCTCGTCGATCGTCATGACGCGCTGTCCATCGCCGAAAGCATGACCGACCCGCCCTCCTCCGCAGTGGGGGCGGAATGGCGCATGAAGGCGAATAATTCTCGCCCGGTGCCAAGCGGCGGGGCTGGCGCTTCGGCATGCTCACGCGCGGCGAGATCTACGCCGACCGCCTCGAGGCTGCCGCGCGAGGCGCACAGGCGTACAACGTCACCATCGCGTAGCTGGCCGAGGGGTCCACCGCCAAAGGCCTCGGGCGAGACGTGGATTGCGGCGGGGACCTTGCCGCTCGCCCCCGACATGCGCCCGTCGGTGACCAATGCGACCTTATGGCCCTTGTCCTGAAGCACCCCCAATAAAGGGGTGAGTTTGTGAAGTTCGGGCATGCCATTGGCGCGGGGGCCTTGGAAGCGAACTACGACGACGACGTCGCGTTCGAGCTCGCCCGCCGTGAAGGCGCTGAGTACGGCATCCTGGTCGGAGAAAATGCGGCATTGCGCCTCCACCGTCCAGCGATCTTCGGCGACGGAGCTGGTCTTGAAGATGGCGCGGCCAAGGTTGCCGCTGACCAGCCGCATCCCGCCATCGTGGAGGAACGGGTTGGCGAGCGGGCGAAGCATGTCGGGGTTACGGCTGTCGCCGACCTCGTTCCACGTCAGCGTTTCTCCGTCGAGCGCGGGCGCGGTTGCAAAAGCGGAGAAATCGTCGGCCCCAGCGCTGAAGATGTCGCCGTGGAGCAGGCCCGCGTCGAGCAAGGCACGCGTAATATACGCCACTCCCCCGGCGTGGTGGAAATCGTTCACGTCGCCCGAACCGTTGGGATAGACTCGCGCCAGCAGCGGGACCGCGGCGGACAATGCGTCGAGGTCGGACCAGTCGATCATTACGCCCGCGGCGCGCGCGATTGCCGGGATGTGGATTGCGTGGTTGGTCGACCCGCCAGTGGCGAGCAGCCCGACCGCCGCATTGACGATGGCGCGTTCATCGACGACCTGGCCAAGCGGGCGGGACTTGGTCGCGGCGAGGTCGGCGAGGCGATGGACAGCGGCGCGCGTGAGCGCCTGGCGAAGCGGTGTGCCGGGGTTGATAAAGGCCGCGCCGGGGATGTGCAGCCCCATCAACTCCATCATCATCTGGTTCGAATTGGCGGTGCCGTAAAAGGTGCAGGTGCCGGCGCCATGATAGGATGTGGCCTCGGCGGCGAGCAGTTCCTCCTTGCCGACCTTGCCTTCGGCGAACAGTTGGCGGACGCGTTGTTTCTCCTTGTTGGCGAGCCCCGAGGGCATCGGCCCGGCGGGGATCAGCAGCGTCGGCAGATGGCCGAAACGAAGCGCGCCCATCAGCAGGCCGGGGACGATCTTGTCGCATATCCCGAGCATGGCGACGGCTTCGAACATGCCGTGGCTCAGTGAGATCGCCGTCGACAGTGCGATCGTGTCTCGACTGAACAGCGACAGGTCCATCCCCGGCTGGCCCTGGGTCACGCCGTCGCACATCGCCGGAACCCCGCCTGCGACCTGGGCCGTAGCACCGACCTCGCGCGCGAAGATCTTTATCTGCTCGGGGTAGCGCCCATAAGGCTGGTGCGCCGAGAGCATGTCGTTGTAAGCGGTGACGATGCCGATGTTGGGCGCGCGCATCGACCGGATTGCGGGCTTGTCCTCCCCCGCGGCGGCAAAGCCATGGGCGAAATTGCCGCAGCTCAAGCGGGGCCGGTCGATCCCGCGCTCGGCCTCGTCCTTGATCAGCGCGAGATAGCGCTGCCGGCTCGGCCGTGACCGTTCGATAATGCGGTCGGTGACCGCCGCAACTCGCGGGTCGAGAGTCACGGCCGCCAGTGAATGTCGATCGGCTGGTCGCATTCGGCGAGCACGCGCCCGATCGGCAGCTTCGACGAGTGACCATCCTCGATCGCTTGCTCGAGCAGATCGCGCTTTTTTTGCCCCACAATGGTGATGACGATCGTCTTGGCCGCAAGGATCGAGGCGCGGGTTAGCGTCACGCGCGCCACCGGAGCCTCAGTGGGCAGCGGGTCGGGCATTACGCCAACCGCGCGTCGCGCCTTGGGGGCGTCGAGCGCATCGTCGAGGTCGGGCCCGGCGAAGAGCGAGGCGGTGTGCCCGTCCTCCCCCATCCCGAGCCACACGAGATCAGGCGGCCACGGCAGGTCCTGCAACCGAGCATCGGCCGAATTGCCAGCCAGGCGGTAATCAGCAATCTCGGCCGCGATCGGAAAGATGCGCGCGCCCGAGCGGATGAAATGGCTGGCGATCATGCGGATATTGCTCAGTTCATTGTCCATCTTTACCAAGCGGTCGTCGGTCGGAATGATCGTGACTTTCTTCCATGGCAGGCTGGCCTCGGCGAGCTTCGCGAAGATCGCTCCGGGGGTCGACCCGCCCGGCAGCGCGATCAGCGCATTGCCGCGCGCATCGATCGCGCTTTCAATGATGAAGCCGACGTCACCCGCGACCGCCGCCGCCATTTCGTCTTCGCTGTCATAGTCCCAGAATTCGGCTTCAATCATGCCAATGCACTCCATCTTTTTCCGTAAGGGTGATGGCGGCCGATGGGCCCCAACTTCCCGCGCCATAGGTTTGCGGCGTTGCGCCCGCTTCGGCCCAAGCCGCGCGAACGCCGTCGATCCACTGCCATTGCGCCTCGACCTCGTCGCGGCGCACGAACAAGGTCGGGTCGCCCTCGATCAAATCAAGCAGCA
>Ga0136633_1003233_pt1 | contig 10800 bp, 8 predicted proteins | sample AntDrymeUQ832206_2_FD_105494 | JGI IMG/M metagenome (GOLD analysis project Ga0136633, IMG submission 105494) | Polar desert sand microbial communities from Dry Valleys, Antarctica - metaG UQ83 (22.06) | ecosystem: Environmental > Terrestrial > Soil > Desert | place: Antarctica: Dry Valley...
CGCGACCCGGCTCAGCTCGCAGACCGCCGACGGCATCTTCAACGTCGCGCTCGCCGGCTTCGCGCTCTTCTCACCTGAGCGGCAGACGTCGCCCGGCCGGGTGGCGGCACTGTTCGCCACGCTCCTGCTGCCGTACTCGCTGGTCGGCCCGTTCGCCGGCGTCTTCATCGACCGGTGGAGCCGGCAGCGGATCCTGGTCGTCGCAAACTTGCTGCGCGCCGCCCTGGTCGTCGGCGTCATCGCACTGGTGCTCGCCGACGCTCCGTTGCCGGTGTTCTACGGCAGCGTGCTGGCCGTGCTGTCGGTCAACCGATTCCTGCTCTCGTCGCTGTCGGCTGCCCTTCCCCATGTCGTACGGCGCCCCGCCTTAGTGCTCGCCAATGCGGTGTCGACGACCTCCGGCACCTTGGTCGCCATCATCGGCGGGGCACTGGGGTACGGCATCCGGGCGCTTGTCGGGGCCGACGATCCCGGGATCGCCGTGATCATGGCGGTGGGCGCCGCCATGTATGTGGGCTCCGCCGTCATCGCGTCGCGGATGGATCGGGACCTCCTCGGCCCGGACACGCACGCGGTTCGAACCTCCGTGGCCACCGCCATCCGCGAGGTCGTCCGCGGCGTCGGGGAGGGCGCTGCCCACGTGTGGCAGCGAAGGCGGGCCGGGCACGCGCTCCTGGCGATCGGTGCCCACCGCTTCTTCTACGGCCTGAGCTTCATCGCCACGTTGCTGCTCTACAACGAGGACTTCGGACTCTTCCGCAAGGACGGGCTCTTCGGGCTCGGCGCGGTCTTCGGCGCCTCGGCCGTCGGCTACCTGCTCGCGGCAGCGATCACTCCCGGTGCAACCCGGCGGATCGGCGTAGAGCAGTGGGTCTCAGCTCTCTTCCTCGGCGCCGCTGTCGCGGAGGTTGCCTTCGGTACGCCGTACAACCAACCAGCATTCCTCGTTGCTGCGTTTGCGTTGGGGATCGCCGCCCAAGGCGCCAAGATCTGCGTGGACTCGATCGTGCAGGAGACCATCGACGACAGCTTCCGCGGCCGCGTCTTCTCCTTCTACGACATCCTCTTCAACGTCTCATTCGTCTCCGCGGCGGGGGTCGCTGCCGCTGCCCTGCCGCGCAACGGCAAGAGCTACCCGGTGCTGTTCTTCATCGCCGCGGGATACGCGGTGACGGGCCTGCTGTTCGGCCTGGTCAGTCGCCGCGAGTCGCAGATCAGCAGAGAGGGCTCGACTCGGCACCCCGCGGACGCTGCATCACCACGGTGACCACGACAGGAGGACTCTGACGGGTATCGGCGCCACGCCGGAGATCACGAGCGGCGTCGGCGTCGGCAGCGCAGCACCGGCCGACGGCGCGGGCGCGGACGTCGGCACGAGCGTCGCCGCCGGGGTCGGCAGCAGGCGGCGGATCGTGTCCACCACCTGGTCCACCGTCGAGCTGGGGGTCGGGGTCGGGCTGGGGCTAGGCGCCGAGGTGGCGCCGGCCGACGGTCGCGGCGAGGGCCGCGGCGAAGCGGAGGGCCCGGGCGAGGCGGAAGAGGCCGGGCGCGGTTCCCCGCTGCCACCCAGCGCGCCGGCCGGGCCGCCAATCGCCACCGTCGAGCTCCCCTGCGACAACAGGTCCGCGAGGCGACGTGACACATCAGCGGTACGCGAGCTCATCAGCCCCGCGACGACACCCCACGAGCCGCCGTCTCGACGCAGTCGGTCAGCCCGAGCGACTGCGGTGTCGCTAGGACCGTCCTGGGCGGCGAGTCCGATGGCCACGGGGAGGAGTGCTTCGCTGCGGCCTGCGTCGGGCGGCAGTCCGGCGACCGCGGCGCGGTAGACCGCGGGAAGAACAGCGAGGCGCGCTGGAGCGCCGAGTCGGGCGTCAGCGTCGATGCCTCGGGCCAGCCGGGACAAGACCGCGTCGGCCGCACTCACGTCCGGGATGACCTCGCGCTCCCAGTCGTCGCCGGTCAGCTGCAGCGGCTGGGCCCGGTCCGGCAGCGCTTGCCCGGCGACCGCCATCTGATGAAGTCGAGGCACGTCGAGCCGGCGGTCCGTGGTGCGCGCCCGAGCGCCACCCGAATACACGACGACCCGCACGGAGAAGCCGCGGTCGGCCCGCAGAACGCCGGTCGCGACCTGGTCAAGGGTCACATCCCCGATGCGCACCGAGACGGACGGCCCGCGGCGGCGATCGACCAGTACGGTGCCTCGACGCAGCTCCGCGACCGCACCGTCCGGTACGACGACGGTGGTCGAGGGAGCCAGCCGGATCTGCCTGCCGCGCACATCGAGCGTGACCGCTCCCGCTGCACCCGTCGTCACGACCGCACCCTTCGCGAGCGACTCGCCGTCCACCGCCGGCCGAGGCGCGCCGCCCGGATTCGTCACCGTCGCCTGACGCGCCCCCGCCACCAGTACGGCAGCATCCGCCAGATCGCCCTCGGCCGACCACACGCGCCAGCCACCCGTGACCAGGGTGCCGATGACGAGCAGGGCGATGGCCACCCGCGCAACGGCTCGATCCGCGGGAAGCGGTGGGGCGATTTGTCCGGGCACACCCCTATCATCGGCCCCCGGTGGGCCTCCTGCGTATGGCCCGAAATGACTATTCCGCTTCGAGGGGTCTGATGCCCTGCTCTGCGGCCCAGCGGAGCAGCTCGGCCTCGGCGATCTCGCGGGGCAGCGGGCCGCGGTCCATGCGCAGCGACAGCAGGTGGCGGTAGGCCTGGCCGACCACAGGGCCTGCGCTCACGCCGAGCAGGGCCATGATCGCCGTGCCGTCGAGGTCGGGGCGGATGGAGGCCAGCTCCTCCTCCGCAGCCAGGACCTCGATGCGTCGCTCCAGCTCGGCATAGGCAGCGGCCAGTGCCGCGGCCTTGCGCGGGTTGCGCGTCGTGCAGTCGCTGCGGACCAGCTTGTTGAGCCGGTCGAGCAACGGCCCGGCGTCGGTGACATAGCGGCGTACGGCGGAGTCGGTCCACTCGCCGGAGTTGAAGCCGTGAAAGCGCAGGTGCAGCTCGACCAGACGCGACACGTCGTCGACGAATGCCTTGGGGTAGCGCAGCGCCCGCAGGCGGGCGCGCGTCATCTTCGCCCCCTTCACCTCGTGGTGGTGAAAGCTCACCTGGCCTCGCGGGCCGAGCTCGCGCGTAGCCGGCTTGCCGATGTCGTGCAGCAAGGCAGCCATCCGCAGGGTGAGGTCCGGGCCGGCGTCCTCCAGCGCGATCGCGTTCTGGAGGACGGCGAGCGAGTGCAGGTAGACGTCCTTGTGGTGGTGGATCGGGTCGATCTCGAGCCGCAGGCCGGGCAGCTCGGGCAGCACCTGATCGGCCAGCCCGGTGTCGACGAGCAGCTCCAGGCCAGGCCGCGGGTCGATGCCGAGCAGCAGCTTGGAGAGCTCGTCACGGATCCGCTCGACAGACACGATCGCGATGCGTCCTGCCATGGCGCGAATCGCGTCGACCACGTCGTCGCGTGGCGTGAAGCCGAGTTGCGCCGTGAACCGCGCCGCTCGCAGCATGCGCAGCGGGTCGTCTGAGAACGACGCCTCCGGTGTCGTCGGGGTGGTCAGCACCCGCGCCGAGAGGTCCGCGACGCCGCCGTACGGGTCGGCGAAGTCAAAGTCGGGCAACGACAGTGCCATGGCGTTGACAGTGAAGTCGCGGCGGGACAGGTCGCCGGCCAGGGAGTCACCGAAGACGACCTGAGGGTTACGGGAGTCAGTGTCGTAGACCTCGGTGCGAAACGTCGTGATCTCGCACCGCAACCCACCGCGAGTGATGCCCACGGTGCCGAAGTCGATCCCGGTCGTCCAGCTGCCCTCAGCCCACCCTTCGGTGATCTCCAGAACACGCTGGGGCGTGGCGTCCGTGGCGAAGTCGAGGTCGTCGCCGAGTCGGCCGAGCAGGGCATCGCGCACCGAACCGCCCACCAGATGCAGCGAGTGGCCGGCCTCAGTGAACATCCGGCCGAGCTCGGTGGCCACCGGGAAGATCCGCGCGAGCTCGGCCAGGGCCTGCTGCTGGACGGCGGTGAGTCGGGACACGGGACGCAAGCCTACGGGTCGCCCGCCGGCGATGAGACGTTTCGGTCGTTGGAGAAGTGGGCAGGCCCGCCTGCTACCGCTCGGACCGTCCGTCAGGAGCACGATCGCGTGAAGGGCCCGCTCGACATCCATCGGCAGCTGCTGGCCGGTGACGTGCCCCACGAGGTGGTCCAACTCCCGCGGCGGATCTCCACGGCGGAGGAGCTTCCCGACGCTCTCGACGTGCTCCCGCAGACGTGCGATGTGGTTCACCTGCTGTACGCCGACGACACGCCGTGGGCCGTGGTGCTCGGTGCTGGCGCGACCTGGTCACCGATTCGACTCTCCCGTGCGTTGCGCGCCACCCGGCTACGGCGCGCACACCCGGCCGAGACGAGTGTCGTCACCGACTACACCCCCTCTCTGGTCTCCCCACTCGCCTTGCCGCCGAGCCTGTCGCTGCTCGTCGACGCCGACTTCGCAGCACAGGACGTGATCTGGGTGCCGACTGGCGAGACGGCGACTGCGGTGCGAATCCGAGCTCGCGACCTGCTCGCGACCACCCACGCGCTCGTCGACGCCGTCGTCGACCCCTGCGTCATCCCACTGCCGGCCGGCGATTCGGGTGCGCTTCCTGCGCACTTCAGCGCTCGCGCCGGCTGAGCGGATCGCTACCGGCCACTACGATCGGGTGGTGCCCGGCTCACCGCGCCGCTCCCGGCGCCCGAGACTTCAGCGGGTCGAGGAGACCTCGGCCGGCGGGCTTGTGCTGGACCGGGCAGCTGCGGACGCGCGCGGCGCGCTGATCGGCCGACTCGACCGACGTGGCCGGCTGCTCTGGTCGCTGCCCAAAGGACACGTTGAGGCAGGCGAGGCGCCACCGCAGACCGCGGTTCGCGAGGTCGCCGAGGAAACGGGCATCACCGGCCACGTCGTCGGCGAGCTGGGCACGATCGACTTCTGGTTCGTCGCGGAGGGCCGTCGAATTCACAAGACGGTGCACCACTTCTTGCTGATCGCCGATGACGGCGAGCTCAGCGACGCTGACGTCGAAGTAGCGGAGGTGGCCTGGGTGCCGCTCGCCGAGATGGCCGGGCGACTGGCGTACGCCGACGAGCGCGCGCTGCTGGCCCAGGTGCCCACGCTCCTCGCGGCCAGCGCGTGACCTCCGGTCCCCCCTGTCGCAGCGTTCGCGCGCTGCTCGCCGCGGCCGCAGTGCTGGTCCTCGCTGCCGCGGTCGGAATCGGCGGGGTGGCAGCACTGCCAGCGGCGGCACAGGACAGTGATCAGGACCTGCCGGTCCACGTCTTCGTTGAGGAGATCTCGCCGTTCCTCACCCCGGACGGGGTGCTGACGATCCGGGCCCGACTGTTGTCCCGCAGCGCCGAGACGCTCGACCGAGTGCAGATCCGGCTGCGCGTCGGTGACGCCGTCGGCTCCCGTTCTGAACTGCAACAGCTGGCCCGCACCCCACCGACCGACAGCGACTTCGTCACCGTCAACGATCTCGTGCCGGACGGCGTCGTACCGGAGGAGCTGAGTCCGGGCGACGTCGCCACCGTCGACCTGCGTCTCCCGGCAGACGACCAGCGCATTGCCCGCCTGTTCGATGACCGCAACGGCGTGCATCCGTTCCGCCTGGAGGTCCGCGCTCGCGAAGGTACGTCGACCCGCTCCCGCGTCGGCGCGGCAGACACCTTCCTCCCGTGGTGGCCCGAGCCCACCGAGCGCACCCGGATCGCGTGGCTGTGGCCGCTCACTGCCACCGACGCACGCGGCCCGGCCGGCCGGCTGACCGATGACAGGCTCGCTGACGATCTCGCAGATGGCCGCCTCGCGCTCTTGGTCGATGTCGCAGCCTCAGCCGTCGCACGTACCCCCGTGACCTGGGCGATCGACCCCGCGCTCGTGGAGAACGTCGCGTCGATGGCCAACGGCTACGTCGTCCGGCGGGACGACGGCTCCAGCACCGAGGGCAGCGGCCAGCTCGCAGCGACGGAGTGGTTGGCCGCCACTCGAGCCGCTCTCGCCGACCCTCGTGGCCGCACGCTAGCCCTGCCCTATGCCGACCCCGACATCACCGCGCTGACGCGCGCGGGTCAGCGTGACGTCGTCAACATCGCCCTGCAGACGGGCCGAGAAGTGCTGACGGACAACGGTTTCACCACCTCCCAGTCACGACTCGCGTGGCCACCGGAGGGTGCTGTCGACGTCCCCACGCTCGGCGTGCTCGCGGCCGCTGGTGCTCGCGACGTGGTGGTCAGCGCGTCGACGCTGCAGGACGACGATGACGAGGGCAATGCCACCCCGAGCGCCGCGACCGCGCTCGACGGGGCAGCGCCGGGCACGGTGACAGCGGTCGCGACAGACGCCGAGCTGTCCCGGCTTGTCGCGGAGGGCCCGGCCGCCGGGGGCACCGCCGAGGGGACGCGGCTCGCCTTGCAGCGTGTCTTCGCGGAGACCGCCTTCTTCACCCTCGAGCGTCCGAGCCAGTCCCGCGACCTCGTCGTGGCGCCACCCCGGCGCTGGGACCCGGCCCGCCCGTTCGCCGCCGGGCTGCTCGACCTCAGCGCCTCAGTGCCCTGGCTGCGCCCGGACGTCATACCCAATGTGGCCATGCGACCCCGCGACGACGTCGATCGGTTCATCGCGTACTCCGGAGCTGATCGCGAACGGGAGGTCCCACCGACGGTCCTCGCCGCGGTACGAGTGGAGCGCGACAGGGTCGAGCGATACCGGTCCATCCTCGCGCCGATCGCGGACTCTGGAGCGGACCCCCTGCCGGACCGTCTGGAGCGAGCCCTGCTCCGCGCTTCCTCCGCGCGGTACCGCGATGACGTCAGCGCCGGCCGTTCTCTGGTCGCCGGCGTGCGCACCCTGCTCACCGAGCAGTTCGGCAAAGTCTCCGTGGCCGGTGGAGGGCTCATCACCATGGGGGGCGATACCGCGCGGTTGCCCATCACCCTGGTGAACGACCTGGACACGACCGTGCGCGTTCAGGTGCGCATCGACAGCCGCAACCGGCTCACGCTGCCCGAGGGAGAGGTGCGCACCGAGGTCGTGGCTCCTGGCCGGCGCCAGCTGCAAGTCTCGGCCCGCGCTCTGGTGCCGGGCGACTTCACCATCAGCGTCGCCCTGTCCACCCCGGACGGGCGTCCCCTTCCCGGTGACCCCACCCTGCTGCGGGTCCGGTCCAGCGCCTACGGCAAGGTCGCGCTCGCGATCACCATCGGCGCGTTCGTGCTGCTGCTGCTCGGCTCCGCGACCCGCCTGCTCCGTCGCCGTCGCGCGGCCCGCCAGCCGGCTTCCGCCGAAGCCAGATGAGCACGTCACCGGCTTCGCTCGGCCAGGCCAGCGGGGCGATGGCACTGGGCACCCTCGCGTCGCGTCTCACCGGATTCCTTCGCGTGGTGGCGATGGCAGCCGCACTGGGCCTCACCGACATCAACGACGCCTACAACCGCGCCAACATCACGCCCAACATCATCTACGAGCTGCTACTCGGCGGCGTGCTCACCAGCATCGTCGTACCGCTGCTGGTCCGAGCCCGCAAGGAAGACCCGGACGGCGGGGACGACTTCGCCCGGCTGCTGCTCACCCTCGTCGCCGTCGCACTCGGTGCAGCGGCCCTGGTCGGAGTGCTCGCCGCTCCGCTGCTCGCCGCCGTCCTCGGAGCCGGAAGCGGGCCGGAGCGCGAGCTCACGATCACCTTCCTGCGCTACTTCATGCCGCAGATCGCCTTCTACGGCATCGGGGCGACGATGACCGCGATCTTGCACACCCGGCGACGGTTCGGCGCCGCGGCGGTCGCCCCCGTCCTCAACAACCTCATCGTCATGGCCACGGCGATCGTCTTCATCGCGATCAGCGACGGCGACCGACCGACGTTCGACGGACTGAGCGGCGCGCAGACGGCAACCCTCGGCATCGGCACTACCCTCGGCGTCGTCGTGATGACGGTCGCGCTGCTGCCGTCGCTGCGCTCGTCCGGCTTCCGCTGGCGCCCGCGATTGGGCTGGCACCCCGCCCTTCGCAGGGCCGCTGGCCTTGGGGCCTGGGTCCTGGTCTACGTCGCGGCCAACCAGGCCGGCCTGATCGTCATCACCCGGCTGGCCAGCACCTCCGGCGAGGGCGGTGTGACGGCCTACCAGTACGCCTTCTTGCTCTTCCAGCTGCCGCACGCGCTGGTCGCGGTCTCAGTGGTCACCGCCCTCGTACCGAGGATGAGCGCGCACGCCGTCGACGGCGACATGGATCAGTTGCGGTCGGACTTCTCGCGCGGCATCCGACTCATCGCCGCTGTCCTCGTCCCGGCCGCGCTGGCCTACGTCGTCCTCGCCCGCCCGGTGGCGACGGTGGTGTTCAGCCTGGGGGCGTTCTCCCGGGGCGACGCGGCATTCGTCGGCGATGTGCTGGCGGCCTTCGCCTTCGGACTCATGTCGTTCAGCGCCTTCCAGCTGCTGCTGCGGACGTTCTACGTACTCCAGGACAGCCGTACGCCGGCGCTGGTCAACATCGGCGCCAACGCGGTCAACATCGCCGCCGACGTCGCGCTGTTCAACCTCCTCGACGGCAGGTCGCGGGTCGTCGGCCTCGCAGCCGGTCACGCCATCGCCTACACCGTCGGCGCACTCGTGCTCGCCCGTCTCCTGACGCGGCGGGTCGGTGGTCTCGACGGCTTCGTGGTCATCCGGAGCTTGGTGCGGATCACGGTCGCCGCCGGCATCGGCGCCTTAGCGGCGTACGGCATCGCCGCCTTGGCTCAGGGCTCCGTCGGAGAGACTCTCCTCGGCTCGATCGTGGCAGTGGTGGGCGGCCTTGTCGTGGGTGGGTCGTTCTACGTCACCTGCGCGCGACGGATGGCCATCAGTGAGGTGACCACCGTGACCGATCTGGTACTACGTCGGCTAGGCCGAACGGCTCAAGGCGCTCGGTGAGCACGCCGATCCATTACCTGGCACCCGAGCTCCGGCTGCCACTCGTGGAGGTGCTCGGGATGCGTCGTCCGCACGGCGAGGTGGGAGACGTCGTCCTCGGCTGGTTGACCAAGATCAGCATCGCGCTCGCCCTCCTGGGCCTCGTGGGCTACGAGCTCATCTCCCTGGGCGTTACCCGGGTGAACACTCAGGAGCTCGCCGGCGAGGTGGCCCGCGCGGGCTCCGAGGTCTTCCAGCGCAGCCGCGATGTGCAGCAGGCGTACCTGGCCGGGTCGGTGGTGGCCGCAGAGGGGAGCGGGGTTGTTGCCCCAGAGGATTTCACCGTGGAGGCCGACGGCACCGTGTCCGTGACGGTCTGCCGCGAGGCATCGAGCCTGCTGCTCCACCGCACGAAGCGGACCCGTAAGTGGCTGAAGACCTGCGAGACGGCCCGGGCGAAGTTCGTCTAGCCAGGCAGGATCTCGATACGGTAACGGCGAAGACATACTCACCTAGCGGAAGGTTTGACCACCGACCGTGAAGTAGACACGAGCGACTCCAGGTCGCTACGGTCACCCGGTCCTGCTTGCAAGAGTGAGCAGGCCAACCCCCCCCCAGAACACGTCCGGGTCGTAACGCCGAGTCCTGCCCCCGACCCGTGGGCGTGCCGACCCACCACCGCATCCGGGGCAGGAGCGGGGGACCCACAGGTCCCACGGCGAACCACCGGCTCTCGGCCGGCGGTCGTCTCGGGGTGAAGCCAGCGGTTGCAGGTTGACCGGTGGCCGGGCACCTTCCTCGCCCGAACCCGACAGCTGACCTCGCAGGCGTGTGGGAAGGGAACCACCCGTCATGCCCCGTCGCGTCCTCGCGATGCTCGCTGCCCTGTGCGCGATGCTCCCCGTTCTCCTCGGCCTCACTGTCGCCCCGGCAGCCGCGGCCGTTGCCTCTACCGTCGAGATCGCCGTCTCCCGGACCTCTGTCTCGAGTGGCTCGACGGTCACCCTCTACACCGCCCTGACCGACGCCGAGCGCGCGCTGCCGAACCAGCGGGTCGCCTTCGACGTACGCCATGGCGACACGTGGAGCTACGTCACCACCGTCACCACCAACGAGCGCGGGCAGGCGTCGTACGTCCGTCGACCCCGCGTGTCCGAGACCTACCGCGCCCGCTGGGCCGGCACGAGCGCGCATGCCGCCGACACGTCGAACTACGTCACGGTGCAGGTCGTCGCCAACGCGGCTGCCGACAAGCTCATCGCGGAAGCTGCGCGGCACCGCGGCAAGCCCTATCGCTACGGCGCGAGCGGGCCCAACGCCTTCGACTGCTCCGGCTTCACCGGCTACGTCTTCCGTACCGCCCTGGGCATGTCGCTGCCGCGGACCTCGCGCGACCAGTACGCCGCAGCGCCGAAGAAGCTCGCCCGAGGGTCCGAGCAGCCCGGCGACCTGATCTTCACCTACGACTCGTCCGGGCGGATCTACCACGTCGGCCTCTACGCCGGTAACGGCATGATGTGGCACTCGCCGCAGAGCGGCGACGTGGTGAAGTACAGCTCGATCTTCAGCCGCAGCTACAAGGTCGGGCGCTACCTGTAGCAGTGCGCAAGGATGGCCCCGTGAGCGAGCGCACAGAGGCGAGCGTCGACCAGGTGCTCGCCGGCCGATATCGACTGCTGCGCCCGGTCACCCGACACCGGGTCAGCACTCTTTGGCGCGGCGTCGACGAAGTGCTCGCCCGACCGGTCGCCGTCCGCACCCTGGAACGCCCCGAGACGGTAGTCGGCGGCAAGGATGCCTTCCTCGCCGCCGCCGTGGAGGCGGGCCGCCTGGCCCATCCGCGCATCGCGAGCATCTACGACGCC
>Ga0136633_1003234_pt1 | contig 10799 bp, 8 predicted proteins | sample AntDrymeUQ832206_2_FD_105494 | JGI IMG/M metagenome (GOLD analysis project Ga0136633, IMG submission 105494) | Polar desert sand microbial communities from Dry Valleys, Antarctica - metaG UQ83 (22.06) | ecosystem: Environmental > Terrestrial > Soil > Desert | place: Antarctica: Dry Valley...
CCTTTCCTTGATCAGCTCTGTTCTGTCGTGGGTGTCGCGGGGGCCGGGGTCTGTTCTGCCGGCTCCGTTTGAGTGCGTTCGGCCTCTTCCTCGGCTTCGAGTTGCAGTTCCCATTCGGCCTTGGGCTGGGCCGCCGCCCCCGGAAGCACCTCTGTCCCCTCAGGAGTGAGCGCGCCGGGTTCTGCTTCCGTGCCGTCGATGCCGCGCATGGAACGGCCCTCGATGGCGGCGTCTGCAATGATGCGCGTCAACAGCTTGCCGGCGCGAATCGCGTCGTCGTTGCCGGGGATGCCGTAGTCGACGTCATCGGGATCGCAGTTGGTGTCGAGCACCGCGACGATTGGCACGCCAAGCTTCTTCGCCTCGCGTACTGCGATCTCCTCTTTCTTGATATCGAGGATGTAGATCGCGTCCGGAACCTTATCGAGGTTGCGGATGCCAGCGAGGTTGCGACTCAGCTTCACGAGCTCACGCTCGAGCCTGATCCGCTCCTTCTTGGGAAGCGAGTCGAGGGCGCCGGCGGAGACCATCTCTTCGAGCTCGCGCATGCGCTTGATGCGTTCGTAGATCGTGCGGAAGTTGGTCAACATGCCGCCGAGCCAGCGAAAGTTAACGTAGGGCATGCCCGAGCGCTCAGCCTGCTCTGCGAGCACGCCCTGGAGCTGTCGCTTGGTGGCGACGAACAGGATCGTGCCGCCTCCCGCGACCATGTCGCGCACGAACTTGTAGCTGTTCTCGATGCCCTGCATGGTCTGGTGCAGGTCGAGGATGTAAATGCCGTTGCGCTCGGTGAAGATGAATCGCTTCATCTTCGGGTTCCACCGGCGCGTCTGGTGCCCGAAGTGGACCCCCGCCTCGAGCAGTTGACGCATCGTCACGACGGGCATGTGCGTCTTCCCTCCTTGTTCGGTTATCCCGGCTCGAAGCCGGCTTCCGCTCGTCAAACCCACCCCGGCCCTCAGGGAAATCATCAGGCTGGGATGGGACCGAAGCTCGCCGCGGCACGCCACGGCGAGAGACGAACGTGTGGATTTTGTGAAGCGGTCAGATGCTACCAGACCCCGGCCCGGCTGGGGTTGGCGGCCTCGGGCCGGGGTCGGGAGGGCCGGCGTGGTGGTGAAAGCGGACCGCGGGCATCTGCCCACAGAAAATTGTGGGTAGACGCACACCGTGGTCATTTGCCACCGCGGGAGCCGGGGCCGGGGCGGCGGGTCCTCGGCGGGGGTCGGGGGAGCCGGGGGCCGGGGGCCGGGAGGGTGCCCATGTGCGACTGTCGCACTTCAGCTACCGGTTTCGGTGGTCCATGTGCGACTGTCGCACTTCAGCCACCGCTGCGGGGGCGGGAATCCCGCGGGCCGGGCTGCTAGTCCGGGGAGGTGGCGTCGGCGATCTTGCCGCGCAGCCCCAGGACCGCCTTGGTGTGAAGCTGGCACACTCGCGACTCGGTCACGCCCAGCACCTGGCCGATCTCGGCCAGCGTCAGGCTCTCGTAGTAGTAGAGCGTGACGACGATCTTCTCGCGCTCGGGGAGACGGGATATAGCGCCCCCCAGGATGTCCTTCATCTCCTCGGCCTCGAGCGCATCGACGGGGCCGGTCGTCTTGGTGTCCTCGAGCGTCTCCACTAGCGAGAGCCTGTCCCCCCGCTCGCCGTCGACCGACATCAGCTCGTCGAGCGCCACCATCGAAACGGTCGAAAGCTGCGTGTAGATGCGCCCCAGCTCGTCCTTGGTGACGTTCATCTCCTCGGCGATCTGTACATCAGACGGAGGCCGCTTGAGCTTGTTCTCGAGGCTCGAGTAGGCCTTCTCGACCTCGCGCGCCTTGAAACGGACCGAGCGGGGTACCCAGTCGATTGCCCTGAGCTCGTCGATGATGGCGCCACGGATGCGGCTGATGGCGTACGTCTCGAACTTGATGCCCCGGTCGATCTGATACTTCTCGATCGCATCCATCAGCCCGAAGATCCCGTAGGAGATGAGGTCGGCCTGCTCGATGTTCGCGGGGAGACCGATCGCCACTCTGCCGGCCACGTACTTGACCAGCGGCGAGTAGTTGAGGATCAGCTGGTCGCGTGAGGAAGGCGTTCCTTCCTTCTTGTAGTCGATCCAGCACGCCCGGATCACGTCCTCGGGCGACTCATCAAAGATGCTCATCGAACGCGCCTCATGCGCGGGGGTGGCATTGCTCATATACGGACCTCAAGCGCTTGGTCGACACATGGGTGTAGATCTGGGTGGTTGCAAGGCTCTCATGCCCGAGTAGCTCCTGCACGGATCTCAAGTCTGCCCCACCGTCGAGCAGGTGGGTGGCGAACGAGTGTCGCAGGGCGTGCGGGCCGGTCCCCGTCCTCCCCGCGGCGGACTCGTGGTGTGCGAGCAGGGCTCTGACGCTGCGGGGACCGAGGCGGCCCCCCCTGAGGTTCAAGAACAGAGCGGACGTGAGCTCCTCGCCCATGAGGACGGGGCGGCCGTGGGTGAGATAGGCGCCGAGCGCCCGAGCGGCAAGATCGCCCAGCGGCAGCTTGCGCTGCTTTCGCCCCTTCCCAGTGACCACGACCGAGGCGGCCTCGAGGTCGAGGTCCGAGAGGTCGAGCCCGCACAGCTCGGCGACGCGCAATCCGGAGCCGTAGAGAAACTCGAGCACCGCTCGGTCCCTCAACCCGCGCGGCTCCTCAGCCGAAGGCTGCTCGCACAGCTTTGCCGCATCCTGGGCCTTGAGGACCTTCGGGAGCGGGCGATCGAGCTTCGGAGAGGAAAGCTCGTCGGCGGGGCTCGAGGGGATGAGATCGTGGGTCACGGCCCAGCGGAGAAGAGATTTCAGCGCGCTCAGCTTGCGGGCGATCGAGCGGCGTGCGTAGCCTCGCGCGGAAAGATAGGCGAGATAGCGTCGCAGGAGGCGGCGGTTGAGCGCTTCGAGCGAAGAGACGCCTCCCCGTTCCGCCCAGGTCGAGAACTGGGCGAGGTCGAAACCGTAGCCGGAGAGCGTGTGCTCGGACAAGTCTCGCTCCGCCCGCAGTGAACGCAGGAAGGCCTCGGAAGCGCGGTCTATCGAGGCGTCGTTCGTGGCCGTCCCTTCTCGTCGGTCTTGCTGCTGGATTGAGCTCTCAGGCGGTCACCGGACCGGCGCCCGCTGCGGGGCGGGATGTCCATGCCCGTCCTGTTCGCCCCGTTTTGTCGTCGTAGTGCGAGAGGATACTGCGCGCGGCCCCCTCTGCTTCCTCCGCAAAGACCAGAGCCACGATGCAGCCCCCGAACCCCCCGCCGGTGAGTCGGGCCCCCAGAACCCCCGACGTGCGCCCCGCGATATCGACCAGGATGTCGATTTCGGGCGTGGAAATGTCGAAGTCTGTCGCCATGCTCCTATGCGAGAGCCAGAACAGGTCCCAGATTGCATTCAGATCTGAACCCTCCAGGGCGGTCGCGACCGCCTCCACGCGCTCGTTCTCGGTCACGACGTGGCGCGCCCTCTTCAACAGATCACCGTCGAGGCGGATGAGATCGGAGAAGCGGGCCCGGCGCAGAGAGTCCAGGCCGAGGGCCTCGGCCGCCCGTAGGCACTCATCCCGGCGCCGGTTGTAGCCGCCGTCCGCCAGCTCTCTTCGCACGCCCGAGTCGACGACCAACACCACGACGTTCTGCGGGACCGGAATGTGCTCCACGCCGTCGTCGAGGCAGTCGATCAACAGAGCGTGCCCACTTCGAGCCGCGACCGAGCTGAGCTGGTCCATGATGCCGCTCTGGACCCCCACGTAGTGGTTCTCCGCCCGCCGGCAGAGGCGCGCCAGGCGCACCTCCTCGATCCCCTCTGAGGCCACCGCCTGAGCTACCACCACCTCGAGGGCGGCGGACGACGACAACCCCGAGCCCGACGGGACATCGGACGCGATCACGCCATCGAGGCCCGAGAGCTCGACGCCGTCGTCCTTCAGCGCCCGGACCACGGCGGTCACATAGCGGCCCCAGCCGTCGCGGGGGCCGCGCCCGGAGGCCAGGTCCACCTCGACCTCTCCGCGCTCGTCGAGAGAGCGCAGCCTCACGACGCCGGGGATGCGGCGACCCGCGATGTAGGTCGCCAGCTCGAGGGCAACCGGGAGCACGAAGCCGTCGTTGTAGTCGGTGTGCTCGCCGATCAGGTTGGCGCGGCCGGGGGCTCGGCGGCAGACCTCGGGTGAGGGGGCGGCGTCTTTGAGGCGGGCCGGAATGCGGTACTCCATCGTGTTTTCGTCCTCGTCTCTGACCTCGGACCGGGAGTTAGAAGCCTCGCATGCCGCAGGGGTGGGGAGGTGAGCGCGGGTGCGAGGATTGTGGGATGAAACGCGTCGCCCTTGCTGTCGCGTCGCTGCTCCTGGTCGCGAGCGTTGCCGTGGCTTATCAAATAACCGGCGTGTGTTCGGAGTGGCAGGAGCAATACAAGCGCTTCATCTACGCCGAGATGATGAAGAACTCGCCTGTCATCTACACAGAAAAGATGATCGAGGAGATCGTTGGCGGGCGGCCTGCCGGCTGTGGACGACCATCACTCAGCAATCTCAGCCATGAGGACTCGCGGCGCTTTCGGCGTGAAGGCGTGGGCCCGAACGAGTTCGCAGAGGAACAGCGCGCCGCGTCGCGTCAATCGAATACCTCCCCAGGCGCAGAGTGAGGAGCACACCGCAGCCGGGCGTCCACGGGCAACGCGACCGGATCTCGCTCGACGGGACCTGGGACTTCTGGCCCGAGCCCGGCGGCGAGGCGGGCGAGGCTCGCTCGATCGAAGTCCCGGGCGCATGGCAGGCCCAGTTCCCCGACCTGAGGTCGTTCTCGGGGAGGGCCACCTATCGGCGCACGATCGCAGTCTCCTCGTCATGGGCCGGCCGGGCCGTACGGCTCTGTTTCGGGGCGGTCGACTACCTCTGTGAGGTGCTCGTGAACGAGCGTCCCGCCGGTGCCCACGAGGGCGGCTACCTCCCCTTCTGGTTCGACGTCACCGCCTTGCTGCGCTGCGGCGAGCTCAACGAGGTGACGGTGGTCGTAACGGACGTGGGGCCGGGAGACTCCGATCCCGTTTCCTTCGACGAGATCCCCCACGGAAAACAAAGCTGGTACGGGCCCTTGGGGGGCATCTGGCAGAGCGTGTTTCTGGAGGCCACGGCAGAGACCTTCTTAGAAAGAGCCCTGATCCGCCCGGACCTCGCCTCGGGGGCGGTCTTGGTGGACGTGCGGCTGGGCGGCAGCGCCGAGGCGTCGGACGTCCTCTTCTGCAGAGCGATCTCCCCCGCGGGAACCCAGACCTGGTCGGCGGGACCGGTCGAGCTCGAGCCCGGAACCGTCACCGCGCAGCTCGAGCTGCAGATTGGGGATATCGAGGCATGGTCGCCTCGAACCCCTGCTCTTTACGGGCTCGACATCGCCCTGAGCCGCACCGGAGAGCTGCTCGATCGGTGGTCGGATCACTTCGGCTTCCGCTCCATCGAGACCCGCGACGGAGCCCTTCTGCTGAACGGCGAGCCCCTCTATCTGTTGGGTGCCTTGGACCAGGACTATTACCTCGACACGATCTGCACGCCGCCGTCGGCCCATTTCCTCAGGCACCAGGTGCTGCTCGCGAAGGAGCTCGGCCTCAACTGTCTACGCTGCCACATCAAGGTTCCCGATCCTCGCTATCTTCGTGCCGCCGACGAGCTCGGGATGCTGGTGTGGGCGGAGCTTCCGAATTGGAACCTGTTGACGGAGGCGACCAGAGAGCGGGCGTGCGCCACTTTTGAGGGCATGGTCGAAAGGGACTTCAACCATCCCAGCATCGTGATCTGGACGATCGCGAACGAGGGCTGGGGGCTCGATCTCACCGATAAGTCCCAGCGGCGCTGGCTCGAGGACACTTACACGTGGGCCAGAGAGCTCGATCCCACCCGCCTGGTCGTCGACAATTCGGCCTGCCCTCCGAACTTCCACGTGCGCTCCGATCTCAACGACTTCCACCTCTACCGGGCGTTCCCGGACCACGCCCGCTCGTGGCGCGCCTGGACCAAGGCGTGGGTCGCCGATCCCTCCGCCACCTACAGCCCCCACGGCGACGCCGATCGCAGAGGCGACGAGCCGCTGGTCCTGTCCGAGTTCGGCAGCTGGGGACTCCCCGACGTCTTCGAGCTGCGCGACGAGCAGGGGGCCGATCCGTGGTGGTTTCAAACGGGGGCCGAGCGCGGGAACGGCGTGGCGCTGCCCGAGGGGGTGCTGGAGCGGTTCGAGAGCTGGGGGCTCGCCGATGTCTTTGGTTCATGGCAAGACTTCGTCGCCCACAGCCAGGAGCATCAGTTCGACGCCCTGCGGGAGTCGATCTGGGACCTGCGCTCCCACAGAGAGATCGCGGGCTACGTCATCACCGAGCTCACCGACGTTCACTGGGAGGCCAACGGGCTCCTCGACATGGCTCGCAACCCCAAGAGCTACCACCACCGCTTCTCTCAGGTGAACGCCGAGGACATCGTGATTTTGAGGCCCCGCCACCGCCGCTACTTGGCGGGCGAGACGGTCGAGGTCGAAGTCTTGGTCTCGCACTACTCCGAGCGCGATCTCGGCGATCTCTCGGTGACCTGGCGGCTCGGTGGGACCGAGCTTCAAGGGTCGATCTCGGGTGCGGTCGGCCGGGGCGATGTAGTGGCAGCCGGGCATTGCTCCTTCGAGGCGCCCGCGCTGCAGAGGCCCGGCCCCCTGCAGCTCGAGGCGGTACTTCGCGACGGGCGCGGCCGATTCGTAGCCCGGGCCAGCCTCGAGCTGCTGCTTTTCCCGGCGCATCGCGAGCCTCAAGCCCTGCCGGTGTGGAGCTCCGCGGGCGCACAAGCTCTGGCCGCGCGCGGGTGGCAGATCGCAGCCGAGCTCAGGGTCTCGGGCATCGCAGTCGCAGAGCGCTGGGGGGCGGAAATCGCGGCTCACGTCGGCTCCGGCGGCCGGGCAGTGATCCTTGCTCGCGACGACGCCGCCCTGCCTCGAGAGTGGAAGTTGGCCGTGCGTGCGCGAGCAGGCAGCCGCTGGGAGGGGGACTGGGCCCAGGGCATGGGCTTCCTGCGCCCTGAGCTGCATGAGGCGCTGGGCACGGGCCCGCGCGTGTCCTCGTTGTTCGAAGGCATGACCGCGGACCACGTCGTCACCGGCTACACGCCGGCCGCTCGGTCAGACGTCCTCGGCGGCTGCTACCTGGGCTGGCTGCGCGACATGGCCGCCACTGTGGGAGCCTTCCGCGCGGGCAGCGGGCACGGACTCCTGTGCACGTTGCCTGTGCTCGACGGCTACGGGCGCGATCCTCTGGCCACCGCGCTGCTCGACCGGCTCATCGAGCTGGCCGCATCACCAACATTTGACCCCTCGACATCGCTCACTTGAGCCTCTCGCTTGCGGCAGGGATGGGTCGCCGACGACCGTTGGAGTTCAACTGTGCCCGGTGGCTGGGAGTAGACCGTCGCACGTCAGCCACCGTCTTGGGTGGTTGGCGGTAGACCGTCGCACGTCAGCCACCGCCTTGGGTGGTTGGCGGTAGACCGTCGCACGTCAGCCACCGTCTTGGGTGGTTGGCGGCAGACCGTCGCACTTCAGCCACCGGCAGGCCCAGGCGGTGGGGTCTGCCTTCGAGGCGGGCGAAGGCTACCTGAGCCCCGAGCGAGCGACTCCTTCGACGACGTAACGCTGCGCCAGAAGAAACAGGATCAGCACGGGAATGGAGGCGATAATGGCGCCCGCCATGACGATCGGATAATTCGTGTTGTAGGCGTCTTGCAGGATGGCAAGGCCCGGTTGCAACGTGAGGTTGGGCTTGCTGAACAACACGTAGACGGGCCACAAAAAGTCGTTCCAGTTGGTCAAAAAGCTCAACACCGCGAGCGTGGCCAGCGCGGGCTTTGACAGGGGCAAGACTATGCGCATGAAGATCTGAAAGCGATTGGCGCCGTCCACCAAGGCCGCCTCTTCGAGCTCGACCGGCAGCGAGGTGAAGAACTGGCGCAGGAAGAAGACTCCGAAAGCACCCGCCGCACCCGGAACGACGATGGCCCACAGCGTGTCGAGCCATCCAAAGCTGTCGACTATCAGATAGTTGGGCATCAAGAACGTCACCGGAGGAATGAACAACGTCGCCACAAGCGTGCCAAAGATCACGCGGCTGCCGCGAAAGTGCATGCGGGCAAGGGCGTAGCCGGCAGGAGCGGCCACCATCAACACGAGGGCCGCATGCGCGGTGGCCGCCACCAGGCTGTTGATGAACCACCTTATGACCGGCTGCGAAGTGGCCGGATCGAGGATCGTGGAATAGCCCTCGGTCGTGATCTGGTCGGGGAACCACGACAACGGCCACTGCACCGCGTCGCTGTTGGTTTTCAGCGACGTCGACAGCATCCACAGCAGCGGGGCGATGTAGAGCAGCGACAACAGCACAAGCAGAGCATAGGAAACGACGACTTTGACCCTCTTGCCGGACTGGAACTGCTCGCGCAGGAAGGCTCGATCAGATGTTGCAGCCATCAGTCCGCCCTCCTTCCGAGAAATCTGAAGATGACTATGGCAATCACAATGAGGAAGAGTGACAGGATGTAGCTCATCGCGGCCGCATCACCCATCTGGAACTGGCTTAGCCCGGTATCCGCGATGAACCAGATTGCCGAACGCGTTTCGAAAGACGGCGCACCCTGTGTTATCAGCCGTGACTGCCCGAACATGATTCCCGAGGCAAGCACGGTGATCGTGAGCACGAAGACGACCACCGGGCGCAGCCCGGGAAGGGTGACGTGCCGGAACGATTGCCACGCGTTGGCGCCGTCCGTCTTGGCCGCGTCGTAGTACTCACGAGGAATGTCCTGCAGCCCTGCGAGATAGATGACGGTGTTGAATCCCAGCGTCCACCACACAGTGGGTCCCACGAGCGACACCCATCCCCACGGCAGCGCGGTAGTCCACGGGATGTTGTCGGGCAGCCCCAGCTTGCCGAGGTAGAAGTTCATCACTCCCACGTTGGGATCCAAGAGGAAGCGCCACAGCACTCCGATCACCGCTACTCCGAGGACGTAGGGGGCGAAGTAGACCGCGCGAAAGAGGGCGCGGCCGGGAAACTGCTGATTGAGCACCACCGCAACGCCGAGGGGGACGGTGACGAGCAGCGGGACACTCGTAACGGTGAAAATACCGGTGGCGCGCATGGACTCCCAGAAGTCCGGGCCGTAGCGCGATACGGAGGAGAACAACTCGGTGTAGTTCTCGAGCCCCACGAAGGGCTTTCCCGGCAACAGGTAGTCCCACGAGTGCAGGCTGATCCAGAGGCCGTAGACGGCAGGTACCAGCACGAAGATGCCGAACACTACGAGATAAGGCGCCAGGAACAGGTAAGGCGTGAATCGTCCGCCGTGGCGCGAGGCGGCCGACCGTTGCTCTGCGGCGGCCCCGGGGGCACCTGCCGCAGCCCGCTGCGACGACACGGCCATGTGGCCTAGCTCCCGTACTTCTCGGCGTTCTCCTCGAGCAGCTGATTTACCTGTTGCTCCGCCTTGGCGAGGGCGTCCTCGGGTGAGCTCTTGAGCAACACCGCATCACCGACGGCACCTTCGAGAATCGGAACCGCATCCCCGATGCCGGGCACGGGAGGCTGGAAGTGGACGTCGGGAAGCTGCGCGGCCACGATCGACTGGGGGCCGAGCTGCTTGAACTCCTGGCTTTCCTGCACACTTTGGCGCGCCGGCACCTGGCCTGCCTTCGCCCAGTCGGCGGAGTGCTGGGAAACCCAGCTGATGAACACCTTGCCCGCCTGCAGCGTGTTGGAATCCTGATCAGGCTTGTTCATCATTACGAAGTTGTGAGAGCCTCCCCAGGTCGCATCCTGTTGCCCGATGCGCGGTATCCGCGCCACGCCCCAGTCGAGGTTCTCGGTGTCGTCGTAGGGGTTGATGTTCCAAATACCGTTCCACACGAAGGCGTTGCGCCCGTCCATGAAAGCGACGTTCTCGGCGTCCTGGGCGACGTTCTTGGGGCTGTAGCCCTGCTCGATGAGGCTCACAAGCCACTCCAGCGCCGTGACGCCTTCCTCCGAGTTGAAAGCCGCGCTGGTCGCATCCGAGTTGTAGAGGTCGCCCCCGTTCTGCCACGTCACCGTCATCCACATGAAGCCGCCTGTGAACAGGAACGGTGATATCCACATTCCCTGGATGTCCTGGCTCTTGAGCTGCTCGAGCGCGGCGGTCACCTCGTCCTGGGTCTGTGGCGGCTTGTTGGGATCGAGGCCCCCCTTCTCCATCGTCGTCTTGTTGTAGAAGAAAGCAAGCGGGTGCACATCCAAGGGAACGCCGTAGCGAGCACCGTTGTAGATGCCGGCGTCCCAGACGACTCCAGAGAAATCGTCCTTGGTCAGGTCGAGCGCGGTGGCGAGATCGTCGAGCGGGATGATCACGTTGCGGGCCGCGTTGGTCGGAAGCTGGTCGATGTGCATGATCCCGATGTCGGGGCCCTTGCCGACCTGGACCGCGGCGGGAACCTTTTGATAGTAGGTCTCCCACTCGACAGTGTTCATCTTGACGGCGATGTTGTCGTTCTCGGCCTGGAAGTCTTCAATCAGCTTCTGCATGTAAGGGCCGTCGCCCCCGGTGAACCCGTTCCAGAAGTCGAGCTCGACCTTGGGGCCTTCGTAGGTGTCCCCCGCCCCGAAGGTGCCGCCACCCTGGTTCTGGACCGAGGGGTTGTTCGATGCTCCGCCGCCGCATGCAGCCAACAGCGCAGTGGCCGATACCCCCGCCCCATAGGCCAGAAACTCCCGCCGGTCGTAACGCCTGGTGGGTCTCTTCTTGGTCAC
>Ga0136633_1003235_pt1 | contig 10798 bp, 11 predicted proteins | sample AntDrymeUQ832206_2_FD_105494 | JGI IMG/M metagenome (GOLD analysis project Ga0136633, IMG submission 105494) | Polar desert sand microbial communities from Dry Valleys, Antarctica - metaG UQ83 (22.06) | ecosystem: Environmental > Terrestrial > Soil > Desert | place: Antarctica: Dry Valley...
AGAGGAGCGGCGTCCGGTGGACCCGCCCGTGGAGCGCGGCCCGCGCCGAGGCGATCCGCTCGAGGGGCACGATCCGATCCTCCACCGGCCCAGTATCGCAGCCGGCCGGAGTACGCCCGAACCTCGAAAGACTTGCGTGTTTGCGCAAACGGTGAGAGAATGCCCGGGATGTTGGAGCAACTCACGTCGAGCGAAGTCGAGCGGCAGCGCTATGCCGCCGTGGGACGGGCCCTCGCCGATCCGAAGCGGCTATGCGTCCTCGAGTCGCTCGCCCTGGGTGAGCTGTCCGTGAGCGATCTCGCGGCACGTGTCAGCTGCCAGATCCCGAACATGAGCCAGCATCTCGCCGTTCTGCGGAGCGCCGGACTCGTGTCCACGCGCCGTGACGGCAGCACGATCTACTACCGTCTCGCGGACCCCCGGGTCCTCGAGGCCTACCGACTCATCCAGACGATCGCCCGCTAGGGCGCGCGTCACCCGCTCGGCGGGAGAAAGGACCATCCATGGCGGATATCCAGCACGCGACGGACGCCAACTTCGAAGAGCTCGTGCTCCACAGCGACAAGCCGGTGCTCGTCGACTTCTGGGCGGCGTGGTGCGGCCCGTGCAAGATGGTCGCGCCGGAGATGGAGAAGCTGGCCGAGAAGTACGAGGGCGCGGTGACTGTCGTCAAGGTCGACGTCGACGCGAACCCCCGCCTCTCCCAGACGTTCAACATCATGAGCATCCCGACGATCGCCTTCTTCGCGCCCGGCCAGCAGCCGAAGGGCGTCCAGGGCTTCCGGCCCATGGAGCAGCTCGAGCAGCAGTTCGGCCTCGCGCAGTACGCGACGCCGGCTGAGCCCGCAACGCCCGCGGAGGCGACAACCTCGGAGACCTAGGCGCTCCTCGCCACACCACGACCCCGGTCGACAGGCCGGGGTCGTTTGATTCCGGAAGGCCTGCGCGAACCTCAGCTCCGCGAGTACCGCCACGCGCTGAGGAACCACGCGGTCGCTCGATCACTTGCGAACCGGTCGAGCTCGAGCGGGCGGAAGGCCACCCAGTCGGGTCCACGCGGAGACCGCGCCGCGTCCGGAGTGCCGAGCGCCGCCCGAGCCACCTGCGGCCCGAGCCGGAACTCGGCGGTGCCGTCGGCCAGTGCCGCGAACGGCCGACCCTCGATGAGGAATTCGACGACACGATCGGCCTCCCGGCGGTCGACCGCATCGAGGCTGGCGGCGGCCGCGTCGAACAGCTCCGCGAGGCTCACTTGCCCGCGGCGAGGATCGCCTCGAGGTCCGGACGGTGCTCGTCGTAGTGATCGACCGTCGAGTCGAGGAACAGCTCGAAGTGGGTGGGGTGCTTCAGCCAGCGGGCCTCGGGGATGACCGTCATGTAGCCGCGCAGCTCACCCGGCACGGTGCGCAGGCGCTCCCGGACCTCGGCCATCGGCAGCGCCGACCAGGCCTCGATGATGTCGGCGTTCCAGGCGTCCCCTCGCGCCTCCCACTCCCGGTCGATCCGCTCCTGGGCCCGGCTCGTCTCGTCGACGGCGAGCTCGCGTGCGACCTCGAGCGTGAGCTCGTGCCAGCCCACCATGTGGGCGATGAGGTCCCGCCCGGACCACCCGTGGGCGCCGTCGATCGGCCGTGCCAGCTGATCGTCGGTCAGCTCGGCGAGGGCCTCGTACGGCCGCCAGGCGTCCCGTTCGTCCTCGAGGAATGAGAGGGCGTCGAGGTACATGGCCAGCATGGTAGTCCGTTCGGCTGGCGGCCTCGGGACCCCCGGCCGATGCCTCAGGGCCACCGCCTGTGCGATACGAGGACACGGACGCGATGCGGCGGGTCACAATGGACCAGCGCGCCCGGGAGGCCGAACCATGCAGATCACGAACAGCGGCCAGGGACCCACGCAGCTCAAGCGGGCCCAGGACGCGGCGATGGCCACGCCGGAGCCGGAAGACGCCCGGCGCAAGGTCGTCAGCCCTCCCGAGTGCGGTCCGGGCACGCTCGGGATCGTCTTCACCCACGGCATCGGCGGCCAGCCACGGGGTGAGACGCTGCTCGACTGGGCCGGCCCGATCGTCCGCGCGGTCTCGCGCTGGGCTGAGGCGACCCCCGGCGCCCAGAGCGTCCTGGCCGACGAGGTCATCCGGTCCGAGATCGACTTCCAGGGCGACAACGTCCCATTCGTGACGATCAACGTCCCGGGCGTCCCGGCTACAGACACGCGAACCGGCTTCGAGCGGCAGACGTGGGTGATGACCGAGGCGTGGTGGTCGGAGCGGGTCGCCCCGCCGGCGCTCAGCGCCGTCCTCGACTGGTGCGGGCGCCAGGGTGCGATCGCGCGGGTCGTCGAGCGCACGATCAGCCACCTCGCGCCGGGCGGCTCGCCGGTCTTCCGGGCGCTCAACAAGCTCGGCTTCGGGCTGTTCCTGTCGGTCCTGACGGCCGTCGTCCTGCTGCTCTACGCGGTCGCGGCAGGGCTCGCCGCGATCCTCCCGTTCAAGTCGGTCCGCGAGGCCCTCGCCCGATTCCAGCTCGGGACGTTCCTCACGACCTCCTGGGGCGACGCATTCCTCCTCCTGCGCGATCCAATCCAGGCGGCCAACGTTCGGGGCCGGTTCGTCCAGTCGATCCGCGCGCTCCGCGCATATGGCTGCGACCGAATTGCGATCGTTGCCCATTCGGGCGGGACGATCGTCGCCTACATGGCCCTTTCCGACCCGGCGTACGACGAAGGCGCTGACACGCTGATCACGTTCGGCGAGGCCATCTCGCTTGGACGCGACATCGCCCCGAACGCCGGCGAGGACGGCGGCGTGCCGCCCTCGATCCGCCTCGCCCCAGGAGCTTCGCTGCGGCTCGGAAGCCGCACCCATCAGCCCCGCTGGATCGACTTCTGGGGCAGCCACGATCCGGCGCCGTGCGGTGCGCTCGAGCCTGAGTTCCCGATGTTCGACGAGGCGGTCATCGACCGCCCTGACTGGCCGGGCAAGGCCAGCCGCAGCATCCGCGTTCTGAACCGCCGGAGCGTTCTCGAGGACCACGGGTCGTACTGGGAGAACGACGAGGAGTTCATCTACCCGCTCCTCGCCCAGCTCGAGGTCACCGCCCTCCCGAACACCGAGTCCCGTTTCAAGCCTGCCGCGATCACGCGCCCGGATCCCGGCACCGAGGGCGCCACGGAACCCGACTCGTGGGTCGCGCTGCGACGACAGCGCGTCCACATGCTCACGCTGTGGGGTCGCCTGATGTTCGTCATCCCGTTGTTCGCGGCCGTCGGGGAGTTCGTCCTCCCGGGCAGAAGCCTCATCGAGTGGCTCCGCGACATGGCGCTCGGCGTCGTCGCGTTGGTGCCGCCGCTTCTCGACGTCCTCAACGTCGTCGTGACGCTGCGCCTGCCCTCGCCGCTCCACGACATCGTGGCGGGCCTGGGCATCCTGTCCGTCGCGACGATCGTCCTCGGCGCGCTCATCCATGCCGCGCTGCCCGTCGGCCCGGCCGACGCGTGGCCGGAAGGCTCGACCACGCGGCGCGCCGTCGGCGCGCTCGACAGCATCGTCGCGCTCATCGCGCGGCTGCTCCTGGTGGGCGCTGTCGTCTCGTTCATCCCGTGGCTCATGGGGCGCGGCCTCCAGATCCCCGGCCCCGGGCCAGTCGTGCTGCTCGTCGCGGTCGCGATCCTGGCCCTGATCGTCGCGAGCATCGCGTGGCCGAACTCCCGCCCCGTCGCCCTCGTCCGCCAGATTGCCGGCGCGAACGAAGCGGTCTTCGCCGCGGTCGGCCTCGCGCTCGTCGCTGCGATCGTCGCGTCGATCGCCTACGTCGCGCTCGCGGTCCCCGACATGCGCGTCTGGCTCGTCGGCACGGTCGTCGCATTCCTCGCGTTCCGCGCCATCGGCGCGGTTGGTCGCTGGCGATGGCGCGTCTGGGACGAGCGCGAGCGAGAGGCGTTCCGCATCCTGCGGCCGCAGCCGTACGGACGCGGCTGGCCGGCCATCCAGGCGGCCCTCCTGGCCGCGCTGGGCTTCTTCGCCGGCGTTGTCGTCGTTGCCGGCCTCGTGTCGGCCGTGCCGTTGGTCGTGGTTGCCGCGATCGCCCTGATCGTGTTCTGCGTCCTTCGGGACACCGCGATCAATGCGACACCGGCCGAGGCCAGCCCGCCGGCGGCTCCCCCAAGCCCCGCCCCAGCGGCCGCGCCGGATACAGCCGGGTCCGCCTAGACCGCCACCGGCTCGCGGTATTCGCCGAAGACGCCGCGCAGGACGCCGCACATCTCGCCGAGCGTGACATAGGCCGTCGCGCACGCGATGAAGTGGGGCATGAGGTTCGACTCCGACGAGCCCGGCCGCCCGGCCGCCTCGCGCAAGCCGCGGAGCGCCTGCTCGACGGCGGCCGGATCGCGCTCGCGGCGGATGCGCTCGAGTCGCGCCATATGCCGCTCCAATGATCCCGCCGGCACCTGCAGGACGGGCACCCTCGGCGGCTCGGTCTCGTCGACCCAACCGTTGACGCCGACGATCGTCCGCTCTCCGGCGTCAAACTCGCGCTGGAAGCGATACGCAGCGTCGGCAACCTCGCTCTGTGGGTAGCCGTCGGTGATCGCCTGGACCATCCCGCCGCGGCGGTCGATCTCGTCGAGATACGCCCACACCTGGCGTTCGGTCTCGTTCGTCAGTGCCTCGACGAACCACGATCCACCGAGCGGATCGACCGTGTTCACGACGCCGCTCTCCTCGGCGAGGATCTGCTGCTGCCGGAGCGCGAGCATCGCGGCCTCCGCCGTCGGCACGGCGAGCGCCTCGTCGTACGCGTCCGTGTGGAGCGATTGGGTCCCGCCGAGAACCGCCGCGAGGGCCTGAAGGGCAACACGCGTGAGGTTGTTGAGCGGCTGCTGGGGTGTCAGCGAGACACCCGCGGTCTGGGTGTGGAAACGCATCCACGTCGAGCGTTCGTTCTCGGCGCGGTAGCGCTCCGTCATCAGCTTGTGCCAGATCCGCCGCGACGCGCGGAACTTCGCGATCTCCTCGAAGAAGTCCGAGTGCGAGTTGAAGAAGAACGACAGCCGCGGCGCGAAGTCGTCGACGCGCAGGCCGCGCTCGAGTGCCGCCTCGACGTACGCCATGCCGTCGGCGATCGTGAACGCCAGCTCCTGGACGGCGGTCGAACCAGCCTCCCGAATGTGGTACCCGCTGATCGACACCGTGTTCCACTTCGGGAGCTCGCGCATCCCGAACTCGATCGTGTCCGTCACGAGGCGCATCGACGGCTCCGGCGGGAACAGGTACTCCTTCTGTGCGACGAACTCCTTGAGGATGTCGTTCTGGGTCGTGCCCTCGAGGGCGCTCCGGGGCACCCCGGCCTTCTCGGCCGCGACGATGTACATCGCCCAGATCGGCGCCGCCGGCGAGTTGATCGTCATCGACGTGGACACCTTGTCGAGCGGCAGTCCGTCGAGGAGGACCTCCATGTCGGCCAGAGACGAGACGGCGACGCCGCACGTCCCGAACTCGCCGTCCGCCTCCGGATCGTCCGTGTCGTAGCCGTAGAGCGTCGGCATGTCGTAGGCGATCGACATCCCGGTCTGACCGGCGGCGAGGAGCTGGCGGAACCGGGCGTTCGTGTCCTCGGCCGCGCCGAATCCGGCAAACATCCGCATCGTCCAGAGCCGGGTCCGGTAGCCCGTCGGGTGGATGCCCCGCGTGAATGGCGGCTCGCCCGGCAGGCCGATGTCTCGCGCGGGCACGAACTCATCCCACCGACCGGCTTCGAGCGGCTGTCCGTCATGGTCGACGGTGGTGGGCCCGCCAGCGCCACCCGGACCGCCACCCGGAGCCCTCTTCCACGACCACGGTCCGTAGAGGCGTTCAACTTCGGTGTCGCTGATCGTCGAGAAGTGCGTCCGGCGCTCGGGGGCGCGGCGAAGGCTGGGTTCGAGACGTTCGCTGGTCCAGGCCGACAGCCGGGCGTCCCAGTCGTCGCCGCCGGAACGCTCGCTCACACGCCCGACTCTAGCACCGGGCTCCGGCGGCGTCAGCGGTTCGTGGGACGTCGCGTCGCGGGGCCGGGCGGGAGTGGTCGGGCCGCGGTCACGTTCCGGGCGCGGTCACGGGCCTGCTGCCCGCGGACCATCTTCCAGACCTCCCAGACGGTCAGGATCGGCAGGAGCTTCCGGGGCAGGACGCGAAGTAGCAGGAGTCGGGCAAGCCAACGCATGCCCGCAGTATCGCCGCCGCGCAGTCTGCCGAGCCTCCCCGCCGGGCCCTCCCGCATCGCGGACGTATTGCGCTCCGCGACGCTATTGCCTGGAGAACGCTGCGAGCGCGCGCTGGACCAGGGCGTCGTGCGGGCCCATCCCCTCGGTCTCGCGGACGTCGCTGCCGACGAGCACGGCCTTGATGGTGCCCGGCTGGCCCGCGTCCCACACGACGATCGACTGGTACGACTCGTCGTTGAGCGTGCTGATCATCCAGGCGTTCCGGCCGTCGAGCTGCAAGGTCGATCGAGTGACGTCCTCCGTCTTCCGCCCCGCCCGGGCGCCCGCCTCGTAGAAGTCGGCCATCCACTCTGCCGTCAGATCGGGGGCGACGAGGACGGCCAGGGTGAAGCCGCTCCGGTCGCCTGTCTCCCAGAGGCCGCCCGCGAAGCGCACCTCGCGGATCCCGTGGCTCGCCAGCGTTCCGAGATTCTGGTCCGAACAGTTGCGCCCCGAGTCCAGCTGGGCCGGGGCGATGCCTTCGAAGCTACCCGGGATCAGCCGCTCCAGCTCCGGGTAGGCACCCGCCCGCTGGCCGTCGCCTGTGCAGGGGCCTGAAGGGTCGAAAGAGGCCGGGGCTCGCCCGCCGGCACAGCCCGACGCAATGCCGGCAACGACGAGGAGGACGAGGAGGCGGGCGACGTGGGGCACGCTTCGAGGGTACGGTCAGCGCCGGAATTGCGTCGCGGGTGGCTGTGCAAGTGAGCGCAGCAGTCAGTCGCGCGCCGCATTGCACCGGCATTGCAGGTTGGACCGTTGACCGCCGGAACATGGTACGCGGGTCCCGAATCGTTGCCCCTGTGCGCCCGACCAACGCTGGCTGGGTTGCGGGACGTCGGTTCCATTGTTCGGCCTGATGCGAACGGCGTAGGGTCTGGGTGCGCCGGAACGCGAGCCACCGGGAACCACCTGGGGCGTCGGCCACGGACCGGGGCGCGGACGCCGAACTCGAGGACGGTCGAGGTCGGGGATCCCGGGCCCAGGTCACGAACCGAGTAACCAAGATATTCGGCCATTCAGGCCCGGGAACGCGAACCGGCCGGGCTCATATCTGCATCGCCTCTCGGCCGGTCGGGGTCGGGAGGCGATCGCGTTTTCCGGCCCTCGGCTGGCGGGTCGCCCTCAGGCGGAGCGGCCCGCGGGGGCGCGATCCGGCCGGACACGGCGGACCACGCCGCGCCCATCGAGGTCGTCCTGGAGGACGCGGGCGGCGCCGACGAGATCGCGATCGGTCGTGATCGTCTTGGCGAGCCAGTCGATGTAGGACGGCTCGAACGCGGCGATGTCGCCCAGCGTGTGGCCCCGGAACTTGCCAAACCCCACCTCGTGGGCGCGCGCGTCGGCGAGGGATGGTGCGGGGGCGCGCCGGAAGCGGTGAATTCTCCCCCGCTCGAGCGGCCCGTTCGGGTCGGAGGCGCGGGGCGGCTCGCGGTCGGCAGCGCGGCTCCGCCGGACCGTCTGGCCGGCAAGACCCGAACGGCCGCGGCCCGTGGTGGCGTTGCGCGGCCGAAACGTGTCGCTCGTGTCGAGCCGGCCGGTCACCGGGCGGCTCGGTTTTGGACGCGGCGGACCGGTCCGACCACGAGCGGGCTCGTCCTCGTCGAAGCCGCGGCCGCTCGGAGTGCCTCCGGCGGCCCGGATGCCGGCCCGCCGCTCGAGGTCGGCGCGCCGGAGCGCCTCGTACGCGTCGTTGATCTCCGCCATGAGGCGGGTCGCGATCCGGGAGGCGGCGGGGTCGTCGCCGGTGAGGTCGGGGTGATGCTGCCGCGCGAGCCGGCGCCAGGCAGCCTTGACGGCGTCCGCGCCGGCGCCGAGCCGGACGCCGAGGACATCGTGCGGGTCGCGCTTCGCCACGGATCCAGTGTACCGACCGCCTTGACAGCGGCACGGCCCGTGCCGTCCCCTGTACCCATGCCGACTCTTCGACGGGCGAGCGTCGCCGCCGCGCTCGCGGCCGCTCCATTCGCCCTTGCCTACCGGTTCGCGCTCGTGTACCGCGGCCGGGCGGGATTTCCGCGGCCTTACGAGCTCCGCGTCGGCCCGCAGAGCCTTGGCTTGCCGTTCCAGTCGATCATGGTCGACGCGCCGGGAACGACGCTCCCAGCATGGTTCATCCCGGCCCGCGACGGCGCCCGGGGTCCCGGCGTTGTCCTCATCCATGGCTGGGAGTCGGGCCGCGATCGGACGCTGCCGATGGCGCAGTTCCTCCATGCCGCCGGCTTCCACGTGCTCACGGTCGACGTCCGCGGGCACGGGGCGAACCTCGCCGAGCACCTGCCGGTGAGCGCGGGCGAGTTCGGGGTCGACGCCATGGCCGCCTTTGCCGCCCTGATGGCTCGTCCCGAGGTGACGAAGGGCGCCATCGCCGGCCACTCGCTGGGTGGGGTGGGTGCCATCCTCGCGGCGGCGGCCGATCCGCGGGTCGCGGCGCTCGTCAGCACGTCAGCCCCCTCCGAGCCCTACCGCCTCACGCGCCAGACGTTCAGGCTCGCCCGCCTGCCGATCCCGGACCCGGTCGCCTATCCGCTGGCGTGGCTGACGACCAGGATCTACCTCCGGCCGCGCGGCCACCGGGTGGCGGCGATCAGCGCCTCGGCGGCGATCGCCCGGTATGAAGGACCGGTGCTCCTCGTCCACGGCGACACCGACGACGTCGTGCCGCTTGCCCATCTCCACCGCCTCGAGCGCCTCGCCCGCGAGGCCCGGGAAGGCGTGCCGGACGCGGCCCCGATCGAGACGCTCGTCATCGAGGGCGGCCGGCACAGCTGGCTCTACGAGTTCCCCGCTTACCGCCGGGCCGTGGCCCGCTTCCTCGCCGAATCGCTTGGCGGGCCGCTGTCGCCGGACGAGGCGGCCGAGGCCGCGGGCCGGGTCAACGCGATGCGCCTCGCCGACGGAGAGAAGCCGCTCAGCGCGATTGAGGCGGAGCCGGGCGGATTCCGCTCGCTCGTCGGCGTGATCTCCCGGTCGCTTGCGCGGCGGCGCGGCCTCGAGGACGAACAGGATCCCGCGCGGGGCCAGTCGCTCGAAGCCACCGCCCCGGCGACAGCCGCGGCGACGCCTGCCCCCAGCCCCGTCGCGGACTGAGGCCGATCGGCGGCGTGGACACGTGGACGGCGGTCTCCACGAAGCGCGCGATTCGCGAGTTCGCGAAGCGTCCGATCGATGCCGACAGCCTGCGCCGGATCCTCGACGCCGGCCGGCACGCGGGCAGCTCGAAGAACCTCCAGCGTTGGGAGTTCGTGGTCTGCCGGGACCGGGAGCACCTGCGTGAGCTCTCGGCCGTCGGGCCGTGGGCCGGGCACCTCGCCGGAGCGGCGGTCGGGATCGCCCTCGTCACGCCGGACCCGGCCGCGGCGGACGCGCCGTTGTCAGTGATGTTCGACCTCGGCCAGGCGGCCGAGAACATGATGCTCGTCGCCTGGGAGATGGGCATCGGCAGCGTTCCGGCAACCGTCTACGAGCATGATCTTGCGCGCCGCCTGCTCGGCTATCCGGCAGACCGCCACTGCGAATACATCCTGTCGTTCGGCTATCCCGCGGACCCGACGGCCATATCGGCTCCGCGCCGCGCCGGCGGCCGCAAGGCGCTCGACGAAATCGTCCACGACGAGCGCTGGTAGCGAGGCGCTACTGCCAGCGGAAGAGTCGGGCGCTGATCGCGAAGCAGATCACGAGGAACGCCGCGAGCACGGCGAAGCACAGCCAGAGCGGCATGAACGCCGCGCCGCCGACCATCGTCTGGCGGAGCCGGACCAGTCCGCGAGCGGCAGCTCCCACGGCAGGTCAAGGAGCGGGCTGCCGGCCTCCCGCAGCCTGAGATGCGGAAAGCCGGAGGACCGCGAGGACACTTCGCTCCTCAGAGCTTCTTTCGGAGGTACGCGGTGACGCTCCCGTCGTAGCCAAGCGCCTCGTACAGGTGGCGCGCGTCGGGCCGGTGGTGCCCGGCCGTGACCTCGATGAATGCGGCGCCCAGCTCCCGCGACGCTCGCTCCGCCTCGGTCATGAGGAGGTGTCCGACGCCTCGCTCGCGGACGCCGGCATCGACGACGAGCGCGAGCACGCGGACGATCCGGTCATCGTGCTCAAAGCGGGGCAGCGCATGGAAGGCGATGAACCCCAGGAGCTCGCCACCTGAATCCGCGACGACGACCCGGGAGAAGGCCGATGCGAACCGCTCGAGTCGGGCGACGATGTCGCTGGGCCCGGCCGGGTAGCCCTCTTCCGTGAACAGCGCGGCGATCCGCTCAGCGTCGGCTGGAGCCGCGGGGCGGAGGACGATCTTCCCTTGCTCGGTCATGGCCCGATGGTAGCGGCTCCCGCCGCTCCGTCGGCTCCCGCCGACTGGGCGACGCACAGGTGGGCGCCCCATGGCGGCCCACCGACGACGAGGCGCTGCCGCCCGAACGGCCCGGCCGCTTCGGCCGACAGGACCAGGCCCGCTTCGACCGCGTCCCGGACCAGGTCACCGAACCGGTCGTGCGGCACGATCAGATATTCGGCGATCGGCCCCTCACCGAACCGCGCCAGCGACGCCGCGATCCGACCCTCGGTTGCG
>Ga0136633_1003236_pt1 | contig 10795 bp, 9 predicted proteins | sample AntDrymeUQ832206_2_FD_105494 | JGI IMG/M metagenome (GOLD analysis project Ga0136633, IMG submission 105494) | Polar desert sand microbial communities from Dry Valleys, Antarctica - metaG UQ83 (22.06) | ecosystem: Environmental > Terrestrial > Soil > Desert | place: Antarctica: Dry Valley...
AGGTCGATGACCGAGTGGTCGGAGATCTTCTTGCGCTGGTAGGCGAGCACCTGCTCGGTGACGCTCACGCGCCCGAAGGAGAGCTGCACGCCGCACGTGTCGCGGCGGTCGAGCAGCGCTTCGATCTCGGTCATCGTCTCCTTCTTCGGCTGCGTGTAGAAGTCGCCGGTGAAGGGCTCGACGAGCGCGCGGCGCGTCTCGATCTCCAGGCGGTTGACGATGTACGAGCGCGCCTGGTGCAGGTAGATCGCGCCGTCGTGGACCGTCGTGTGCGCCCGCGCGGACTCGGCCGTGCCGAGCAGCTCTCCGTTGACCTCGTCGACGATCGCGAACGAGTCCGGTGACGCCGAGCGCAGCGACACCCGCGCCGCCGGATAGTCCTCGGGGTGGCGCAGCAGGTACGTGCCGTCACGCTCGATCAGCTCGCCCATGGCAACCAGAGCCTGCGCGTGCGCCTCCCAGCGCGGCCCGAGCGTGTCGGCGTCGCGCCCGCTCAGCGGCCCCTCGTGCGCCGCGCAGAGCAGATGGGCGAGGTGGATCGGCTCGTTCTCGTGGTCGAGGATCGCCGCCTCGACGGGCCGGTCGAGAAACTCGTCGGGATGGCGGCAGAAGAACTGGTCCAGCGCGTCCTCACCCGCGACGTAGACCGCCAGGCCGCGCCCGCGGCGCCCGGCGCGGCCCCACATCTGACGCAGCGAGGCGACCGTGCCCGGGAACGTCACGACGACCGCCGCATCGAGCGCGCCGATGTCGATCCCCAGCTCGAGCGCGTCCGTCGTGATGACGGCCAGCAGCTCGCCGCGCATGAGCCGGCCCTCGAGCTCCCGGCGCTGCTGCGGGGTGTAGCCCGCGCGGTAGGGCACCACCAGGTCCGCGAGCTTCGGGTTGGCGAGGCCGACCATCCGGGCGACGAGCTCGACCGCCTTGCGCGACTTGATGAAGCAGATCGTGCGCGCCCCGCGGCGGGCGAGCTCGCCGACGATCTCGGCCGCCTCGCCGAGCGACGAGGCGCGCGTGCCGAGCGCCTCGTCGGTCAGCGGCGGATTCCACATCGCGATCTGGCGCCGCGCGCCGGGGGCTCCGTCGCGATCGACGAGCGTGATCTCCTCCAGGCCGGTCAGCTTCTCGGCCAGCTCGACCGGGTTGGCGATCGTCGCGCTGGCCAGCAGGAAACGCGGCTCGGTGCCGTAGGCGTTGGCGATCCGCCGCAGCCGGCGCAGCACGTTGGCGACGTGCGAGCCGAACACGCCGCGGTAGACGTGCGCCTCGTCGACGACCACCACCGCGAGGTTGGAGAGGAAGTCGCCCCACTGGCGGTGGTGGGGCAGGATCCCCATGTGCAGCATGTCGGGGTTGGTGAGGATGAGGTTCGCCCGCCGGCGCACCTGCGTGCGCTGCTCGCGCGGCGTGTCGCCGTCGTAGATCGCGGGCCGGACCTGCTTGGAGAGCCCAAACAGGTTGATGGCGCGCGCCTGGTCCTGCGCCAGCGCCTTCGTCGGGTAGAGGTACAGCGCGCGCGCCTTGGCATCGCGGCACAGGACGTCGAGCGTGGGCATGTTGAAGCACAGCGACTTGCCCGACGCGGTGCCGGTTGTGACGATCGTCGGACCGTCCCACGCCGCCTGCAGCGCCTGGGCCTGATGTGACCACAGCGAGCTGACGCCGGCCCGGCCCAGCGCGTCGCGCAGCGCCGGGTGAAGCTCGTCGGGAATCGGCGCGGTGACCGCCTCGCGGGCGCCTTCGAACGCCTCGCGGACCAGCCGCCCATCGGCACGTCCGAGGTCGAGCAGGGCGCTCCAGGGATGGGCTTGCGGGGCTACGGACACGCCGCTGCAATAGTACGAGCGCCTTGCCCGTGCGCAGCTTCCATCACGCGGAGTTTCCGGCTGATCGTCTGCGCGCGGAGCGGGTGGAGAGCGTCTCGGTCTGCGTGCCCGCGCGCGAGGAGGCGGCGACGATCGCGGGTGTCGTGGGGCCGCTGATGGCGCTGCGCGAGGCCGGCGTGGTCGATCAGGTCGTGGTGCTCGACGACGACTCGCACGACGGGACCGGCGAAATCGCCGCGGATCTGGGGGCGGAGGTCGTGCGGCCCGCTGCGCTGCTGCCGGGGTTCGGGCCGGTGCTCGGCAAGGGCGATGCGATGTGGCGCGCGCTCACGGTGCTGACCGGCGATCTCGTGTGCTTCGTCGATGCCGACTCGGAGGACTTCGGCGCGCATTTCGCCACCGGGCTGCTGGGCCCGCTGATCTGCGTGCCGGGCGTCTCGTTCGTCAAGGGCTTCTATCGCCGGCCATTCAAGAGCGGCGTCGACGAGATCGCCCCGACCGGCGGCGGCCGCGTCACCGAGCTGACGGCGCGGCCGCTGCTTGCGGCGTTCTATCCCGAGCTGGCGCAGGTGCGCCAGCCGCTGGCGGGCGAGTTCGCCGCGCGGCGCGAGCTGCTCGAGCGGATGGCGTTCTGCACGGGCTACGCGGTCGAGATGGGTCTGCTGCTCGACGTCTACGCGGCCTCCGGCGCGGGGATCGAGGCGCTCGCGCAGGTCGACCTCGACGTGCGCCAGAACCGCCACCAGTCGATCGACGACCTCGCGCCGATGGCGGCCGCGGTGCTCGCGGCGGTCACGAGCCGGCTGCGCCGCGAGGGGCGCCTCGCCGCCGGCGACGCCGGCGAGCCACCCGAGCTGCTGGAGCGCCCGCCGCTCGCCGAGTTGCGCGCGCTGCGCGCCCGGCGCTGACGCGGCCGGTCGCCGCTACGCGTAGCCTTCTTGGCGCGCTGCCGTCTCCGGCGCACCCTCTGAGCCGCATCCGGCCCACGCCCGAGCGGTGACGAAGGAGCAAGGGACCCCGTCTCGAGACACCGACCGAACGTCGCGATCCAGGTCGCGGCGCGTGGGGCCGGCGACCGGAGAAGAGATCGACGTGACCAGCGATCGTGCCCTCAAGCAGGCTGTCCGAGCACGCGCCGCCCGAACGGGCGAGAAGTACACGCAGGCCCGCCGGGCCGTCTTGGCCGCCGACGCCACGAGCGCCACGGCTGCGGCCGGCGCGGAGTTCGACCGCCAGCAGCGCACGCTCGTCGAGCGCGGCTACGCGGCCGCGGCGGGGCTCGCGGAGGCCCGCTTCGTGGCGCTCCTCGCGCCGCTGCGCGAGGCCGCGTGTGCGCTCGCGGCGGATGCCGACGCCGAGCGCGGCACGTTCGGCTTCGTCATCGTCGTGCGCGCCGAGGTCGTCGCACCCGCCAGCGCGATCGCGCTCGTGCGCCGCCGCGAGCGGGCCGGCTTGCTCGCGATGCTCACTGCGGACGAGCTCGCGACGTTCGCGCCGATCGCTGCGGTCCGAGTCCCGGCGGGCGACGTCTACCTGGCGAGCGCGGTCGACAGCGGCCGCGGCACCCGGAACGTCACGCCCGACGACGGCGTCGCGCAGATCCTTGCGGACGGTCGCTCACCGCTGACGGTCGAGGAGGGCATCGCGCTGATCACGCAGTTCCCCGAGGCGGTGGCCACGAACGGCGGCATCTCGCTGGCCGGCTCGCGCTGTGGCGACCGCCGGGTGACCGCGGTGTGGATCGGCCGGGGCGCGCCGAAGCTCGGCTGGTGCTGGGCGGGAAACCCGCACACCTGGCTGGGCATCGGGTCCTGCGCGCGACGGCTCGTCGCCTGAGCGGCCGTCCGCCCGGGGCGGCGCGGGCGCATGCGCCACGATGTCGCCATGCGCTGCCTCTACGTGGACCTAGACAGCACCCTGCTCGGACCGGGCGGGGCGCTGCTGCTCGACGCCGACAAGAAGTTCACCCTCCAGGGCGTGCGTGCGCTGCAGGCCTGCGATCGGGCCGGGGCCGAGGTGGTCCTCATGTCCGGCCGGCGCGAGTCGACGGTGAAGGAGAACGCGCGCCTGTTCGCGCAGCCGGCGTACATCTTCGAGGCGGGCTCCTGCCTCGTGATCGACGGCGAGGAGATGTGGCTGACCGGCGACTACCTGCCCCACGGCGACGCCGGCACGATTCACGACCAGATCGAGGCGGCCGGCGCGCCGGCGCTGCTGCTCGAGCACTACGCCGGGCGCTTGGAGTACCACGACCCCTGGCATCATGGCCGCGAGGTCTCACACCTCTTCCGCGGCCTCGTCGACGCCCACGAGGTCGACGCGCTGCTGGCCGAGCACGGCCACGGCGGGCTGCGCCTCGTCGACAACGGCGGCGTGCACCGGCGCTCGCCCGACCTCGTCGCGCTCGACGAGGTCCGCGCCTACCACCTCGTCCCGCGCGGGGCCTCGAAGGCCAACGCCGTGGGGCTGCACATGCGCGTCCGCGGCTTCACCGCCCAGGACGTCATCGCCGTCGGCGACTCGCGCGAGGACATGGAGACCGCGGCGACCGTGGGCACGTTCTGGTTCGTGGCCAACGCCGTGCAGCGCGATCCGACGCTGCACGAGGCGACCGGCGCGCGCACGAACGTCCGCGTCGCCGAGGGGTTCTACGGCGCGGGCGTCTACGACGCGGTCGTCACGACTCTGGCGGGCGGCTGACGCCGCGAAGCTTCGCCTGCACCCCGGCCCAGAACCCCGGCGGTGGGCGGCGGCGCCAGCGTGCGGGCGGCGGCACGGTCGTGCGCACGAGCGCGATCCACTCGTCCAGCGGCAGCTCGCCGGAGATGAGCTGGGCGAGGCCTTCGGTCACCGTCGCCTCCAGGCCCGCGTTGCGCAGCGCCCGCGCCAGCAGCGGCACCGACTCGAGCGCCTCGACGGCCTGCCCGACCCGCTCGGGGATCTCCTCCGCCGGGACGCCCGCCGCGAGCAGCTCGCCGGCGCGCCGGTTGCGACTTTGCGGCGCGAGCACGGTGGCCACGAGGTCGCCGGTGCCCGCCAGCCCGAGCATCGACTCCGGACGCGCGCCCTGGGACTCGGCGTAGCGCCAGACCTCGGCGAAGATGTGGCCCGCCGCGGCCCCCGCCGCGTTGAGGCCCTGCGCCTCGGTCGCGCCGGCGGCCAGGCCGGCGGCGTTCTTGGCGGCGCCGGCGAGCTCCACGCCGACCGGGTCGTTGGAGCGTTCGCAGACCACGCCCGCGCGGATGAACACACCGGCGATCGTGTTCGCGAGCTCCTCGTTGGTCGAGGCGGCGACGAGCGCGGCCCCCTCGCTGACCATCTCACGCGCGTGCGCCGGGCCGCCGATGCAGGCCACGCGTGCCTCGCCGAAACGCTCGCGCAGCAGCACGGTCGGCGCGGTCCCGTCGGGCGGGGTGAGGCCCTTGGCCAGCGAGATGACCGCCGTGCGCGGACCCAGGCCGGTCTTCTTCAGCCCGCGGATCGTCGCGCCGAGGCCATCGGACGGCACGCCGAGGAACACGTAGTCCGCGCGCCCGAGCCCGGCATCGATGCTCTCCACGCGGAGCTCGCGCGGGAACTCGACGCCCGGCAGGTAGACGAGGTTCTCCCGATCCTCCTGCAGGCGGCGGGCCTGCTCGGCCGTGCGCGTCTGCAGCGTCGTGCGAAGGCCGCCGCGCGCGAGCAGCACGGCGACCGCGGTGCCGAACGACCCCGCGCCGACGACCGTCGCCCGGCGGGCGACGGGCGAGGGCAGCGACAGGCTGGGGCGTTGGCGGCCGTCGGGCATCGGCCGCGAGCGTACGGCAGTTCAGGCGCTCCCTCGCGTCCGGGCGCTCAGTTGCCCGCCGCGCGCCGGTAGCGCGACACCGCCAGTGGGGCGAACACCGCGATGATCATGAGCGACCAGACGACCGCTGCCCAGACGCTGTTGCCCGCAGGTGCGCCGACCCACAGCGAGCGCATCGCGTCGACGACGATCGTGAACGGGTTGATCTCGGCGAACCACTGCAGCCCCGCCGGCATCGACTCGACCGGCACGAACGCCGAGGAGATGAACGTCAGCGGGAACACGGCGATGAAGCCGAGCGAGTTCGCCGCCTCCGGCGAGGAGACGACCAGCCCGAGCAGCGCGAAGATCCACGAGAACGCGTAGCCGAACAGCAGCAGCAGCCCGAACCCGCCGAGGATCTCGATCAGGCTCGCGTCGAACGAGAAGCCGATGATCACGCCCGTGACGACGAGCACGACCACGGACAGCGCGTTGGTCACGACGTCGGAGAGCGTGCGGCCGGCGAGCACCGCCGGGCGCGCCATCGGCAGCGAGCGGAAGCGGTCGATGATGCCCTTCTGCAGATCCTCGTTGAGGCCGAGCGCGGTCACGAAGCCGCCGAAGGCGATGTTCTGGACGATGATCCCCGGCAGCAGGAACGCGACGTAGCTGTCGTAGAAGTCCGGCACGAGGATCGCGCCGCCGAAGACGTAGACGAACAGCAGCACGAACATCACCGGCTGCACGGTGAACGCGATCAGCAGGTCCGGCGCGCGCGTGAGGCGCACGAGGTTGCGCTCGGCGACGATCAGCGTGTCGGTCACGAGGCGGCTCATGCCGTCACCTCCTCGGCCTGGGCCTCATCGGTGTCGGTCTCGGCCACGTGGCCGGTCAGCGACAGGAACACGTCGTCGAGCGTCGGCCGGCGCAGCGCGATGTCGTCGACGCCCACCCCCGCCTCGTCGAGCCGGCGCACCGCCTCGACGATGACGCCCGCGCGGCGGCGCACGCCGACCCGGACGGTGTCGCCCTCCGCGATCGGCGCCTCCTCGGAGATCGCCGCGAGCGCGCTCACCGCGGTCCGCGCGTCGCTGCCCGCGGCCAGCCGCACCTCCAGGCGTTCGCCGCCGACGCGGTCCTTCAGCTGGTCGGGCGTGCCCTCGGCGATGACCCGCCCACGGTCGATCACGGCGATCGTGTCGGCCAGCCGGTCGGCCTCGTCGAGGTACTGCGTCGTCAGCAGCACGGTGCGGCCCTCGGCGACAAGCTCCTCGATCGTCGTCCACACCTCGAGACGGCTGCGCGGATCCAGGCCGGTGGTCGGCTCGTCGAGGAAGAGCACCGGCGGCTTGGCGACGAGCGCCGCGCCGAGGTCCAGCCGGCGGCGCATCCCCCCGGAGTAGGTCTTCGCCGGCCGGCTCGCCGCCTCGGTGAGCTCGAAGCGCTCGAGCAGCTCGCGCCCGCGCTCGGTGGCCGCGGCGCGGCTCATCCCGTACAGGCGGCCGACCATGACGAGGTTCTCCAGCCCCGTGAGGTTCTCGTCGATCGCCGCGTACTGGCCGGCCAGGCCGATCCGCTCGCGCACCTTGACGGCGTCCTTGACGACGTCGAGGCCCGCGACGCACACCTCGCCCGCGTCGGGCTGCAGCAGGGTCGCCATCACGCGCACCGCCGTCGTCTTACCCGCCCCGTTGGGGCCGAGCAGCCCGAGCACCGTCCCCGGCGCCACGGAGAGGTCGACACCGTCGAGCGCGCGCACGTCGCCAAAGGACTTGCGCAGTCCGCGCACGCTGATCGCGAGCTCCGGATCGGAGCCCACCGGCGTTCTCGCTTCCGTCATCGGCTCTGCCAATCTCATCGGCATGGCGGGGACCATAGGGGTGGTTTAGGCCAGGTTCTGGCCTGAACTTCTGCGATTCTTCTCGCCACGATGACCGAGACTTCCGGCCGCCTTCTGAAGCTGCTCTCACTGCTGCAGACGCGGCGCGACTGGCCGGGGAACGAGCTCGCCGATCGGCTGGGGGTATCGGGCCGCACGATCCGCCGCGACGTCGAGCGGCTACGCGACCTGGGCTATCCGGTCGACGCGACCACCGGGCCGGCGGGAGGCTACAGCCTGCATGCCGGGACGGCCATGCCTCCGCTGCTGCTCGACGACGACGAGGCGGTCGCGATCGCGGTCGGCCTGCGGACCGCCGCCGGGGCCTCGGTGACCGGCATCGAAGAGACCGCGATCCGCGCGCTCGTCAAGCTCGAGCAGGTGCTGCCATCGCACCTGCGCCGGCGCGTCAATGCGCTCGGCTCGGTGCTCGCGACGCTGCCGGCGAGCGGGCCGATGGTCGATCCCCAGGCGCTGACGACGATCGCGAGCGCCTGCCGCGACCGCGAGCGCCTGCGCTTCGCCTACCGCAGCCGCGAGGACCAGGAGAGTCGCCGCCGCGTCGAGCCGCACAGCCTCGTCAACCTCGGCCGGCGCTGGTACCTCGTGGCCTGGGACTGCGATCGGGAGGACTGGCGGACGTTTCGCATGGACCGCCTCCAGCGGCCCGCGGCCGCCGGCGGGCGCTTTGAGCCGCGCACGCTGCCGGCCAAGGATCCGGCGGCGTTCGTCGCCGCGGGCCTGCGCGCGGCGCCGTCGCGCCACCAGGCGCGCGTGACGCTGCACGCGCCGGCCGCCGAGCTCGAGCGACGGCCCTACCTGTGGGGCACCGTCGAGGCGATCGACGAGGGGCGCTGCACCTACCGCACGAGCGACGACTCGCTGGACTGGCTGGCGATGCGGATCGGCATGCTCGGCGTGGACTTCGAGGTCCACGAGCCGGCTGAGCTCGTCGCGCGCTGCTCGCAGCTCGCGGCGCGCTTCGGGCGGGCGGCCGGAGCGCCGGGGTGTGTCGACTGAGCCTCGCGGGCCGAGGCTGATTGACACACCGCCCCGCTCAGAAGACGTCGCCGCAGTCCTCGACGCCCAACTCGTCGGCGCGCCGCTGCTGCTCGGTGCTCAGCGCGTCCTCGGCGTCGGCCACCCGGCGAGCCGCGGCGCGGTCGCCGGACTTCGCCGCCGCGGCGAGCCGCGTGCTCGCGGCCAGCAGCCGGTCCGCGGCGGTCAGGTAGGCGTCGAACGCGGCGCGGTCCGCGCTGGGCGCCTGCTCGCGCAGCGCGCCAAGCCGCTCGCGGCCCTTGCGTGTCTGCGCCACGACACCTTCGAGGATCGGCGCCACGCGCTCGAGGTCGGTGCCGCCGGGGAGCGCGCCGAGCCGGTCGGAGTAGGCCCGCTGCTCCTGCTTGACCTCGCGGCAGACGCCATCCGCGCGCGTGACGAACTGCTCCTTCGTCAACGGCTTGTCCTTCGTTTCGTCGCCGCCGCCGCAGGCCGCGAGCGCTGCGGCCGCCGCGCCGAGCAGCGCCAGGCATGTCCGGTGCATCCGCGACACGCTAGAGATGCGCCGCCAGCGCTTCGCCCGCGGCCTCGAGCTCGACGATCGTCGCGGCCTCGACGATCGCCTGCAGGTCGAGGATCCGCGCGTCGAAGCGGTCGATCGCATCGCTGGCGGTGACCGCGTGGCAGGGCACGCCGGACTGGCGCGCGCGGGTGGCGATCTCGCCGGTCACCCGTCCTCGCAGGGTCGCGCGCTCCAGCCGCGCCTCGCCGACGATCACGGCGTGGGCGGCGCGCATGCGGGCGTCGAAGCCCAGCGCCTCGAGCACGAACGGCCCGCCGGCCACGAGGCGAGCGCCGGCCTCGTCGTGCAGGCGCTGTGCGAGGGCACCGGGCGCGCGCACGTCACAGAGGACCACGAGCGCAACGCCGCCCACGCCGCCGTGGTCGGCCATCGCGGCGAGCAGCGATGTGCCGTCGCGGTCACGTGCGTCGGAGGCGCCCGCGGCGGCCAGCAGCACCACCTGCGCGCCGGCGCCCGCCGCGCCGGCCATCCGCGCGGCGGTCAGCTCCGCCGACCCGCCGTCGAGCTCGACGATCGCCGTGCCGCCGTCCTCGACGAGCGCGAAGCCGTCGCCGGTCTCGCCGCCGAGCGCCGGCAGCAGCGCCTCGATCGTCCCGCGCCCGCCGGAGCTGACCGGGCACAGCTCGGGCAGCGGTGTGACGCCGGCCCGCTCGAGGCCGCGCGCGACCGCCGCGGCGACGACGGGGGCGCGCAGGTCGCCGCCGAACGAGTCGGGTGCGACGAGCACGGGCGGGGGGGCGATCATCTCGCCTCAAGGACTACAGGACAGGCGCCCGTGATGGGGTGTGGCGGATCCGTATCGCTCCGCGTGCACGATTCGCCGCACCCGTTGCCGCAACCGATCGCCCGGTCCCCGACGCGCGCATGTCGGCGCCGCTGCGGCGCGGCGCGAGTCGCAGGACCCCACCACCGGCGCGCAGCTCATGCCGGTGATGGGGTCGACCACGACTTGCCTGCCACCCCGAATCGGTTGAGCACTCATGGGATGCGGATGTGCTCAAACGAAGAACGCCATCGTGTATTCGCGGCGGCCGGTTCGCACTAGGGAGCCTCCCCAGGCATTTGATTTCTGGACGAATGTGTCAGCCGCTCAGGCGCCGCTGCTACGCCTCCAGCCGCTGTGGGCGGCCGTCGCGGTCAGAGCTCGAGCAGCGCGACGAGGCACTCCGCGGGCGGCTTGTCGTGGCGCCAGCGCAGGACCTTCGTGCCGTGGCGGATGCGCCCGTCGGAGGCGTGGTCGAACGTCACCTCGACGACGAGCTCGGGGCGCAGCGCGACCCACTCGAGCTCGCGGCCGTGCGTCCAGCGCGAGGCCTCGCCGCTGCCGCGCTCGCCGGTCTCGTAGGGCGCCAGCTCCTCGACGAGCTCGACCTTGCGCTTGGCCGTGAAGCCGCTCGAGTGGCCGATCTCGCGCAGGCGCCCGCCCTCGTCGTAGAGGCCGAGGATGATCGCGCCGACCGTGCCCTCCTTCTTGCCCGGCCGCCAGCCCATGACGACCGCGTCGATCGTCCGCACGCGCTTGATCTTCACCATCCCCTTGCGCTCGCCCGGCCGGTACGGCGCGGCGAGCTCCTTGGCGATCACGCCCTCCTCCTCGTGCAGCCAGTGCTGCGCGCCGTCGGCGGTGCGCTGCACCGGCGTCAGCTCCAATCCCTCGATGCCCTCCAGCACCGCCCGGCGCTCGTCGTAGGAGAGCTGCATCATCACCTCGTCGCCGACGGCGAGGACGTCAAAGGCGA
>Ga0136633_1003237_pt1 | contig 10794 bp, 11 predicted proteins | sample AntDrymeUQ832206_2_FD_105494 | JGI IMG/M metagenome (GOLD analysis project Ga0136633, IMG submission 105494) | Polar desert sand microbial communities from Dry Valleys, Antarctica - metaG UQ83 (22.06) | ecosystem: Environmental > Terrestrial > Soil > Desert | place: Antarctica: Dry Valley...
AAGCTGCCGGTCGACAAGCCGCAGCTCCCGGAGATCCAGCTCCCGACGCAGCTCGTGCCCCCGGTCGAGGTGCCGCCCCTGCCCGCTGTCGAGCTCCCGCCCGCACCGCCCCTGCCGTTGCCGAGCGAAGCTCCGCCGCTCCCGGCCGTTCCATTGCCCTAGCGCCGGTTGCGGCGAGCGGGCCGCTGCGGGAAGCTAGCGCCGTGAGCGATGCGCGCTTCGCGGACGGCCTGCGGTATCGAATCGAGATCCCTTCGGTCGAGGGCCCGACCGTGCTTCGCGCGGTCCTCGAGGAGGCGAAAGCTCGAGACGTCCCCGTACGGCGGGTCTCCCAGGGCTCAGGCGTGATGATGCTGACGGACGCCGAGATCTCGGAGCTGGCCGAGCTCGGCGCCGAGCACGGGATCGAGGTGTCCCTGTTCCTCGGGCCGCGTGGTGCATGGGACACGGGCGGGCAGTCCTCCGCAACCGCCTCAGCGGGGGGCGTGGCTCGCGGGCAGGCGGGCATCGAGGCGTGTCTGGCCGAGGTCCGGCGAGGGGTCGGGCTCGGGATTCGATCTTTTCTCGTGGCCGACACCGGAGTCCTCGCGACGCTCGGACGGCTGAAGCAGGACGGCGATCTTCCTCCGTCGCTCGTCCTCAAGACCTCCGTGCTGCTCCCGTGCGCGAATCCGCCAACGGCTCGTGCTCTGGAAGAGCTGGGTGCGACCACCTTGAACGTCGCCACCGACCTCTCGCCGGCCGAGCTGGGAGAGATCCGCGGCGCCTGCTCAGCACCGCTCGACGTGTACGTCGAGGTTCCGGACGATCAGGGCGGCTTCATTCGCTACTACGACGTCCCGGCGATCATCCGTGCTGCGTCACCCGTCTATGTGAAGCTCGGCCTCCGAAATGCGCCGAACATCTATCCCTCCGGGCTCCATCTCGAAGACCTCGCGGTGACGCTCGGCCGAGAACGCGTGCGCCGTGCGGAACTTGTCCTGCGCCTCGTGCGCGAGCTCGACCCCGGGTTGATCGAGGGACGAGGTGACGACCGCCCGCCCGATCTCGGAGTCCCAGAACCATGAGAGAGCGCTTCCTCGGGATCTACACGGCCGCTCTCGCCGACATCCTCGACGCACGCGGACTGCACGAGCAGACACTTCCGCCTTCGATCCGGCCGCTTCAACCGGGGACACGACTCGCGGGTCCGGCGTTCACCGTCTCGGGTCGGGCTGTGCATCCCGAGTCGTACGACGCTGCGCTGCGCAAGGTGCTCGCGATGCTCGGCGACGCCCCGGCCGGGTGTGTCGCCGTCTATGCCTGTGGGCAGGAGCGGGCAGCCCATCTCGGCGAGCTCTCCGTGACCTCGCTGAAGGCACGCGGCGTCGCCGGCTGCGTCCTCGACGGGGGTTGCCGGGACGTGCGCTTCATCCTCGAGGAGGGCTTTCCCGTGTTCTGTGGTCACGTCACCCCCGAGGACTCGACCTGGCGCTGGGAGCTCGAGGCAACGCAGGTGCCGATCACGGTGGGCACCGTGCAGATCGAGCCTGGCGACTGGGTGGTCGGAGACGACGACGGCGTGGTCGTCGTGCCTCACGCGCTCGCCGAGAGCGTTCTCGAGGAGGCCGAGGACAAGGCGGCGACGGAGAGCGAGATCCGCGCTGCTGTTCGCGACGGAGCGTCGCCACTCGAGGCGTACGAGCGCTACGGCACGTTCTGAGTCGCCGGACTCTGACCACCTCATGCGGGGTCAGGCTGCAGCCTGACCCCGAGCCTGCGGAGGAGAGCGTGAAGCCGTGTGGTCAGGCTTCGCCCTGGATCGGCGCGGGAAATGTGAAGCCGCGGGGTCAAGCTTCAGCCTGACCCCGTCCTTGGGTTGGCACCTCAGCTGATCGAGAGCACGAGCTTGCCGAAGTGCTCGCCGGACTCCATCCGAGCGAGTGCCGTCTCCGCCTCGGCAAGCGAGGTCACCGAGTCGACGACCGGACGCCAGCTCGCGTCCTCGAGCATCCCCAAGAGAGCCTCGAAGTCCCGCGGACTGCCGAGCTGCGTGCCAAGGAGAGACTGCTGCTTGAAGTAGAAGGGCCGCACTTGGAGCGAGACGTCGGAACCCCCGGTTCCGCCGAACACGACGACTCTGCCTCCGGGCCGCGCGGCATCGAGGGACTGCTGCCACGTGGATCCCACGGAATCGAGAACGAGATCGATCGGGCCGAGCTCGGTGACCGCAGCCGGCCAGTCCTCGGTGGTCGCGTAGTTCACTCCACCCTGAGCTCCGAGCTCCTTCGCGCGCTCGATCTTGTCATCCGAGGACGAGGTGACGAGGACGCGAGCGCCGGCCTGAACTGCGAGCTGCACGACGAACGTCGACACCCCGCTACCCGCACCGAGGGCGAGCACCGTCTCCCCGGCCTGCAGCTGCCCTCGTGTGAAGAGCCCCCGGTACGCGGTCAACGCCGCTAACGGGAACGCGGCCGCTTCCTCCCAGGACAGCGCCGCGGGCTTCGGGAAGAGGTTCTCCTCGGGTAGCGAGACCAGTTCGGCGTACGTGCCGTCTCGAGGGCCCCCGAGGATTCCGAAGCCGGGCGCCGGAGCATCCTCGCGGTCGCCCCAACCCAACCCGCAATAGACCACGACCTCCTCGCCCGTGTCGCGCCGAATGCCCGCGCCGTCAGAGCCGGGTATCAGCGGCAATGGAAACGGATAGATCCCAGAGCGGACGAGAAGATCGCGGCGATTGAGCCCCGCCGCCCTGAGCTCTACGACTGCCTCCCCCGGCTCGGGCTCGGGGTCGGGCACCTCCTCGTAGACAAGTGCTGCGTTCTCGTGGACTCTTACCGCCTGCACTTACTCACCTTCCTTCGGGGGTGACGGATTCCAAACGGGGCTCGAGTCGTTGTTCTCGGTATCGGTGAGCTTCTCGACGTCGCCCCCTCCGAGCTCGACCGTGAAGATTGCCCCTCCCTCCGAGAATGCGATCTTCGACCCATCAGGAGACCAGGCCGGCTCGAACAAGTCGCCTGCGGTCGGTGTCACGCTACGCAGGCCCTTGCCGTCGATGCCCACGGTGTAGAGCTCGAAGACTTCGCCATTCTGATCGGAGCTGAAAACGATTCGTGCGCTGTCCGGAGACCACGCGGGCGTGTAAGCCTTTGCGCCCTCCGAGGTCAGGGCGTGCCGCTCCGAGCCGTCCGGTCGAACCAGCCACACCTCCCTCACCGGTGTGCCTGGCGTCCGCCGAATGTAGGCGATCCAGTCTCCGTCCAGAGACCACGCGGGTTCAGCCTCCTGTGCGAGCGGATCGGAGATCCGAAGCGCGCCGGGGCCGTCAGAGCTCATCACGAAGATGTCCCCGGGAGCGTCTCGAGCAAACGCGATCTGTTCTCCGTCCGGAGACCACGTCGGGTGGGAGTCGTCCTCCTTCGTCGAGGTGAGCTGCTCTGTCCCCGTTCCGTCTGCGTTCATCACGTAGATGTCGAAGGACCCGCCGCGCCGGCTCGAGAACGCGATCCTCGTGCCATCGGGCGACCATGCGGGTTCGACCTGGAAGAAGAGCCCTCCCGGCGTCGACGTGTCCATCTCGGAATCGGTCAGGCGTCTCTGGGCTCCTCCGTCGGCGTTCATCTCGTAGATGGAGTAGTCGCCGTCTCGAGTGCTGACGAACGCGAGATCGGGGCGCGCCTCTTCGTCGCCACCGCCGCAGCCGGCGACGCCGACGGTGACGCACGCGACGAGCGCGGCGACGATGAGCAGGCGAATCACGAGGTTCTCTTCCGAGGCGTCACGGGAGACGAGAGGTTAGTGCGCCAGCGGCTCTACGCCGAGGTACTGGCGCTGCAGGTCGGGGTCCCCGGAGAGCTTTGCGGCAGTGGTCTCAGCCGCAATGCGACCGCCGATCATCACGAGCTGGCGCTCGGCCAGTGCCGTCGCGACGCCGAGGTTCTGCTCGATGAGGAGGATCGCAAGGCCTTCTCCCTCGAGACGCCGGAACGTCTCGATGAGGCCCTCGATGATTGCCGGCGCAAGGCCCTCCGACGGCTCGTCCATCACCAGGATCCTCGGATTCGTCACGAGCGCACGACCGATCGCGAGCATTTGCTGCTCGCCGCCTGACAGCTGGGCGCCGCCGTTTCGCTTGCGCTCTGCCAGTCGTGGGAAGAGCTCGTACACGCGCTCGCGCGTCCACTCGGTACCCCCGTTGGACGAGGTTCCGCGTGCTGCGATGCGCAGATGCTGGTCGACCGTGAGCGAGGGAAAGAGACGGCGCCCCTGCGGCACGTACCCGATCCCGCGGCGTGCGATCTCGTAGGACTGACCGCCGACGAGCTCATGCCCCTCGAAGCGAATGGAGCCGCTCGTGCGCGGCGGCGACATTCCCATGATCGCGTTGCAGAGCGTCGTCTTCCCCATCCCGTTTCGACCCACGATCGCGATCGACTCGCGTCCCATCGCGAAGCTCACGTCCTCGAGCGCCTGCGCGCTGCCGTAGAACGCGTTCAAGCCTTCGATCTCGAGAAGCGCGGCCGCTGCCTCGGGCGGTGCGCCTCCGGCCGGCTCACTCATGCCGGTAGCCGCGGCCGAGATACAGATCGTGCACCGTCTCGTTGGCGCGGATCTCGGCGGGAGTCCCTTCGACGATCACGCGTCCGTCGTGCATCATCGTCACTCGCTCGGCGACACGAAGGGCGATGTCCATGTCGTGCTCGATCAGGATGAGCGTGATTTCGCGATCGAGCCCGAGCAGGAGATCCGTGAGGAGTTGCCGCTCGCCCCGGGAGAGCCCGGACGCCGGCTCGTCGAGCATCAGCGCCCTCGGCTCTGCCGCAAGCGCCATGGCGATAGCGACCTGCCGGTGCTCGCCGTGCGACAGAGAGCCAACGAGCTCTCCCAGCTTGTGGGAGATCGCGACCTTGCCAGCGGCCTCTCGAGCCCGCTCTCGCGCGGCGCGATCGCGACCGGGAAGCACGACCGGGCTCAAGCGACCGCCTTCCACACCGACGATCGACAAGAAGATGCAGTTCTCGACGGTGAGCCCGTTGAAGAGTCGCGACTGCTGGTACGTCCGCGCCAGCCCGAGCTTGGTGCGATAGCGCGCTGGCCGTCGTGTCACGTCCTTGCCGAAGAGCTCGACGGCGCCCGACGAGGCTTGCAGGTCTCCGCAGATGACGTTGAAGAGCGTCGTCTTCCCTGCGCCGTTCGGCCCCAGGATTGCCCGCCGCTCGCCTTGCGCGACGTCCAGGTCGACCTCGCGTACGGCGTGCAAGCCGCCGAAGCGCCGACCGACCCCCCGCAAGCGGAGGGCCGGCTCGGCGTGTTCGACGGACGGTGCTGCTGCCGTCACGTACCTACTTGATGTTCTGGTTGGTGATGACGCCGTTCTTGACGACCTTGATCTTGCCCTGCCACGGCAGCTTCTTCTTGACGCAGGGCGGGAAGTTCCGGCCGGGTGCCGGCTTGTTCGGGCCGAAGTAGCCCCCGAACGTCTGGTCGACGTTGGCCACGTAGCCGGCGATCGTGTTCGTCGGCTTGCCGTCCGCGCCCCGAACGATCTGGAGCGGGTATTGATCCTGGATTGCCTGACGCCTGCTGTCGAGCCGCAGGACGCCGTTGTTGGCGACCTGGAAGGCCGGCTTCAGAGTCCGCGGGAGCGCGGCCTGGAGAGCAGCTCCGACCGAGCCCTTCGGCTTGGCGTTGTTCAGCCCCTGGACGAGGGCCCAGGTGGCGTTCCAGTAGTTGTAGAAGAACCCGTCGTTGATGTCGGCGACACCCGGGAACCAGCGGCCCGCCTGCTTCACGTACTTCTGAGCCTGAGCGGTCTTCAGCTCACCGGTCTGCGCCGTTCCGAACCCGCCGAAGTACGCGCCGATCAAACGTGGCGCGACCGTCGAATCGGCACCGAGGAAGTAGAGGAACAGGTTGCCTGAGTGCTGCTTCGCGCTCACGGGCCCGTAAGCCTGCTCGAAAGCGTTGAATCCAGCATTCGTGTTCGCTCCACCGATGAGCCAGAAGTACCCGTCGACCTGGTTCGGCCGCGGCAACTGGCGGATGAAGGGTGCGTAGTCACCACCCTGCGGTGGCGTCCAGACCCGCTTCGTGATCTTGCCGCCGATGCCGCAGAAGTCGGCGATGATGCCCGCTGCTGACGTCCACGGGAAGCTGTAGTCGTCCCCGATGATCGCTGCCGTACGCCAGCCGAGCTTCTTGTAGACGATCTCCCCGAGGCCGGCGTTCCACTGGGCCCCGTCTCCGTGGTAGCGGAAGACGTTCTTCGGAGCGATCTGCATCGTCGGATCCTGTGAGCCGGCCGTGCCGATGATGATCGTCTTCTTCGGATTCGCCTTCGCGTAGTTCGCGATTGCGACGGCTTCGTCACCGGACAGCGGGCCGAGCATGACGTCGGCTGCGAGTTGGTTCATGAGCCGACGCGTCTCCTTGAGCGCGAGCGCCGGAGTCTCGTCACCGCAACCGATACCGACGATGTTGATCTTCTTGCCACCGGCCCGTCCGCCGATCATCCCGGCTGACGGCTTCTTCTTGTTTGTCGGTTTTGCGCCCGCATACGTGGAGAACGCTGCGATGACGCCGGCGGTGTCCACTTCGTATCCGAACGCAAACGCCCCCTTGCAGTCGGTCATGATCGCAACCTTGACCTCACCGCTCTGGGCGTTCGTTGCGAAAGCGCCGGAGGTCATGACCGTTCCGGCCACGACGAGCAGCGCCAGCGGAAGCAGAAGCTTCCACTTGCCTACTTTCATGTGTTCCTCCTTTGTGACTGCACGCCTCTCCAACTCCTGTTCGTAGGGACGACCCTAAACAACTCCTGTTATCCGATCCACCCTCCCTTCACGACGAGCTCGCCTCTGCCGCAGGCTGAGCACCGGGGGTTTCTCGAGGAGGCCCGCCACGTTTCGCAAGGCTCCACGCCCGATCCCACAGGCCCATGAGGCCGTCGGGGGACACGATGACGATGACGAGGAAGATGACGCCGATCACGGTGTTGAACGTTCCTCCGATGACGGGCAGGCCTGAGGACGGGATCCGATTCGTGATCTCGTTGTTGATCACGAGGAACGCGATCGCACCGAGCCAGGCCCCCTCGATCCGACGAAGCCCACCGATGACGGCGATCACGAGGAGCTGGATCGTTGCGTCGAGGCCCATGATCGTCGGTGAGAGCTGCCCGAACCACCAGGCATAGAGGACGCCACCGAGCGCGGCGACGAACGCTCCGATACCGAACGCCAGCGTGCGATGAACGGCGACGTTGTAGCCGAGCGACGCCATCCGTACGGGCTCGTCGCGGATTCCCTGCAGTGAGATCCCGAACGGAGTACGCGTCAGGTAGCGGATGAGCACGTAGACGAACGCGGCGACGATCAGCGAGATGAAGTAGAGGCGGTCCCGGTCGTTGACGATGTCACCGATGAATCCCGGCGTGTAGGCGTCCACTCCGGCCACCGGCGAGAATCCGCCGATGAGTGTCACCGAGCCCACGAATAGAAATGCGATCACCGTGTAGGTGAGCGTCAGCATGAGGAAGTAGATCCCGAAGCTTCGCGACGCGACGGCGCCGAAGACGAGTCCGATGCCGACCGTCAGGAGGATGGCGGCAACCAACGAGAGCGTCGGGTCCCAGCCGAGCAACAGGCCTTTCGTCTCACCGCCGGGAACGCGTTGCGTGACCATGTTCGCGAGCGCGTAGCCGGCGATGCCCATGAGACCGGTCTGTGCGAGCGAGATCATGCCGCCGTACGCCGAGAGAAAGATGAGGCTCGCGGCGCCGATTCCGAGGATGAGCCCCTGGGTGAGGATCGAGTTCAGCCAGAAATCGCTGACGAGGAGTGGCGCGAGCACCGCGAGGACAAGGGCGCCGACTCCGATCGCGCGTTCGGTGACGACCTTGGCAGTGTCGTGCGTCACCCGACTCTCCCGAACAGCCCTTGTGGGCGAAAGGCGAGCACGAGCGCCATCAGGATGAACGTCAGCACCACCGAGTACTGGGTGCAGCACTCGTTTCCGGTCGTCGGAAGGTAGGCGACCGCGAACGAGAAAACGAGGCCGTAAAGCACCGACCCGACGGCGGCGCCGGCGAGCGAGCCCATCCCACCGATGATCACCACGACGAGCGAGAAGAGAAGCCACTCCCCGTCCCGCCCCTGAGCGATGGACGCCTGCGAGCCGCCGACGACGGCGCCGAATGCCGCGAGCGCGGAGCCGACGAAGAACGCGATTGCGAACGTCGTCTGGATGTTGATGCCGATCGCCGAGGTCATCTGGCGGTCGTCGACACCCGCACGGATGACGAGCCCGGTCTTCGTTCGGTGCAACCACAGCCAGAGGGCGATCCCGACCCCGACTCCGAGCCCAAGCATGACGAGTCGCGCGAGCGAGTAGCTGACTCCAGCGACGTGCAGGTCGACGAACTGATTCGTCCAGCCGGGCCACGAGAGACTGACGGCGTTCCCCCCAAAACGCTGCGTACCAGCGGGGACGGTTCGCGGAAAGTGGGCGATCACCTGATCGGCGACGATTACGGAGACCGCGATCGTGATCAGCGCCTGGCGAAGATCCTGTCCCTGATTCCAGCGGAGAAGGAGCTGCTGCACGCCGAGGCCGAAAACGCCGATACAGACCATCGCGATGAGCCACGGCACCACCCATTCGAGCGTGTTCACCTCGCCCGACTGGAGGCCGAAACCGGATCCCGTCATTCGCTGCTGAACCTCGTAGGCGACGTACCCACCGAGCAGATAGAAGGCGCCGTGGGCCATGTTCACGACCCGCATGAGCCCGAAGATCAGCGAGAAGCCGCTTGCGACGATGAACAGCAGACCGGCAAATGTCAGCCCGTCGAGGATCGTCGCGATGAACGCGTTCGGATCGTCGGCGGCCGAGCCGAAGTTCGTCGTTCGCCAGTCCCCGCCGCCGAACTCTCCGGGAGGATTGGCGATCACGAGCACGTAGAGAATCGAGAATACGACCAGCGCAGCCGCGGCTATCCGCGGCACGGTCCCCCCGACGCCCCAGGCGCTGACTCGCTCCCTCACAGGCAAAACGAACCTACCAACCTGCTCCGGGAGTTTCAACGGACAAGCGCTCGATAATCGATTACCGGTGCCCTTGGGCCATGGTTCTAGCGACTCTCCCAGGCGAGCCCGGCGGCCAGAACGACCTCGTCCCGAGGCGCGATCAGCTGCATGTTCCCGATCGCGAGCCCGGCCCAGCCCGTGAGGTTCACCCAGCGCAGGAAGGAGGTCAGGGGCAAGCGGACCTCGAGCTCGTCGGCGTCCTCGGGCGGCAGCTCGACCGCGTAGCACGGGGTGACGAAGAGATCCACTTCTGGTTCGTAGCTCCGCCAGGTCTCGATCGCGCGATAGGCCGCCGCGATCTCGTCCGCGGTCGCTCGCTGCGCTGCTTCGAGCTTCTTCCTCATGACAACTCCATACTCGTCCGCGCGGCTCGGGAAGGTCGTCGCGTGCGATTGCAGCGCCTCGTGCTGGAACAGCGGCCACGTGTTCGCGTCGGGCTCCGGTATGCGTGCTTCGACCACGCGTGCGCCGAGCTGCTCGAGGTCAGACACCCACTCTTCCGCGGCGTCGCTCGTCTCGGTCACGCGTCCGTCTCCGATACCCGGCGGTTGCCGGAGCAGGCCGACGGTCAGCCCGGCCACGCCGGGCTCGGGAACCGGGCGCTCCGTCAGAACCGACCAGGCGAGCGCGACCTCGGCCACGCTTCGCGCCATCGGTCCGACCGTGTCGAGCGTGGGGCAGAGCGGGAAGACGCCCTCCATGGAGATCAGCCTCCACTGCGACTTGAGGCCGACGATCTCGCACGCCGCGGACGGAAGCCGAACCGAGCAGCCTGTGTCCGTGCCGAGCGCGAGGTCGCAGAGACCGGCGGCGAGCGCGGCCGCCGAGCCGCTCGAAGAGCCTCCGGTCGTCAGTCCGGGGCGGGTCGGATTCCGGCACAGGCCGTGCCACTGGTTGTCGCCGAGCACGCCCCAGGCGAATTCCGTGAGGTTGGTCTTGCCCACGAGCACCGCCCCGGCGTCGAGCAGCCGCTGCGCGGCGACCGCCGTCCGCGTCGGGACGTGGTCGGCGTACAGGCCCGAGCCGTAGGTGGTGCGCACACCCGCGGTGTCGAACAGGTCCTTGACGGCGAGGGTCCGACCGGACAACGGGCCGGGTTTCGGCTCTTCGGGGTCGACCCGCGTGATGAACGCGTTCCAGCGGTCGTCGTTCACGAGGGCACGACGGCGACGCACTCGACCTCGACCTTCGCCCCCTCGACGGCGAGGCGGGAGACCTCGACGAGCGTGCTCGCCGGCCGCGTGTCGCCGAAGACCTCCCGGCGAACAGGGTTGATTCGTGGGCGGTCGCCGACGTCAGTGAGAAAGACCGTGACCTTGACGACGTCGGCGAAGCCGCAGCCGGCTGCGGCGAGCACCTCGCCCATGTTCCGGAAGACCTGCCTCGTCTGCTCGCCGACGTCGTCTCCGCCGACGAGATTTCCATCGCCGTCGACCGCGACGATGCCGGACACGAACAGCAACTCTCCCGCTCGAACCGCGTCGGTGAAGTGCGAGATGGGCTCGGCCTGGGTCGCGACTCGATACTCGCGCCGCATGCTCACGAGCTCGAGGCTAGGCGGCGTATCGCTGGGCAGCGAGAGCACGTGTCCGACTGAAGTCGGACACAGGGCTAGCCCGCGCGCGGCGCTGGCGCGATCGAGCGGGCGGCGTCGAGCGCTGCGTCGATCGTCGCCTGATCGGCCCGGTCGCCGACCATCACGTTCACCTGGAAGTCGCGGTCG
>Ga0136633_1003238_pt1 | contig 10793 bp, 7 predicted proteins | sample AntDrymeUQ832206_2_FD_105494 | JGI IMG/M metagenome (GOLD analysis project Ga0136633, IMG submission 105494) | Polar desert sand microbial communities from Dry Valleys, Antarctica - metaG UQ83 (22.06) | ecosystem: Environmental > Terrestrial > Soil > Desert | place: Antarctica: Dry Valley...
CTGCTGCCGCCCCCACGATCCTCCCCGCGCGCGTGTTCGGCAGGCAGGCGCCCTCCAATCGCGTCAACCTCGCGTTCATCGGCACCGGCCGCCAGGCGTACGGGATGAACCTGCCGGAGTTCATGGCCGTGCCGGGCGTGCAGGTCGTGGCGGTGTGCGACGTGGACAGCTGGCGGGTCGAGCAGGCCAGGGCCCTTGTCGACTCCACCTACGCCAGCCAGGCATCGGCGGGCACCTACAAGGGCTGCGCCACGCACCGTGACTTTCGCGAGGTGCTGGCGCGCCCGGACGTCGATGCCGTGATGATCTCGACGCCCGATCACTGGCACGTGCCGATGGCCTTGATGGCACTGCGGGCCGGCAAGGACGTGTCGCTCGAGAAACCCATCACCCGTTACATCGCCGACGGCCGCGCGCTCGTGGATACGGTCAAGACACACAAGCGCGTCTTCCGCGTGGACAGCGAGTTCCGTTCGCTCGAACGCTTCCACCGCGCCGTGGAACTGGTACGCAACGGCCATCTGGGCACGCTCAAGACGATTCGCGTGTCGTCGCCCAGGGAGGAATTCCCGGCAGAGCCCGCCATCGAGGCGCCCGTGCCCGCCGAACTCGATTACGACATGTGGCTGGGGCCGGCGCCCAAGGTGCCCTACATGCAGAAGCGCGTCCACAACCCGCGCGACCTGAAAGGCCGCCCCGGCTGGTTTCGCAGCACGATGTACGCCGACGGCATGCTGACCAACTGGGGCGCCCACCTGGTCGACATCTGCCAGTGGGCCAACGGCACCGAGCGCACCGGACCGGTGGAGGTGCAGGCCACTGGCAAGTACCACGACGACCCGGTCTGGGACGTCCTCGAGACCTTTGACGCACGTTACCGGTTTGCCAACGGCGTCGAGATGTTCTACACGATGGACCAGCCGCGCATCCGCTTCGAGGGCGACAAGGGCTGGCTGCAGGTGAACTACTCGAAGTCGGCCGCGCACCCCGAGTGGCTCGAGGCGAGCCGCCCAGCCATCCTCGCCGCGCAACTCGGCCCGGATGCCACCCGCTTCCCCCTGCGCAGCGAACGCCTCGACTTCATCGAGGCCGTCAAGAGCCGCGGCCAGACGATGGAGGATGCCGAGGTCGGTCAGCGGACCATCTCCATCTGTCATCTGGCTCACATCGCCGTCAAGCGCAGCGGCACGCCCCTGACATGGGACCCGGCCGCCGAGCGCTTCACCAACGACGCCGAGGCCAACACGCACCTCAAGGGCCCGGAGGGTCGCGGCAAATGGGGGACCGAGTGATGGCGTCCATTCATGCCAGCTGCAACCGGATGCTGGCCGCGGTGGTGCTCGTGCTGGTCTTCGCGGCCGGCGCGCTGGCGGCGCGGCCCGAGTTCTTCGTCTTCGACAACGGCGTCGGCCGCGGATCGTGGACCCCCGAACAGCAGGCGCGGACGCTGAAGGAGCTGGGCTACGACGGCATCAGCTACAACTACACGACGCCCGAGGATCTGGTCCGCTGGCAGAAGGCCTTCGGCGCGGTGGGCCTGAAGATCTACGGCCTGTACGTGCAGACGTACCTCGACACGCCCGAGCCCTTCGACACACGCCTGCCGGAGGTCATCAACCTCCTGAAAGGCACCGGGACGGTGCTGTGGATCACCGTGCAGAAGCCCAAGGTGGCCAGCCCCGGTGACGAGGCCAGGGCGGTGCAGATCGTCCAGCAGGTGGCCGACCTGGCGCGCACCAGCAAGGTGGAGGTGGCGCTCTACGGGCATGCCGGCTTCTTGGTCGAGCACGGCCTCGATTCGGCTCGCGTGGTCGCCAAGGCCAACCGGCCCAACCTGGGGGCCACGATCAACCTCTGTCATGAGTACATGAGCGGTGTCGGCGACAGGCTCGATGCCACGGTGAAGGCGGTGGCCAGCACGGCCACACGCGTCAGCATCAACGGCGTCGACCGCGCGTCCAAGACCTGGATCACCCGTCTCGATCAGGGCGACTTCGACATGGTCACCTACCTGCAACGGCTGCAGGCCGCCGGCTACACCGGGCCGATCGGTCTGCAGGCCTACAGCGTCGCTGGTGACACGCGCGAGAACCTCGCGGCCAACATCGCCACCTGGCGACGGATGGCGACACAGCTGGAGGAGCGTGCGGCCGGCGTACCAGCCCAGAACGTCCTGAGCGCGAAGGAGCGCGCCGCAGGGTGGCAGCTCCTGTTCGACGGCAAGACGACGTCGGGCTGGAAAGCGTTTGGCAAAAGCGGCTTCCCCGCCGCGGGCTGGGTGGTGGAGGACGGCACCCTGAAGGGCCTCGGCAAGAAGGGCGGCGACATCATCACCACCACCGCCTATGGCGATTTCGAGCTCGCCTGGGATTGGCGGCTGTCGTTCCGCGGCAACAGCGGCATCAAGTACTTCGTCGACGAGGCCCGCGGCAATGCCGGCGGCGCCATCGGCCACGAATACCAGACCATCGACGATGACAACTACACCGCGATGTCGCTCACCGATCGGCAGAAGACCGGCGCGTGGTACGACGTGATTCCGGCCGAGCGGGTGGCGGCGCGACCCGTCGGCGAGTGGAACACGTCGCGGCTGGTCGTTCGCGGGACCACGGTCCAACACTGGCTCAATGGCATCCGCGTGCTCGCCTACGACATCACCAGCGCAGAGGCCGCGCGAGGCATCGCCACCAGCAAGTTCAAGGACGTGACAGGCTTCGCCAACAAGATCCGCACCCCCATCCTGCTGCAGGACCACGACACGGTGGTGTGGTTCCGCAACCTCAAGGTCCTGCCGGGCGGCACTCGATAAGCACGTGAGGTGAGCGCGGCCGTGCCTGGTCAGAACTCGTCGGCGACGATGGCCTCGGGCGCGACGCCGAACTCGTGGCGGAGCATCTCTCGGGTGGCATGGACCATCACCGGTGGGCCGCAGAGCAGGTACTCGGCCGCGGCCGGATCGGCATGGCCGGCCAGATGGTCGCGACGCAACACGTCGTGAATGAAGCCGGTCGGACCATCCCAGCCATCGTCTGGCAGCGGCGCCGACAGCGCGACGTGGAAACGGAAGTGCGCGAATCGCGCCTCGAGTTCGCGGAAGTACGCGTCGTAGAAAATCTCCTGCCGGGACCGGGCGCCATACCAGTAACTGACCGTTCGTCCGGTGCGCAGCGTCTCCAACAGGTAGGACAGGTGTGACCGGATGGGCGCCATGCCGGCACCGCCGCCGACATACACCAGTTCGGACTCGCCAGGGCGAACCAGGAAGCTGCCGAAGGGCCCGCTGGCCTGCACGGTGTCGCCTGGCTGCAAGCGCCACATCCACGACGAGCCGGCGCCGGCCGGACAGGCCTGCCCGGTGGGTGGCGTCGCGATGCGCACGTTGAAGCGCAGTTGCCCGAGCGGCGAGGCCGGATTGGACGCGATCGAGTAGTTCCGCTTGATCGCGAGGTCGTTGCTGGTCCCGAGGGTGAAGAGATGATGCGCGCGCCAGACGGTCGCGTACGGCTCGTCCACGGCGAGGTCGGCCAGTTGCAGGTCGCCATAGGGCGGGATATGCAGTTGCAGGTACTGCCCGGGCAGATAGGCCGGCAACTGGCCGGCGTCGGGCTCGAGCACCAGTTCCTTGATGAACGTGGCGACGTTGCGGTTGCTGACCACGCGCAGGGTGTGCACCGGCCCGGCGGCACTCGCGCTCGCTGCGCCCGCCACGTCGAGGGCCACGCGTCCGCCCTGCTCACGCACGCGATGGGTGCGCAGCGCAACGCACACCGGCAGGCGACGCGGTTCGCCGCTGGTGACGTCGAACCGGCCGTTGTGCTTGGGACACTCGACGAGCGTGCCGCTGACCATGCCGTCGGCCAGGTGCGTGTTCCCGTGCGTGCACATGCCGTCGGTGGCGTGCACGGTGCCCTGGGCGGTGCGGTAGATGGCGTAGGTCTGATGGGCATGGTCGACGCGCAGCACGTCCTCGATGCCGAGGGCCGCCGATGCACACACGTCCACCCAGCCGTCCACCACCGCTCGCCCACTCGTCGTGATTGCCGGTGCGGTCGGGCGGGTGCCGACCGGGCGGGCCGTGGGCGGCAGCGTGCGACGGATATACCAGCCTGGATCACGTCTCTGCCGGACGATCGCAGGAATCATCTCGCGGTAGGCGGCGGTGAGGCTTGGATAGGGCGCCGGGCAGTCGTCCTTGATCAGCGCGTGCAGCCGCGGCAGCTGGTGATACGGCACCAGCGGGAACATGTGGTGCTCGGTGTGGTAGTTCATGTTCCAGTACAGGAACCGGTGCACCGGATTCATCAGGATCGTCCGGCAGTTGAGCCGGTGATCGAGCACGTTCTCGGCCAGCGCGGCGTGCTGCGTCCAGCCGTAGATCGCCATCAGCCAGGCGCCGTACACGTTCGGGCCGAGCACGAACACGAGCGGCAGCCACGTGCGGTGGTACAGGCAGAGCGCGAGCAGCGTGAACACGATGGCCGCGTAGAGGCGCGCCCGGAGATAGACCTTCGGATACTCGGACGGCGGGATGAACGTCGCTTCGATCGCTGTCACGCGACCGCGGCAATGCAGCGCGACATGGCTCGCGAACCGCCGCCACGCGCGGTAGTTGAAGCACTTGAGCAGCATCTCGCGGGGATCGGGGGGCCGCGGGATGGCAATCTCGGGGTCTCGACCGACGATGATCGTGTCGCTGTGGTGACGGGTGTGACTCCATCGCCAGGGCACCGACTCGCGCAACACCATGAAGGACGCCACCTCGTAGAGCGCGTCGTTCATCCACGTGGTGCGGAAGGCCGTGCCGTGGCCGGCCTCGTGCCAGCGGGCATCGGAGGCGGAGGCGTACAGGACGCCGTACACCATCATCGGGACCAGCGCCCACCAGGAGCCCCACATCTGGTAGGTCGCGGCGCCGCTGACGGCCAGCAGTGCGGCGTACAGGATGGTGTCGCGAACGGCCGGACCGTCCTTGCGTTCGAGCAGGTCGCGCATCACCTCCCTGGGCACGGGCGACGTGTACCAGTCGGCCTCGGCCAGGCCGCGCTCGACGGCCAGCGCCGTGTCACGCCCGACAAGGCTATAGTCCTTGGGTCGTGCCTCTTCGGCATCCTGCCCGGCATGGGGGATCGTGACAGTCTGCATGGGTCGATCCAGACTACCGTTGCTGACCGCGGCGGCAGCAGATCGAGCAGGAGCCGCAGCAATTGACCGACTGAGGATGCTAGAACGATGAGCACGCCGCGCCAACAGTCGAGAGATTTCGTGTGGCCAGTCCCGCCGGCCGATCTCGAGGAGATCGAGGTGCTCGAAGGGCCCTTCGAGATGACTGGTCCGCCGGTGTGGCGGCGACGGGACCACGGCGACGAGCCGGTCGCGAGCAGCGGTGACCAGCGCGATGCCCTCGATGCGCCGTCTGGCAGCGCGGCGGGGCCCGCATCGCACGGACCCGAATCGGGGCCAGCCTCCGGCCACTCGCTGCCCGTGTGGCGTGTGGCTGTTTCGGCGGCGCGGCGCAGACTCGACTCAGGCGATGCGCTGCCGTCGTGGTTAGGCGGGGAACGCGTTGGATGGCTCGCCGCCGGCGTGCTGATCGGCGTGGTGGTGGCCGTCTTCGGCGTGCCGGGCGTCAGCCGCGACGATCTGGCCAGGCCGCCCACTGCGACGATCCTCGGCGTGCCGCTGCCGGCGGCGGCGCCCGGCACGCCTGCGCAGACGTCGCCAGGCGGCGCTGCAGCCTTCGCGGCCTCGACCGCATCGTCGTCACGGCCAGCGGAGCGCAGGCCGCCGGTCTCGCTCGCGGCGCGCGAGCGCGAGCCGGTCGCCGCCACGCCACGCAACGCCCCACGCAATGTGCCGAGCGACGTCGCGGCGCGCGTCACGCCCGCCGCCGTTGCCGCATCGACCCGACGCGCGGCGCCACCGCGGGCTGAAGACGTGACGGGAGAGGTGCCCGCCGTTCTCCGGAAGGTGCAGGATTACGCCGCGGCGTGGAGTCGACTGGATGCGCGGGCCACCAAGGCGGTGTTCCCATCGGCCGACCGCGACGCGTTGGTGCAGCGGTTCACAGCGATCAGCGAGCAGCGTCTGACCCTTGGCGGCTGTGCAGCGACCGTCACCGGCGCGCAGGCGCTCGTGACCTGTCGCGGCACGCTGCGCTATCGCCCGCGCGTCGGCGCCCTTTCGACGCGCGTCGAGCAGGCGCGCTGGCGTTTCGCGCTCAGCAACGACTCGGGGTCCTGGGTCATCACGTCGGTCGACCCGTCCTGACTCGGGGCGGTGGCTCGTGTAGTACGATCTCCAGTCGGTCCGGGGCGTAGCTCAGCCTGGTAGAGCGCTCGCTTTGGGAGCGAGAAGTCGCAGGTTCGAATCCTGTCGCCCCGACCATTCTCGCTTCGCTCGCCTGGTCGGCGACAGGCTTCAGGCCCACGGCTCCGCCTCCGGCTCGCCGTCGGGCTCGAATCCCTCAGCCGCGCCGCTCCCGTCTCCCACACCATCACGCGCGTCCGCTCGCTCGGGCAGCGCAACAGGCTTCAGGCCCACGGCTCCGCCTCCGGCTCGCCAGCGGGCTCGAATCCTCCCGCACCCGCCGTACCCACGCCCTCCGGTTCGCTCGGGCGGCGCGACCGCGTCAGGCCCGCCGCTCCGCCTCAGTGCTGAAGGGGTCGGGTCAGCGCAACGGGGACCGAAAGGCGGCATAAGCCATGGCGGATGCCGCAGTGGGTGTGGGTAGGGCGAGGCTGGGAGCGATTGAGGGGGCGGAGGTCGGCAATGCGCCTGGCTGGCGCGTGCGTCTGGGCTCGACGATCAGGCGCGCCAGCCGCGCGGCACGTGAGCCATGCGGCGGGCCGGGCTCCATACTTCGCCGCAGGCATCGCAACGCCAGTACGTCTGTGTGGTGACGACCTTCGAGGTGGCCACGATGCTCATCGAGGCACACGACGGGCAGCGCTCTGGAGCATCGCCAGCACCGTCGGAAGCCGTCGTGGATCGATCGGACTTGGAGGCGACTGGGTGCTCGAACACAGGGCTACGCATAGGGCATCCTAGCAGGTGGTCGTCATCAGCCACGGCGACGACCGTGACGCGCGCGGGGCAGCAGAGGCCAGTCAGCGTGCGTCTGGCGGGTTGATCACCGCCTGCACCGCCGGCTCGTCGACGTTGTCGGCGGTCACCAGGATGACGCCGGTGTCCACCACAGGCGGCACCGGTCGCCCCTGCAGGTGCGCGACGATCGTCATCACGCTCTGGTATCCCATGTTGACGGGATGCTGCGCGATGAAGCCGTGTAGCTGGCCGCCCTTGAGCGGCGCGAGGAAGCTGGAGCTGAAGTCGAAGCCGACAAACGTGACCTGACCCGCCTTGCCGATGTCCTGCAGCGCCAGCAGCATGCCGCCGGTGGACGACTCGTTGGACGTGAAGATGCCGTCGATCCGGCTGGCAAAGCGGTTCAGGAGATTCTCGGACGCGCGCTTGGCCGTGTCGCGGGTCGGCCCGGCAAACTGGTCAGACGAGATGACGGTGATGCCAGGAAATGCCGAGCGCAGCTCGCTGAGAAAGCCCTCTTCCCGCTCCTCGGTCGCCGCCGAACCCTCTTGATAGCGCAGCATCAGCACGGTGCCGGTGCCCTTCAGCAGTTCCCCCATCCGACGGCCGGCCAGGCGCCCGCCCTTGCCGTTGTCAGTGCTCACGTAGCTCACCGTGGGATTGGGTGTGGCCAGCGCCGAGTCGAAGATCACCGTAGGAATGCCGACCCGCGCCGCTTCCTCCACCGGCCGCCGCAGCGCGGTGCTGTCAAGCGGTGCCAGCACGATGCCCGACACGCCTTGACTGGTGAAGCCTTCGACCACTTGCAGCTGCTGCTCGCGATCGTCTTCACGCAGCGGCCCCTTCCAGATGACCTGCACCGGTGTGCCTGATGCCGTCAGTTCTGCAGCGGCCTTCTCGGCCCCAATCCGCACGCGCTTCCAATGCTCGTGGGTCGAGCCCTTGGGGACGAACCCGATCGTGATGGCTTTGGTGTCGCTCCGGCCGCCGCTACACGCGGCGACAGCCAGCATGGCAAGGATGACCGACGGTCCACAGGCACTGCGCAGGCGAGAGGGCACGCCGCATGGTACGTCAGCCGCGTGGGCCGCCTACCAGTGCCGGACGCGCCCGGTATCGACGTGGACGAAGTTGGACGACGGGTAGTAGCCGACACCACCGCGGCGCAGGTCCCGCGCCGCGTCCCGCAGCACAGCGAGCGGCACGTCGGCAAGCCGGATGTCGATGGCCCGCCCCTGCATGTGCAGACTGCCGGGGGCGACGCCGCCGCCGTGGCTGCGCAACATGGCGTTGGTGGCCGGCGACCGATACGCAGAGATGACCGCGAACGGCCGCTGGCTGCCCGTGGACGTGTGCAGCGCATGCAGCAGGTCCAGCAGCGTCGGGTCGATGGCGTGCTCGTCGCCGGTGCGGAAATCGCGCAGCAGGTGCTTGACGGCCGCCAGGGCTGAGGACTGGTAGCGGCTGCCGGTCCTGTAGGCCACCTCGAGGCGCTCGGCCGTGTGCAGGTGCGAAAACCGGAGCACGCGCGTGTCGGCCGGGACCGCATAAACGAGGCCGGGTATGCCCATGGCCGGGACGGTCACGGCAATGGCGCGCAGGAAGCGTCGACGATCCACTCCCCACCATAACATCCTGTAGGAGCCCACCTGGGCCGCTGCCAGGGCGGCCTCGCGCGCCGACCGGGGCCCTGGCTGGTGCCGAGGGGCTTGCAATCAGCCGCCGGGTTTGGCCAACTGGAGCGGGCGTCACTGCGGGCGTCCCTGGCCAAGGAGCGGATCAGGTGCGAGGGCAATGGATGGCGACCGTACTCGTGATCGCGGGTCTTGCCGGCCCGGCCGCCCGCCTCGACGGGCAGGTCGCCGACCAGGATCGCGCGCTCTCGCGGATGGCCGCCATCGCCGAGTCAGCCGAGCAGCATGCGCGTGTTGCCGCCGAGGCACGCGACCGGGCCACCCAACTCGACGCCGAGGCGCGTAGGCATGACCGCACGGCCCGCCGCCTCGAACGGCAGTGGTTTCCCAACGAGTACAAGACGGCGTCGATGCTGCAGCCGGGCTACCGGGAACGGCAGCGTGCAGCCAAGGCGCGCCACCGAGCGCGCGAGGCGTGGGTCCTGGCCGAGCGACACCACGAGATCGCCGCCGAACTTCGCAACGCGCCGTGACCCCTGCCACCCCATGAGACTCCTTGTCGCTGCCCTCCTCCTGATCCTCGCGTCGGCGCCCACCGCCGACGCGCAGCTGCGGGCCGGGGTGGCTCGCGTCGATATCACGCCGTCGGCGATGCTGGCGATGTATGGGTACGCCAACAGGAAGTGCGGCCCGGCAAACGGGACACACGACCCGCTCATGGCCAAGGTGCTCGTGCTCGAATCGGGCGGCTCACGGATGGCCATCGTGACGATGGACCTGGGCAGCATGGTGTCGGAGACATTGCGCCGCGATGTCGCCGCCAGACTCGGGATTCCCATTCTGCTGCTGTCGGCGTCGCACACCCACTCGGCGCCCGCCTTCCTCCCGTTTGGCAGCGCGCCCGCCACGGGCCCCGCGGCAGCGGCCTACGGTGCCGAGCTCGAGGCGAAGATCTTCGGCGCCATCGAGGAGGCGCTCACGACGATGGCGCCGGCGACGTTGAGCGTCGCACGCGGAGCGTCGCAGCTGGGATACAACCGCCTGCTGCCCCGCGACGATGGGCGGACCAGGGCGTTGTTCGACAATCTCGAGCGCGTGCCGTACGGGCCGATCGACCCCGAGTTCGTGTTGCTGCGCGTCGACGACACGGCCGGTCGCCCGCGCGCGCTCCTGGTGCACTACGCCACCCACGCGGTGGTGCTCGGCCCGACCAACTGCAAGTATTCGGCGGATTATCCCGGCGTGCTGCAGTCCAGGACCGAAGCGGCGCTGCCCGACACACAGGTGATGTTCGTGCAGGGCGGCGCCGGCGACATCAACCCGCTCTTCATGGCCCGGTCTGGCGACGAGGCGAAGGACTTCGAGGTCGTGCAGACGATGGGCACGCTCCTGGCCGAAGAGGTCGTGCGCGCCAATCGTTCGGCCACCCCGGTGCCGACGGCACGCGAGGGCATCACGGCCACCAGTGAGATTGTGACCGTCACGGATCGGTGGGCCCCAGGTCAGTCGATCGACGTCGGCATCACGACGGTGTTGATCAACGGCACGATCGCCATCGCCGCGTGGCCCGGCGAGGTCATGCACACGCTGCAGAAGCAATGGAAAGCGCGAGCCGAGGTCCCGCTGCCGCTGTTCTACGGCTACACCTTCAGCGCCGGGGGCACGTGGGCCGGTTATATCCCTGACCTGCGGACGGCTGCGCATGGCGGCTACGGCGCCGACGTCAGCACACGGGTCGAAGTCGGTGCAGGCGAGCGCATCCTGGAGCGCCATCTCGTGAACCTGTACGGCCTGCTCGGCCTGTGGCGGCCCCAGCCGGGGAAACCGTAGGGAGCCATTCACAATTCTGCATGGTGAATTCTTCTCGGCCGCCGACATCACGCGTCGGGCATCGCCCTCGGCAGGACCGCCTTCACGGCGGTGGTATCGGCTGCCAGCCTTCGCCGGGACGGGTCGATGGGGTGGTGCAGGTTCCACCAGTCGCGGGCCGCGCTGCGATCCCACGCAGGCACGCCGGGCAGCGCCTGCAACCGGTGCGCGAGCGTCTCGGCCGACGCCGGTCGGTCGGCCGGCGCCTTGGCGAGGCACTCCAGGATCAACGCGTCCAACGACGGA
>Ga0136633_1003239_pt1 | contig 10789 bp, 7 predicted proteins | sample AntDrymeUQ832206_2_FD_105494 | JGI IMG/M metagenome (GOLD analysis project Ga0136633, IMG submission 105494) | Polar desert sand microbial communities from Dry Valleys, Antarctica - metaG UQ83 (22.06) | ecosystem: Environmental > Terrestrial > Soil > Desert | place: Antarctica: Dry Valley...
GCCAGCCACGCCTGCTTGAGAAACAGCCCGTACCCGCCGGCCACCACGAGTTGTGCGTCGGCTTGGCGCAGGTCCGCCCACAACGACTTGAATGTCGGCCACATGGGGTCGGAGACGGTCATGGTGTGAGCCCTTTGAGAATCCGGCCGCGTATATCCTCGGCTGCCTCCCGTTGTCGCGCGTCTCCCCTTTCTAGTTCCAACCACGTTTGCAACGGGCTAGCCCACCGCATGCCCCGCTCGTCAATCTCGTTGGCGAAGTAATACCCAGACTCGTCGGTATGCCACAATTCGACCGTCGCGAAATTGGGAACAGTCTCCAATGTGCCGCTGAGCAAGGCGGCCGCGCGCGGCCAATTCGACACAGCGATCCCAATCGGTCCGCCCTGTGCAAACGTCGTGTATCGGCTGGCTGACGACGTTCCAGTCACAGCCCACTGGAGCTTTGGATCGGCGGACAGTTTCGCGACGATGTCCGTCCCGGCGGGCAATCGAAGAGCGCGCCGGACAAAAGCGGCCTGCCAAATCCATTCCCGCTGTAGATCGTCCAACAGCCCGACGGGATTCCTCAAAATAATCGCGTCGTCAGACTTGGCAATCTGCACCTCCTCTTCGAGTGCTTGGACTGTTTTGGACGCTTGCGAAAGCGACAGATCGCACCCCGCCGCTACGACGGCGGCCCGGAGTTCGGACAATGACTCCCACCGCCGCCGGGACAACAGCATCCGGGCCACCATCGCCGACCGCCCGCGGTACGGGTTGCTCAACGTGCGGGAATCAGGATACCGATTGGGCTGACCCGTGTGATACACGTGCCATTTGCCCGGCACACTTACCAGCCCATTGCCGCACATGTCTACACCGCTAACGCCCATCGAATCCAATTCTTCCAGCCGCGGCGGAGCAAGATAAGGCAGGTAAATCATCGGGTAAAGTTCCGGGCCGGCGGCGGCCTTGGCCCTCTTTACGGCGAGTTCAAACGCTTGCGGGTGTGACTGCGATTTGGCTTCAATCACAAATCGAAACTGAGTTTCTTTTCCCGTCCACCCAATGTCGATGACAGCATCACAACCGGCAGACTTCGCGGTGCTTATGTCGCTGTGAGAAATGATGCGGAGGGGTGGAACCAACAATTCGCCTGGCCGAAGTCGGTCAAGCATTGCTGATTCAGTGATAGGAATATGGTTCGTCACATCTAAACCAAAATTGTTCACATGTAAGTATATTATAGTTGTTTTCTTGGAAAACACAATTTTCCCGTATGGGAAAACCGCCGTTTTCAGGAAATATGCTCTGACATGATGTCATTAGTTGGTATATGGCCCTCTCATCCGGCTGCGGACATTTCTTACCTGAGACGTGCTTAACAAAGGCATCGCGGGTGACATCGGCTTCGGGATCGAGTCAATCGTTTCCTCCGAAGGGTTCGGCCGTCCATTGCCCGGCGCGCCATTACAGCCGGATAGTTTGCCGGCGGCCGGCCCGCGAGGCCGGATCTCCCGGATTGCCCGGATTTCGGCAAAACGGTGTCGCGCGTTGGCAGGGGATTTGGCAGTGGCGGGGCTTCACAAATGGCACTCGCGCGGCTAGCCGGGGGTCATCGACTTCAGACCTTGCAATCGCTCGCCGGCCGCGATCAGCGTGTCGTCTTTCTTGGCGAACATGAAGCGCACCATCGTCTTGCCCAAGTCCTTCGGCGAGAAGAAGCTGCTGCCGGGGACGGCCGAGACGCCCACCTTTTCGATCATGCGTTTCACGAAAGCGGTGTCATCGGCCCACCCCAACGGCGTCGTGTCGGTCATCACGTAGTAGGCGCCTTCGGGTTCGTAGACGGTCAGGCCGGCGCTTCGCAGGTACGGGACGAACAAGTCTCTCCGGCGGGTGTAGTCGGCTTTCACCTGGGCGTAGTAACTGTCGGGGAAGTTCAGGGCGGCGACGCCGGCCATTTGCAGGGGGTGCGGGGCACCGACGGTCAGGAAGTCGTGGGCTTTGCGGATGCCGTCGCTGATGGCGGGCGGGGCGATGCAATACCCGAGGCGCCAGCCGGTCACGCTGTAGGTTTTCGAGAGGCCGCTGATGGTCACGGTGCGGTCGGCCATGCCGGGGAGGGTGGCGATGGAGACGTGCGGCGTGTCCGTGTGGATGATGTACTCGTAAATCTCGTCGGCCAGCGCGACGGCGTCGTGCTTCTGGCACAACTCGGCGATCAGCGACAACTCTTCGCGCGTGTAGACGTGGCCGGTCGGGTTGTTCGGCGTGTTGAGGATGACGGCCTTCGTGCGGTCGGAGAACGCCCGCCGCAGTTCGTCCGGGTCGAAGGTCCAGTGCGGCGGCCGCAACGGCACCCACACGGGCTTCGCCCCGCTGATGACGGCGTCCGGCCCGTAGTTCTCGTAGAAGGGCTGGAAGATGACGACTTCGTCGCCGGGGTCCACGAGGGCCAGCATCGTGGCCATCATGCACTCGGTCGCCCCGCAGCAGACCGTCACGTTGCGGTCCGGGTCGCACGGGATGCCGTTGAACTTTTCCACCTTGGCGGCGATCGCCTGCCGCAACGCCGGCGCGCCCCATGTAATCGCGTACTGGTTGTAGCCGTCTTGAATCGCCTTGCAGGCGGCGTCCTTGATCTCTTGCGGGGCCTCGAAGTCCGGCATCCCCTGGCCAAGGTTAATGGCCCCGGACCGGGCGGCGAGGCGGGTCATCTCGCGGATGACTGATTCACTAAAGTGGCCGACGCGGTTGGCGAGCTTCATCGAAAACCCAGAGAAGAATTTTTAGCCACGGATGAACACGGATTGAACACGGATAAAGACAGAAAGACATATCGAAAACCGAAGACGGATGAAAAGCACGGATGCGACACGGGACAGACAAACCGAAATGTCTTGTCCGTGTCGCATCTCGGTTTTCATCCGTCTTCGGTTTTAGGTAACCCCTCAGCCGCCTGAACACTTTATCGTCGGCAGCGGGGGCAACTGGCCGGTTTGCATGAATTGACGCAAGGCGGTTTCGGTTTCCTGGAGCGGGTCGAGACCGCGTTGTTTCAGGGTACGGTAAATCGACATCAGGGTGCTTCGCGTCTCGGCCCCCTTGTCGCTGGCGCTGCCGTAACTGGCTTTGCGCATCAACACCGCCGGGCGGATTTCCCGCTCCGCCTTGTTGTTGCTGCTCGGCACGCCCTCGACATCAAGGAACCGCAGCAAATCCTCGCCGTATTCCAGCAGCCGTTTTGCCAGCCGCCGGGCGTGCGGGTTCGCCCACGGGTGAACCGCGAGGTCAACGATCCGGACGTGCAGCCGCGCCACCCGCCCGTCGTAGGTGTCCTGCCCCATCGCGTCGATCCCGGCCTCCAACCGGACGGCGTCGCCGTAGACCCGCCAGAGTTTCTTCGAGAAGTCCGGCCAGTCGTCGCCGCTTTCCCGGCCGTCGTCAATCGCCGACAGTTCCCGCAACAGGTGCGGCCAGCACTTCTGTCGCCGGTTCGTCACCACGTCGTAGGCCTTCCAGAAATCGGTGACCAACACCCCGAGGAAGGCTTCGGTGAAGAAAACCCGCAAGGCCTCGTGGCCCCGCTTGGGATGGATGAGATAGTGCGTCGCGTCATCGCAGGCGAAACACCACAGCCAGCACAGCAGGCCGTTGGTCCGCCAACTTGTCTCGTCGGCGTGCAGGACGGCGGCCTTCAAACACCGCTGATGGATGTGTTCGTGCCAGGGTTTTAACACGCCGGCCAGCCGATGCCAGATTTCGGTGAATCCCCCCTCGCTGACCTTCAGATTCAAATGCCCGTTGAAGACCTCGGCGATCTGGCTGGTCGTGGTTCCCAGGCCGTAATGCAGCCAGGCGGACAACACCGTGGTGCGGTGGCCGAGCGAGCACCCGGGCAGCGCGTCGGGGACGACCGGTTCGACCTGCTTTTTGCAGGCCGGACACCAGTCGCGGTGAATCGTGTGTGCGGTGACTTCGGACGTCAAGCCGGCCGGGATGTCCTCCACATACCGGACCCGTGTCCGGCCGGTCCGCGTGAGCGGACCCCGGCAGCACGGGCAGGCCGGCGACCGATGCTCGACCCGATGATCGACCTGTTCAGGAATCGGACGGGCCGTGCCCGGATGACCGGGCTTGGCCCCGCGCTTCTTCTTGTTTTTGCGGGGTTCGGCGTCGGGTTTGGCGTCGGGCGGGAGCGCCCCCGACGGGGTGTGCGTCCCGACCGGAGCCGTTCCCGCGGCGATGACCAGGCTGAGTTGCATCAGCAGAAACCGCAGTTCCAGCGGATCACGCCGGGCGAACGCGTCCGCCTGTTCCTCGGTTAACTTGCCCGTCCGGAACGCCGTCAGAAAGCCGACATCAAGCACGGGGGCGGGAGTCGGCGGTAACATCGTCGCGGCCATGCCAGCGTGATACAAAATCACCCGCCGAGCGCAAGAGGCTGTTCAACGGGCTGAGGCGTTACGGTTTTAGATATGTCTTTTCTCTTCCGCCTTTATCCGTGTCTCATCCGTGTTCGATCCGTGGCTAAAAATTCTTCTCTTCACTCTTCCTCGGCCTGCATCTCCGCCGTCAGGTTCACGTTGGTGTAGACGTTCTGCACGTCTTCGTGTTCCGTCAGCGCGTTGATCAGGCGGACGACCTTGCGGCCGGTCTCCACGGTCACCTCCACGACGGTCTTCGGCAGTTGCACGAGTTCGCCGGTGTCCGTCTGGATTTGGGCCTTTTCCAGGGCGTCGAGCACGGCCGGGAACGTCGCCACGTCGGTCACGATTTTGAAGTTGTCGCCGTCCCGGCTCATGTCCTCGGCGCCGGCCTCCAGGGCCACCGACATCAACGTGTCTTCGCTGACGCCGGCCGCCGGGACCAGGAACAGGCCTTTGCGGTCGAACATGTAGCCGACGCTGCCGGGGTTGCCCATGTTGCCGCCGCTGCGCTCGTACAGCTTGCGGACTTCACCGCTGGTCCGGTTGCGGTTGTCGGTCAGGATGTCGCAGATGACGGCCGCGTTGCCGGGGCCGAAGCCCTCGTAAATCAGGTCCACCATGACGGCGCCGTCGAGGTCGCCCGTGCCGCGCTTGACGGCCCGCTCGATGTTCTCGCGCGGCATGGACACGGCCCGGGCCTTGTCGATGGCGTACCGCAGCCGCAGGTTCATCACGGGGTCGCCGCCGCCGGCGCGGGCCGCGATGATGATGTACCGGCTGAGTTTGCTGAACAGCTTGGCGCGAACGGCGTCCTGCTTGCCTTTGCGGACGGCGATGTTCGCGGAATGGGAATGCCCGGCCATGGTGCCAACCTCCTGCGGCGCCGGGGGGCCGCGGGCGGCGGGTCGGCGCGTCTACGTAATCCGAGAGACAACTAAACTACGCCGGCGTTCCGGGTTCGTCCAACGGCTCCACGTCCACGGTCACGGCCATGCGGTGCCGGCCGCCGCCGAGGATGACCCCCTTGATCGGGCTGACGTCGTCGTAGTCCCGGCCCCACGCCAGCAGGACGTGGTGGTCGTTCACCGTCAGATTGTTGGTCGGGTCGAGGTCGGCCCAGCCGACGCCGGGGACGAACACGGACACCCACGCGTGGGAGGCGTCGGCCCCGACGAGGCGCTTCTGCCCCGGCGGCGGGCTGGTGCGCAGGTACCCGCTGACGTACCGGGCCGCCAGCCCGAGCGACCGCAGCGCCCCGATTTGCAGGTGGGCGAAGTCCTGGCACACGCCGCGGCGGTTCGCCAGCACCTCGCGCAACGGCGTCGCCAGCGTGGTCGCCCGCGGGTCGTAGGCGAATTCGTGGAAGACGCGGGCCGTCAGGTCGCACACGCCTTGGAGGACCGGCCGGCCGGCCGGGAACGACGGGGCGGCGAACGCGGCCAGGTCGGCCCCGGCCGCGATGAACGGCGAGTCGTGCGTGAACTGGGCGGCGTCGAGCCAGTCCGGGTGCGTGGAGATTTTCAGTTGCTCGGCGACGTCTTCCCACGGCGGCGTCCGGGCCGGGTCGGGCGGGAAGCGGCGCAAGACTTCGACCTCACTCGTGGCGGTGACGACGAGTTCGCGGTGCGGGTCCTGGATGGTGAAGAAGACGGCCGGGTTGCCGAAGTAGTCCCCGCGGTTGACCGTGACCGCCGGGGCCGGCGCCACGTCGAGGGTCGTTTCCAGCACCTGTTGCCACTCGGTCGCCCGCGGCGTCAGGTGCGTCAGGTTGTGGCACAGCGACACCGGCTCCGAGTAGCCGTAGGTGGTCGCGTGGGTGATGCGGTAGCGCATGGGGTGGGGACATGATACGGACGGCGGCGGCGCGGTCTTGGCGAGCCGACGCTGTGAGGCGTCGGGTAATGCGCATCAGTCACACCCCCGACGCCTCACAGCGTCGGCTCGCCAAAAACGAATCACTTCCCCGTCAACGGCAGTTCCAGCGTCGGGGCCGGGATCGCTTCCACCGGCTTCGTCAGCGACGTGGGGATCGCCGGCGTGGCGGGGGACGAGTTCTCGGCCTTGCCGAAGGTCTCGTCGGCCTTAATGAGCAAGTCCTTCAAGTTCTTGCGGAAGCCTTCGTACTGGTGGGCCGTCAGGTCGCGCTCGGCGGTGCGGCGCTCGATCAGCTCGTCCTTGGCCTTCAAGTCCTTGCCGAGTTGGTCGATCTGGACTTGCAGCGTGACTTGCGTCTCTTCGGCCAGCGTCAACTTCTTGCGGAACTGGTCGCGGGCCGAGGCGGCGGCGCGGAAGTCGTCTTCCAGTTTGGCCAGCTTGTACTCGACAGTCTTCAACTTCTCCGCGGACACGCCGGCGTCGGTCGGCGCTTTGGAACATCCCCAGAGGCCGAACAGGGCGACGAGGAACACGGCAACGGCTTGGTGCGACCGGGTCATAGATCTTCTCCAATAGTATGCGGGCGGTTGAGTGAATCAGGCGGGTGGGCGGCCGGACGCCCCATCATGACACCTTCCCCGGCCGACGCAACTTGCCAAGCTCTCATACACGGAAAACTCACCGACCGTCGATCCATCCTTTCCGAATTACCCACACGGAACGAATTGCCGGGCCGGAAGAAATTACCAACCGCGGGGAGAAGACTCAAAGGCAACCTCACCCCCTAACCCCCTCTCCGAAGCGGAGAGGGGGAACCCAACCAGGACGGCTTTAGCCCACTTGCTCCCCCTCTCCGCTTCGGAGAGGGGGCCGGGGGGTGAGGTTGCCTTTTGCCCCCGGCAATCCCCTCACGAACCTTGAGTCAATCCGTCTGGATTTTTCCGACAACATGGGTTATCCGCGTCGGGCAAGAGGTTTCGAGCCGGAAGGGCCACGACATGCGCGCCGTTTTCTCGTTATGGGCTTTGCTGATGATCGCCCTCCTGCCCGAGTCGCTGTCGGCGGCCGACCTGGCCAACTACGCGGACGCCCCGCTGAGGGCGGTCCAGTTCGTGGACGAGAACGAGGGCTGGGCCGTCGGGGACGACGGACTGGTCCTCCACAGCATCGACGGCGGCAAAACCTGGGAGCGGCAGCACACCGGGACGCGGGCGTCGCTGCGGGCGGTCCACTTCCTGACGCCGTACTCCGGGTGGGCCGTCGGCCGCGTCGAACTCGCCGGCGGCGGCAGTTCCGGCGTCGTCCTGGCCACGGCCGACGGCGGCCTCAAGTGGAAGGTCGTCAACGACAACAGCGTCCCCGGCCTCAACGTCGTCAAGTTCTTCACCGAGCGCAGCGGCGTCGCCGCCGGCGACGGCGGGGACTCCCACCCGGCCGGGCTGTTCCACACCATCGACGGCGGCAAGACGTGGCGGGCCACCGCCGGGCCGCGGACGCCGAGTTGGCTGGCCGGCGACTTCTCCGACCCGGAGACGGGCGTCGTCGCCGGGGCGTGGAGCCGCGTCGCCCCGGTCCGCGACGGCACGCTCGGCGTCGCCGACGTGGACTCCCTCGGCGGCCGCAACATCAAGGGTTTGAAACTCAACGGCGACCGGGCCGTGGCCGTCGGGCAGGGCGGCCTCGTCATGGTCAGCCAATCGACGGCCGGCGTGCGCTGGGGCTTCCCGGACTTGAAACTCCCGCAGGAGGTGCGGGCCGCGCTCGACTTCCACGCGGTCGCCGTTCACGGCTCCCACGTGTGGGCGGTCGGCCGGCCGGGCACGGTCGTGTTCCACAGCGCCGACCACGGCCTCAGTTGGGAGACGCACAAGACCGGCCAGCCGCTGCCGTTGAACGCGATCCACTTCCACGACGAGAAGACCGGGTGGGCCGTCGGCGAGATGGGGACCGTCATCACGACCGTTGACGGCGGCAAGTCGTGGGTCGTGACCCGGCAGGGCGGCATGCGCTCGGCCGTCATGTTCGTCCACACGAAGGCCGAGCGCACGCCGTGGGCGACCGTCTCGGCCCTCGGCGGCGAAGAGGGTTACTTCGCCACCGCCTACGGCTTCACCTGTGCCGACCCGGCGACGCTGGCGAAGCGGTACGACACCGACGCCGAACGGCTGGCCGCCGCGATGAAGGCCGCCGACCCGAAGCGGGCGACCGACGCGGACCGGCTGACGTTCGGCCTGCGGCAGTGCGGCGGGGCGACCGGCGAAATCGGCTGGCAGTTCCCGCTGGCCGGCTTCCAAGAGAATGCCCCCGCCGCCGCGACGCTGGACGCGTGGGAGACCCGCCTCGGCGAAAAGGCGACGACGGCCATGCTGCGGCAAATGGTGCTGGCCTTCCGCGTCTGGAAGCCGGAAGTCGTCGTGACGGACGCCGGCACGGACGAGTTGGACAAGATCGTCAACGCCGTCGTCCGCAAGGCATTTGAAGTCGCCGCCGATGAGGCCGCCTTCCCGGAGCAAATTGAACAACTCGGCCTGGAGAAATGGGCCGGCAAGAAACTGTTCGTGACCACGGCGAAGCCGGAGCCGACCGCCGCCAAGGTGGCCGTCGCCGACCCGCTGCCGCGCATCGCCGGCACGCCGAAGGACCACGCCCTCCCCGCCGGCCGCCTCTGGAGCGACGACACGTTCGACGGCGACGCCCAAGGCTACCGCTTGGTCGCCACGCGCCTGCCGGACGGCCAAGGCTTGGGCCGGATTTTCGAAGGCGTGTCGCTGGCCCCCGGCGGCGTCGCCCGCCGGCCGCAGCCGGTCCTCACCGAGCAGGAAGAACAGTACCGGGCCGACTTGAAGAAGGCCCACGACAAGCGCCGGGCCGTCGAGTTGATCGTCAAAGGCCAGGCCGGCCCGCTCGCCTCCCCGGAGCAAGGGCTGTCGCAACTGGCCGACGCCGTCAAGGCGCTGCCCGCGGCGGACGCCGGCCAAGCCCTGTTCTCGGCCGCGACCGGGTACGCCAACACCGGCAAGTGGCCGATGGCCCGCGAAGCGTTCCTGATGCTGGTCGAAAAGTACCCCGGCCACCCGCGCGCCCTGGACGCCGCCCGCTGGCTGGTGAAGTACCAGTCCAGCACCGAGGCCCGCCGCCGCGAGGAGTTGAACCAGTTCGTCGAAGAGCGCGACGTGCAGTTCAAGTTGAAGGACACGCCGGACATCAACGACTTCATGCCGGCCAACAAGAAGAAGGCCAAGCCGCCGGCCGCGACGGAGATCATTCAGGCGACGCACCGCGAGACGATGGACGGCGTCGTCAACGCCCGCGGCTGGTACGCCGGGGCGTTGGAGATGGAGCCGCGCCTGGCCGCCCACGGCGAACTCTTCGCCCGCGACGTGCCGATGAACCTGTGCTGGGCGTCGGCCCGCCGGCAACTCGGCCAGGCGGACGCGTCGCAGAAGTGGCTGACGAAGTACGTGACCGAGACGGCCGTGCCGACGTCGGCGCCGGGGGCCGCCAAGGGCGCCGACCCGTGGCGGGACTGCGTGCTGCTGGAGTCGTGGCTGATGAACAAGGCCCGGACCCCGCAGCCGCCGAAGCCGGTCAGCGTGAGCCGGCAAGCCGGCAAGCGGCCATACCTCGACGGCAAATTAAACGACGATTGTTGGACGGCCGCCCTGCCGCTCTTGATGGCGACGACGGCCGGCGACCTCGGGGCCGACTTCGGCGACCGCGAAGCCGTAGTGAAGGCCGGCGCGGCGGCCAAGGCGGACACGACGCGGGACGACACGACGCGGGCGGTCTTCAGCCACGACGACGAGTTCCTGTACGTCGCCGTCGTCTGCAAGCACCCGGCCGGCATGAAGAAGCCGAAAGTCGAAGGCCGCACCCGCGACATGGACGTGAAGGCCCACGACCGCGTCAGCATCCTGATCGACCTGGACCGCGACTACCAGACGTACTACCAACTGCAAATCGACCAGCGCGGCGCCGTCGCCGACGACTGCTGGGGCGATTCCAGTTGGAACCCCCGCTGGTTCGTGGCCGTGAATGCCGAGGAAAACGGCTGGACCGCCGAGGCGGCGATTCCGCTGTCCGAACTGACGGGCGAAGCGATGTTGCCCGGCAAGATTTGGGCCGTCAACGTGGTGCGGACCGTCCCCGGCAAAGGCGTGCAAGCGTGGAGCGGCCCGGCCGGCGTGACGCCGCGGCCGGAAGGCATGGGGGTGATGAGTTTCGTGAAGTGATTTCGCCGCCGAGCGGAGCGAGGCAGAACGAATTTTATTCGGACGACGGATGAGCCGATGGTGGTCGAGGACATCGGAACAGAAATTTCGACCAGGGGTTGTCATGGCCCGCGAATTCGACGGCCCGTGGAAGGAAGTTCTCGACCTGTACTTCGAGGCGTTCGTCGCCTTCTTTTTCCCGGCGCTGCACGCGCGGATCGACTGGGCCGAGCCGCCGGCGAACCTCGACACCGAGTTGCAAACGATTCTCCGTGAAGGAGAAACCGGC
>Ga0136633_1003241_pt1 | contig 10787 bp, 10 predicted proteins | sample AntDrymeUQ832206_2_FD_105494 | JGI IMG/M metagenome (GOLD analysis project Ga0136633, IMG submission 105494) | Polar desert sand microbial communities from Dry Valleys, Antarctica - metaG UQ83 (22.06) | ecosystem: Environmental > Terrestrial > Soil > Desert | place: Antarctica: Dry Valley...
GTGGTTGTGGGCGCCGCACAAATTTGAAGGCGATGCTGGTTGCATCGGCGAGAATTTGTGTGGCGGTCCACAGCCGCGGATGGGCCGCATCCGGTCCCGAGGAATATTTCGACAGGCTCCTAGCGCGTCGCGCGCGCGGCGCGCAGCGCCTCGCGCACCTTCATCGGCGTGCCCATCCGCAGGACGGAGCTCTCGTAGATGCGCGCGGCGAGCGGGATGAGCAGGCCGATCGACGCCACCAGGATGCCCAGCGACGCGGCGATCTCGGCAGGGCCGGCCTCCCCCACCGCGACGCGCACCGGCATGACGATCGGTGAGGTGAACGGCACGAGCGAGCTGATCACTGCCAGCGACGAGCCTGGGTCGTCGAGCACCGGGAACGCCACGAGGTAGCCGGCGACGAGCACCATCGTGACCGGCGTGCTCGAGCTCTGCAGGTCCTCCTGACGGGAGACGATCACGCCGGAGATCGCGTAGATCGTCGAGTAGAACAGGTACCCCAGCACGAACCACAGCAGGACGACGGCGAGGATTCCGGCATCGGCAGAGCGCAGCTCGAGCGCACCGCTCGCCGACGCGACGGCCAGTCCCACGAAGGCCGTCAGCGCGAGCTGAAACAGCCCGAGCATGCCGATGCCGAGCACCTTGCCGGCGAGCAGCGCGCGCGGTGGGACGGCCGCCATGAGCACCTCGATGACGCGCGAGGACTTCTCCTCGACGACGCCCGACGCGACGGCCAGGCCGAAGATGATCAGCTGCATGTACAGCAGCAGCGAGGCGACGAACGCTACGCCCTGGCGCTGTTGGCTCTCGGCGTCACCGAGCGCGCGCGTCTGCAGGCCGGGCGGCGCGAGCGCCTGCCGCGCGTCGGCTTGCGAGAGGCCTTCGCGACGCAGGATCTCGGCGGCACGCACCTCGCGCGTCGCCGCCTGCAGCACCTGCTCGAGCTCGCCGTCCGGGCTGTCCTTGGTGAGCATCTCGTCGCCGACGATCGCGGCATCGACGTCCTCGGCTTTCGCGGCCGCGCGTGCCTGCGCGCCATCGGTGAAGCGCTCCACCCTGATGCGAATGTCGTAGCCCTGTGCGGAGACGCGGGCGGACTCGGCGATCGCCACCGCCTCCGCGCCCTGCGCACCGACCGTGTACTCCTGCTCGCCGTCGCCGCCGAGCAGGCCTGCCGCGAGGGCGATCGCGCCGACGATCAGGACGGTGACACCCGTCGAGATCTGCCACGAGCGCTGCCGCATGCGTTCGCCGAACTCGCGGCGGGTGACGAGCATCACGGCGCGGCGAAAGCTCATCGCCCCACCACCTCGCGAAAGAGCTCTGCCAGCGTCGGGCGGGCCGGCGCGAAGAGCCGCACCCGGCCGGCCCGCTGTGCCGCCGCCAGCGCCCGCTGGTCCTCGGTGCCGTCGGCGAGCTCCAGCAGCACGCCGCGCTCGTCACGCCCGACGACCTTCACGCCCGCGATCCCCTCGGCCCAGCCGTCGGCCGCGCCCTCGACCTCGACGCGCACGCGCGGCTGCGAGCGCTCGGCGCGCAGCTCGTCGACGCGGCCGGCCGCCACGAGCTGACCGCGGTTGACGATCGCCACCCGATCGCAGATGCGCTCGACGAGCTCGAGCTGGTGGGAGGAGAAGATCACGGCGGCGCCGTCCGCGGCGCGCTCGGCGAGCACCTCGGACATGACGTCGGTGCCGATCGGATCCAGGCCGGAGAAGGGCTCGTCGAGGATGAGCACCGGCGGGTCGTGGACGAGCGCCGCGGCGAGCTGGACGCGCTGCTGGTTGCCCAGCGAGAGCTCCTCGATGCGCTGCTCGGCGCGCTCGGGGATCCCGAGGCGGTCGATCCAGCGCGCGGCCGCGGCGGCGGCGTCGGCGCGGTCGCGACCGTGCAGCTCGGCGAGATAGCTCAGGTGGCGGTCGACGCGCATCTTCGGGTACAGCCCGCGCTCTTCGGGCATGTAGCCGAACAGGCGCTGGTGCTCGCGGGTGACGGGCTCGCCCTGCCAGTGCACATCGCCCGCGTCGGGCTCCAGCACGCCGAGCGCGATGCGCATCGCCGTCGTCTTGCCGGCGCCGTTGGGGCCGACGAAGCCGAGAACCTCGCCGGCGGGAACGGCGAGCGACAGACCGTCAAGGGCCACGGTGGTCCCGTAGCGGCGCGACAGCTCGCGAAGTTCGAGCATCAGCGGCCCCCTGCCCGGTCGCCTCGCTGCCTACACCGTCCGTTTGGGCAGACCGCCGGGCGGTAGCCGGAGCGCCTGGTCGGGTACTGGGCGAGGATGGATAGAGAGCGAAAGAACTACGACCTTCCGAAGCGCCCGCCGCTGCCGTTCCGCCAGGCCGCGGTGATGTTCACCGTTGTCCTCCTGGCGCTCGGCCTCTGGCTGCTGCTGCCCAGCTCGCCGTTTTCCGTCGCGTTCCTGGCGATCGTGCTGCTCGCCGTCGTGTTCATCGGCGTGGGCTCCGTCCTGCGCTCACGCGAGCTCGACGAGAAGCCGGGCCGCAACCCGGTGACGCCACCGAGCATCGACACGTAGGCGCTCGGCTAGTGTCGTGAGGCGGAAGTTCGTGTGCAGCTGAGGGATGCCGGGGCGTGTCTGCCGGTGACCGGCATCCACCGTCGTACCGGTGGTACGGCCGTGGATGCCGGGTGCCGGCAGACGCGTTGCGGCGCCGTCAGATGCGTGCGAACTTCTGACTCACGACACTAGAGGCCGAGGACGAGCGCCAGGGCGTCGTCGAGCGCGCGCAGCTCAGACCCGTTGAGTCTTCCGGCCGAATTGCCCAGACGCTGCGGATCCACGACGGTGGTCTGCTCGACGAGCACACGGGTCTGCTCGCCGAGGAGTTCGATCGGCGGCCGAAACGTCGCCGGCCGAGCGCTTCGCGACGTCGGCGCGACCAGCACGGTGCTGAGCGCCAGCATGTCGTCGGCCTGCACGACGACGGCGTACCGCGCGCCCTGCTGCTCGTGCCCCCGAGCCCGGCTGGATGACGGCAGCCGGAAGACCTCGCCGCGGACCATTCAGTCCTCGGTGGCCGGTGCGAGCTCAGCCAGCTGCTCGCGGATCGCGTGCATCTCCTCGCGGTCAGAGGCGTCCTCTGCGAGCAGGCGCACCTCCGCGCGGATCGCCGAGCGACTGCGGCGCCGAGCCGCGGCTTCGCGCAAGGCCGCACGGACAGCCTGTGAGTCGTTCAACCCCTCGGCGCGGACGAGATCGAGCGCAGCGGCGCTCTCGTCGTCCAAGCGCACGTGCAGCGACCTGGTCACGTGGCCAGCGTAGCACGATGTGTGCTACACGCTCAACGTCCGCCACCCGTGGCCGGGGGCGGCACGGGCTCCGGTGGCGGCATCGGCGGGCGAGGGGTTTCCGCTGCGACCCAGAGCGCTTATCCTCCCGCCGTGGCCCGCTTTGAGCTCAGCGAGCGGTGGTGCAACTGGAGAGGCGTCGACGTGATCTTCGTCGCCGCCCGCGCAGCCATCGACGCCGGACCGTTCGATCCGTCCATCTGCGAGGTCATCTTCGACGAGGAGTACGACCCGTTCACGGTCTTCACGCTCGAGGAGGCGCGCGAGCACCTGAGACGCAACCGCGTCCGGTCGATGGACATCATCGTCTCGCACATCGACGAGGACGAAGCGCGCGTGACGCTGCACTACAGCGGCGACCGGCTCCAGCTCAACGGCTACGGCAGCGACTGGACCCGCGCGCGCGCGGCGTACGACGCGGCGCACGCCGAGCTCGCCGGCCACTTCGGGATCACGACGTTCAAGCTCCCGCAACTGCCTCGCGACACCGTCGCCGAGACCCGCAAGCGCCTCGTCATCGAGGAGCTCGAGGCGGCGCTCGAGGACGTCGACTCGGGCCTCGAGGATCGCTGAGCCCGTCAGCGCCAGGGATCCCGCGGCTCAGACGAGTGCGAATTTCTTGCATCCGGCGCGGGCCGGGCACCGTATTGGCCGTAGTGGGGGCTCCGATCGTCGACCAGGCCGCGCCTGCCGAGCACCGAGATGCGGCGGGCGGCTCGAGCCCTCGACCGGTGCGCGCGCGGATCCCCGGCTTCATCCTCGCCATCGCCGGGCTGGCGTTGACGTCCGGCACGATCCACGTCATCGCGGCGGCCGAGCATGTCGGCGACGACTGGCTGCTCGGTGTCTTCTTCGCGCTCGTCGGTGCCGGTCAGCTGTTCGCGGCGTGGTGGATCTTCCACAAGCCCCACGACGAACGGATGCTCAAGCTCGTCGCCGTCGCCAGCGTCGTCGTCTCGCTGTTGTGGGTGTTCTCCCGCACGACGGGCATCGCGTTCGGACCCGAGCCCGGACGAGCATCGGTCGGCGTGGCGGACGCGATCACGACGCTGCAACAGTTCATCCTCGCGGCGATCGTCGTGGCGCTGCTGTGGCGCTCCGAGCCGGGCGACCGTCGACTGGCCTGGATGAACGGCGCGGTGGCGACCCGCCTGCTGCCCGCGCTGCTGACCGCGACCATGCTGACGGCCGCGTTCGGAGGCCACGAACACTGAGCCTGCATCGGCGGCCCCTACGTTGTGTCTAGAGCGCGGTCTTCACGGCGCGTTCCACGGCGTTGAAGCCGAAGGATCCCTCCAGCCGGCTCGTGAGGCGGCCCGCCTGGTCGAAGACGAACAGCCATGGCTCCGTCGGGAGATTGAACGCCTTCAGGGGTGGCCGCAGGCCCTTGCTGGGGTCGTTGTCGACGTAGACCTCCTGGTGGATGAACTGCATCCGGTCGCCGTAGCGAGCCTTGAGCTGTAGCGCGATGTCGACCACCGGGCCGCAGACGCGCGACTCGCACAGCGCAGGGGTCGCGAACAGCAGCGCGACGGGCCGCTTGCCGACCACGTCGGCGAAGTCGACGTCGTGCATGTCGTCAGGGGGCAGCCGCGTGTCGATCGCCTTCAGGTCGCCGCCGGCCGACGCCACCGTCTCCGTGTTGATCCTCGGCGGCCGCTCACCCGGACGCGGGATCCGGTCGCGGCGTTGCGCAGTGACCGTGATCTGGGTCGGAGCGACGACCATGTCCACCCCGTTTGGCTTCTCGTCGAGCTTCGTGACGACGAGCACCGACTTCCGGCCGGTGCCGGCCAGCGGCACCTGCGCCTCGTAGACCGCCGCAAAGCTGTCGTCCTCGGCCGCCGCCGTCTGGCTGCGATAGGCGGGATCGGTGATCAGCAGGTCAGCGGGCGCCGGAAACGGGCCGCGCGCCTTGGCGTTCGGGTTGTCGGCGATGTAGACCGCGGTCTTTCCGTACACGAAGCCGGTCTTGGGATCGATGACCCCGAACGCCAAACGGTTCTCGCCCGGGGTGAAGACCGAGCCGGCGAGACCGACTTCCGTGCCCGTGGCGCCGATGCTGTCGGCGAGGGCCTGCAGCGACCGTCCGCTCGTCGCCGGAAAGTCGCTGACCTGCGATTGCGTCGCGCCCTTCAGCCGTGCGCGCAGCGCGGCCGAGGACTCGGCGAGCGGCGCGCGATCGCTGTCGTCTCCCCCGCCACAACCGGCGACCACCAGCGCCGCCAGCGCGCCTGCGGAGAGGTGTCGTGCGAGCACGCTTCGCAGCCTAACCGGTGCCCACGGCTCCCCGACGCGGTCCGACAGCGCGCGCATACGGCGGTGCGCGTCAGACCGCGAGCGCGGCCGGGCCGAGCACCTGCTCGAGCTCCGCGCGCAACGTCGGCGTCGGCGCGACCTTGTAGGACGGGCCGAGCTTGAGCATGCGGGGGTCGCCTGAGCTCATCTGCACCTCGAGCAGCACCTCGCACTCGCCGGGGTAGCTCGCCAGCAGGGTCTTGAGGTCGTCGATGATCGAGGCCTGTAGGCGGGCCGCGTCGCGGATGTGGAGGTGCAGCGGCGCCGGGCCGACCTTGCGGGTGGCGGCCGTCGCCTTGGCCTCCTCGATCTCCTCGGGCGTCGGCTCGAAGGGCTCGACGGTCTGCACGACGAGGCAGGTCTTGTCGGCGTCCTTGTGGTCGACGCGGCCGCGCACGATGACCACCGAGTCCACGCCGAGCGCGCCCTCGTACTCGGCCAGCGCCTTGCCGAAGACCAGGATCTCGACGCAGCCCTCGAGGTCGTCGAGCGTGGCGAACATCATGTGGTCGCCGCTGCGAGTGCGGATCTTCTTGGCCGCGGTGATGATCCCGCCGGCGTTCACCCAGTCCTTGTCCCTGCGCTCGGCAAGCTCCGCCAGCGGGCAGTCGACGCGCTGGCGCAACGCCTCGCGGACCTGCTTGAGCGGGTGCGCGGAGATGAACAAGCCGATCGACTCCTTCTCGACGGCCAGCAGCTCGGGCTGGTCGAACTCCTCCGAAGGGATCGGCGGGTGCTGCGGCGCGGCGAACGCGGCCGCAGCGCCGCTCGAGTCGTCGCCGCCTCCCCCGCCCCAGTCGAAGCCGTCGAAGATCGAGCCCTGGCCGATCTCGAGGTCCTGCTGGACCTTCTGCCCCGCGCCCTGGGCCTGCTCGAGCACGCTGAGCATCCCCTTGCGCGTCGCGCCGGTGGAGCCGAAGGCGCCGCACTTGATGAGCGCCTCGATCGCCTTCTTGTTCACCGTGCGGCAGTCGACGCGGGCGCAGAAGTCCCACAGCGAAGTGAACCTGCCGCCGTCCTCGCGCGCAGCCTTGATCGCCTCGACGGCCCCGAACCCGACGCCCTTGACGCCATCCAGTCCGAAGCGGATGTTGCCGTCACTGACAACGAAGTCGTGGTCGGAGACGTTGACGTCCGGCGGCAGGATCTCGATGCCCATCTGCTCGGCCTGCGTCGCGAAGAACGGGACCTTGTCCTTCGTCGACATGACAGAGCTGATCAGCGCCGCCATGTACTCGGCCGGGTAGTTGGCCTTCAGCCAGGCGGTGCGGTAGGCAATCAGCGCGTAGCACGCGGCGTGAGAGCGGTTGAACGAGTAGTCGGCGGCCTTGACGTTCGTCGCCCACAGGTGCTCGATGACCTGGTCGCGGGTGCCCGAGGCGCGGCAGCCGTCGCGGAACTCAGGCTCGAGCTTGGCCATCGCCTCGCGGTTCTTCTTGCCGATCGCCTTGCGCAGGTCGTCTGCCTTGGCGCCGGAGAAGCCCGCCAGCGTCTTGGCGATCTGCATCGACTGCTCCTGGTAGAGGATCACGCCCTTGGTGGTCCCGGTGATCGGGCGCAGGCGCTCGTCGGGGAACTCGATCGTCTCCGGGTTGCGCTTGCCGCGCGCGTAGGCGGGGATCTGGTCCATCGCGCCGGGCCGGTAGAGCGCGTTGAGCGCGACGAGGTCGTCGAACTCCGACGGGCGCACGTTGCGCAGCGCCTTCTGCATGCCCTCGGACTCGAACTGAAAGACGCCGATCGAGTCGCCCGCCGCGAGCATCTCGTACGTCGGCTGGTCGTCGAGCGGCAGGTTGGCCATGTCCGGCCGTATGCCGCTCGAGCGCTCGATGATGTCCAGGGCGTCCTCGATGACGTCGAGGTTGCGCAGGCCCAGGAAGTCCATCTTCAGCAGGCCGAGCTGCTCGACGGGCTTCATCGAGAACTGGGTGACGATGTTGAAGATCTTGTTGCCGTCCTCGTCGACCTGGTTGGAGTCGGCGAGTTGCAGCGGCACGATGTCGGTCAGCGGGCCCTCGGCGATGACGACCGCGGCGGCATGGATCGACGAGTTGCGCACGATCCCCTCCAGGCCCATCGCGACGTCGATGACCTGCTTGGCGATCGGGTCGGAGTCGTAGGCCTTGCGCAGCTCCTGGCCAGGCGCCAGGCAGTCCTCGAACGACGGCGAGCGGCCCATGATCGGGTCCGGGATCAGCTTGGCCAGCCTGTCCCCCACGCCGTAGTCGTGCTCGAGCACGCGCGCGGCGTCGCGCGTCGCCGCGCGCGGGAACATCTTGCCGAAGGTGACGATCTGCGCGACCGACTCGCGGCCGTACTTGCCGACGACGTAGCGCATGACCCGCGCGCGCCCACGCACGGAGAAGTCGATGTCGATGTCCGGCATCGACACGCGCTCGGGGTTGAGGAAGCGCTCGAACAGCAGCCCGTAGCGCAGCGGGTCGACGTCGGTGATCTGCAGGCAGTAGGCGACGATCGAGCCGGCCGCCGAGCCGCGGCCCGGGCCGACCGCGATGCCGTTGCTCTTCGCGTAGGCGATGAAGTCCCAGACGATGAGGAAGTAGGCGTCGAAGCCCATCCGGTGGATGACCTCGAGCTCCATCTCCATGCGCTCGCGCGCCTCGGCCGGCGGCGGGTCGCCGTAGCGCACGCGCAGGCCCTCCTCGACGCGGGCGCGCAGGTAGGCGTGCTCGTCCTCGCCGCCGGGTGTCGGGTAGGCGGGGATGAGCTGCTTGTCGAGCTCGATCTCGACGTTGCAGCGCTCGGCGATCTCCACCGTCGAGGCGATCGCCTCTGGCCACAGCGTGAACGAGTCGGCCATCTCCTCGTTGGACTTCAGAAAGAACTCGTTCGTGTCGAACGTCATCTTCGGCTGGCGCAGCGTGGACTTCGTCTGCACGCACAGCAGCGCCGTGTGGTGGTGGTAGTCCTCCTTGCGCAGGTAGTGCACGTCGGCGGTGCCGACGAGCGGCCGGCCGAGCTCGCGGGCGATCTTCACGATCCCCTCGTTGGCCTGGTTCTGCTCGGCGAGGCCGTTGCGCTGCACCTCGAAGTAGACGTCCTCGGGCCCGAAGACCTCCAGCAGGTCGTCGGCGTGCGCGCGCGCCTCGCCCGCTTGGCCCGAGATGAGGCGCTGGCAGAAGCGCGAGGCCAGGCAGCCGGTCAGCGCGATGATCCCGTCGGCGTGACGCGAGATGACGTCGAGGTCGATCGTCGGCTTGCCGCGGTTCAGGCCGTCGAGGAAGCCGACGCTCGAGAGCTTGACGAGGTTGCGGTAGCCCTCGTCGGTCTCGGCGAGCAGCGTCAGGTGGTTGTGCTCGTGGCGGCCGCGCTTGGACTGGTCGTCGACGAGGTAGATCTCACAGCCGAGGATCGGCTTGATCCCGTGCTTGCGCGCTGCCTGGAAGTGCTCGATGGCGCCGTTCATGACGCCGTGATCGGTCAGCCCGAGGGCGGGCTGGCCGAAGTCAGCGGCGCGCTTGGCGAGTGCCTCGATCTTGCACGCTCCGTCGAGCAGCGAGTACTCGGAGTGGACGTGCAGATGGGCGCAGGCGGGAGGCGTCACGGCCGCTGAGAATAGGTGCCGCGGCGGCGGAACCCGCGATCACGCGCGGGCGTTCCCGCTCCTTGCGTCAATGGCCGTCAGGCCGGCGTCACGAGCATGAGCAGTCGGTGCAATCGCCGCGCCTGGTGGCGGTGACCACCGCGACGGTCGCGACCGCGCTCACGACGAACGCCGCCGTCGCGACGCGGCGCGAGGGGAGCATCCGGGCCACGCGACGGCGCGTGTACCAGCGCGCGCCCTGCCATACGACGAATCCGAGCATCTTGTATCCCATGAGGGACAGGCTACCCGCGATTCGCGCTACGAGTCCTCGTCTTCTGCCGGACCCGCGCCGGTCGGGTTGAGGTCCTCGCGCAGCCGGTAGGCCATCCGCGACTGCAGCGACCACAGCTCGATGAAGCCCGGCGAGGCCTGCTGGGAGAACAGCCCGCCCGACTCCCCGAAGGACGCCAGCGCCTGGTCGTAGACGGCGTTGGGCGACTCGCGCGTGACGACCCGGGCCGAGCCCTTGTAGAGCTTGACGCCGATCGTCCCCGAGACCTGCTCGTTGACGCAGTTCATGAACGCGTCGATGTCGCTGCGCAGCGGCTCCCACCACAGGCCCGCGTAGACGAGGTACGCCCACTGACGTTCGAGCGACGGCTTGAACTGGTTCTGGTGGATCGTGCCGACGAGCTTGTCGAGCTCGGCATGGGCGAGCAGGATGATCGCCGCCGCCGGCACCTCGTAGATGTCGCGCACCTTCAGGCCGACGATGCGGTCCTCGATGTGGTCGACGATCCCGACGCCGTGGCGGCAGCCGAGCTCGGCGACGCGCTCGAGCAGCGCGACGAGCTGCATCGGCTGCCCGTCGACGGCGACCGGCACGCCCCGCTCGAAGGTGATCTGCACCGTCTGCGGCTCGTCGGGCGCCTGCTCGGGCGGCGTGACGAGCTGGAACACATCGTCGTCCGGCGCGTGGGACAGATCCTCGATCCAGCGACCCTCCGAGGAGCGGCCCCAGAGGTTGTCGTCGATCGAATACGGGGTGATCTCGGTGCCGCCCTTGACCGGGATGCCGTGCCTGCGGGCGTAGGCGATCTCCTCGTCGCGGCCCATCTGCCAGCCGCGGACGGGCGCGATGACCTTCAGCTCGGGGGCCAATGTCGCGATCGTGGCCTCGATGCGGACCTGGTCGTTGCCCTTGCCGGTGCAGCCGTGGGCGATCGTGTCGCAGCCGGTCTTGCGCGCGTAGTCGACGGCGAGCTTGGCGATGAGCGGACGGCCGAGCGCGGTGAACAGCGGGTAGCCGCCGCCGTAGAGCGCGTTGGCCTTGATCGCCGGCAGGACGAAGTCGCGGGCGAACTCCTCGCGGGCATCGACGGTGAAGCATTCGACCGCGCCGATTCGGCGCGCCTTGCCCTCGATGACCTCATAGTCCTCCCCCGGCTGGCCGAGGTTGACGGTCAGCGTGATGACCTCGGCCGCGTACTCGTCGGCAATCCATTTGAGCATGACGCTCGTGTCCAGCCCGCCGGAATAGAGCAGCAGGACGCGCCCGACCTCGCTTGGGTCGGCGAGGTAGGACGCCGTGCGGGTGTGCGGCGTCTGGTTCGTGGTTTCGGCCATA
>Ga0136633_1003242_pt1 | contig 10786 bp, 12 predicted proteins | sample AntDrymeUQ832206_2_FD_105494 | JGI IMG/M metagenome (GOLD analysis project Ga0136633, IMG submission 105494) | Polar desert sand microbial communities from Dry Valleys, Antarctica - metaG UQ83 (22.06) | ecosystem: Environmental > Terrestrial > Soil > Desert | place: Antarctica: Dry Valley...
CGGCATGCGCGAGGCGCTGATGACGGAGATCGAGCAGACGATCGCGGCGCGCGCCGCCGGCGAGCACGCGCGGATCGCGCTGAAGATGAACTCACTCGTCGACCGGCGCCTGATCCGCGCGCTGTACCGCGCCTCGCGCGCAGGCGTGCCGATCGAGCTGAACGTGCGCGGGATCTGCTGCCTGCGACCGGGCGTCGAAGGCGTGTCGGAGAACATCTCGGTCGTCAGCGTGCTCGGGCGCTTCCTCGAGCACTCACGCGTCTACACGTTCGAGCGCGGCGTGAAGACCAGCGTGCTGATCGGCTCGGCCGACCTCATGCCGCGCAACCTCGACACGCGCGTCGAGCTGATCACTCCCGTCGACGACGAGACCCTGCGCGACGACCTGCTTGACACGCTCGAGCGCTCGCTGGCGACGAACGTCGGCGCGTGGGACCTGCAGGCGGACGGCACGTGGAGCGAGCGCAGCCCCGGCGACGCGCCGCGCTCCGTGCAGCGCGAGCTGATGACGCTGCACGCCGCGCGCGCCAGCGAGGCGCAGCACGGCGAGGACTGACGAGCTCGCCGTGAGCGACGCCGACGCGCCGCTGCAACCGCCGGCGCAGCCACCCGCCGACGCGCCGCGGGCCTCGCCGCTGGACGCGCGCGTGCACGCGCCGGCGCGCGGCAACCGGCGCCTGCAGGGGTTGCTGGACGCCGTCGACGCCGACCTGCAGATCAAGGCGTGGTGGCACGCCGCCGGCGTCAACGCCGAGCGGTTGCACATGTCCGACCACTCGTGGGTGCACATCCAGATCGTGCTGAACATGGCGCTGCGGCTGTCGCGCCTGCTGTTCGCGCGCGACGTGACGCCGAGCATCGTCGCCGACCACGGCCTCCAGGTCCGCGACGCGGAGGTCGTCATCGCCGGCGCCGCATTGCTGCACTGCGTCGGGATGTCGATCCACCGCATCGACCACGAGGCCTACTCGCTGTTCATGACGGCCGACAAGCTCGGTGGCCTGCTCGAGGGAGTCTACGAGGAGCCGACGCGCTCGATCGTCGTCGCCGAGACGATGCACGCGATCATCTCGCACCGCTCCAGGGGCGCGCCCTTCACGATCGAGGGAGCGATCCTGCGCGTCGCCGACGCGCTGGACATGGCGCGCGGGCGCTCGCGCGTGCCGTTCGAGGCCGGCCACATGAACATTCACTCCCTTTCGGCTTACGCGATCGAGGAGGTCCGCATCGGCGCCGGCGAGGACAAGGCCGTGCGCGTCGAGATCGAGATGTCCAATTCGGCGGGCATCTTTCAGGTCGATGAGGGTTTGGGCACGAAGCTGCGGGGCACGCTGCTCGAAGAGCACATCGAGGTCGTGGCGCGGATATCTGCCGAACACGAGCAGCGCCTACTGCCAATCTTTCGGCTCTGAAGCTCCATATAGAGCGGCTACGCGCCACAGCGTGATCTGGGAGTACGCGGGCCGCGCATCGATCAGCAGCAGTTTCAAACACACAAATTCCAGGAGGGCACTACTCGTGACCGACTCGGCATTGCGTGAGCTCGCAGACGATCCGTCTTCGCGCAAGCGCTTTTTCAAGATGATGGGCGGGGCCGGCGCGGTCAGCGCGTTCTCTGTCTTCCTCGCCGCCTGCGGCGACGACGATGACGACACCGCATCGACGTCCACTCCCGCCGCCGGCGGCAAGACCACCGAAGAGGACGGGGTCAAGGGCGACCTCGAGATCCTCAACTACGCGCTCACGCTCGAGTTCCTCGAGGCCCGCTTCTACAAGCAGGTCATCGAGAGCGGGATCGTCAAGGACCCCAAGGTCGGCAAGATCGCCACGAAGTTCGGGATGACCGAGCAGGAGCACGTCGATGCGCTCAAGGCGACGATCACCAAGCTCGGTGGCACGCCCGTCGCGGCGCCCGAGACGAAGTTCGAAGAGACGATCGACAAGGGCCTGATGGCCGTTCTCGATGCCGCAGCCGATGTCGAGAACCTCGGTGCCGCCGCGTACCTCGGCCAGGCCGGCAACATCAAGAACAAGGAAGTGCTCGCCGCAGCGCTGGCGATCCACTCCGTCGAGGCCCGTCACGCGGCCGCGCTCAACCAGCTGCTCGGCCGCGGCTTCGGCGGCAAGGGCGGCCTGTCGGGCACCCTGCCGGACGGCGCCTTCGCCAAGGGAATGGACATGGAGTCCGTCCTCGCAGCCGTCAAGCCGTTCCTGGCCTAGCCACCACCACCGAAAGCGAGATCTGAACATGCATTCATCGCACATGGTGGCCCCTGAGCTGGCCGCCATCGAAATCCAAGGCGTCACGCGCGAGGCGTTCCTCATCCGCGCCACGCTCGCCGCGGGTGCCACGTACGGCGCCCTGTCGGCAACGCCGTTCATCACCAAGGCGCTCGCGCAGGATTCCGGTGGCGACATCGACATCCTCAACTACGCGCTCACGCTCGAGTACCTCGAGGCTGAGTTCTACACGCTCGCCGTGAAGCAGGTCAAGGGTCTCTCGGGCGACGAGATGAAGCTCGCCAAGGAGCTGCGCGACAACGAGGACGAGCACGTCGACGCGCTCGCCGCGACCGTCAAGAAGCTCGGCGGCAAGCCCGTCGCCAAGCCGAAGCTGGACTTCGGCGGCGCGTTCGCCGACCGCGCGACGTTCCTGAAGACCGCCAACACGCTCGAGGACGCGGGCGTCAGCGCCTACAACGGCGCGGGCCCGCTGATCGAGTCGGTCGAGGTGCTCGCGGCGGCCGGCAGCATCGTCCAGATCGAGGCGCGCCACGCGGCGCTGATCCGCCTCGTGCGCGACAAGCCGCCGGCACCGCTGACGTTCGACAAGCCGGCGACGATGGACGCGATCATCAAGAAGATCACGCCCTTCATCAAGGGCTAGTTCCAGCAGGGTCGTCAGACGCAAACCGAAGGGCCCGGCATGCCGGGCCCTTCGGTGTTTGACAGGCGCGCTCGGTCGGGGGTGCGGCGGAGCCGCTGTGCGGCCAGAGCGGCCGCTGCGGCACGCAGCAGCTCGGGCCGGTGGAACCGCTCGCCCGCGACGCCGCAGCGGTGTAGTCGATCGTGGAGTCCCAGTGGGCCGGCGTCCATCGAGCCCGGCGGGGACGCCTCGTCGCCCCGACGCCGCAGCCGTCGGAGGCCGCGAGCGGGTGCGACGTCCATGACGACGAGTGCCGACGGCGCATCATGCGATCGGCTGGGCCACTGATCCGTGCGGGGCGCGTCCGCATCCGCGCGGCAGCTCGAACCCAGGCTGTGGCGACTGCGTCGCGGTGTATGAGAAGACCATGAGGATCCGCTCATCCACGTGGGCGACCGTGGGATTCTTGCATCGTCGGCACGGATGCTGGAACGGAGGCCACGCCAGCCGCGAGCTGGGCGCGACGAACGAGCATTTCTGACCTGGGGCCCGGCTCGCGCCGGGCCCTTCGTCTGTCCCTATGGCCGGTAGCGTGCCGCGCTGTGGGCCACGTCTTCACCCCGTGTCACCGCGGCGGAAGCGTGGCGCCGGCTGCGCCGGCCTCGAGCCGCTGGTCGCGCTCGCGCTGCGCGACGGATACGGCGTCGACGCCGAGCGCGTGCGCTGCCCGGTGCGCGTGGTGTGGGGCAGCGCGGACGTCGCGCTGCCGTGGCCGGAGGGCGCCGCGCGCTACCGCGAGGAGTGGCTGCCGCACGCCGACTGGGTGCATCTCGACGACGTCGGCCACGCGCCGCTGCTCGACGTCCCGCTCGAGGCCGCCCACCTGATCGTCGGCTCCACCGGCGCGCCGCCTACCAGTGCACGCCCTTCATGATGTTCGCCATCGCGATCTGCTCCATGCTCGCCCGCTCGGCGGCCGAGGGGTCCTTCTCGCCCTTGGACGCGGCGGAGTCCGGGAAGACCTTGTAGGCGGCGTGCAGGATCTGGTCCATCGCCTTGGGCGCAAGGGCGTGCAGCACCTCGCCGGCGGTCCCGAGCTTCGTGTTGATCTCCTTCGGGCGCGAGCGCATCGCCTCGCAGATGAGGTCGGCCGCCTCGTCGGGGGAGATCGTCGGAAAGTGGTCGTAGAGCTTCGTCGGCGCGATCATCGGCGTGCGCACGAGCTGCATGTGGATCGTCGTGAACGTCACGCCGTTGCCGACGACCTCCGACGAGACGACGCGCGTCCAGGCGTCCAGCGCGCTCTTGGATGCGACGTAGGCGCTGAAGCGCGGCGGGTTGGTCTGCACGCCGATCGACGAGACGTTGACGATGTGGCCGAAGCCGCGGTCGCGCATGTGCGGCAGCAACGCCATGATCATCTTGATCGCGCCGAAGTAGTTCAGCTGCATCGTGCGCTCGAAGTCGTGGAAGCGATCCTCCGACAGCTTGATCGAGCGGCGGATCGAGCGGCCCGCGTTGTTGACGAGAAAGTCGATCGCCGGGTGGTCGGCGAGCATCCGCGCGACGAGATCGTCGATCGCGTCCATGTCCGACAGGTCGGCGCTGTAGACGTGCGCGGTGCCGCCTGACGCCTCGATCTCCTGCTGCAGCGCCTCGAGCTGCTCCATCCCGCGCGCGACGAGCAGTGGGATCCCGCCCGCGGCGGCGACCTTCAGCGCCGTCGCGCGGCCGATGCCGCTCGACGCACCGGTGATGACGACCGTGCGCCCGTTGATGAGGTGCGCGAACGAGCGGTCCTTGTAGAGGTCCTGGTCCAGCGTGCGCTCCCAGTAGTCCCACAGCTTCGTCGCGTAGGTCTGCAGCTCGGGGACCTCGATGCCCGAGCCGGCCAGCGCGCGCTCGGTGTCGCGGGTGTCGAACTGCGGCCGCAGCGCCATGTGCTCGAGCACCTCCTCCGGGATGCCGAAGTCCGCCAGAAGCGTGCGCCGCACGTCGCGCAGCTGCGGCAGCCGCATCAGCATCGACAGCGTGCCCTTCGGCAGCGCGTCGGTCAGGCGCTTGTCGATGCGCACCGCGAGCTGCGGGGCGTGGGCGGCCTTCGCGAACGCGTTGAGCGACTCGCCGACGCGCATCGGGACGGGGTTGGTGAGGTGGAAGGCCTGGCCGTCGAGGTCGGGCTGATGGGCGATGTGGTCGATCGCCGCGGCGACGAAGTCGACCGGCACGATGTTCGTATAGCCGAGCTCCGGCCCGACGAGCGGGACCCACGGCGGCAGCGCCCCGCGGAGCTTCTGGATCGCCTTGAAGAAGTAGTACGGGCCGTCGATCTTGTCCATCTCGCCGGTCTGCGAGTGGCCGACGACGATCGCGGGACGGTAGACGCGCCATGGCACGGTCGCCTGCTCGCGGACGAGCTTCTCGGACTCGAACTTCGTGCGGTGGTAGGCGGACGGCAGCTTCTGGCCCTCGTCGAAGTGGTCCTCCCGAAACAGGCCGCGGCGCTCGCCGGCGACGGCGACCGACGAGACGTGGTGCAGCTTGCCGGCCGCGATCGCGCCGGCGAGCTGGACGGCGTGACGGGTGCCCGCGACGTTCAGCCGCTCGTTGCTGGCGGCGCCGGCGGTCATGTCGTAGATCGCCGCGAGGTGGAACAGGTGCTCGACCTGGCCCGTCAGCGCGGCGACCTGCTCGTCGGAGAGGCCGAGACGCGGATGCGCGAGGTCACCGAGGACCGGCTTGACGCGGTCACCCGCACCCCAGCGCTCGACGAGGCGGGCGAGGCGCTCCTGCGAGCCCTCGCGGACGAGCACGTGGATGTCGCCGTCGCGCTCGAGCAGCCGCTCGACGAGATGGCGTCCGATGAACCCGGTCGCGCCCGTCACGAAGTACGTCATCGCTCTCCTCTTCGATGGTGCGGCTTGCCGCGGCAAGCCTATATGCGCTGGATCGGCCCGCGAGCGGGTACGGTCGCTGACCATGGACAGCAACGAAGATCCAGACTTCGCCACCCGCGAGGAACGGGCTGCCGCCGAGGAAGCCCGGGCGATCGGGGGACGCGGCCCAGCCGTCGGAGGCGTCAACGACAACGAGCAGGTCGACGAGGCGATGCGCCCGGTCTACGAGGCCGGCGGCGGCGAGCAGGACGGCTTCGAGCTCGCCGAGCGCGACCTCGTGCGCAACGCATCGCACGACGACGGCACCGCCTATCCCGAGCGCGACGCGTTCACGCCCGAGCGCGAATCGGACAAGTCGCCCGCCGAGTACGGCGAGGCGGACGAGATCTACTCACACGAGTTCGACGAGGAAGACCGCCAGGGCTGACCCGCGGCGTCCCCGCTTTGTTCTCGTGACGGCACTGCGACAGCCTGGCGCCATGATCACGACCTTCGGTACGGCGGTCGATGTCACCCTTTCGGAGCTGTCGATCGAGGCCTTCTTTCCCGCCATCGCCGCGGAGGCAGCCGTGAACCGTGCCGGGGCAACGATCGTGGCACCTATTCCCCTCGTCACGGGGAAAATTCGCCACGACATCATGTGCTTTGGCCTGCGGCACGTGTGGTCCCAGCTGTCGTTGCTATCCGTCCCAGCGGCATGACCACGCGTCGGCGGACCGCCGGGCGGCCGCCTGCGAAGGGCTACCAGCCGCCGTCGGCGCCGGCGGCCTTGACGGCTGCCTTGCGGCGGTACTTGCGCTTCTCGAGCTGCCACTGCAGCAGCGACATGAAGAGGATGAACAGCGGAAAGAACGCGATCAGGATGAAGCCCGCGTTCGTGACGACCCTGTCGTTCGTCTCCCCGTAGAGGCCCTCGCCGCCGTCGTGCGCGAGGACCGGCGCGGCGGCCACGAGCAGCGTCGTGAGCGCCAGAGTGGCGGTCATCGGTAGACGGCGAAGCACGCCGTGCAGTCTAGAGATCGTCGCGGCATCTCGTCCCGCCGGCCGGCAGGCCGGGCGCAGTTGCACGAAGCTCTCGCCGAGCGCGCGGAATCTCAACGCGCCGTCGCGCGGTTTCGGCTTGGATTGCGGCGATGTCAACCATTCAGCACGACGCCGTCGGCGACGGGATCTGCGTCCTGCGCCTCGACAGGCCCGAGCGGCGCAATGCGCTGAACACCGAGCTGCTGGCCGAGCTCGTCGACTGGCTGGAGCGGCTGATCATCGACGAGACGATCCGCGTGCTCGTCTTCTCGACGACGTCCGAGCGCGCGTTCTGCGCGGGCGTGGACGTGACGGAGGAGCTCACGTACGAGCAGGGCGTCGTGCGGATGCGGTACTTCTCGCGCTTCCTCGCGGCGCTCGAGGCGTTTCCGGTTCCGACGATCGCGGTCTGCGTCGGCAACTGCGTCGGCGGCGGCGCCGAGATCGTCGCCGGTTGCGATCTGCGCATCGCGGGCGACAACCTCAAGCTCGGGTGGGCCGGGGCGCGGCTGGGCGTGCCGGTCGGTCCCGCGCGCCTGACGCCGCTCGTCGGCGTCGCGCGGGCGAAGGAGCTGATCTTCACCGGGCGCACGATCGGCGCGGACGAGGCGACGGCGATCGGGCTCGTGCACGACAGCGTGCCGGCATCCGAGGCCGAGGACGCCGCGCTGAAGCTCGCACGCCATGTCGCGGCGCACGACGCCGAGGGTGTGCACATCCTCAAGGCCGCGTTCCGCGAGCTCGACGGCGCGCAGGGGCGCGTCGCGCACGAGAACGAGCTGCTGGAGGTCTTCCAGCGCAAGGGCGCGGGACTCCCGCAGGGTCCGCGCACGGGCTGAGCCGGGGCCCGCCGCGCCGTCAGCGCGCCGGGTCGAAGCGCTCGATCAAGCGACCGACGTCGGGGCTGCTGAGCAGGTCGACGCGTTGCCTGACGAGGTCCGTCGGCCAGTCCCACCAGCGGATCCGCAGCAGCGCCTCGACCTGCTCGTCGGTGAAGCGGCGGCCGACCTCGCGCGCGGGGTTGCCGACGACGATCGCGTACGGCCGCACGTCTTCGGTGACGACGGCCTGCGTGCCGACCACCGCGCCGTCGCCGATCGTCACGCCCGACAGCACCGTGCAGCCGGTCGTCACCCATGTGTCGCTGCCGATGACGATGTCGCCGCGGCCGTACGCGAGGTCGTCGTCGGTGTCCGTCTCGAGCATGACGCGCAGAGCGAACTGCGAGACGCGGTCGCTGCGGCGCATGCCGCCGAGAAGCATGTCGGCATCGGCCGCGACCGAGGCGAAGTTGCCGACGATGACGCGGCCGTGACCGCCCTGGTCGCGGATCACGCGTGGCGCGTAGTAGCTCATGTCGCCCATCACGAGCGCTCCGTCGGCGATGTCGCGCTGCGCCTGCGCCTGAAGCGCGACGCTGCCCTCGGCGTTGTTCAGGGGCGCGCGCGCCAGCCGCAGCGCCAGCAGCCGCTCGCGCGGGTCGCGCCAGCGCTGCGCCGCTCGTCGGCTGCGGTCCTTCGCGCGTCGAATCCCGCGGCGCATCGACGCAGTCTAGATCTCGCGACCGGCACCACCGCCTGGCCGGCCGCCTCGGGCACTCGCGATCCAGCCGCCGATCGGCTCCGCCTGCTCGCCCTGTCGCGCGCCGTCGCGCCATCAGCGGTGTGCCAGCCCTGCGCCGGGGTATCCGCTGGAGATGAGCACCACAGAGCGTCTCCAGCAACTGCCCGCCTTCGAGGGTCATTCGCCCGGCCAGGAGCGCGCCCTCGGCGGATACGCCGTCCTGATGTCGGTGTACAGCGCGCTGGTCGCGGCGTTCGCGACGTGGCTGCGCAGGTCCGGCCGCGACGTTCCCGCGCGGATGGACACACGCGACCTCGCGCTGATCGCCGTCGCGACGCACAAGACCGCGCGGGTGATCGCCAAGGACCGCGTGACGAGCACCGTGCGGGCGCCGTTCACCCGCTTCGAGGGCGACACGGGCCCGGGCGAGGTCTCCGAGGCGGCCCGCGGCAGGGGCCTGCGGCGCGCGGTGGGCGAGTTGCTCGTGTGTCCGTACTGCCTCGGGCTGTGGATCGCGACCGCCTTTACCGCGGGGTTGATCGTCGCCCCGCGGGTGACGCGCTGGGTCGCGTCCGTGCTGACGGCGGTGTTCGGCGCCGACCTGCTGCAGATCGCCTACAAGAAGGCGGAGGACACCCTCTGACGCGAGGCTCGGCCGCGCGTCAGGCGTCGCTGAAGCGCAGGCGGTCTGCGACGCCTGCGAGATGCAGAACGCGCAGGACGCCCTGGGGCGGCGGGCGCAGCACGAGGCGCTCGCCGTTGGTGCGGCTGCGGCCGTCGGCCATCAGCAGCAGGCGGATGCCGGTCGAGTCCAGGAACGTCAGCTCGGCGAGGTCGAGCACGATCGCCGGGGCGTCGGTCGCCTCCACGCGCAGCAGCTCGCGCTCGACGTCGGCGGCGTTGGCGATGTCCATCTCGCCGCGCAGACCGATCGTGTGCCTGCCGGCGTCGCGCACGGAGCGCATGGACAGCTCACCGAGCTGGACGATCTGCTCGGCGCGCGTCGGCTCGTGATCTGACGGGGAACTCTCGGACAAGCTGCGCAAGACTGTACTTAACGCGCCCCTGCGGGTGGACGCTTCTCCCAGCTCGCGTCGCAGGGGCCGCCGGCTCCTACCATGCAGGCGATGGCCGTGCTCATCGCCTCCGACCTCAGCAAAGACATGGTCGGCAACCCGCTGCTGCGCGGTGTCTCGTTCAAGCTCGAGCGTCGCGATCGGCTGACCATCGCCGGGCGCAACGGCGCCGGCAAGACGACGCTGTTGCGGATGCTCGCGGGGGAGACGTCGGTCGACGGCGGCGACCTGAGCTTCCAGAAGGGCATCAAGGTCTCGCTGCACGACCAGCGCCCGCCACGCGACCGCACGCTGAACCTGCGCGACTACGTCCTCAGCGGCTGCGCGGAGCTCGTCGCCCTGGAGGCTGACCTCACGCGGCTGGCGCAGAAGATGGCCGACGGCGACGAGGCCGCGTTCGAGCAATACTCCCGCGCGGAGGCGCGCCTGGAGCACGCCGGCGGTTGGACCTGGCGCGACCGGGCGACGGCGATGGTGCGCGGCCTGGGCTTCGACGACGAGCGAGACCTCGACCGCCAGCTCAGCACGTTCTCCGGTGGCGAGCTGACGCGGGCGTCGCTCGCGCGCGCACTCGCCGGCGATCCCGACCTGCTGCTGCTCGACGAGCCGACGAACCACCTCGACATCGAGTCGCTCGAATGGCTCGAGAAGACGCTCGTGTCGCTCGATGCGGCGGTCGTGCTCGTCGCCCATGACCGCTGGTTTCTCGAGGCGGTCGGCACGGGCGTGCTCGAGCTCGAGGCCGGGCGCTCGCGCTACTTCCCCGGCACCTGGACGCAGTGGCGCATCGAGCAGGCCGCGCGCGACATAGCGCTCGGCCGGGCGATCGACAAGCAGCGTGCGGAGATCGACCGTCTGGAGAAGTTCGTCGAGCGCTTCCGCGCGAAGGCGACGAAGGCCAAGCAGGCGCAGTCGCGCGTCAAGCGGCTCGACAAGATCGAGCGCATCGAGCGCGATCCGCGCGATCGTGAGGGCCTGAAGTTCGATTTCAAGGCGCCCGAGCGGTCGGGGCGCGTCGTGTTCGAGATGCTCGACGGGCGGGTGGAGGTCGGCTCCGGCCCGCCGCGCGTGCTGCTCGACGGCGCCGAGATCCATCTCGAGCGCGGCGAGCACGTGACGCTCGTCGGGCCCAACGGCGCCGGCAAGACGACGTTGATCGACACGCTCGCCGGCGTGCGCCCGCTGGCGGCCGGCAAGCTGCGCACGGGGCACAACGTCAAGCTCGGCCACCTGTCGCAGCACGCCGACGAGCTCGGCCGCGGGCCGGGCGGGAACGCTCGCACCGTGCTCGAGTCGTGCGCCGTGCACACCGGCTTGACGCCGAACAAGGCGCGTGCGCTGCTCGGGCGCTTTCTGTTCAG
>Ga0136633_1003243_pt1 | contig 10783 bp, 14 predicted proteins | sample AntDrymeUQ832206_2_FD_105494 | JGI IMG/M metagenome (GOLD analysis project Ga0136633, IMG submission 105494) | Polar desert sand microbial communities from Dry Valleys, Antarctica - metaG UQ83 (22.06) | ecosystem: Environmental > Terrestrial > Soil > Desert | place: Antarctica: Dry Valley...
CGGCGGTCACCGTCGTGCTCGAAGACGTCCAGCCCGCCGACGTCCCCGACGTCCGGTCGGTCCAGGTCCGCGCGGCCGGGCCCGACACCTTCGATTTCGATGTCACCGTCTCGTCGCCTTACGACAGCCCCGCCCGGTACGCGGACGGAATCCGCGCGCGAAGCCCGGGCGGCGCGGTCTATGGGCGACGCAAGCTGTTCCACGACCATGCCGACGAGCAGCCCTTCACCCGGGACATGCATGGCGTCAGGGTTCCCGCCGGCGTCAGGTCGGTCGTCGTCGAAGCCCGCGATCTGAAACACGGCTACGGCGGCAAGACGGTCGTCGTCGATCTGCCGGGCCGGTGACGATGGGCCTGGGTTCGCGGCCGCCGAGCGCGCGCGTCGATCGGGCGGGCGGCTGATCGATGCCCGCCTTCGTGACCCTGCGCGAGCTCTGCGAGCGCTTCGCGACGCCGGGCCGGATCGAGGCCATGTACCTGCGACCGGTGCGCCGACAGCCCGCGGTGTCGGTCGGCGAGGCGGTGGCCGAGCCGGGTCGGGGCCTCGTCGGCGATCACCGCGCCGAGCGCCTGCGCACCGGCGAGCCGGAGCGCAGGCGCGAGTTGACCCTGTTCCAGCACGAGCATCTGGCCGGGATCGCGCCGTGGTGCGGCAGACCCGATCGAGCCGTCGCGGCTGCGGCGCAACGTGGTCGTTTCGAGGCTCAACCTCGTGGCCATGCGCTCGCCGTTCCCCGCCGTGTCGCTCGAATGGTCGCTGGGCGAGCAGGTGCGGATCGAGGTGACCGGTCGCTGCGACCCGTGCTCGCGCATGGAGGAGGAGCTGGGCTTCGGTGGCTACAACGCCTTGCGTGGCCATGGCGGGGTCACGGCGCGCATCCTGGCGGCAGGCACCCTGCGCGTCGGCGACGCCGTCCGTTTCGTCGGTGTCCGGGGTCACGCCGAAGCCGCCGAGGCGCCAAAGGCGCCGGTGTAGGCACACTGTGAGTTCCACCGGTCGGGAAAGGCATGGCCTACGACGAAGGACTTGCGCAGCGCATCCGCGCCGCCCTAGGGGGCGACGCGGCGTTCACCGAAAAGAAGATGTTCGGCGGCATCGCCTTCCTCCGCGACGGGCTGATGGTCGTCGGGGTTTCAAACGACTCGCTGATGGCTCGCGTCGGCAAGGAGAACCATGCCGACTCGTTGCGCCGGCCGCACGTGCGCGAGATGGACTTCACCGGCCGGCCGATGCAGGGTTACGTCTTCGTCGCCGCAAAGGGGATCGAGACCGCGGCACAGCTTCGCTTCTGGCTCGCCCGGGCCGAGCAGTTCGTTGCCACGCTGCCGCCGAAGTCGTCGCCGTGAACGATCCGGTGCCTGATTCGGGACGTGGCGCGGGCCGGGTGCGCATCGCGATCCGGTCCTGAGATTCGGGCCCCGCGCCGGCGCAAAATGACGGCCATGACCGCCACCCTCCGCATCGAACGCAGCGGCCCCGTCGCCCGCGTCTGGCTCGACCGACCCGAGGTCCGCAACGCCCTCAACGCGACGCTCATCGGTGAGCTGGCGGCGGCCTTCGCGTCGCTGGCGACCGAAGACGGGGTGCGGGCCATCGTCGTCGGCGGCAGCGGCAAGGCCTTCTGCGCCGGGGCCGACCTGGCCTTCATGCGTGAAGCCGCCAACTACAGCTGGGCGCAGAACCGCGCCGATGCCGAGGCGCTGGCCGAGATGCTGTGGGCGATGTACAGCTGCCCGGTGCCGGTGGTGGCCCGCATCCACGGCGACTGCTACGCGGGCGGCCTGGGGATCGCCTCGGTGTGCGACATCCGCGTCGCCGCCGAAGGCGTCACCTTCTGCCTCAGCGAGGCCCGGCTCGGCCTGCTGCCGGCGACCATCAGCCCCTATGTCGTGCGCGCGATGGGCGAACCGGCGGCCCGTCGCTACTTCGTGACGGCCGAACGCTTCGACGCCGCCCAGGGCCGGGCGATGGGCTTCGTGCACGAGCTGTGCGCGGCCGAGGCGCTCGACGCCAGGGTCGACGAGATCGTCGCCGCCCTGGTCGCCAACGGGCCGATGGCCACGCGCGCCTGCAAGCAGCTGGTGCAGGATGTCGCCGGCCGCCCGATCACGGCCGAGCTGCGCGCCGAGACGGCGCGGCGGATCGCCGACATCCGCGCCAGCGACGAGGGCCGCGAGGGCATCGCCAGCTTTCTCGAGAAGCGCAGGCCGTCGTGGCTGCTTCCCTCGCCGTGATTACCTCGCCTGATTACCTCGCCGTGATTGCCTCGTCATGACCGCGCTCGACCTGCCCCAGCTCGCCGCCATCGCCGCCGCGCTCGGCTGGGCGAGCGGCCTGCGCCTCTACGCCGTCGTCTTCCTCACCGGCCTGGCCGGTGCGATGGGCTGGGTCGAGCTGCCGGGCGGCCTCGGCGTGCTGCAGCACCCGTGGGTGCTCGGCGCCAGCGGCACCATGCTGTTCATCGAGTTCTTCGTCGACAAGATCCCCGGCCTCGACAGCGTCTGGGACGCCATCCACACCGTGATCCGCATCCCCGCTGGGGCGGCCCTCGCCGCCGCCGTCTTCGGCGGCGACGACGCCACCTGGGCGACGGTGGCGGCGCTGCTCGGCGGCGGTCTGGCCGCGACCAGCCACGTCGCCAAGTCGACGACCCGGGCGGTGGTCAACACCTCGCCCGAACCGTTCTCGAACATCGCGGTGTCGCTGCTCGGCGACGGCCTGGTGCCGGCGGCGCTGTGGCTGTCGTGGACGCACCCGCTGGTCTTCTTCGCGGCGCTGGCGGTCGCGCTGCTCGCCATGTTCGCCACCATCATCCTGCTCTGGCGTTTCCTGCGCGCTGCCCTCGGCCGCTTCGCCGCTCGCCGCCGCGGCCCGCCGCCGGCCGCACGCCCCCTGGAGATCCCCCGATGAGCAACCTGCCCACCCGCGTCACCCTGGTCGACGTCGGCCCCCGCGACGGCCTGCAGAACGAGAAGGGGACGGTCGAGGCGGCCGTCAAGATCGAGCTCGTGCACCGCCTGCAGGCGGCGGGGCTGAAGGAGATCGAGGTCACCAGCTTCGTCAGCCCGAAGTGGGTGCCGCAGATGGCCGACAACGCCGACGTGCTGGCCGGCATCCGTCGCCAGCCGGGCGTGCGCTACTCGGCGCTGGTGCCCAACATGAAGGGGCTCGACGCCGCCCTGTCGGCGCCGCGCGAGCACTGGCCCGACGAGATCGTCGTCTTCGCGGCGGCGACCGAGGCCTTCAGCCTGAAGAACATCAACTGCTCGATCGCCGAGAGCGTCGAGCGCTTCCGTCCGGTGGTGGTCGCGGCGAAGTCGCACGGCATCAAGGTGCGCGGCGCCGTCTCGTGCGCGGTCGGCTGCCCGTACCAGGGCGAGGTGTCGGCCGACGAAGTCGAGCGGGTGGTCCGCCTGCTCAAGGACATCGGCGTCGACCATTGCGGCATCGCCGACACCATCGGCGTCGGCACCCCGAAGCGCGTGCAGGCGGCCCTGGAACGGGCCCTGAAGCACTACCCGGTCGCGGAGGTGAGCGGACACTTCCACGACACCTATGCGCAAGGCGTGAGCAACGTCTACGCGGCCCTCGAGGTCGGCATCGCCGTCTTCGACGCCAGCATTGCCGGCCTCGGCGGCTGCCCTTACGCCAAGGGTGCGACCGGCAACGTCGCCACCGAGGACGTGCTGTTCCTGCTCGACGGACTCGACATCGAGACCGGCGTCTCGCTCGACGGCCTTGTCGACGCCGCCGCCTTCATCTCGGGCGTGCTCGGCCGCAAGCCGGTATCGCGTTCTGCCAACGCGCTGCTCGCCAAGCGGCAGACGGCGTGACGCCGGCCCGAGGACTCAGAGCGGCCGGGCCGGAGCGGCCGCTGCGCCGGTGAAGCGGGGCCCGGTCAGCGCCGAGGCCGCGTAGCCCCGGTCGACGTCGAGGCCCGTGATACGCCAGTCGTGCGCCGGCAGCGCGATCGGATGGACGATGCGCTCGTAGGAACGCATCGGCCAGGTCACACCGAAGCGGCGCTCGTGCTCGAAGGTGTCGACCTCGGCGACGGCGCCCTGCGTCTTGGCGAAGCCTTCGAGGGTGAATCGGACCCGCCGCATCACGCTGTCGACGCGGTCGACGCAAAGGGCGACGCGATCCGTCGCAACCTGGCCCAGACCCGGTGAAGCCCAGACCTCGACGACATCGCAGAGCCGGCCGTCGACGCGCTCCGTTCCGGCCAGGACGGCCGGCAGGTCGCGGTCGACCAGCCACAGCGGACCGAGGAGGAACAGACCGTAGCCTTCGGCGACGAGTGCCGCCGCCCGGCCCGCTGCCGGGTCGTTCGACGGTACGCCGTTGAACCAGACATCGACAACGCCGAGGTCGCCGCGGCTTCGGCCGCGCTGCCACATCACGTGCTTCGCCCCGGCCGGTCCGGTGTAGGCCTGGCCCACGGCGGCCGCGGCCGGGATCAGCCGCTCCTCCGAGCTGCCACGAAAGCCGGCGTCGACCACTTCAGGCTGGATGCGGTCGACCAGCGGTCGCCACTGGCCGCTGTAGGCGACATTGATGTCCTTGAGCTGACGGTAGGCGGTGAGGCCGTGCGCCTCGGCGCATTCACGCAGGCGCGCCGTGCCGGCGCCGGTTCCCGCGGGCGCGGTGAGCAGCGGCAGCGGCGTGCTGCAGGCGGCCAGCCAGGGCAGGGCAAAAGCGCCCAGCAGGGTGCGGCGGCTGAGCCCCGGCCGGGGCTCAGCGCCCGACGCTGCGCTGCTCAAGCCTTCTTCACCCAGGCGCTGCACCAGCCCTTGGCGGCAACCTGCTTGCCGGCGAACAGGGGGCACGGTCCGGCGGCGTCGCCCGGCTTGGCCTGGTAGAGCGCGCAGTTGGCGCAGATCTGTCCGGCCGCGTACTTCGGAAACTTCTTGGCGTCGACGCGACCGGCATCGGCCACGTATCCGAGCGCCATGGCCTGCGGACTCTTCTCGTCCACCAACGCCGGCGCCTGGGCCCGGGCGCCGACGGCGAGGGTGGACAAGCCGGCCGAAACCGTCATCAGGAAAACGCGTCGTTGTTGAATCATGGGGTGGCTTCGGAGGAGTGAGTCGGTGAGGAAGTCGGAACAATGCCAAACGAAGGGGAATTTCAGGACGTGACCGATGTCGTCGGCGGCCGCAGGCGCTTCGGCGCGGGCGCTCGCGCCGGCTCGACGTCCCGCGATGGCTCGACCCTCGGCGCAACGGCCGGCCGATCCGGGGCGTTGAACTCCAGCCAGGCGGCGACGGTGTCGGCGAGCTCGTCGCCGGACCGCCAGCCGGACTCGACCGTGCCGTTGCCGAAGCCATCGTTGCAGGCGCCCAGCTGCCGGGCCGGGTCCCACCAGCAGGTCGCCGCGCCGGCCGCCGCCTCGGCGGGAAAGGCGAGGCGCCAGCGGTGCACCTCGGCGTGGTGCCAGGCGACCCGGCCGGCCGGCAACTGCCGGCGCAGGGCCGCGCACAGCGCCTCGCGCACGGTGTCGGCGGACGACGCCACGTGCTCTGCGCTCCAGGCCGTGCTCGCCTGCGCCACCCAGCTGGCGTAGCCCGGCAGGGAGGGGCGGCCGGGCTGGCGATCGGCACGCAGCACCCGCGCCAGCGGGCCGACGGCCGGCTCGGCCAGGTCCCAAGGCCAGTCGACCTCGTCGGTCACGGCCATGAGCGTCCAGCAGGGCAGCATCGGCGGGCCGGACGGCGGGCTCGAAGCGTTGGCGGAAATGTCGGCAGAAACGTCGGCATCGGCGTCGGCGAGCAGCGCGGCCGCCTGCGGCGCCGGCACGGCGAGCATGACCTGGTCGAAGGGGCCGGCGTGCCGTCCGTCGCGACAGTCGAGGTGCCAGCCGTCGGCGCGCCGGCTGAGCCGCTGCACGTCATGCGAGGCGAGGAGCGGGACGCCGGCAAGCAGGTGCCGGCAGAGGGCGGGCAAGGTGGGCAGCGGCACGTACAGCTCGCGTTGCAGCGGCGCAGGAAACTCGGCGTGCACCCGCGGTCGCCAGCGGGCGAGGTGGCCGAGCGCCTGCGCTCGCCCGACGACGGCCCGGAAGCGCGCGCTGCGAGCGCCGAAGCCCGGCGCGCCGTGGTCGAAGGCGACCTGCCGCTCGGCGCCCTCGGCGTCGGTCCAGGCGGCCCGCCGCGTCGCCATGCGGCCGCCGGCGCCGCTCGATCGCTCGAACACCGTCACCTCGAACCCGGCCCGGGCGAGGCTGGACGCACAGGCCGCTCCGGCGATGCCGGCGCCGACGACGGCGACGCGGCATGTCGGGGAAGTCTGTGCGTCATTTGAATCGTTCACGAACTGATATTAATACGACAAGAGCGGTTCATAACAGCAAAGATCAAGAAATAAGGGCAAAGTTTGCAAGAAAACCGATTCAATAACGCTTCATGGCGTCTATGATCGCGACCCATGCCGAACGCCCCGTCCGACCTCGAGATCTTCCCGACCCCGCCGCAGGGCGGTCGACCTGCCAGCCTGCGCAGCGGCACGGCGGCGCGCCTGGCCGGACTTCCGGTGGCGACGCTGCGGGTGTGGGAACGGCGCTACGGGGTCGTCCCGGCGACGCGGACCGATCGCGGCCAGCGCCTGTATTCGAGTCATGACGTCGCCCGCCTGCGCCTGCTGCGGCAGCTGACCCAGCGCGGGCACGCCATCGGCAGCATCGCCGGGCTCGACCTGGCGCCGCTGCAGGCGCTCGGGCTCGGCGCGCCCGCATCGTCGTCAGAAGCGCCGGCGTCGGTGATGGAGGCGCCGGTGCGAGCCCGGGTGGTCGGCGTCGGCGCCGGACTCGGCGCGCGGCTCGCTGCGTGCTGCAAGCTGGTGGCGCTGCGTGAGGGTCTCGACGATGCCGAGCAGCGTCCGCCCGCCTCGGTCGATCCCGAAGCTTCCGACCTCGACCCAGAGATCGGCCCGGATGTCCTGGTCGTGCGCGTCGGATCCCTGCACGAGGCGGAGTGCGCCCGGATCCTCGCCCTGGCTGCCGCCTGGCAGGCCCGCTCGACCCTCGTTCTCTATGCCTTCGGCACCGAGGCGAACGCCCGCTCGCTGCGAATCGCCGGGGCGACGGCGCGGCGCGAGCCGATCGCCGACATCGAGTTGCTGCAGACCGTCCGTGCCCTCGGCGCGGCGTCGCGGGCCGCGCCAGCCGCGCCGATGCCGGGCCCCGCCGACGCGCAGGCCAGGCCCCGTCGATTCAGCGACGAGGCCCTCGCCGCCCTGGCCAACATGCCGTCGCCGGTCGAATGCGAATGCCTGCGCCACCTGTCCGAGATCGTCGGCCAGCTCGCCGCCTTCGAGCGCTACAGCCTGGACTGTCCGTCGACGGGGGCCGCCGATGCCGACCTGCATCGCCAGCTGAGCGGCCTGGCCGGGGCGGCGCGGACGCAGTTCGAGAACGCCCTGCAGCGGGTCGTGACCCAGGCCGGGTTGACCGTCGAGACGGCGCGCTGATGACGGGCCGCGCTGCGAAGGGGTGGAGCGGCGCGCTGGCGCGGCGAAGCATGACTTCACCCGCTCGCGGGTCTAAGGCGGGTTGCCGGTTCGCTCGATCACGTTTTCGGCGAGCTGGACACCATCGCCGCCGACTCGCTGGAGGGTGTGGTCGCCGCCCAGCATGCGGTGGAGCAGGACAGCGGCAGCAGCGCCGCCCAGCTCCGCGAGCACGAAGGCCGAGACATGGCCGGGTGCGATGCCGGCGAAGCTGTCGCTGAACATGCGACCGAAGGCGGCGGCCGGGTTGGCGAACGACGTCGACGCCGTGAACCAGTAGGCCGCGCCGATGTAGCAGGCCACCATGGCCGACACGCGCGTGGCCGGCGCGCGCAGGATCACGAGCAGCAGCCCGCAGGTCGCAACGCCTTCGGCGAGCCACTGCCCGGAGCCGGTGCGGGCCTTGGTGGAGAACTGCAGGATGCTCACCTCGAACATCGCGTGCGTCAGCCAGGCGCCGAGCATCGCACCCAGCAACTGCGCCACGACATAGGCCAGCAGGAGGTTTCGAGGCAACGCGCCACGCCAGGCCATCACCAGCGAGACGGCCGGGTTGAAGTGCGCTCCGCTGACGGGTCCGAACACCTCGATCAGGACGTACAGGGCGCCGACCGTCGCCGCCGTGTTGGCGAGCAGCGTGATCGCCGCGTTGCCGCCCGACAACCGTTCGGCCATGATCCCCGAGCCGATGACGGCGCTCAGGAGAAGCAGCGTTCCCAGGCCTTCGGCGACGATCCGCCGCGCAGCGGACGCCTTCGCCTCAGCGCGCACCGATGTCACGAAGCTCGCGCTGCAATGCCATCGCGTCGAGCGTACGCAGCGGCAGGGCGAGCATCAGGTCAACGCGCCGCTTCAGGGTGACGGCGGCGTCCCGGAAGGCGAGCCGGATCACGTCCTCCGAGCCTTGCACCGCGGCCGGGTCGGGCAGTCCCCAGCGAGCGGTCATCGGCTGGCCGGGCCAGAAAGGGCAGACCTCGCCGGCGGCGCTGTCGCAGACCGTGAAGATGAAGTCCATGGGCGGCGCGTCAGCGGCCGCAAACTCGTCCCAACTCTTGCTGCGCGCGCCGGTGGTCGGCACGCCCCGTTCCCGAAGCGCCTGCAGCGCGCCTGGGTTGACGACGCCGGTCGGATGGCTGCCGGCCGAGTACGCCTTGAAGCGCCCATGACCGGCCTGGTTCATCAGCGCCTCGGCCAGGATCGACCGGGCCGAGTTGCCCGTGCAGATGAAGAGGATGTTGTAGGTCTTCTCGCTCACGACAGGGCTCAGCAGCACGCGGCCGATTTGACCGCAGCGGGGACCGGCCTGCCGCTCGCCGCCTTCTCGTTGAAGACGGGAATGTCGGCCAGCGTGTGGAAGTGCTCCCAGGCGATGCCCTGCGGGTCGGTGACCCAATGCTTGGCGCTCCTGGCGTAGCAGCAGCTGGTGGCGCCCTCGTCGAGCAGCGTCATGTCGGCCGCCTCGGCGCGGCTCTTGAGAGCGACGAGCTCGTCTTCGGTGTCGGTCTGGAAGCCCAGGTGATCGACACCCGGCGCGCCGCCACGCGTGGAGATGGCGAAGTTGACGCGCGGATCGTCGAGCATCCACTTGGCGTAGTCGGTCTCGAGGCGAGCCGGCTCGGCGGCGAAGAGCTTCGAGTAGAAGGCGACGCTCGCCGGGAGGTCCTCCACGTGAGCGTGGACATGGAATCGCTTCATGGTTTTCTCCTTCGGTCAGCAGCAGGATGGCGAGGCCTCTCCCAGGGCGCACACGGCCCCCTGGCAGCAGTTCTCGGTGAGGTAGCCGAGCAGCTCGTTCATGTGGCCGAATGCCGCGCGGTAGACGATGTTGCGGCCCATCCGCTCCTGTGTGACCAGGCCGGCGTAGGCGAGCTCCTTGAGGTGGAACGACAGCGTGTTGGCCGGGACGGCAAGTCCGTCGGCCATCGTTCCCGGGGTCATCCCGCTCTGTCCCGCCACGACGAGCGCCCGGAACACCTCCAGTCGCACGGGCTGGGCGAGGGCGGCCAGGGAACGGACGACGTCTTGTTGTTCCATAGTTCGACTGTAGACGAACTATGGAATCAAGTCAACGGCCCCCGTTGATCTGCGTCGGCCGCCGATGACTGCCGGTGCGCGGCGATCGGCGCGGCGATCGCCGCCGTCACCGGACGACGCGGTCAGGGCGGCGTCACTTCTCGACGAAGGCGCGCTCGATGACGTAGCCGCCGGCCTGGCCGACACCGGCCGAGATGGTGAAGCCGGCCGCGTCGAGGACGTCGCGCATGTCCTTGAGCATCGCCGGTCCGCCGCAGATCATCGCCCGGTCGCACGCCGGGTCGATCTGGGGCAGGGCGATGTCGGTGCACAGCCGGCCGTTGGCGATCAGCTCCGGCAGCCGTCCCTGGTTGCGGAACGGCTCCCGCGTCACCGTCGGGTAGTAGACGAGCTGGTCGCGTACCTGCTCGCCGAGGTGGTCGTGGCGCGGCAGCTCGTAGGCGATGAGGTCGGCGTAGGCGAGCTCGTCGACCTTGCGCACGCCGTGCACGAGAACGACTTTCTTGAACCGGTCGTAGGTGTCAGGGTCGCGGATGATGCTCATGAACGGCGCCAGCCCGGTGCCGGTCGCGAACAGGTAGAGATTGCGGCCGGGCAGCAGGTCGCTGAGCACCAGCGTGCCGGTGGGCTTCCTGCCGACCAGCACCTCGTCGCCGACCCGCAGGTGCTGCAGCCGCGAGGTGAGCGGGCCTTCCTGCACCTTGATGCTGAAGAACTCGAGATGCTCCTCGTAGTGGGCGCTGGCCACCGAGTAGGCCCGCATCAGCGGCTTGTCGTCGACCATCAGGCCGACCATGACGAAGTGGCCGCTCTCGAAGCGCAGGCTCGGGCCCCGCGTGCAGGTGAAGGTGAAGAGCGACTCGTTCCAGTGGTGGACGGAGAGGACCTTCTGGGTATCGTAAGCCGCCATCGCGATGCGGAGCCTTTCTCAACGGTTCTCTTGATTAGCGACCTACCTCAGCCACACAAATGGCAGCAGCAGGGGTTGGGTTTGTAGTGCAAGCGGCGCGCAGCAGGCGGGCAAGGATGGAGCGCAGATTGAAGCGACGGTTGAATCGGTATTGGGCCTCAGCGAGGTAGCGATGAGCGTACTTGGCGAAGTCGAAGGCGTGATAGGTGCCGCCCAGGGAGCGCTTGAGGTTGCCCAGGAAGGTATTGACCGCGCGGAACTGCGGCAGCTTGGTGCTGGCCTTGCCGCCACCGGTGACGACGCGCTCGTAGTCGGCACCGACCAGCTGCAC
>Ga0136633_1003244_pt1 | contig 10782 bp, 8 predicted proteins | sample AntDrymeUQ832206_2_FD_105494 | JGI IMG/M metagenome (GOLD analysis project Ga0136633, IMG submission 105494) | Polar desert sand microbial communities from Dry Valleys, Antarctica - metaG UQ83 (22.06) | ecosystem: Environmental > Terrestrial > Soil > Desert | place: Antarctica: Dry Valley...
CCGTCGTAACGCGACCAACCCCGCAACCATTTACAGCCTGGAAAGTCGCGGCGCCAAAAGTGCCGTTGCCCGGATTGAGCGCGAAGCCGAATTGCTTGGGAAAGGCGCTGGCTTGCCACACCAAATCCGGTGCGGAGTCGCCGTTGAGACTCGCTGCCCATACCGAGGTAGGCGATCCGGGAGGCGACGAGATCGTCGAACCCGCAGTTAACGCGCCCGAGCCGTCGTTCAGCTTGATGTCGATGACTTTCTGGGTGGGGATGCTGGAGGCCACATCGAGATCGCCGTCAACGTCGAAATCAGCGATGGTCACCGTATCGGGAGGGGCGAAGGTCGGGTAGGTCGGAGGTGCCTCGAAGGCGGCGGTGACAGCTTGGGGATGGATTGCGCCGGTCCCGCTGCCTTGGTTGCTCACTGCCATGTCCAACTTCCCGTCACCGGTGAAGTCGGCCGCCGCGATGTCATGCGGCTGGTGGCTCGATTCCACAATCTGAACGACGCCGAAAATCCCCGCCCCCTCGTTGAACAGCATCGAGACGTCGCCGGTCAGGCTGGAGCCCAAGGTCGCGCTGTAGATATCGAGGTCACCGTCTCCGTCGTGGTCAGCGAGGACGATGTTCATCGAGTTGAACCCGGCCGTGTAGGTGTCGGTCGTGAATGAGAGCCCGCCCTGGTTGCGAAGGACCAAATGAGTCGTCCGACTACCCCCAACAGCCAAGTCGGAATCGCCGTCACCGTCGACATCGCCTGCATCCAGCGAGGGGATGCCCGAGTAGTCGGGCCCTGAAAGTGGAATCCGGGTCGCGATGCCAAAGACGCCGGCGCCGCTGTTGGTCAAGACAACGACCTCGGACTCGTTGGTATTGGAATCGAGCCGTCCGACAGCCAAGTCGCGGTCTCCGTCACCGTCGAGATCAGCAGAAGTGATGCCTCCCTGCCCATCACCGACGGCGATCTGCTGTTGGGGGCCGAAGGTGCCGCCGCCCTGATTGAGAAGGACGCTGGTGAACGTCGCGCCCCATCCATTGGTAATCGCCAGGTCGCGGTCGCCATCCCCGTCGAGGTCAACCAGCTCAACCCGACGACCAGCCGAGCCTCCGGTCGCGCTTTCCCGGGTGAAGGTACCGTTGCCGGAGTTGCGGTAGAGGTCGATCGATGTATTGCTGAGGCTGGAGCCGTCGGCCACCGATACCAAATCGACATCGTTGTCACCGTCGATGTCACCAGCCGCGACATCGTTCGAGTTATCTACGGCCGGATAGTTGACGACGTCGGACAGGGTTCCGTCGCCCAGGTTCAACTGGACGGCAAGACTGTTGCCCACCACTTGTCCCGTAAAGAAGTCTCTCCGCGCCCAAGCTGCATCCGCCAGGCCGTCGCCGTTGAAGTCGGCCGTTGCCACCGCCACAGGGGCGCGGCCGACCGGGTAACCGGCCCACGTATCGAAGCGGCTGGCATCGCCGATGCTGGTGGCCAAGGCAGCCTGCATCAGGCCCACTGCCAGAAGTCCCGTGAACATGATCAAGAACCGCGGTGACACCCGGCGGGTCTTTGTCGTCTCCAAGGTGATCCCTCTCTCCTAGGTAAAGGACTGTCGATACGTTACATCCCCGAGGGGTTATTGGTTCTTCAGCCAGCGACTGCGGGGCGGCTGTTTGGCCTTGCGGGGGTCACTGATCAAACGGCGTTCTTTAGGGCGCTCGACCTATCTGGATTAGGTTCGGGGCCGTGGACATCATTGACCGTCACTTCGCAGCCGAGAACGCTCACGACGTCGAAGGCACCCTCGCTACCTACGCCGACGACATCGTCTGGGACGACGTCACCCATCCCGATGCTCCGTTCCGCGGAAAGGAGGAGGTGGGTGCCGTCTACTCCTCGATCATCGATGCCATCACCGACGTCCGCCTCGAATCGGTGAGACGCTTTAGCGGCGACGGTGGCCGATTTGTCGTCGACGAGTCGTTGCTCACAGGACACGTCGAGGGGGAATGGTCAGGGATGGCTGGCGGGGGTGCGCCGGTTCAGGTTCGAATTCTTCACATCTTCGAGCTCAGGGACGGATTGATCTGTTTAGAGAACGCCTGGTTCGACGCTTCCGCGGTGCAACGGCAAATAGCGACGTGGAAAGAGGCGTCGGGCTAGATCAACCGCAAACCTAATGCTCTGTGCTGCGGAAAACGCATAAGTGTGCATCAGGTTCGGCGGCCACCCGAAAGCCGAGCGCGCACGTTCTACATTGCCAGGGTGAGCTTTGAGGTTTCGGCCGACGCCTATGACCGATTCATGGGTCGCTATTCGATCCAGCTTTCGCCCCAGCTTGCCGACCTGGCCGAGGTTGCTCCCGGGCAAACCGCGCTTGATGTCGGTTGTGGTCCCGGGGCCCTCACCGGTGAGTTGGTACAACGCCTGGGGGCGTCGGGCGTCTTGGCAGTGGACCCATCGAAGCCGTTCGTTGAAACCGCCCGATCGCGATTCCCTGGAGTGGTTGTCGAGCAGGCATCGGCCGACAGTTTGCCTTTCGAGGACCAGGTTTTCGATCGCACCCTTGCTCAACTTGTAGTCCATTTCATGCCTGACCCGATTGCAGGATTGAGCGAGATGAAGCGAGTGACGAAGTCCGGCGGAGTCGTTGCGGCTTGCGTTTGGGACTTCGGGGGCGACCGAGCCGCAGTCAGCCCGCTCTGGCAAGCCGCCCGCCAGCTCGATCAAAACGTCGATGACGAATCCGACTACCCGGGAACTCGAGCCGGACACCTCGGAGACCTGTTCCGAGCGGCAGGTTTGCGAGATATCAAAGAGACAGAACTCGCAGCTTCCGTCTCATACTCAACCTTCGAAGACTGGTGGGAACCCTTCACCTTCGGCGTAGGGCCATCGGGAGCGTATGTGTCAAAGCTCGACCCCGAGCAAAAGGACCGTCTGCGAGATATCGCTCGCTCCCAGCTCGGAGAGACTTTTACCATCGTCGCCACCGCCTGGGCAGCCCGCGGTGCCGCCTAAGACTTGAACAGCCACTCGACTCGTTCGCCGAGAAGCGCGAGTACCTCCTCGGCCAGCTCAGGATGTTCCGCGAGCCTTGGATCGCGATCGACCAGGGCGAAAGCCTCGCGGCGGGCGGCGACCAGCTCCGCGTAGTCGCGGAGGATGTCGGCGATGCGAAGGTCGACCATCCCCGACTGCTTCGCCCCGAACACCGTGCCCTGGCCCCGCAGCATGAGGTCGATCTCGGCCAGTCGAAACCCATCGGTGCTTTCGACCATCGCTCCGATCCGCTGCTCGCCTTCGTCGGTGGTCGGGTCGGCGATCAAGATGCAAAGCCCCGGGGCGGTGCCTCGACCGACTCGGCCGCGCAACTGATGGAGTTGGGAAAGTCCAAACCGATCGGCATCCTGGATCACTATCAGGGTGGCGTTGGGAACGTCGATCCCGACTTCGATCACCGTGGTCGCTACCAAAACATCGATCTGTCCGGCGCGAAAGGCGGCCATCTCCGTCTCCTTCTCGAGCGGCGAGAGTTGCCCATGAATCAGCCCAACCCGCAAGTCAGAAAACTCTTCGGAAAGCCGATCGAACTCCGAGTTGGCGGAGGCGAGCTCCAGCTTGGGGCTGTCCTCCACCAATGGGCAAACGATGAAGGTCTGGTGCCCTTCGGCCACCGCTTGTTTGACCAGGTTCCAGGCGATGTACTCGTTGGATCGTTTGATCGCCCTGGTCTTGGTCGGGCCGCGTCCCCGGGGCATCTCGTCGAGCAGCGACACGTCGAGGTCGCCATAGAGCGTCATCGACAGAGTGCGAGGGATCGGGGTGGCAGTCATGATCAGCACATCGGGGTCGGCAGTTACCGCCTTCTCTTTCAGCATGACCCGTTGGGCAACGCCGAACCGATGTTGTTCGTCGACCACTGCCACGGCGAGGTCGGCAAACTCAACGCCTTCCTGGATCAAGGCATGGGTCCCGATCACCAGGTCGACGTTCCCCGCGGCGATGGCTTGTCTGATCTCGGCCCGGCGGGCTTTCGGGTCATAGTTGGTACGGGCTTGCGACGAGGTGAGCAGGGCGATCCGCACCGGGAGGTCGGAGGCTTGCGAGAACAGACTCTCCATTCCCAGACCCGCTGCTTCTTCGCCCGGCGAAAGCGCGGCGGTTTCCAACAGCGCCCGGATGCCGAGGAAATGCTGGATCGCCAGCACCTCGGTCGGTGCCATCACCGCGGCTTGGAGACCGGCGGCCACGGCCTCGAGCATGGTTGCCACCGCCACCACGGTCTTGCCGGAACCGACCTCACCTTGCAGTAACCGATGCATGGGATAGGGCGCTTGCAGGTCGGCACGGATCTCGGCTAGCACCCGTTGCTGAGCGTTGGTCAACTCATATGGGAGACCTCGGAGGAAACGGTCGACTAGCTCGCCGCCCACCTCGTGCGAGCGGCCGCGCGACTCGTCGAGCTGATGGCGCTTTTGTAAAGCGAGGGCGAGCTCTAGACGGAACAGCTCGTCGAAAACCAGCCGGCGCCGAGCCTTGTCAACATCGCCTTCGTCATCTGGAAAATGGATCTTGTCGAAAGCCCACGCCCGGTCCGCGAGGCCAAGCGGCGCGATGAGCTCTACTGGGATCGGGTCCGGAACTGGCAGCGAACGCTTGAGTGCGTCGAATATGTAGCGGCGAATGTTTCCCGGTTTCACGCCTTTGAACGCTCCATGGATCGGCACCAGCCGTCCGGTTCGGAGGCCGTCGCTGTCGAGCTCGTCGACTGCGGGATTGGTCATTCGCCGAGCTCGGTTGAATCGCTCGATCTTCCCCGAGAAAAGAGCCTGCGTCCCCACCTTCAGCGTCGTGGCGCGATAGGGCTGGTTGAAGAAGCTCACCTCCATGTCGGAAGTTCCGTCGCTCACTTTCATGCTGACGATCGACATATTGCGCTTGGGGCGGCGAATCGAGACCGATGTGACCGTGGCCAGAAGCGTCACCTCCTCGCCTATGGGAGCAAGTGCCAGAGGCTCGATGCGGGAGCGGTCGAGATACCTTCGCGGGACGTGCAGCAAGAGGTCGGCGACGGTGAGCAGCCCATTGCGACGCAGAATGTCGCCGGTCGGTCCCGACAGACCGCGAACGTTCTCAATCCCAATCGTCGCCAACTTGGCCAGCGTTGCCACAAGCCAAAGGTAACGGGCTAATCTTGCGACTTCTATGTCCTACCGCTGTGAAGTGTGCGGCAAGGAGCCGAGCTACGGGAACACCGTTAGCTTTTCGCATAAGCGCAACAACCGGCGCTGGCTCCCCAACATCCAAATCGTCCGCGTCAAACATGGCTCGAACACGCGTCGAGCCCGCATTTGCACGTCGTGCATTCGGGCAGGAAAGGCCGAAAAGGTCTGATTCGTGCAGGGTGTCGTCAAGATTTACGACCCCGTCACCGGTGCCGGCGTGATCGTTCGTGACGATGACCGTTCCGAGGTTTTTCTAAGACCCGGCTCGTTGGCCGGGTCGATCTTTCGCAGCCTTCGCCAAGGGCAGCGCGTCGTTTTCGAGGTCGACGACTCAAGCGGCCAACCCTTTGCCACCACCGTTCGCATCGGCTCGGACGGCTACTGACCTGTCGGCCGACGCGGCGAAAGCCCCGTCGGTATAGTCGCAGCAGGGTTCCCTAACGACCGTAGGAGGTCTCGTGGTTCAGGCATTCGTGCTAATCCAGACCGAGGTTGGCAAAGCCGCCAACGTCGCCGAGCAGGTCCGGACTATTCAAGGGGTCGAGTCGGCGGATGACGTCACCGGTCCCTACGACGTGATCGTCAAAGCCGAAGCGGCGGACGTCGATGCTCTCGGCAAGCTGGTCGTCGCCAAGATCCAGTCGATCGAAGGCATCACGCGGACGCTCACCTGCCCGGTGGTCCACCTCTAATCATCCCTGCGTAAAAAACCCCGGGATTAAGGGCGCAGATTTACGCAAGAATGGGATTGTTAAGCCAGTTTGCTTTGGATCGTTCCCGCGTTGCGGAGCGCAGAACCGTCGGCGCCAGCTATCGAGAAGCGACGCGTTGGCCGGTTTAGGGCTTCTTCGATCATGCCTCGGAACAAGTCGAGTCGGCTGAGCTTGGGGTCGATCCAGAGGTAGGCGGCCATCGACCCGGGGATGGTGTTGACCTCGTTGACAAACACCTCGCCGTTGCGTTCGAGGAAGTCAATCCGGCAGATCCCGCGCAGGCCCGCGGCGAGCGTCACCGAGGCGGCCAGTTGACGAAGCCGGTTCTCGGTGTGGGCGTCCATTTGCGCTGGAAGTTGGCGACCGCCGCTTACCTCGCCACCCCAGGCCAAGTATTTCTGGCTGTACGAATAGATCCCGCTCCCGCTCCGCACGGGCTCCTCGATCGCCGAGAGCTCGGTCGAAGGCCAGGTACGAACCGCGACCTGCAGATCGCGGCTATCGGCCAGGAAAATCTCAGCGACCCCGCCTGACCAATAGAACGGCGAGGTCTGCACGAGCGCCAAAGCCGTCTCCCAATCCTCGACCACCTCGATCCCGATCGAGGAACCGCCGAAACGGGGTTTGCAGATAAATGGTCCGTCAAAGCCAGGCTGCGCGTTGGCCGACACGAGAACCCGAGGGAGCGTTGGCATGCCGGCCGCGGCCATCGCCGCGCCGAACGCGAGCTTGTCCATCCCCAGCGCCGACGCCGCCTGACCTGGACCGGTGTAGCGCAGCCCGGCGAGGTCGAAGATCCCTTGCAGGGTGCCGTCCTCGCCGGGACCGCCGTGACAGCAAACGACCACCGCGCTGACCGCGATCGGTTTCTTGCTGACGAATCCCTGTCCGGGAGACGCAATTAGCTGCACCGCTCTCGACTTCCGCGGAGGGCCGTCGACAAAGTCTCGGGCCTCCGAGTCGGCGTCGACCTGGAACCAATCGCCACCTTTGGTCCAGTAGAACGCCTCGACATCAGAAAGCGCATGGGCGGCCTGCAAGCCGGTGAGGATCGAGATGTCGTGCTCGTCGGAAGGTCCTCCGAAGACGACCGCGGGCCGGCTCATGTGGGTTTATGGATAATGGTCGGGAAGGTCGTTTTCATAGAGGACGGCGTCGCCGGGTCCGAGGTTGGCGCGAACCCATTCCACCGCTTGCGATCGAGAATCGACCACGGTAACGAGGGCGCGCCCGGTTTCTGCTCCTTCGATCAGGGCCCGTCGGTTGGTCCGGCCCACGACGACGAGGTCGGTCGCTTCATAGGCCGCCTCGGCAGCGAATGACCTGTTGGCCAGGCTCTGCTTATCGCCGAGCTCGACCATCCCTGGGGTCACCACCACCCGTCGACCGTCGCCGTCAACGGCCAACAGCCTCTCCAGCGCTGCTCTGGCCCCGGCAGGGTTCGAGTTGTAGGTGTCGTCAATGACAGTCACACCACGATCGGAAACCGAGACATGTCGCCGGTGGGCCGTGGTCGGCAGATCGGGCAACCGACCGACGATGTGATCGACAGACGTTCCCAGCGCGCGCGCCGCACCGATCGCGCAGGCAAGGTTGGCCGCGAACACCTCGGCGCCAACGACTCCGACTTCTCGCTCGTCGATCCAGACCGATCCGTCGACAACGGCAACAGTCGCTCCCCGGTCGAGGGCGGAGCATCTCACCACGTCACCGCCGAAGCGGCTTGCAAGCTCGGCCAACAACGGATGGTCGACATTCAGCACGGCGACCTTGGCGTCAGCCAGGATTTCGGACTTCGCAGCTGCGATCTTCTCTTCGCTCCCGAATCTTTCGAGATGAACCGGGCCAATCGAGGTGATCACCGCGATCCCGGGTGGAGCCAGCGAGCAGAGGTCGGCGATCTCGCCCGGGCCGTAGGTCCCCATCTCGGCGACAAAGACGTCGGTCCCCGAGGCGAGTTGTTCGTTGATGGCCCGAGCGATGCCGAGGCGGTTGTTGAACGATGCCGGAGTGAGCACCGTGGCTTTGAAGCCGGCCAGCAGATGACCGAGGTAGGCTTTGGTGGTGGTCTTGCCGTAGCTCCCGGTGATTCCCACGACACGGGCACCGCTCCCCTTGAGGCGTTCTCTCGCCTTGGTCACCCATTTCTCGCCCAGGCGACGCTCGATCGACTCGGCCAACCACAACCCGGCATCGATCAACAGAGGCAACCCCACGACAGCCGCCAACCCCGGACCCGGGTGGCCGATGGCCCCCGACCCGACGATGAAAAGCGCCACCAAAAGGCCGGTGAGGACTGCCAAGCGCCGCAGCCGCCCCGTCCAGGCGAGCCGGGAGGTGCGGCCCCTCCAGGACAGGCCCACCGGGGCGATCACTGCCACCAATGCGAACCAGGCCAGGCGAGGTTCGAGGACGAATGATCCTGCCAGACCAACAAGGGCCAGCAGTCCTAAGGCTTGGTTGAGCGGAGAAACCTTCCACCACCGCCAGGCGAAACGACTCACCGCCGGCGGGAGATAGTGCTCCCGTTGGGCGACCCGTAGCCAACGAATCGAGGCGAGCGTCGCCCCGACACCGACCAGCGCCAGCCAGATCATCTGCGAAGCGACTCGACTGCTCGGCGGAGCTCTTCCGGGTGACTAAGTGGCAAGAGATGACCGGCGCCTTTGACCACGCGGAGATCGGCCTGAGGGATAACGGCTGCCGCCGCCTCGGCGACGGTGAACGGCACCTCACGATCGTCCGCGCCCCAAAGCAGCACCACCGGCGGCTGGAGACGAGGAAGCAGCTCGGCGTAATCGTCGTTAACGGCCTTAACCAAAATCTCGCGCATCACGCCCGTCACTGCTCGATAGTCGGTGGAGCCATAACGCTGCCGCAAGGTCTCGATAGCCGAGTCCGGGAGCAGCTTGCGACGGTGGGCCCAACGTGTCAGCCGGTAAAGCAGCGGCGGCCGGCTTGTCGTTGTCCTTCTTATCAACGGAACGCCGATGAGCACCACTCCCGCGAAACGGTCGGGTTGATTGGCCGCCAAGACGGCGGCGATCCGGCCACCGAACGAATGGCCGATCAGAATCGGCTCTGAGCCGAGCGAGTCGAGCAACGGCTGTAGGAGCGAGGCGTAGCCGTCAACCCCGATTGCCGCCGCGGGTTCCGGTGAGGCGCCAAATCCGGGCAGATCCGGGGCGAGGTACCCCAGCCCATTGAGCGCAACCCTGAAATCAGAGCCCCGCCGGGCCCAGCCATGGAGAGCAAGGATCCGCGGATCCCCCTCGACCACAGCAAAAATCGACCCAAAGGCCCTTAAGGCCAAGAGAACCGCTCGAGGATTGGCTCCTCCCCCGCCGGGGAGTTACTCAATGACCGGGCCACAGAGGTCGAGAATACAGATGAACCCCTACCCGAAAAGGCCAACAGTTCCTGCCCCGACATCTGACGTAGCCCCCGTGTGGCGCTTCCGGGCTGCCGCGATGAAGCGGTCGGTCGCTTTGGCGTGGGTGGTCTTGGTGATTTTGGCCGCACTGGCCGTCCGCGAAGGGGCCTTCGTCTACCTAGGGCTGTCCCTATCGGTCGTCCTGATGGCGATCGTGCTCACGGCCTCCTCGTTGCTCGATTGGCAGCGAATCATGCCAACGAATAGCGGACCATGGGCAACGCTTGCATGGATCGGAACAATCATTGTGTGCCTGATCGTCATCGGCTCGCCCAAGGAGATGCAAACCCTCGCCTCCCCCATGTTCTTTGGGCTGGTCGCCCTGAGTGGGCTGGTCCTCGACCGGGTCAAGCATGTCATCGTGAGCGTGCTAGCTGTCGCGGGACTCGGATTTCTGTCGTTTCTCGCCGCGACCCAGGTGGCGACGCTGCTCGTCCAGATCTTCTCTGTGGTGGTAGTCGCGACGGCCACTGCCTTGATGGGGTATGAGTTCGAGCAAGAATCCGTGCGGAGCGCGCGCCGCCTGACCGACCTCCAGCGCCAACGCGCCGACTTCGAGAGGCTCTACGCGGTCTCAACGACCCTCGCCGGCGCCGATTCTCTTGCAGAAGTCCTCCCCGAGTTAGTCGGGCGTATATGCAACTACCTCAATGCGCAGGTGGGGGTGGTGATGCTTTATGTGCCCGACACCCACGAGTTGCGTTTGATGAACCCGCTCTGGGTCAGCGGCTACCCGGTCGAAGCCGGCGATTTCACCGTGCCGGTAAGTACCGGTGGGGTGCTGGCCCAGGTCTTCAAATCGGGAAAGCCCCTCCACCTCGACCGTATTTCTGATCGACCGGACGCATTCGGCATCCTCGGCGAACTGGGTCTAACCGAGGCGATCCTGGCTCCCTTGCGAGTGGAGCAATTCAAGGTCGGGGTGATCGCGGTGGGCGATCCTGCTGCCGGCACTTTCGGCGAGGAACAGGCCGAAGCGCTCTCCTCGCTCGGCGCCCCGGCGGCGTTGGTCCTTAGCCAGCTGGGCAGATACGAAGCGGTGGCCGAGATGACGAGGCGGCTCGAGGAAGTGGCGCAGATGAAAACCGACTTCGTCTCGGTGGTCAGCCACGAGTTGCGCACCCCTTTGACCTCGATCATCGGATCACTCGATACCGTTGCCCGACCCGAGTTGGCCCCCGACACGGAAGCGGCAAGAAACCTGCTCAGCACTGCCCGCCGGCAGGCCGGGCGCCTGCAGCGACTGATCGAAGACCTTCTCATCGTCAGCCGCCTAGAGAGGAATGCGGTCCCGATTCAACTAGAGAAGGTCGTGCTGGAAACTTTCTTGGCGGACGTTGTTGGCGCGCTGCAAATTGCACAGGTCCAGATCGATGTCGAGCCCGCCGACCTAACTGTGCTATCCGACCCCGATCACCTCGATCGC
>Ga0136633_1003245_pt1 | contig 10781 bp, 13 predicted proteins | sample AntDrymeUQ832206_2_FD_105494 | JGI IMG/M metagenome (GOLD analysis project Ga0136633, IMG submission 105494) | Polar desert sand microbial communities from Dry Valleys, Antarctica - metaG UQ83 (22.06) | ecosystem: Environmental > Terrestrial > Soil > Desert | place: Antarctica: Dry Valley...
GCGTACCCGGGAAGGGGTCGACCGGATGGGCAGCGCGTGGTGAGCACGACCGGTACTCCGCGCTCGATGAGCGGCCGCGCCAGGTCCAGGTAGGCGGGCGGCGTGTTCCCGCCACCGGCCGCGGCGACCACCAGGCCGGCCTGCTCGACACCCCCGAGCGCCGGCTGGGCATCGAGCGCAACGCTGAGAATCGGCACCGGCAGGGCAGCCTGATCCGGGATTCGCGCCAGGCGAACCGGCACGCGGCGCCGGAGCAACGAGACCCGTCCGTCGGTCACCAGCCCCAGGCGACCGGCATTCGGGCTCTGGAAGGTAGCGTAGGCGTGGGTGTGTGTCTTGCGCACGTCATCGGCCCCGTGGATCTCGCCGGCCATGGCGACGACCACCCCCTGGTCTGCCATCGCCGCATCGGCCGCGACGACGACGGCATTGCGCAGGTTCTCCGGCCCGTCGTATCCCTCCTGCGAGGCGGAGCGCATGGCGCCCACCACCACCACCGGCTTCGCCGGCAGCGGCCACAGGTCCCAGGCGAAGGCGGTCTCTTCGATGACATCGGTGCCCTGCACAACGACCGCCCCATCGATCTCCGGTCGCGCCAGGGTCTCGGCCAGCACGCGGCCGATCTCGAGCACCTGCGCGAAGGTCAGGTGCGACGCCGGCACCAGGCCCCAATCGATCGGCTCGATCTCGGCGATAGCGTCGAGCCCAGGCACGGAGGCCAGCAGATCGTCAGCTCCCAGCGTCGGCACGTTGCCGCCGCTGGACTGACGCATGGCGATGGTCCCACCGGTGAAGACGACGGCGATGCGCGGCATCGGTCGATCGTACGTCGAGCGGCTCCACCGAAATCGCGGTACGCTGCGAGCCCATGACTCGAGCCATGATCGAGGCCGTCGGCCTCCACAAGTCCTTCGGCGAGACCCATGCGCTGGCCGGGCTGGATCTCGACGTCAAGGAGGGCACGATCCTCTGCGTCCTTGGCCCGAACGGTGCCGGCAAGACGACCGCGGTGCGCATTTTCACCACGCTCACACATCCCGACAAGGGCAGCGCGACGGTGGCCGGCATCGACGTCCTGCGCCACCCGGCCGAGGTGCGCGCCAAGATCGGCGTGGCCGGCCAGTACGCCGCGCTCGACGAGCTCCTCACCGGACGGGAGAATCTCCAGATGGTGGGCCGCCTGTACCGGGTGGATGCCCGGACCGCGAAGAAGCGGGCCGACGACCTGCTGGTGCACTTCGAGCTGACCGATGCCGCCGACCGGACGGTCAAGACCTACTCCGGCGGCATGCGCCGTCGCCTTGATCTCGGTGCGGCGCTCATGGCCCAGCCGCCGGTCATCTTTCTCGACGAGCCGACGACCGGCCTGGATCCGAAGGGACGCCTCTCGATGTGGGACCTCATCGCCGAGCTCGCGCGTGGCGGCACGACCGTGCTCATGACCACCCAGTACCTGGAGGAGGCGGATCGCCTGGCCGATGACATCGCGGTGATCGACCACGGTCGGGTGATCGCGCGCGGGACGGCGGATGAGCTCAAGCGCCAGGTGGGCGGCGAGCGCCTGGAGATCACGATCAGCGACACCCTGCGCGTTGCCGAGGCGCGACGAGTGCTGGAGGCCCTCGGCGAGGGTCCGGCGTTCGTCGATGCCGAGGGTCGTCGCCTGAGCGTCGCCGTGGCCTCGCACGACGGGGTCCTGACCCGGGCGATCCGCGAGCTGGACACCGCCGACGTGCATGTCGACGACATCGGCTTCCGGCGTCCAACCCTGGACGAGGTCTTCCTGTCGCTCACCGGTCGACCGGCCGAGGAGACGGCGCCGATCGAGGAGATCACGGCATGAGCGGCTTCACCTGGTGGCTGCGCGACTCATGGGAGATGGTCAAGCGCAACCTCATTCACATCAAGCGCACTCCCGAGCTGCTCCTGGATGTGACGATCAGCCCGATCATGTTCGTGCTGCTGTTCAGCTTCGTCTTCGGCGGGGCCATCAATGTCGGAAGCGAGGGCGGCGAGGACGCCTCGTACATCAACTTCCTGATGGCTGGCATCTTCGTCCAGACGGTCGCGTTTGCCGGCATCTACACCGGGGTCCTGCTCGCGAACGACCTGCAGAAGGGGATGATCGACCGATTCCGTTCGCTGCCGATGTCGCAGTCGTCGGTCCTCACGGGGCGAACGCTCACGGATCTGATGCGCGCGGCCCTGGCTGTCGCGATCATGTGGATCGTCGGCATGCTGGTCGGCTTCCGGCCCGAAGGTGGGATCGTGGGCAATCTCGCCGCGGTCGGACTGATGCTGCTCTTCGGGTTCGCGCTGTCGTGGGTCGGTGTGGCGGCGGGCGCCCTGGTGCGCACCCCTGAAGCCCCTGCAGGGCATCATATTCGCCGCCGTATTCCCGCTGACGTTCGTCAGCAGCGCGTTCGTCCCGACGGAGACCATGCCGGATTGGATGAGGGTCTTTGCCGAACTTCAGCCGATGACCCATGTCGTCAACGCGGTGCGCGACCTGACCCTCGGCACCGACCTGTATGCGGCCGAGCTACCGTCGGTCGTCTGGTCCGTGGGAATCCTGATGGTGGGCTTTCCCGTCGGCCTGTGGCTCTACAACCGACGGACCACCCAGTAGGTCAGGCCGGCGTGGCCGGCTCCTCCACCAGCCGGTTCTCCAGACGGCCGATGCGCTCGACCTCGATCACCACGGTCTGCCCCACATCCATGGCCGCGACGCCATGCGGCGTGCCGGTCATGATCAGGTCGCCTGGCAGCAGTCGCGTGAAGCGGCTGATGTACTCGATCAGGTAGGGAATCGAGAAGATCAGGTCGCGCGTCCGTCCGTCCTGGCGCACCTCGCCGTCGACCGTGCAGGTGACGCGCAGATCGCCCGGATCGAGCTCGGTCTCGATCCACGGGCCAATGGGACAGAACGTGTCGAATCCCTTGCCGCGAGTCCATTGGCCATCCGACTTCTGAATGTCACGCGCCGTAACGTCGTTGCCGCAGGTGTATCCGCCGATGACCTCCATGGCCCGCTCCACCGGCACGCGATGGGCTTCGCGACGGATCACGAGGAACGAATGATCCTCACGGCCTTCGGCCGGCTGCTTCTACCATGGTGAGCATGGTATCGAGCGAAGACCGCCCGAACCCACTGCTCCTGGCCATGATCGGGCTGGCGGCCGGTGTTCTGAGCGGCCTGTTTGGCGTGGGGGGCGGCATCATCATGGTGCCGGCCATGGTGCTCCTCGCCGGCATGGGGCAGCAGCGTGCCTCGGCAACGTCGCTGGCCTCGATCGTCCCGATTGCCGCGGTCGGGGCGCTCATCTTCGGCCAGGCCGACAGCGTCAGTCTTCCGGCGGCCGCGGTCCTGATCGCGGGATCGCTCGTCGGCGTACAGGTCGGGGCGCGGCTGATGACCCGCATCGGCGACGACCGACTCCGCATCGGATTCGCCGTCTTCATGATCGCCATCGCGCTGACGATGCTCGTCTCGTGACCGCGCCGGAGGCGCTGGCGCTGCTGGGTATCGGTGTCACGGCGGGCGTGCTTGCCGGGCTCCTCGGCATCGGCGGCGGCCTGCTGATGGTTCCGGCCATGGTGCTGATCACGGCGTTCGACCAGCATCTGGCGCAGGGAACTTCGCTGCTGGTGATCATTCCCGCGGCAGCGTTCGGATCCCTTACTCACCACCGCCACGGGCGGCTGGCGCTGCGCGATGCTGCCGCGCTCGGGGTTGGTGGTGTTCTGGGGGCGCTGCTGGGCAGCGTCACGGCGCTTTCGCTCGACGACGAGCTGCTGCAGCGGCTCTTCGCCATCCTGATCCTGGTCATGGCCGGCCGAATGCTGATGACCCGCGGCCAAGCGCCCGAACCAACCGATCCAAAGGCGACCTGAGGCTATCGGACCACAGCCACCAGCGGTACATTTGCCAGCATGAACGACGAATCACGCTCGCCGGCCGACCTCGTCCGCCCCCTGCTCCGCGTGCGCCAGTTCCGCGAATTCACCGATGCGCCGGTGGACGAGGAAGTCCTCGATGCCATCGCCGATGCCGCCCGCTGGTCCGGCTCCAGCCGCAATGACCAGCCCTGGCGCTTCGTGATCGTTCGCGAGGTGGAGATGCTGCGGCGGCTGGCGGAGGCCGGTCTCCCGCAGACTCGGGCGCTGGCGACGGCGACTGCCGCAATCGCGATCGCCACGGTCCACAAGCAGGGCGGTGCCGTCTCGCATGCGTTCGACGAGGGGCGCGCGGCGGAACGGATGCTGGTCGCCGCGTCGTTCCTGGGGCTGGGTGCCGGCGTCGTGTGGGTCCGCGCAGAGGCGAGACCGGTCGTGTCCGAGCTGCTCGCGCTGCCGGAGGATCGGTTCGTGCGCACCATCATCGCGATCGGTCATCCCACCGAATCGGCTCGTAGGCCCAAGTCGGACCACGGCCAGGCACGCCTGCCTCGCATCGAGACGGTCTTCCACGAGCGATTCGGGGAGAGCTAGGGGTCACGCTCCCAGGTGCCCGTCTCGAGGTCGCTGGCGCGAGCGCCTTCCATGCAGGTGTCCACCACCTTCACGAAGCGCAGGTCATCCTCGTCCACGCCGTGCGCGTGGTAGGTGCCGCGGGCGCCCGGACAGGCGGGGTCGTGGTCGAAGATCACGGTCCAGCCGGAGCTCTCGAAGGCACCCGACCAGCGCTCGCCGATGGCGTAGCGCTCGCCGTCGAGGCTCATCGCCTCGGTCGCCTCGCGGTCCGTGGCCTGGCGAGTGTAGGAGCCGACCTCCCAGTGGCGGCCGGTACCCTCGGCCAGCTGCAGGCCCAGCCAGCGGCCACCCGCGCCGCCGACGAGCGCCACGATCGCCAGCACGGACGCCGCGACGAGCACGCGGCGTGAGGGTCGGACCACTGCGGCGCTAGCGACGACCATGACGATCGCCAGGACGAGCGCAACGGGCAGCAGCCAGGCGACGCTCAACCGCACCGTTGAGGCGTGCCCGACCTGCAGGATCGGCCAGGCCGAGGCGCCGACGAGGCCCACGACCAGCGCCGATCCGACAAGCAGGAACCAGCTCGGGACGGCCAGCCGTCCCAGCGCCGACGCCGCCGCCAGCAAGCCCACCGCCAGCGCGCCGACGGCCGCCGCGGCGGTGACAGGGATCGCGACGCCGCGCCATGCGCTCAGGAAGATCTGGACGAAGCGATAGCCCTCTCCGCGCAGCTCGCGTTCCTGGACGATCCAACCCTGTAAGAGCGAGATTGCGAAGATCGCCACGCCCGCGGCCGCGATGAGCCACAGCCAGCGGGTCCGGGTCACGCGCTTCCCCGACGTGCGGCCCGGATCTGATCGGCGTGATCGGGCGCGTGCGCGGCGTAGATGCGCAGCCAGTCGTCGACCGAGTACGCCCCCGACTCGGTGTGCGTGCCACCACGCTCCCATTCCTCGTCGGTCAGCGACTCGAGGAGCTCCGCGCTCGCCTCCCGCACGGCCTTCAGCACGCGCAGCGAGGAGCCGATCGGCCGCTCGTAGTGCAGCCGCCGGGCGTACTCCGGCTCGTCATAGCCGATGATGGCGGGCCGGTCCTCGGCGATGAGCCGGCGGAGGCGTACGAAGGCGGTCGCCTCCGAATCGGCGAGGTGATGCGCAACCTGGCGTGGCGCCCAGCCGCCATCCGGCGCACGCTGGTCGAGCTCATCGTCGGCGATGCCCTCCAGGGCATCCTCGACGTCCGCGTAGCCGCTGCGGTATCTGTCAATCAGAGATCTACGGTCCATCGTTCGGTGTCCTTTGACGCGTGATGTCGACCGTGCGCAGCATGCGCCCGAGTGTAACGGGCGGATCGGATTCACCCTCTAATGACCGAATGGCAAGCCAGGGTCAACGATGCGGCAAGGCAATGTCAGGTTCGAGGATCGGCATCGGCGAGGCGCTCGATCGTGAGCGCCGTGGCGGCCGTGATGCGCGCCAGCGTCTCGTAGTCGAGCGTGTCGGGGGTATCGCTCGGCCGGTGGTAGTTCGGATTGCGGAAGTTGGCGGTGTTCGTGACCTGGATGGCCGGCAGCCCGGCACGCCAGAAGTTGACGTGGTCGCTGCGGGAGAAATGGCGCGCCGCCGGAACCACCAGCAGCGCCGGACCGATGAGCGGCAGGTCGAGCGGGTCGCGCAGCAGCAGCACGCGTTCGGGGCCAACGGTCGCCGACAGGCAGCGTGCCCATTCGCGCACCAATCGCAGTGACGATCGACGGAAGATCGCGACCACCGTGTCGCCGGCCCGCTCTCGGGACTCGAGCCGGGCCACCTGGCCGGGATACAGTTGGCTGATCCCCGTCGGCACCGCCTGGCTGCCCGGGCGAGGGTCCATGAAACCGATCGGATCGAAGACGATGGCGGCCCGCACCCGGTAGTGAGCACGAAGCCAGCGGACGAGATGGCGCGAGCCGACGAGGCCGATCTCCTCGAAGTCGGGCGCGGCCAGGATGACCGTCCGGCGGAGGCGGCGGCTCCCCAGCTGCGTGGCCAGCTCGAGCAACGCGGCGAGGCCGGCACCGTTGTCATCGGCGCCGGGAGCGCGGCGCACCGTGTCGTGGTGGGCAACGATCACGATCGCCTCCTCCGTCTGGCCCTCGCTGATGGCCACCAGGTTCATGCCGTCCAGGCTCGGGTAGGTGTGCGCCGGATGGCGGCCGCGCGAGCCGGTGACGGGATGGTCCAGGCGGGCGCGCTGGTTGCGGAGATGGAGCCGCTGCCGGCCGACGCGCCAGCCTGCCGCGCGCCAGGCATCGGCGAGGAGGGCATCGGTCCGTTCCATGGCCGCCAGGGCATTCATCCGGTTGCGCGGGCCCGGCAGCGACGTGACCAGCTCGCGCAGCCGATCGGGCTCGATGCGGGCGACCCAGGCATCGGCGGCGCGGCGCAGGTCGGCATCGGGCAGCTCGTAGTCTGGCTGCGAGCTGCCCGGGATGGTGATCCTCACCAGACCGAGGATAGCAAGCAACGGGCGCAATGCCCGCATGCCAGGAGGACGCCCTCAGCCGCTGACGAGCTCCGCTCAGAACCCCCCGAAGTCGCCACCGCCGAAGTCACCGCCTCCGAAGTCACCGCCTCCGAAGTCAGCGCCGGCATCCCCAGCGACGTCGCCACCACCCGCGTCCGCATCGGCTCCGGCGTCGCCTTCCGACGAAGCATCGTTCGAGAAGAATGAGTCGGCAATCGCCGTCCCCACGAAGGCGCCCGCGAGCGTGGAGAGGAACATGCCGCCCAGGCCAGGTCCACCAACCGAGCCGAACGTCCGCTCCATGGTGCCCGGCTCGCGCGTTTCCGCCCGCGTCGCCATGCGTGCCAACGACTTCGGATCGTCGCTGCCCACCTCAGATGACGGTACGCGCTGCGAGAGCTCGGCGAGCACCATTCGGCGCTGCTCCAGCGTCAGCCGCTCGAACGCCTCGGCGTGGGCACGCTCCACATCGTCGGGCGGCGCCGTCCGCAGCATGTACCGGTAGCGCTCGATCGCCTGCTGGTCGTCCATCAATCAGTCCCTCCATCTTGTTCGTGGCGCTGGCGGTGAGGGTTGCATGTTGCGCGCCCAAGCCGAGCGGGATGAGGTGCCAGAACGCGACACCTGCGTGGGCGCTAGTTGTGATCCCTCGCCCGCGTCGCCGCCTGAATGCCAACGCCCTGCGCCGTGAGGAGCTTGATCGGCCGTCGCGGGACGAGTCCGGCATCCCGTTGCCACGAGGCCATCTCGTCGAAGGTCCACGTACCGGACTCGCTCGTCAGGGAGAAGTACAGGTCGAAGAACGCGGACAACTGGTTCGCCTTCGCCGGAGTCCTCGACCGGATCGCCTCGCCGATCGCGAGCACGCCGCTCGGACGCAGGGCCCGCGCAGCCCGTCGCACGAGTTCGCGATTGGTCGCGTCATCGAAGTGATGGACGAGGCTCCAGATGATGACGAGGTCGTAAGCGCTCTCGCCCAGGTCGTCGGTCAGGGCGTTGCCGGCACGGTGGACGACCCGATCGCCCATACCCTCGCGCGCGAGGAGCGGCGCAGCGTGCTCGACGGCCTGCGGCAGGTCCAGGACGACTGCCCGGAGCCCTGGATGACGACGACAGAGCGCCACGGAGAAGTAGCCATGTGATCCGCCGATATCGAGCATGTCTCGAGCGCCTTTCGGCACCGGGGTGCGACGCGTCGCTTCGGACCCGACGAGGAGGCCGGCTTGCGTCCGCATGCCGCGTTGATAGAGGCCCCATTCCTCCTGGGTCATCGTGCCGTGCACGTCGAGTGGTTCGCCCGACCGCACGAAATCCCCAAGCCGATCGATCCAGCTCAGCTCGAGCCGCTTCATGAGAATGAGGTCGCGGGCGGATGACGGCGCATCGGTGAGGAGGAAGCGACGGGCCATGCTGCCGAGGCTGAATCGTCCGTCCGCCCATCGCAGGTACCGCATCGAGGTCAGCAGGTTGAGCACCTTCTCGGTGGCCTCCGGATGGGTTCCACACGCCGCGGCCACGCCGGCCGCATCGAGTGGGCCCTCCTTCAGCGCATCGAAGAGGCCCCGCTCGACGGCGACAAGGACGGCCTCGCCGAACGCGGCGGCGTAGGTGTCGATCAGCGGCGTCGGGACGCGGCCCGTCGCGAGCACAGCCCGTTCGATCGGATTGGTCGCGATGATTCCGTACCGCATGGCCATCCTCGCGCTGGCTCGTGTCCGCAGGGCGCCAGCGATTGGAGTCTAGGTCGGCGGCGGTACGTTGCCTAGCGTCAGGACGCTCAATCCTCATGCCCGCGGACGTTGATGCCGCGCGCGGTCGCTTCGGCAGCGACAAAGTCGAGAACCCGCAGGGCTTCGGCCTCGACCTGGGCACGATCGCTGGCCTCCAGGTGCGCGTACAGGCCGATACTGAGCGGAGCGGCGCGGCGTGTCGTGTCGATCCGCCACGTCCCGCGCACGAACCCGTCGACCAGGATCGAGCCGTGCCACCAGCGCTCCGCTCCGACCGATAGATCGATGACCCGGCTCCGGTCGTGGTGCGACAGGAGCAGGTTGTCGTAGGCCGCCACCACCTGGTCGATGTCCACGCCAGCCAGGTTTCGGGCGAACGGGCTGTAGCGCCACTGGCGTTCGGCGACTTGCTGGACGAGCGGACGGATCGTCAACGCATCGCGTGCAGAGACCAGGTGGATCGTAGTTCGCATCAACGCGGTGGCGCGCACCGCGCGGCGCTCGGTGATCAATGCGGCCAGCTCATCGGTCTGAAATCCTTCGATCCGCGACCAGAGGGCCACGTACGGATCGTTCGGTGCCTGCGCCTGCATGCCGACGAGGCGCTCGATCACCTCGATCGCGGGAACCTCGACGCGTCGGAGGAGCAACTGGCGCTCGAGCAGGGCGCGGTTGAGTGCCCGCTGACTGAGGACCGGCGTCATGCGTCGGGCTGGCAGACGGCGCGGTCGTCGCCGGAGCTGAGCGCGCCGCGACATGCGTCTCCGGAGGCCAACTGGCTCAAGACCTCAGCGGCCGACTCCTCCGCCGACCGGGCGCCGGTCTCGATCACGAGGTCTGCGACCGACCCGTAGAGCGGGTCACGTTCGGTCACGGCATCGCGAATCCAGGATCCCCCGCCGCTGTCGAGCCACGGCCGATGATCGGCGCCAATGGCCCGGGACTCGACGGCGGCCGCATCGGCACGAAGCCAGACGACGATGCCTCCAGCGCGCAGGCGCTCACGGTTCAAGGGCTCGAGGATGGTGCCGGCCGCGACGCCGATCACCACGGGAGCCGGCGTCGCAATCCCGAGCGCCAGCGCGCCCGATTCGGCTTCGCGCATCTCCGCCTCGCCGCGGTCGGCCAGGATCTGGCGCGCGGTGGCGCCGCTCGATCGACGGACGAGCTCATCGTTGTCCATGTACCGCCAGCCGGTGGCCTCGGACAGGAGGCGGCCGATCGTCGACTTCCCGCTCCCCATCATGCCGATGAGGAGGACCCGGCACGCGCTCGGCTCGCCCTCCACGGACTCGTACGGCATGCGCTCAGTCTACGAGCGCCGGCCCGACGGCATCCGGCTTGCGTTGTCGTCCCCACAACCCAGTGAAGGAGACTCATGGGACGCATCCTCATCGGAGTCATCATCGGAATTATCTTGGTGATCTGGCTCCTCGCCTCCTGCGTGAGCGCCATCTTCTAAGGCTGGGTCACCGAGGCCGAACGCGTCGAGGTGCTTCGAGCTCGTCCGCGCCCTGGCGATGCTCTCCGCCGGCGCCGCTGAGCGGCGTCAATTCAACACGACAGCGCCGCGGGGCAGGGCCCGGGCGTTTCGTTCGTGCGGCGCGCCGCCCACCGGCGACCGGTGCGCGCAAGGGCATCGAATGCACCATCTGACCTCATCGGACGCCGGGTTGTGCTGGGAATGCGTCGCTCAGCGGTGACGAGAGCAGCGGCGTCGCGCCTACGATCTCGGCGATGCTGCGCGCGATCGAGGCGGCAACGGTCATGCTGCGTTACGGCTGCGAGGGGCTTCGGCTCGCCACCTAACAGACGGTGCGCGAGGCCCACCTGGGCTGCGTGACTTCAGGCCGGGTTCCGGGAGAGCTTCGCGACCCACTCCTCGAGGCGCAGCAGGTGCTCGGCGTAGTGGTCCGGACCGGCCTTTCGCACCCAGTACGAGGCGGCCGGCGTGATCTCCGGCAGTTGCGCCCAGGCGCGCATGAGCTCGCCATGTGCCGCTGCCGCCTGGAGATGAACGGTCTCGAGCGGGATGTCGTGCATGGCCTCGAGGAACCGGGCGTTCTCAGC
>Ga0136633_1003247_pt1 | contig 10777 bp, 10 predicted proteins | sample AntDrymeUQ832206_2_FD_105494 | JGI IMG/M metagenome (GOLD analysis project Ga0136633, IMG submission 105494) | Polar desert sand microbial communities from Dry Valleys, Antarctica - metaG UQ83 (22.06) | ecosystem: Environmental > Terrestrial > Soil > Desert | place: Antarctica: Dry Valley...
GCTGAGTAACCCCATGACCAAAGCAGCCATCCGCGTCGGAGTGTTCGGCGCGGGTGGCCGCATGGGGGCCATGGTTTGTCGCACCGTGGCGAGTTGCGAGGGCCTCGAGCTCGTCGCCGCGGTCGATCCGCATCACTCGGGCATGGATGTCTCCCGGGTCACGGGCGCCGAACTGCCTGGCCTGCAGATCGCACCCGGACCGGAGGCGATGACCGACGCAGGTGTGACCGTCGCGGTGGACTTCACCGTGCTTGAGGCTGCACGCAAGAACCTGAAATGGTGCGCTGAGAACTCAGTTCACGCCGTGGTTGGGACGACTGGGTTCACGCCCAAGGACCACGAGCGGTTTCGCAAGGCCTTCACGGAGAGCAACTGTGTGATCGCGCCCAACTTCGCCATCGGCGCGGTGCTGCTGATGCGGCTGGCCGAACTGGCGGCCCCGCACTTCGAAAGCGCGGAGATCATCGAGACGCATCACGCGGCCAAGATCGACGCACCTTCCGGAACTGCCATACAGATCGCGTCGCGAATGGCCGCAGCCTCAACGAAATGGTCGGCGGATCCGACGAAGAACGAGACCGTCAAAGGGACCCGCGGCGCGGAGGCGGCGCCCGGCATCCGGGTCCATTCCCTGCGGCTGCAGGGCGCGGTCGCGCACCACGAGGTCGTGCTGTCCACGACCGGACAGGCCCTGACCATTCGCCACGACTCCTACGACCGCGAGTCCTTCATGCCGGGGGTCGTCGCCGCCATCAAGGCCATCCCCAAGCTTCCCGGCCTGACCATCGGACTGGACAACGTCCTAGGCCTCTGATCGGCCCAAGGCAACTGCTACGCTTGTAGCATGTCGGCGCCGGATCGGGAGATACCCCAGCGCGAGCTACGAAACGACGTCTCGGGAGTTCTGAGAGAAGTGCTCGGGGGAGCGACACTCCGGGTGACGGTGAGAGGACGACCCGTGGCTGACCTGGTGCCGGTCTCGCCATCGCGGCAATTCGTTTCTCGCTCCGACGTAGAACGACTCTTGCGCGAGGCGCCGCTCGATGCCGACTTCACTCGAGACCTCGAGTCGGCAGTCGGAGCGACTGTCGACGAGCTGTGAGAGGTCTGCTCGACACGTCTGTCTTGATCGGTCAGGAACAGGGCCGCCCCATCGGCACTTTGCCCGACGAGTCCGCGATCTCGGTGGTCACGCTGGCCGAGCTCCAGATCGGGGTCCTCCTGGCCGACGCGTCTCGGACGAGAGCGCAACGCATGCATTCCCTTGTCGAGGTGCAGCGCACATTCGATGCGCTGCCGGTCGACCATGAGGTGGCCCGCCACTTCGCGACGATCGTCGCCGACGCGCGCCAGCGAGGTCGTAAGGCCAAGATCATGGATGCCTGGATCGCGGCGACCGCCGTCAGGAACGATCTAGCCGTCTACACCCAGGACTCTGACTTCGACGACTTAGCCGACGTCCAAGTCGTCCGCGTCTGAGCCGGGTGTGGCGGCGGCTTCCTCGTTCAGGACCTTCTCCACTTCCTTCACCGACAGCGGCTCACCCTTGCCTTGCATACGGCGGGTGACGAACATCAGGCCGAAGGAGAGGACCGAGATGATCAGGAGAATCTTCTGGTTGCCGGAGTAGAAGTTGTTGATCCAGTTGATCGGCGTTGACACAAAGTCAGAGGCGGCGTAGGCGAGGTATGTGGTCCCGACGGTGCCGATGATGTTCAGGGCAATGAAAACGCCGAAACGCATCCCCGTTGCCCCGGCCAACGTGCAGACGACCAGACCCGGCCACAGCAACACGAAGATCCACGCGGCTTTCCCGAATCCCCGCTCGACCTTTCGAACCCAACCGATGGTGTCCTGCAGCTGACGCTCCATCCAGCGCACACCGGAGTCGCCGTACAAGCGACCCAGCGCGAACAGGAACGGGTCGGCGAAGAGCCGGCGGATAAGTACCAAGACCATGAAGGGAAGCAGGTCCACCCGCGGCGCCACCAGGAGCATGTAGCGGAACCGAGGCTCCATGGCCACGAGCAGCAGGGGAGCGTTGACCAGGAGAGTCGGGTGGATCAGGTTGCCGATCGTGCCGACCACGAATATGACGATGATCGGCGCGACGATCAAGGTGAGCGTCTTGCGGCTCGGTGCGGGCCGCGCTGGGGGTACGGTCCCGACCTCCACCGGTTCAGGCTCGACCGGTTCCAGCTCGACGCCCTTCACCTCTGACGGCTCGGGCGGGGTTTCCTCGCTCAAGGGCCAGAACGGTAGTGGGCGTCAGTGTCCCTATCCCCCGACTTGCACCCGCGCCGCGGGGTTGGGGCCCCCGCCGCACCGCGATGAGGGCTCGCCCGAAGAGCCATCAGGATCCGGCGTTAGTGTCCGGCCGATGACGACTGAAGCTGCGGCGGCTTACCACGACGGCCGTGAACGAATGAGTGCCACGGTGCGGGGTGCTGGCACGGCCGCCACGGAGCAGGAGGTCCCGGCCTGCCCCGGGTGGACTCCGAAGGATGTGGTCAGCCACCTGGCCGGCGTCTGCGCGGACGTTATGGCCGGGCGACTCGACGGAGTCGGCACCGACCCCTGGACCGCGGTGCAGGTGGAAGAGCGCCGCTCGAAGAGTCTCGAGGACGTGCTCTCCGAGTGGGCCGAGGTGGGCGCCCAGATGGAGGGGCTCCTGCCCAGCTTCCCTGAGTGGGCCGCGAACCAGACGGTGTTCGACCTGCTCAGCCACGAGCACGACATCGCGGATGCGCTCGGCCTCCCCGGACCGGACCAGGTGCAAGCCGAAGGTCCTGCGCTGGAGTTCGCAGTCAGCGCTCTGACCGCGAGGGCCGAGCAACTCGGTCTACCGCCCCTCACCGTCATCTGCGGTGACCGTCGGTGGTCCTCGGCCGGACAAGGCGAGGATGTGACCTTGACCGGCAGGCCGGTCGACCTGTTGCGGTCGGTGACCGGTCGCCGGACTGCCGACGAGATCCGGACCCTCGACTGGAGTGTGAGTGATCCGACGCCCTGGCTACCGGCGTTCGAGATCGGCCACTTCAAGCTCCGCGAGACCCCGCTCTCACCCTGAGCACCGCGGCGGCGCGCGAGCGCATTCTTCGGGCTACGTACCACTGCATTGCGCGGTTTGGCATGGGCAAGACGGCGGTCGACGACGTGGCCCAGGAGGCGCGCGTGTCCCGGGCCACCGTCTACCGACACTTCCCAGGCGGCAAGGACCAGCTGATCCGCGACACCGTGATGTGGGAGACGGCTCACGTCGTCGAACAGCTGCGGGAGACCGTCGCCGAGGCGAAAGATCTGGAGGACCTCCTCGTCGAGACGTTGTCGTTCGGGCATCGGGCGGTCAGCACCCACGAGGTCCTGCAGAAGGTTCTCGAGACCGAGCCGGAGCGGATCCTGCCCGCATTGCTGTCTGAGACTCCCTGGCTGGTTGAGCTGTTGGCCTCGCACCTTCGCCCGGCCGTTGCCGCGGCCCCGAATCGGCGGCCGGGACTCGACGTCGAGGCGACCGGCTCCCACCTCGCCCGGCTCGTCCTGTCCTTCATCACGGCTCCAGGGGGGCGAGATCTCGAGGATCGGGAGGCCACCCGCTCGCTGGTCAGGAGCCAGTTGCTGCCAGTAGTGATGACCCCCCAGAAAGATGGCAGCTAGACAAGGAGACAGATTCTTCGTATTGTCTCACCAGTGCCGGTTTCCACCCGGGCCGATGGCCCCGCCGCCGTTCGCCAAGCGGTGCACGACGCCGCCCTGGCCTGCATCTCCCGCTACGGGGTAGCCAAGACAAACCTCGACGACGTGGCTGCCGAGGCAGGTTTGAGTCGGGCCGCGGCGTACCGGGCCTGTCCGGGAGGCAAGCAGGCGCTCTTGGCCTCCGTCTTCGCTACGGAGGCCACCGCCGTTCTGAAATCGATCGCCGACGCGGTCGCTGAGGCAGACGACCTCGCGGGCGGCCTCGCCGCGGGGATGGCGGCCGCCTCCCGTCGGCTCGGATCGATCGAGGCGCTGCGTTTCGTCCTGCGTTACGAGCCCGAGCTCGTGCTCCCTCATCTCAGCTTTGCCGGCCTCGACCGTTTCCTCTTCGCCGCGTCAGCCGCGCTCACGCCGGCACTGACTCGTTGGCTCGACCCCGCGGCGGCGCGCGCCACGGTCGAGCTGTGCGCGCGTCTCTTCGTCTCGCATTGGGGCAACCCGGACCCCCGGGTGCGCCTGTCCGATCCTGACCAGACCCTCCGGCTTGTGGAGGACTTCGTCCTCCCGACCATCACTCGGGGGAATACCCCCGACCCCGGCACTCGGGGGATCCCCCCGACCCCCCGACCCCAGAAAGAGGAGCAGTAACCATGGCAACGACCACTAACGACATGATCGGCCGCGACGAGATTAACGACCTCGAGGCCATCCTGTCGGTTTCGAATACCGACGTCGACGAGGCGCTCCACGCCGTCAAGGACAACGCGGAGGCCATCTTCACGTGGGACTACGAGAAGGGTGCTCGGCCGAAGCTGTCGCGCCTGTACGAGAAGTCGAAGCACTCGATGTGGAACGGCGAGACGGACCTGCCGTGGGACACCGACGTGGACCAGGAAGCCGTCGTGCTGGCTAACAACGCGGCCAACGGCGTCCTCGGTGTGCACAACCAGATGGACCTCGACGGCACGCCGTTCAAGAACTGGAGCGACAAGGAATGGCTGCAGCTCGGTGTGGAGAACCAGAACTGGACGATGAGTCAGTTCCTCCATGGCGAGCAAGGCGCGCTCCTGTGCACCGCAAAGATCGTCGAGACGGTGCCCTGGGTCGACGCGAAGTACTACGCGTCAACGCAGGTGATGGACGAGGCCCGCCACGTCGAAGTATTCGCCAAGTACCTGGACACGAAGCTCTCGGGGCACTACCCGATCAACGCGCACCTGAAGATGCTGCTGGACGACATCATCTCCGACAGCCGCTGGGACATGACCTATCTGGGCATGCAGATCATGGTCGAGGGCCTGGCGCTCGCCGCCTTTGGCTTCATGCAGGCCATGACCACCGAGCCCTTGCTCAAGCAGCTGCTTCGTTATGTCATGGCCGACGAGGCGCGCCACGTCGCGTTCGGCGTGCTGAGCCTGCAGGACTTTTACCAGGAGCTGTCCGCGCCGGAGATCCGCGAGCGGCAGGAGTTCGCCTTCGAGGCCGCGGTCCGCATGCGTGACCGGTTCCTGTCGCAGGAAGTCTGGGAGCGCATGGGCGTGCCCGTCAAGGACGCGGTCAAGCTCACCCTGCAGGCCCCGGAGCGCCCGATCTTCCAGGCGATGTTGTTCTCCAAGATCGTCCCGAACTGCCGCAAGCTGGGTCTCCTGGATGCCAACGACGGCTGGCTCCGCGACCGCTTCACCGAGTTGGGTGTGATCCAGTTCGAGAACGCGGAGGACACCGGCGAGGAGTACGAGGCCTTCGCCATCGCCGCCGGAGAACCGCCCACTCCGTAGCTTGGTAAGGTTGCTTAACAAAGTTTGGTAGGCAACCTGAATAGGAGTCGCAAATGAGGTCACGGATCGGTTTCGTCGCGTCTTTGCTGGCGCTATCGCTCGGGGCGGCGGCCTGTGGTGGGGGGGATCCGGCCCCGGACTCACCGGTCGCGGCGAGCTCAGCGACGACGGCCGCAAAGGAAGGCGGGAAGCTCGTCGTCTACTCGGGTCGTAACGAGAACCTCATCCGGCCGCTGATCGATCGGTTCAAAGAGGAGTCGGGCATCGACGTCGAGGTCCGCTACGCCGACACCACGGAGCTGACCGCCGCCCTCCTGGAAGAAGGCGACGCCTCCCCGGCCGACGTGTTCTTCTCCCAGGACGCCGGTGCTCTCGTCGCCCTGGAGGCCGAGGGGCGACTGGCCGAGTTGAAGGAAGGCGTGGCCGACGACGTCCCCGAACGCTTCCGTGACCCCCAGAACCACTGGACCGGCGTCACCGGGCGCGCTCGAACGATTGCGTTCAATCCCGAGAAGCTCTCGCAGGCCGAACTTCCGGAGAACTTTCTCGAAGTGGTGGACCCGATGTGGAAGGGACGGGTCGGTTTGGCCCCGACCAACGCGTCCTTCGTGTCGCACATCAGCGCGCTCCTGATCGAGATCGGCGAAGACGACGTCAAGAAGTTCCTCGCGGAGCTCAAGGCCAGCGATCCGAAGATCTACGACTCCAACGGACTCGTCGTGAAGGCCGTAGCCAGCGGCGAGATTGACCTCGGGCTCGTGAACCACTACTACGCGCTGAACGAGAAGAAGGAGAACCCCGGGGCCTCTGTGGCCAACATCTACCCGCAAGAGGGCGCGTTCGTGAACCTCGCCGGTGTGGGTGTCATCGAAGGCGCCGAGAACCGCGCCCAAGCCGACAGATTCGTCGACTTCCTCCTGTCGAAGGAGGGTCAAGAGTTCTTCCGCACCGAGACGAACGAATACCCGCTCGTCGAGGGAATGTCCGGACCGGAGGGACAGCCCGCGCTGGCCGAGCTCAAGACCATCGACCTTCCACTGGATGAGCTGGGCAAGGACCTGCAGCGCAGCGCCACCCTCATCAAGGAAGCTGGGTTGAGCTGACTGCCAGGATTTCGATCTTGAGCTCCCGACCGGCGCGGCTCACCACCTCGGTCGCCGCACTCGTCGCCGGCGCCATGGCGATGCCGTTGGTGTACCTCGTCATCCGCGCTACAGAAGCCAAAGATCCGGCTGGCCTGGTTTTCTCGGAGCGGGTCCTCGAGCTGGTTTGGAACACGCTCCGCCTGGCCGCAACCGTGAGTGCCGCGGCGGTGATCATCGGCCTGGGCAGCGCCTGGGTTCTCGAGCGAACCGACGTGCCGGCGCGCCGCTTCCTGGGTGTCGCCGCGGCGCTGCCGCTCGCGGTTCCCAGCTACATCGCGGCACTCGCCTTGGTGTCTGCGTTCGGTCCAGGGGGAGACCTATTCGTCATACCGGGCCTCATCGGCTTTTGGGGCGCGGCCGGCGTGCTGACGCTTTCGACGTACCCCTACGTACTGCTCGTGACGCGCGCCGCGCTTTCGTCCTCCGAGCCCGCAGTCGATGACGCCGCCATCACGCTCGGACTGCATCGGATCCGGCGATTCGGGCGCGCCCAATTTCCTCAGGTGCGGGGCGCCGTCACCGCGTCGGCCCTACTGAGCGCCCTCTATGTCGTGTCGGACTTCGGCGCAGTGACGATCCTGCGTTACGGAACTCTCACCCGCGGGATCTTTCTCGAGTACCGGTCCTCTTTTGACCGGTCTGCCGCCGCCATGATCTCGCTGGTCCTGGTGCTGTTCACCCTTGGGCTGATCGTTGCTGAGCGAAGGGCGCGGGGCCCCGCCGCATCGTTGCGGCATTCGTCGGCCCGGCGCCACCGCAGGGTCGCGCTAGGGCGCTGGCGGCTTCTGGCGACCGCGGTAGTGGCTGCGCCCGCCCTCCTGGGGGCCGGTATTCCGTTGATGATCGCGGTCAGCTGGTTGCAGAAGGGGGCGCGGGCCTCGTCTGGCAACGACGTCCTCCCGATGGCGGCCGCCACCTCGGCCGGTCTGTCGATGGCTGCGGCAGTGGCCGCGGTAGTGCTTTGCCTGCCCGTCGCGATGCTGGCGGCGCGGCGCTCGACCTGGATCGTCAGGCTGATCGAAGGCGGTGCCCTGGCGGGGTACGCCCTACCGGGCCTGGTCGTCGCGCTCTCGCTCGTGTTCCTGGCGACACGCGCCGCTCCCTTCGCCTATCAGACTGTCGGCTTGGTAGTCGCCGCCTACGTCATCCGCTTCATGCCCGAGGCCCTGGCTTCGGCTCGGCCATCATTGGCATCCGTGGACACGTCTCTCACCGACGCGTCGCGCACCCTTGGGGGTTCGCGATGGGAAACGGCGATGCGCGTCACCTGGCCCATGGTGCGGGGCGGACTGTTCGCCGGGGGAGCGCTGGTGTTCCTGACCTCCATGAAGGAGCTGCCGGCCACGTTGCTGCTCCGCCCGGCCGGTGTCGACACGCTGGCTATTCGGGTCTGGACCGGCGCCTCGGAGGGCTTCTACGCGCAGGCCGCGCCCGCCGCGCTGCTGCTGCTCGGGGTGTCCGCGCTCGCTCTGCTGCCGATGTGGCGCGCCGGCGCGAGCGCGTGGAGGACGGCGAACGATGGCTGAGATTGCGGAAGTCGCGGATTTGGGGGCCGAACCGGGCATCCGGGTGAAGGGCGTGTCGAAGCGCTTCGAGCCCGAACGCCGGGCGCGTGACGGCTCGGACTTGGACGTAGTCGCCATGGACGGGGTCGACTTCGAGGTGCCGCGTGGCTCGGTGACGGCCATCCTCGGCCCGAGCGGGTGCGGGAAGACGACGACCCTGCGGGTGATCTCGGGGTTGGAGGTTCCCGACGAAGGCCACGTCTGGGTGGAGGGCGAGGAGGTGGTCGGACCGGAGGAGTGGGTTCCGCCGGAGGACCGTCGAGTCGGTTTCGTGTTCCAGCAGCTGGCTCTCTTTCCGCATCTCGACGTCGCGGGCAACGTGGGCTTTGGCCTGAAGCGGCGCGACCGCAAGGAGCGCGTCCCCGAAATGCTTGCCCTCGTCGGACTTTCGGGGTACGAGAAGCGGCGCCCCCACGAGCTTTCCGGTGGTCAAGCTCAGCGAGTCGCGGTCGCCCGGGCGTTGGCCCCCCAGCCACGTGCCCTCCTGCTCGACGAACCGTTCGCTTCGCTCGACGTCTCTTTGCGGGCCGACGTGCGCAACGAGGTAGCCGAGGTTCTTGCGTCGGCGGGCACGACCACTGTCCTGGTGACCCACGACCAAGACGAGGCCCTCTCCATGGGCAACCAGGTCGTCATCATGCTGGCCGGCCGCGTTGCGCAAGCGGGGGCGCCCGAGGAGGTCTACCGCCGTCCGGCTACGCCGGAGATAGCCGCGTTCCTCGGGGACGCGAATCTTCTGATCGGCGAGGTCAAGAGCGGGATGGTGCGCACCGCAGTCGGACCGCTGAAGGTTGAGACCGGAACTCCCAACGGCGCGGCCATCGCGTTGGTAAGGCCCGAGGACATCGATCTCGAGATATCCACTCGGGGCGACGGACGCGTCACCGAAGTCGAGTACTTCGGTCACGACCAGCGCATCTCCGTGCTGCTCGACAGCGGCGAGTCTGTGAAGGCCCGGCTCCACGCGCGCCGAAAGTTCGAGGTGGGGACTCGCGTGCGGGTTCGGGCCGGCGGCGGACTCGGGCCCGTCATCTACCCCCTGGCTCCCGAGGGTCGCGAGGGCGGCGCTACCGCTCCGGGGAAATGAACATCGAGAGCCGCAGGCTCTCCCTTGCTAACCCGGGCGGCGCTACGGTGCGGCCATGAGCATTCCGGGTCGTTTTGGAGCGCTGCTCACCGCCATGGTGACGCCCTTCGACGAAGAAGGCGCGTTGGACCTGGACGGAGCGGCGCAGCTGGCGCGGTGGATGGTCGACAACGGGAACGACGGTCTCGTAGTGGCAGGGACGACGGGGGAGTCGCCTGTCCTCTCCGATGCCGAGAAGGCCGACCTGTGGCGGGCGGTGTGTGAAGCGGTGACGGTTCCCGTGATCGCCGGGTCCGGGACCTACGACACGGCGCACTCCATCAAGCTCACGCAGATCGCCGAAGAGGCGGGAGCGGCGGGAATCCTGGCGGTGACTCCGTACTACAGCCGGCCCTCACAGGCCGGCCTGCAGGCGCACTTCCGCGCGGTAGCCGGCGCGACCTCGCTTCCCGTGATGGTCTACGACATACCGGGTCGCACCGGACGGAAGATAAGTCACGACGTCCTCGTGCGGCTGGCCCGCGATGTGGAGAACATCACCTCGGTGAAGGACGCGGCGGGCGACCCAGCGGCCGCCGCCCGGTTACTGGCGGACGGGCCAGATCACCTAGAGCTCTACTCCGGCGACGACGCGCTCACTCTGGCGCTTCTGGCGATCGGCGCCTCGGGCGCCGTTTCGGTCGCCGGGCACTGGACCGGTCTCCTCCAGGGTCAGATGATGGCCGCATTCGCTAAGGGCGATGTCGACGACGCGCGCCGAATCAACTCGATGCTGATCCCCTCATGGCTGTTCGAGACCTCGGATGACGCGCCGAACCCGTTGCCGGCGAAGGCCATGCTGCGGGTGCTCGGCCTCCCGGCCGGGCAGTGCCGCCTCCCGATGGGCACGGCACCCGACGGACTCGAGGACCAGGCCCGGGAAGTGCTCGCCGGGCTCGGCTCAGACGCGCCCAGCCCACAGCATTGAGCACGCCAGTCCGCATCACGTTCCTCGGCGGGCTCGGGGAAATAGGGCGTAACTGCGCCGCGGTCGAGATCGACAACCGGATCCTGCTGATCGACTGCGGTTTGATGTTCCCCACGTTGGAGATGCCGGGCGTCGATCTGGTGCTCCCCGACTTCACATGGTTGCGCGAGAACGCGGATCGCGTTGAAGCCTGTGTCCTGACGCACGGTCACGAAGATCACGCGGGCGGGCTTTCGTTCCTCCTGCGCGAGCTGTCGTTTCCGATCTACGGCTCCGAGCTGACTCTCGGGCTGGCCCGCAACCGGATCGAGGAGGCCGGTCTGCTGGAGCGCACCGAGCTGGTGGTCGTTCGAGACGGCGAGCGCCGCAAGATCGGTCCGTTCGACGCGGAGTTCATTCCGGTCACCCACTCGGTGCCACAGGGATTCGCCGTCGCCCTGCACACACCGCAAGGGGTGATCCTGCATACCGGCGACTGGAAGCTCGATTTAACCCCGGTGGACGGCCGGGTCACCGATCTCGGCCGCATCGGCACGCTGGCC
>Ga0136633_1003248_pt1 | contig 10776 bp, 11 predicted proteins | sample AntDrymeUQ832206_2_FD_105494 | JGI IMG/M metagenome (GOLD analysis project Ga0136633, IMG submission 105494) | Polar desert sand microbial communities from Dry Valleys, Antarctica - metaG UQ83 (22.06) | ecosystem: Environmental > Terrestrial > Soil > Desert | place: Antarctica: Dry Valley...
CAGCATCCAGTCCCACCATGCCCCCGGCATGGCGGGCGTGTGGATGCTCGTCGATCCTGTCGGCTTCGCCGCAGGTCGGCCGGCCGGCTTCGCGGCTCTTCGCGCAAGTCGACGTGGCGCTACGCGCCTGTCGCCTTGCGCTCGGCGCTTCGCTGGCGGAGACGGAGGGATTCGAACCCTCGGTGCGAGTAAACCCCGCACGGCGGTTTAGCAAACCGCTGGTTTCAGCCACTCACCCACGTCTCCGGCCGGCGGCAGGCTCGCGCCTATATCGGGCGCATCGCGCGGGTTCAACCGATGGTTCAGGCGGCGGAGTGGTTCAGGCGGCTGGGCGCGGCGTCACCTCGATCCGCATGGCGAGATGCATCGCCTCGCCCGGCTCGAGCACGCGCAGGCCGAGCTCCGCCCACTCCGCCTCGGCCGCGTTCAAGGCGGCGTTGGCGTGGGTCACCGGCTCGGCGACGAACAGGCCGCCCTCGCGCGGCGAGTAAAGCTGGAAGAAGCGCGCGGTGGGGGAGGACAGCTCGAGCTCGAACGGCCAGGCGGGATCGGACAGGATGGCGCTGCCGGTCCAGCCGGCGAAACCATGGTCGAGGCCCTGGCCGCACACCGCGCGATCGGCGAGGTCGAAACGGCCCGTCGCCTCGACCTTGTCGACCGGCAGCACAGCATCGTCGATGGTCCAGGCGTGGGTGACGTGGGTGTCGATGCGGGTCGCCGGGCCGCACGGGAAATATGAGTGCTGGCCAAGCCCGCACGGCATCGGCGCGTCGGACGTGTTGCGGCAGTCGAGATCGAGCGTCAGGCCGTGCGGGTCGAGCGCGAAGGTCTGGCGCGCTTCATACGCCCACGGCCATTCGCCCGGAGCGTGATCGAATACCAAAGTGGCCGAGCGCGCGTCCGCCTGGTCGACGCGCCACGCATTGAGCCAACCCTGGCCGTGCAACGGGCTGGGGTCGCCGGCCATGTTCGGCGCGAGCTCGATGTCGCGCCCGCGAAAGGTGAAACGGCCGCCGCGGATGCGGTTGACGTACGGCACGAGCGGGAAACTGGCGGCATCGAGGGCGTTTTTGTGTTCAGTGTGACTTCCGCGCAATATCGCGGTTCGGCGATCGCCGGCGACATGGTCGAACCAGGAAATTGTCCCGCCGACACAAGGGTTTAGCGATAGCTCGAGCGCGCCGGCGCGAAGCAAAGGCAAAGCAGTGGTCATCGTTTCCTAAACCTTATCCGAACCGATCGTTCATGCCGATGCAACTCTCCTGGGGATAAATCCAGATTAGTGATTGCGCCGGGATTCCGGCGCCAGCTATTTGTTTCCCCGGACGTTCGGGAGAGGGACGGATGCGCAGGCGCGTCAAGGACTGTATCGAGGTCAGCGACTATACCTCGCTCGACCAGCTGATCGGAACGCTGAACGCGATCCGCGACAGCCTCCCCGCCGATGCCGAGCCCGAGCTCAGATTGCGCGGCGATGATGTGTTCGGGCGGCGCCTGTCGATCACCTACTTTCGCGAACTGTCCGCCGAGGAAGCGGATTGCGAGGAGCGCTATGCGGCCGCGACCTTGCCCGCCACCGATGGCGCCATCGACCAATTGCGCGAACAGCTCGACGCGGTCGACTATGAGCAGCCCAAGCGCCGGATGCGCCGCGTCGCCTGACGCGCGCCGAGCTTAGCTCACCATTCCGCGAAACTGCCGTCGGCGTGGCGCCACACCGGGTTGCGCCAGCGGTGGCGGTCCTTGTCCGCCTCGCGCACGCCCGCTTCGTCGATATCGACCCCGAGCCCGGGCCCGGTGGGGATCGGCAGGAAGCCGTCGACCGGGGTCAGCACGTCCTTGTCGGTGACGAAGCTCATGAGATCGTGGCCGACATTGTAATGGATGCCGAGGCTCATTTCCTGGATCGCGACATTGGGCGTGCAGGCGGCGAGCTGGAGGCACGAGGCGAGCGCGAGCGGGCCGAGCGGGCAATGCGGCGCAACCGCGATGTCGTAGATTTCGGCCATCGCCGCGATCTTGCGGCATTCGAGCAAGCCGCCGGCGTGGCTCAGATCGGGCTGGATGATGTCGACCGCGCCCATTTCGAAGAACGGCTTGAAGTCCCAGCGCGAGAACAAGCGCTCGCCGAGCGCGATCGGGGTTGAGGTCAGTTCGGCGATCTGCCGCAGGCCTTCGGGGTTCTCCGACAGCAACGGCTCCTCGATGAACAGCAGGCCGAGCGGCTCGAGCACTTTGGCCAATTGCTTGGCCATCGGGCGGTGGACGCGGCCGTGGAAGTCGAGCCCGACATCGACCCCGGCCGCCTGCGCCGCCTCGACCCGCTTGATCACCTCTTCGAACAGGCGCGGCGAGCCGATCCAGTCGAGGTCGGCGGTGGCGTTCATCTTGACCGCGGAGAAGCCCTGGGCGGCGCGGGCCGTGGCCGCCTCGGCGATCTCGTCGGGGCGGTCGCCGCCGATCCACGCATAAGCGCGGACCTTGTCGCGCACGCGCCCGCCGAGCATTTCCCACGCAGGGATTCCGAGCGCCTTGCCCTTCAAGTCCCACAGCGCCTGTTCGAACCCGGCCAGCGCCGACATCAGCACCGGTCCGCCGCGGTAGAAGCCGCCGCGATAGGCGATCTGCCAGATGTCCTCGATGCGGAAGGGGTCGTGGCCGATGAAGCGGTCCTTCAGCGCCTCGAACGCGCCGACCACCGCCTCGGCATGGCCTTCGAGGCTGGGCTCGCCCCAGCCGACCGCGCCGTCGTCGCTCTCGACGCGGACGAACAGCCAGCGCGGCGGGACGAAGAAAGTCTCGATGCGGGCGATTTTCATGCGGCCCCGTCCCCCGAACGCATAGTGGTGTCCTCCTTGGCCATTCGCCGCTCGGCCTCGCGCTCCTGCTCGCGCGATGCCTTCTCGCCATAATGCTGGGGCGAGACGATCGGCACCACCAGGCACAGGCTGGAGGCGGGCAGCACCTCGCGCCAATCCTTGATCAGTTTCTTGTAGGCGGTGCCGACATTGCGGATGTTGCGGTCGAGGTCATAGAGGCCGAGCGGATTGACGTTGCCGTTCTGCTCGCGGAGCGCAGTGTCCCAGTCGATCTGGTCGGTCAGGCTGTACCAGGTGAATCCGACGGTGGGGATGCCGACGTTGCGCAGCCTGAGGACATTGGCCCATTCCTTCCACAGCCACTGCACCGCCTCGCCGCCGCTGGGGCCTTCGTTGTGGTTGGTTTCGGTGTGCATCACCGGCAGGCGGTAGCGGTTGTAATATTGGCGGGTGATCTCGGTGTAGCCGAACACCTCGCCCGAGCCAGTGGTGTGGCCATTCTCGAACACGCGATGCTCGTTGGTGCGGTAATAATCATTGCCGAGAATGCAGTGCTGTTTGAGGTGGTTGTGGAGGAAGAAGTGATATTCCTCCTTGGTCATGCCGTTCTCGAGCAGATATTCGTACATCCCGCTATCGACGCGGAGCCCGTAATTGAGGTCGAGGCTGAGGAAGCGCCGCGAGTTCAGCGACTCGGCCTGGGCGATCGCGGCCGGGCTGTCGGCGTGGAAATATTCCGACGATTCGGACTGGATGAAGATCGCGTCGGCGCGGTGTTTCAATATCTCCAGCATCGCCAGCACATTGGCTTTGACGATGTGCTTAAGCGCGGTGACGAACGACAGGTCGCTGGTCAATTGCTCGTTCCACCAGCCGTATTTGGCGGAGAAGGTGGCGCAAATGAACATCTCGTTGACCGGGGTGTAGAGCTGGACCCACGGGTAGCGCTCGGCAAAGGCGGCGGCATAGGCCGCGAACAGCAAGGGGAAATCGGGGTTCTGGAAATTGCCGATCCAGTCGGGCACGCCGAAGTGGCACAGATCGACGATCGGGATGATGTCGCGCGCTTTCAAATCGTTCAGCGTGAGGTCGGCGAATTCCCAGTCGAAGCGGCCCGGCCCGAGATAGGTTTTGTGCAGCGGCGGGCCGAAGCGCAGGAAGTTGATGCCGATGTCCTGGACGCAATCGAAATCCTCGCGCCAGCGGCGGTAATGGTCGCACGCCTCCATCTGGTCGATGCGCGTCCGGCCGTTGTTGATGGTCGGGATGCTGTTCTCGATCCCGGTGGCGAACATGAAATTGGCGATTCGTCGGTCTCCCTCAACCCGCGTACGGCACGTCGGCCAGGCCGCGCACCCCGGGACTGACCAAAAACAGACCGCCGGCACAAGGCTGTTGTGCCATTGCTTGCGCGTCGAGCCCGATCCGCGCCGAGCTGATGTAGAGCCGGTCGAGCCTCGGCCCGCCGAACGCGCAGCTGGTCGGGCGTTGCGTCGGCACGTCGATGGTCGCGATCAGCTCGCCGCCGGGCGAAAAGCGGCGCACGCACCAGCCGTCCCAGAAAGCGATCCACAGGCCGCCTTCGGCATCGACGGTCATGCCGTCGGGGTAGCCGTCGCCCTCCCCGAAGCGGATGAATTCGCGACGGTTAGAGGCGCTGCCGTCGGCGTCGAGATCGAATGCGTAGGTGACCTGCCGCGCGCTGTCGTTGTGATACATCCGCCGTCCGTCGGGGCTGAAGGCGGGGCCATTGGTGACGCGGTAGCCGTCGTCGATGCGCGTCGCCGTGCCGGCCGAGTCCAGCCGATAGAGCGCGCCGCACGCTTCTTCCTCCGACTCGTCCATCGTGCCCGCCCAGAAGCGGCCGGCGCGGTCGACCTTGCCGTCATTAAAGCGGTTGCCGGGACGGTCGGGCTCGGGGTTGAACAGCAGATCGAGACGGCCCGAGACCGGATCGAAGGTGGCGAAGCCCCCGTCGGTCCCGGCGATGAAGCCGCCGCTCGCGCGCGGCGCGATCGAGCCGACCCGCAGCGGCGTTTCCCACTGCGTGACGGCGCCTGTGTCATCAAAGCGAAAGATCTTTCGGCCCTTGATGTCGAGCCAGTACAGCGCGGCGTCGCGGGCGACCCACACCGGTCCTTCGCCGAGGATCGCGGCGACGTCGGCGACGCAGGTGACGGTCGGGCCGGGGTGCATCACCGCCGCGATAGTCATGCCTCCTCAAAAGAAAAGCGCCGGAGCCATGTCGCGCGCGATTTTTTTGGCTAAGGAAGCAAAGCATGGGCTGGGCAGAAGGTTTCATCGCGGTCGACTGGGGCACGACCAACCGCCGCGCCTATATGGTCGATGGCAGCGGCGCGTGCTCGGCGGAGTTCGAGGACGGCAAGGGTATCCTGTCGGTGGGCCCAAGCGGATTTCCCGCCGCGGTCGCCGAAATCCGCGCGCGGCTTGGCGACCGGCCGTTGCTGATGGCGGGGATGGTCGGCTCCAACCGCGGCTGGGTCGAGGCGCCTTATGTGCCATGCCCGGCCGGGATCGACGAATTGGCGGCCCGGCTGGTCGACGCCGGCGACGGCGCGTGGATCGTTCCCGGCGTGTCGCTGCTCGACGGCGCGCGCGCCGACATCATGCGCGGCGAGGAAGTGCAGGTGCTCGGCGCGGTCGCATCGGGGGACATCGCGCCCGACGGGCTCGTCTGCCACCCCGGCACCCACAACAAATGGATCGAGCTCAAGGGCGGACGGATCGCGGCGTTCCGCACGGTGATGACCGGCGAGATGTTCAGCCTGCTCAACGACCACAGCATCCTGTCCGACTTGATCGGGGCCGACGTCGCGCCTGGCGCGGCCTTTTCCGCCGGAGTGCAACGCGGCCTGTCGGGCGCGGTGCTGACCGCCGAATTGTTCACGGTGCGCGCGGGGGTGCTGCTCGGCCGCGACCGGAAAGAAGATGCCGCGCCGTTCGCCAGCGGCTTGCTGATCGGCGCCGACCTCAGCGCTGGGCTCGAGGGCAGCAGCGGCGATGTCGTCGTCATGGGGCGGCCCGAGCTGACCGAGCTGTACGCGGCGGCGCTGGCCGACGCCGGGCGCGGCGCGGTGGAAGTGGACGGCGAACGCGCCTTTCTGTCGGGCATCGCCGCAATCGTGGAGCGAATCGCATGACCGCCGTTGAAGATTTCCGCCGCTATCTCGCGGCCTGTCCGTTGGTCGCGATCATCCGCGGAGTTACTCCGGCCGAGGTCGAGGGCATCGGCGGCGCGCTGTTTGACGCCGGCATCCGCATCATCGAAGTGCCATTGAACTCGCCCGATCCTTTAGTCAGCATCGCCAGGCTCGCCGGCATGTTTGGCGATCGCGCTTTGATCGGCGCCGGCACGGTGCTGCAGCCGGGCCAGGTGGCCGAGGTTCAGGCGGCCGGCGGGCGGCTGGTGGTGTCGCCGGGGACCGACGCTGCCGTCATCAGCGCCGCGGTCGCCGCCGGAATGGCGTCGTGCCCGGGTTATTTCACGCCGACCGAAGCGTTCGTGGCGATCGGCGCCGGGGCGCACGGGCTCAAGCTGTTTCCCGCCGAGGCGGCGTCGCCGGCGGTGGTCAAGGCGCATCGCGCGGTGCTGCCCAGGCAAGTGCCGGTGCTCGCCGTTGGCGGGGTCACGGTTGAGACGATCGGCGGGTGGATGGCGGCGGGGGCCGATGGCGCGGGGCTCGGCAGCGCGCTCTACCGGCCGGGCCAGTCCGCGGCGGACACGGCGGCCCATGCCGAGGCGTTCGTGGCGGCGGTCGCCAAGGGATGAAACCGCTGCGCATCGCCATTCTTGGTTTCGGCAAGATCGCCGCCGACCAGCATGTCCCGGCGATCGAGGGCAATCCGCGGCTCGAGCTGGCCGCGACCTCGAGCCGATCGGGCGCCGGGCCGAGCCCTGCTTTCACCGACTATCGCGCGCTTCTGCGCGAGGTCGAGGGGCTCGACGCGGTGGCGATCACCACGCCGCCGGGGCCGCGCTACGACATTGCGCGCGAATGCATCGCGGCGGGCCTGCACGTGCTGATGGAGAAACCGCCGACCGCGACGCTGAGCGAAGCCGAGCATCTCACCTGCCTGGCGCAAGGCAAGCAGGTCAGTCTGTTCGCGACGTGGCACGCGCAGCATAATGCGGCGGTCGACGCGGCCGCCAAAGCGCTCGCCGGCAAGACCGTCGCGAGCATGGACATCGTGTGGCACGAAGATGTGCGCAAATGGCACCCGGACCAAAAGTGGATGTGGCAAGCGGGCGGGTTCGGGGTATTCGACCCCGGCATCAACGCTTTCTCGATCGCGACGAGGATTTTCCCCGGCGCCTTGTTCGTCCGCTCGGCCGCGCTCGAATTTCCGCGCGGCGCCGACACGCCGATCGCGGCGACCATCGCGTTCGGAAGCCCGGCCGCCGCGGGGCCGCTCAATTGCGGCCTCGATTTTCGGCGCAGCGAGGGCGAGCAATGGACCATTGCCGTGCGCACCACCGACGGGCTGGAGATCATGCTGAGCGATGGCGGGGCGCGGCTGGAGATCGACGGCGCGGAGCAGGATTGCGCGCACGGGGGCGAATATCCCGGTCTCTACGCGCGCTTCGTCGACCTCATCGACGAGCGCCGCAGCGAGGTCGATCTCGCCCCGCTGCGGCTGGTCGCCGACTGTCTGCTGGTCGGCAGCCGCGGCGAGGTCGCGCCGCCGCCGGCCTGAATCTAACGCTTGTCGAGGTTCGGAGCGGCGGCGTAATGGTCTGGTTCTTGGGCCGAGTCCCAAAGCGTGGGGGTGGGGGCGTAAATGACCAGCGTGGCAGTCGACGAGCTCACCCGGATCGACGAGGCGTTCGCCCGCAACCGCTTGCTCGAAACCTTTTCGGCCGAGGCGCGCGCGCTGATCGAGCCGTTCGCCGAGGTCGTCGAGCTCGATGCCGGCACCTCGGTGCTGCGCTCGGGCGGTCAGGTCGAAGGGACATTGTTTCCGTTCGGCCCGACGATGATCTCGATGATAGTCGACCTCGCCGACGGCCGCTCGGTCGAGGTCGCGTCGGTCGGGCAGGAAGGCGCGGTCGGCGGCATCGTCAGCTGCGGCCAGGCCCCCGCCTACACCCATGCCGAAGTGCAGGTCGCCGGCCCCGCGCTCAAGGTGCCGATGCACGCGCTGGAGGCCGCCAAGTCGCGCTCCGGCTTCATTTCCAACCTGTTCTGCCGCTATTCCGATTTCCTCCTCGCGCAAGTCATGCAGACGGTGGCGTGCAACCTGTTCCACCCGATCAACCAGCGCGCCGCGCGCTGGCTGCTGACCGCGCAGGACCGCGCCGGGGATCGGCTCGAGCTGACCCAGGAAGCGCTTGCCGGGCTGCTCGGGGTGCAGCGCACGACGGTCAACGCCGCGGTCCAGTCGCTGCAGGACGACGGGCTGATCCGGCTCCGCCGCGGCGCCATCCAGGTCATCGACCGCGCCGGGCTCAAGCAGCGGACGTGCGAATGCTATGCGCGCATCGATGCCCATTTCGCCAATGTCATCGGGGTCAGCGGCAGCGGCGGCAGCGTCAGCTGCGACTGACGGTCAAGCGGCGCGGCGCCAGCGCAAGGTTTCGCCGGCGTGGAACGGAACCAGCCCGGCGACCGTGTCCGGGATCAAATTGTCGGCACGCTCCAGCGTCACGCGGCCGTCGTTGAAGGGCAGGCCGTAGAAGCGCGGGCCATGCTCGCTGGCGAACGCTTCGAAGCGGTCGAGCGCGCCCTCCTCCTCGAACACCTGCGCATAGCTTTCGAGCGCGAACGGGGCGTTGAAGATGCCGGCGCAGCCGCAGGAGGATTCCTTGGCCTCGCGGGCGTGCGGCGCGCTGTCGGTGCCGAGGAAAAATTTGGGCGAGCCCGAGGTCGCCGCGGCACGCACCGCAAGGCGGTGGCGCTCGCGCTTGGCGACCGGCAGACAGTATGCGTGGGGGCGCAGGCCGCCGGCGAACAAGGCGTTGCGGTTGAGCACGAGATGGTGCGGGGTGACCGTTGCGGCGATATTGGGGCCGCTGCCCTGCACGAAGTCGGCGGCGTCGGCGGTGGTGATATGCTCGAACACGATTTTCAGCGCCGGCAGGTCACGGATCAGCGGGATGAGCACGCGCTCGATGAACACCGCCTCGCGGTCGAAGATGTCGATCTCGGGGTCGGTCACCTCGCCGTGGACGAGGAGCGGCATGCCGATGGCCTGCATCCGCTCCAGCGCCGGCATGATGGTGGCGATGTCGGTGACGCCGTGCGCGGAATTGGTGGTGGCGTTGGCGGGGTAGAGCTTGGCCGCGACCCACACGCCTTCGCCATGCCCACGGGCGATTTCGGCGGGGTCGGCGGAGTCGCTCAGATAACAGGTCATCAGCGGCGTGAAGCCGGGGCCCGCCGCGGCAAGGATGCGTGTCCGGTACGCGGCGGCGGCGTCCACGCTGGTTACCGGTGGGCTCAGATTGGGCATGACGATGGCGCGGGCAAACGCCTTCGCGGTGAACGGCGCGACCGCCTTGAGCATGTCCCCGTCGCGCAAATGGACGTGCCAATCGTCGGGACGGCGGATGGTCAGGCTTTGCATCGTCACGCCGCGCTCCCTAACTGAAGGCCATGCCCGCGACCACCCTAGCAGACCGCGCCGTCATCCGCCTGGCGGGCGAGGATGCGCGCGGGTTCGTCCAGGGGCTGTTGACGAGCGACGTCGCGGGCGCGCTTCCGGTGTGGGCTGGGTTGCTCACGCCGCAGGGCAAATGCCTGTTCGATTTCATTGTGTGGGGCGAAGGCGACGATCCTTCGACAGGCTCAGGACAGGCTCTGTTGCTCGATTGCGAAGCGGCGGCGGCCGAGGATTTGATCAAACGCCTGTCGATCTACCGCCTGCGCCGCGCGATCACGATTGTTCGGGACGACAGCCTGGCGGTGCATTGGTTGCCCGACGGTGCCGACGACCCGCGCTTGCCCAAGCTGGGCCGGCGCTGGCTCGCGCCGCCGTCGGAGGCGGCGTCGGGCTGGCTCGAGCATCGGCTGCGGCTCGGCGTGTGCGAGGGCCGCGCCGAGCTGGGCGATCTCCTGTGGCTGGAGTGCAATGCGGCCGAACTGAACGGCGTGTCTTTTGCGAAAGGCTGCTTCGTCGGCCAGGAAAATACCGCGCGGATGAACTGGCGCTCCAAGGTCAATCGCCGGCTGTTCGTCGTGCCGATCGGAGTCTCGCCCGAGGCGCGGGTACGGGCGGCGTATCCCGAGCTCGGGCTGGCGGTGGCGCATCTGCGGGTCGACGAGGTGCCGGTCGCTGCAATCCGGCCCGATTGGCTGCAACTCGATGTTTGACGCTGCACCGGTCGAGCAGGTCATCATCGTCACCGGGCGCGGATTGGAGGCGGAGGACGGGCTCAGCGCCGGCCGCACTATCGACCGCGCGGCGATCGAGCGGTCGGCGTCGGGGCGGATGGAGGACGTGCTGCGCGACGTCGCCGGGCTCGCCAGCTTCCGCCGCTCGGACTCGCGCAGCGCGCACCCGACCAGCCAGGGGCTGACCCTGCGCGGGCTCGGCGGCAATGCCGCGAGCCGCGTCGCGGTGACCCTCGACGGGGTGCCGCAGGCCGACCCGTTCGGCGGCTGGATCGCCTTCACCGCGCTCGATCCGCATAGCATCGCGAGCATCCGCGTGGTTCGCGGCGGGGGCGTCGATGCCGTGGCGGGGACGATCGCGATCGACAGCCGCGCGCCGGGTCCGGATGAAACGGCTGATGCCTTGCTGGCGGGCGGGTCGCGCGCGTCGCTCGATGCACGGCTGCTTGCCGGGACGCGCTGGGACAGCGGGTTCGCCGCCGTTGCGGGCAGTTTCGCGCAAGGTGACGGGTTCGTGCCGGTGGCGCGCGAGGATCGCGGCGCCGCCGACCGCCAAGCGCCGTACGAACAGGGCTCGGCGCGGGCGCGGCTGGTGCAGGCGGTCG
>Ga0136633_1003249_pt1 | contig 10776 bp, 7 predicted proteins | sample AntDrymeUQ832206_2_FD_105494 | JGI IMG/M metagenome (GOLD analysis project Ga0136633, IMG submission 105494) | Polar desert sand microbial communities from Dry Valleys, Antarctica - metaG UQ83 (22.06) | ecosystem: Environmental > Terrestrial > Soil > Desert | place: Antarctica: Dry Valley...
GCGGTTGCGCTAGAATCCGCGACCGTGGCGGAGTAGCTCAGTGGTAGAGCAGGGGACTCATAAGCCTGCCCATCTATCCGCTGTGCTTCCCTGAGTGGGACCCACGCACGAATCGGGTGACTTATAGGCTCTATCGACGGCTGATGGAACAGCTCATAACTCGGAAAGAGCACATACTTTTTTGGGCGTCCACGGCCCGAGACACTACCGTCTGGCGATGACCGCCTCGAGGTACTCGCTCGGCACGACCATGGTGCCGTCGTCGGCGCGATTGAAGCGGGCGATGAGGTCGAACAAGTCGGTCTCGAGCGCCGCGCGCCCGGCCTCGCCGACGGCTTCAAACGCCTTCATCGTGGGCCCGTAGTAGCGCCGCCAGTACTCGAGGTATGCCTCGGGCGAGCGATAACGGAAGACGTAGTGCCGCTTCTCGACCCGGAGCTCGGCGATGGCGTCGCCAAACAGCTCATGCAGCCGTTCCTCGGTGCCCCAGAGGACCGGCGAGCGCAAGCCGGCCGGCGGGGTAACGTGCTTCGCGTTCGTCTTGAAGAGCTGGCCAATGAAGCCCTCGGGCGTGTGCGCGACGAGGCCGATCCGGCCGCCCGGTCGACAGACGCGGGCGAGCTCGTTGGCGGTCTGCTCCTGATTCGGCGCGAACATCGCACCGAAGACCGAGCTGACGACATCGAAGCTGCCGTCGTCGAACGGCAGCGCCTCGGCGTCGCCTTCCACGAACTCGGCCTCCAGGCCCTCGGCCTCGGCACGCCGACGCGCCCGTTCCAGCAAGGCCGGCACGTAGTCGAGCCCGACGACCGCACATCCGCGCCGAGCCGCGGCCAGCGCGGCGTTGCCGCTGCCGGTGGCGACATCGAGGACTCGTTCGGTCGAATGGACGTCGAGCGCCTCGATGAGCAACTCCGACACGATCAGGATCTGGGTTCCGATCATGTGGTAGTCGCCGCTCGCCCACGTTGCCTGTTGGCGGTGCTTGATCGCGGCGAGATCCAGAGTACCGACGTCAGTCATCGAAGCCTCCTCGAGTCCACACTGGGCGGGCGCGCGCACCGTCCGCGACTTGCGGGTGGATGCCGGACGCCGGCTCGTACAAGGGTAGACGGCGGCGAGCCGCCGATTTCATCCCCGCCGCGTCCCGGAGCCGTTGAGTTACCCGCCGAACCATGCCTCCAACCGCTCCTGCTCGAACGCTCGCTTCGCCGCGAAGTGCTTGGCTGACGGGTCGGTCAGCCGGACGGCCGGCGGATCTGCCAGGAAGCCGCCGGTTACCATGGCCGCCATCCCGCCGCCGGTCTCGAGGAAGCACGCCCCGTCGCCGGCGAACGTCGCGGTCGGCTGGCCGCCGCCAAGCGTCGCGGCGATCCGGGCGGCGACGACCTCGCCCTGGGCGTGGGCGAACGCGCCGGCCTTCGGCAGCATCTGGCCGTTGGCGAGCGGCAGGGCGGTCACGTCGCCGATCGCGTAGACGCCCGCCCAACCCGTCTCGAGCGTCCGCGGGTTCACCTTGATCCACGGTCCGCCCCCGGTCAGCCCGGACGCCGCCACGGCCGTCGGGACCCGATGCGGCGGCACGCCGAGGAGCAGGTCGAACGGTCGCCGCATCTCGCCGAAGAGGACTGCGCCGTCCTCGACGGCCGTGGCCTGGTGGCTGCGCACGAAGCCGATGCCCGCCTCCTCCAGACGGGATTCAAACGAGCCGCAACCGGCCTGGCCCAGAATCGGCAGGCTGAGCGGGAGCGGGCTGAAGACCTCGACCGCGGCGCGGATCCCGCGGACGCGAAGCCGCTCATCGATGAGCATCGCCAGCTCGAACGGCGCGGGCGGGCACGGGTACGGCACGCCGAAGATCCCGATGACGAGCCGTCCTCCGGCGAACGCCTCGATCGCCGCCCTCGCACGTTCGCCCTGCGTCGCGTCGTAGATGTCGATGGCCCGCTCGCGGAAGCCCTCGACCCGGTCCGGATCCCGCTCCGCGCCGAGCGCGACGACGAGCACGTCGGCGTCCCAGCGCTCCCCGTCGACCTCCGCAGCACGTTCGGCCGGGTGGATCGCGTCGATGGTCCCTCTCACGACTCGGATCCCGCGTTCGGCGAGGCGCGCCAGCGGCCGTTCGCCTTCGCTCAGGGCGCCCGCGTCGAGCACCGCCCAGTTCTTGCGCAGCCCCATGACGAACGTCGTCCGACGGTCAACGAGGACGATCTCGTCGGCCGGATCGAGCCGTTCGCGAAGGGCGACCGCGGCGGCGATCCCGCCGAAGCCTCCACCGAGGATCAGGACGCGGTGCGTTGGCACGTATGCCTCCGTCCATCAGTGCCTGGCGGGTGCGCTCGGCAACTGTAATCCTGGCGGGCCCAGCGGTGGCGAATGAGACGTGTACAGCGAGCATCATGAGTGCGCCATGGAGCTCTGATGGTGCGCCTGTGCACCAGGATGATCGACGGCCGCCTGACGCCTCCTTGTCCTGGAAGACGGCGGAGCTCTGCTTGGTGGCGATCACCGGCGCCATCCATGCCGCCTTGCCGGCGACTCCGCCGCCCGCCGCAGCAGCGACGTCGGCAATGTTTATGTCTGCAACGTCGCGTTCCGCGGTAATGGCGGGGCCGAGCCCGTGGTCTTCGCCCGCTCGACCGATGGCGGCGACACATGGAGTCAGAGTCAGATCTCGCAGGCCGCGAACAGGGGCGGCGCTGGACGTTCTGGCGGCCGTCAGGGGTGCACGATCCGCACCGACAGCCTGGGCACGGTCTACGTCTTCTGGGCCGGATCGCTCAATCGCGAGTCGGTCCAGTACCTGACCCGCTCCTTCGACGGCGGCCGCTCGTTCGAGAAGCCTCGCGCCGTCGCGACGGTGGTCGAGGTCGGCGCGCTCGACCCCGTTCAGGGTCGCTTCACGATGGACGGCGTGGCCGGAGGCCGCTCCGGCAGCAGCTTCCCGACCGTCGATATCGCAAACGGTGCGCCCACGGGAGCAGGTGCTCCGAATACGATCGTTCTCGCCTGGCCGGATGCCGAGGACGGCCTGAACAGCGAGAAGGTCCTCGTCCAGCGCTCGACGAACGGCGGGACCACGTGGACGGCTCCCGTGTCGGCGTCTCCCGCCGGGGATCGGCCTGACTATGCGGCGATTGCCATCTCGCCCGATGGTGACGATGTTTATCTCGTCTACACGAACCATCTCGACCCGTGGCGATCGACGACCGCCGATCCCCGACGGATGCGGGGCGTCGTCCGGCACGGGACCGGCGCGCTGACCGGATGGGGGGATCTGAATCGGGGTGCCATCGGCGACAACCGCGGGTCCAGTGCCAATTCGCTCACCAGCGAGTTCCTGGGCGACTACAACTACGCCGTCGCGACGAATGACTTCGGCGCCGCGGTGTGGATCGACGTCCGGAACGCGGCCGTCTGTCCGGCAATCAATGCCTTCCGGCAATCGCTCGTGGTCGGAGCCCCGATCGCCCGGCCTCGTCCCCAGCAGGACTGCCCCCCGCAGTTCGGCAACACCGACACCTTCGGTGGAACCTACGCCGATCCAACGCCCTGACAGATCGCGCTGACGAAATCGGCGAGGGGCCGGCGGACGAATCGTCCGCCGGCCCTACTTCGCCGACTGCATGGCCCTGCGGACGGTCCGCACTGCGACAATCAGCGCTCGATCGGACTCCGACGAGCGATCCCGCTCGGCATCACCTATCACGACGCGGATCGGGAGGCCGAGATGACCAGACGACTGGATCAGCGGTGACTTTGGCATACGTCACGATCGTAGACGGCGCCTTGTTCTCGGCCCGCAGGTGGCGGGTGAACGAGGCGAGGTTGGCGGAAACGTCCGGCGCGGCTATAGAGTCGCTGTCGTGGCGGAGTAGCTCAGTGGTAGAGCAGGGGACTCATAAGCCTGCCGGCGTAACCGCTGTGCTTTCCCGAGTGGGACCTAATCGGGAATCTGCTCAGTTATGTGCTCTATCGACGCCGAGCCTAAGACCACATAACTCCGATAGAGCGCATACCTGATTCGCTGATTCCCGAGACGTTGTAGGGGCCCAACCGCTTCCAGCAGGTGCGACTCTTGCCCACGGGTACCCCCGCGCGCCCGTTACGGGGCTTGGCGAGAACTCGGCCGCTCAGCTTCGCCGGCACTCATCCAGCCGGCCGGATGTTCGCGTTATGGCGGAAGACGTTGTCGGGGTCGTAGCGGGCCTTGACCTTGCTCAGCCGGGCGTACTTCGCGTCGCCATACGCCTCGCGGACGCGGTCGTGGCCCTCGCTGCCGAGGTTGTTGACGTACACCCCGCCCGCGCCCCTGCCGGCGACTCCCTCCCAAACGCGGCGCGCCGCGCTCATCCGGTCGTAGTCCTCCGCAGGATCGGTCCAGCCGGCGACGGCGAGGAAGTCGACGAGTGCCTCACGATGCCCGTATGCCGTGTTCTCCTCGCCGACCTCCCTGATCGCGCCGCCCATCGAAAGCATCTCCGCGGCCGTCAGGTTCCGCCCGTCGTTCGCCGCGACTGTCGCGTCAAGGAAGGTTTGCAGCACCTCGTCGGACAGGTCGTTCAGGAAGGATGACTTCCAATACGTCCGTCGGCGGGGCCGGTCCAGGCCATCCGGGCCGGACTGAAGCTGGAGATAGGTCATCGAGTTGACAAATTGCGCCAACGGCCTGCCGGCACTGTGCAGCGGCTCCGCGATACGCTCGCCCTCGTGCGGCTGGTCGCCGACCCAGATCCAGGTCAGGACGACGATCGGCCTGCCGCGGAACTCTTCGGGTACCGGCGTGTCCTCAGCGGCCATCGCCACGGCGGCAACGAGGTACAGCTCGTCGGGTGCTAGTACGAGGAGGTCCCGGAAGGCCCCCAACGCGGCGACTCCGTCCTCGTACCGGTAGAAGACGTCGCCGCTGGCCACCGTCGGGCCGAACCGATGGAGCTCGAATTCGAAGCTAGTCACGACGCCGAAGTTGCCGCCACCGCCACGGATCGCCCAAAACAAGTCGGGGTGTTCCTCCTCGCTCGCGGTGAAAACCGATCCATCGGCGGTGACGATCTCGGCCGAACGAAGGTTGTCACAGGCGAGGCCGAACCGGCGCGCCAGCCAGCCGTACCCGCCGCCCAAGGTGAGCCCTCCGAGCCCGGTCGTCGCCACAGCTCCGCCGGTCGTCGCCAGCCCAAAGTGCTGCGCCTCACGATCGAGGTCCGCGATCATCGCTCCGCCCTGCGCGCGGGCGCGGAGCCGACCCGCCTCAGTCCGGACGCCGCGCATCGCTGACAGGTCGATGACGACCGCCCCGTCGATCATCGAATGACCGACGATGCTGTGCCCGCCGCCGCGCACGGCGACTTCCAGGCCCTGCTCGCGCGCGAAGCTGATCGTCGAGGCCACATCGGCGGCACCAAGGCAGCGGGCGATGAGTGCGGGATGGCGGTCCAGCATCGCGTTCCGCACCTGCCGCGACGCCTCGTACCTGTCGTCAGACGGCGTGAGGATCTGTCCGCGGAACGTCCGCCGCAGCTCCTCGAGGCCCGAGGAGCTCGGGGCCACGCCGTGGACGAGCTCGGGATCCTTGGTTCGCAGGCTCATGGTGGCCCTCCTTCTTGGCCCCAGGTTATGGCTCGCGCAGCCGCGATCCTCAACCAGACGCGGCGTGGTCAAGGTTTAGCCGCGACGTGGACCTGATCGCGACCAGGCCCCACGTCCAGACGGTCAGGCCGCCCCGCGGTAGTCGGTATGGATGACGCTCATCGGTTCACAGCAGCGTCGTTCGGCGGGGTTGGGTTGATGGCCGGGTGGGCACGCGCTTGCTTTCGGCGGTCTCGAGCCACGTACCGACTGAGCGCCACGTTAGAGGCGACGAAGGTCACCAGACCCAGCGCGGCCGCAACCGGGGTGGCGGCATGGAGCTGGCTGGCTGCGAGAAAGACGATCATCGCGGCGACTGCTCCATTGATCACGCCGATGACGGCTGGCGTGGTCACATACCCGCCGAGGGTCGGGAAGTCGGCATAGCCCGCGGTGACCATGAGCCCCTTCTCATCGTCGTGGTACCCAGTGATGAAGTACGGCTCCAGCTCGGGCGCCATCTCGAGGTACGCGGCGCGGATCCGATTCATGCCGATCACCCAGCGCGCCTCGTCGTTGTTGGCCGCCACGAGTCGGACGAACGTGGCGAAGCCCACGAAGAGGGCGACCGGCAGAGTGACGAGCGCGAAGGCCGCGAATCCGGCGCCGAACGAGGTGGCCTGCGCCACCAGCGCCAGAGCGACCACGGCACCCGACAGCACCGCGAGGAACATCTGTGCGCGGGCGAACGACTCGCTCCAGGTCAGAGATCGGGTCGCGAGCAGGCTCCAGTGTTCGGTGGACAGGATCTGCAGTTGGACCGAGATTGGTGCGGGTTCGCGAACTGCTTCATCCCCGAAGCGCGTCGCGGCTGGCCGGATCGATCCGCCGACCGTCCGCGAACCCGCTTGCATCAGGGTCGCGCCTCCAGGACCAGGTTGAACGGTGTCTCGCTGGCACGCCGGAAGCGCCGGAACCCGGCCGTCTCGGCGATCGCCCGAATCCGGGCCTCGCCTGCCTGGGCACCGAGCGCCGACTCGCCACCCTCGGACAGCGCGTGGGGTGTGCAGATGAGTGTCGATGCGCCGTAGAAGAGCCGTCCGATGGGGTTGAGGTTTTCCTCGAGCCGGTCGCGGGCCTGGGGCTCGACGATCAACCAGGTGCCGTCGGGATTGAGCGCGCTCCGCACCCGCTTTGCCGCGCCGAGCGGGTCGCCCAGGTCATGGAAACTGTCGAAATGGGCCACGAGGTCGTATCCCTCGCCGGGGAAGTCTGTGGCTGTGGCGACCACGAATTGCACCCGGTCGCTGACGCCGGCCTGCGCCGCAACCTGGGAGGCGCGGGCAATCGACGGCGGGTGACTGTCGTAGCCGACGAACGTGGAGGCAGGGAAGGCTCGCGCCATCGCGATCGTCGACGCGCCGTGCCCGCATCCGACGTCGGCCACCTGCGCGCCGACGCGCAGCTTAGGCTCGACTCCATCGAGCGTCGGGATCCAGCCCGCGACGAGGAACGCGGCGTAGCCGGGTCTGAAGAACCGCTCGGTGCCCTCAAACAACCGTGCGTCATGCTCGGCCCAAGCGTAGCCCTCGCCAGTTCTGAAGCGTTCGGCGATCTCGGGCTCAGCTCGCGTGGCGGCCAACATCGCCTCGAAACCCCCGAGGACGCAGTACGGGCTCGTTTCGTCGACGAGCGCGATCTGTTGTTCGGGAGTGAGCGAGAAGCGACCGCTCTCCGGGTCGTACTCGACATACCCGCCAGCCGCGCTGGCAGCCAGCCATTCGCGAATGTAGCGTTCGACGGTCTTGGTTCGGGCGGCAAGCTCGGCGGGAGTGGCCGGGCCGCCGCTGGCCAATGCCTTGAACAGGCCCAGACGATCGCCTAGTGAGATCATCGCTGTGGACAGCGTCGCTCCGAGATCTCCGACGGCCTTGCCGACCAGCGCCTGGAGTTTTGCCTCGTCCACAATGGGACGATCCGTGAGGTTGACCATCGCTGTTTCCTTTCTCCCGGGCCAAACGGTCATTGCGTTGCCGATCCGGGTGGCACCAGCCTCGTTGTAAGGAGGCGGTGCCGCATCGGGCAGCGCCTTACATCGCTCCTCGATTTCGTGAGCGGTTACGCGTGGGGTGGGCGCTAGACTGCGGCGACGAAGGGAGGGCGACGATGGCCGCCGGAACAGCCGTCGAGGAGCCGGGAGGCGAACGGCCGATTCAAGGTTCGTCCGGGCTTCCCGTGGAAAGGACCAGCTTCGTCGGCCGCGAGCGCGAAGTCGATCGCATCAAGCGACTTCTCGCCGACTCACGCCTGCTGACGCTCACCGGGGCGGGCGGGATCGGCAAGACTCGACTCGCGATCGAAGCCGCTCGCCGTTCGTCCAAACGCTACGTCGGCGGCATCTTCTTCATCGAACTCGCCGGCCTGCGCGATCCCGACCTTCTACTGGCGACGATCGGTGGTGCCCTTGGGATCGGCGATTTCGATGGAGACTCGGCGATCGAGACACTGCGCGACCGTGTCGGGAGCGCCGAGACACTGCTCGTCCTGGACAACTTCGAGCACATCGCAACCGCCGGCCTCGCGGTCAGCGACCTGCTTTCGGCAAGCCCGACGCTCCGCGTCGCCGTGACGAGTCGAACGCCGTTGCACCTCGCCGGAGAGCAGACCTATCCGGTCGCACCCCTCGAGCTCGCCGATCCGGAGCGTCCAGTCTCCCTCGACGAGCTCCGCGTGATCGAGTCGGTCGCGTTGTTTGTCGAGCGAGCGCGGGCGGTTCGACCCGACTTCGCTCCCACCGAGGGCACCGTCCAGGTCATCGCCGAGATCTGTCGCCGACTCGATGGCCTACCGCTCGCGATCGAGTTGGCTGCGGCTCGGACGAACGTCCTTTCGGCCGAGGCACTCCTGCAACGGTTGGAGCGTCGGCTCCCCGCTCTGGCCCTTGGCCCGGCCGACGCTCCAGATCGACAGCGAACGGTCGCTGCCACGATCAATTGGAGCTACGAACTGTTGGGATCCTCCGAGCGGCGGACATTCGCAAACCTCGGGGTGTTCGTCGGTGGCTTCACCCTCGCCGCCGCTGCAGATCTGCTGGCCGCGGCCGCCTCCCACCCAGCGGTCGACGTGCTGGAGCCCTTGAGCCATCTCGTCGACCACAGTCTGCTGCAAGTCGATCATGAAGTGAACGGCGAACCCCGCTTCAGGATGCTTGAGCCCATCCGCGAGTTCGCCGCGGGGCAGCTCTCGGAGGCGGAGATCGAAGCGCTGCGAGACCGTCATCTGGCCTACTTCATCGGTTTGGCGGAGACAGAGCAAGCCCACGAACGTGGTGCCGACCAGCGAGCCTGGATACGTCGACTTGCGGCCGATCGGGATAACGTCCGGGCGGCGCTCGCCCATGCTCTGAACCGCGGCGACGGGGAAGGGCTCCTGCGTCTGGCGGGCGCACTGAATCGGCGATTCTGGCTTGCCAGCGGAGATCTGGATCTTGCCGAGAGCCGGCGCTGGCTGGACGCCGGGTTGGCGATCGGGGCGGCTGCTCCAGCGCTCGCGCGAGCCAGGGCCCTGCAACGGCTGGCCTCGACGCACGCACTTCCGTCAACCAGGATGTTCTCGGCCCTGGAGGAAGCCCTGGCCGAATACATGCGAGCTGGCGACGAGGCCGGGATGACGGAAGCCCTGTCTGCCCTCGGCGCGATGGGGATCTACCGAGGAGACCTGGAAACTGCCGACGAACGACTCCGTCAGGGGCTCGACATCGCGCGGCGCATCAACGCCCGACCCGAGCAGATCGTGGGTCTCCTAGTTTCGCTCGGTCTGCTCGCATACCGACGGCGCGACCATGGGCTGGGCCGCGCGCAGTTCGAAGAGGCGTTGGCGGCGGCCCGGCAGGTCGGTGACGCCTGGGGCGAGGCGGTGACGCTCGGCCACCTCGGCCGCCTCGCCCTGACCGATGGCGACACGGCGCGAGCTCGTGCGGCCCTGGCTGAGAACGTCGAGCTGGCCCGCAGCATCGGCGATCCGGAGCAGCTCGGGATGGCGCTGTGCGAGCTGGCATCGGCGCGGATCGCATCCGGCGAGCTGGACGCGGCAAGCCCACTCATCATCGATGCGGCGCACACGACCCGACGGCTCAACTGGTGGTATCGGGTGAGAACACTCGACGTTGCCGCGGAATGGCTGTTCGCCGCAGGAGCGATCGACGAGGCGGTTGTATGCCTGTCGGCCGCGGACCGGACTCGACCCAACACGGAGATGAATTGGGATCCTGACCGGGTAGCCACGCGTGAGGGGCTCGTCGAGCGCGCGAAAAGGATCCTGCACCGTTCTGCCTTCGAGGCTGCTTGGCGCACTGGGCAGACCCTGAGCCTCGCCACCCTATTGGAGCGAGGGCTCATGGCGATGGGCGCGACTGTCGTCCAGGTCGACGTGGCGACGAACCCGAGGGCCCGTGGTCGCCGTGACCTCAGTCCGCGCGAGCTCGAAGTGCTGAACCTGGTCGCGGACGGCCGATCCGATGGCGAAATCGCCGCGGAGCTGTTCATCAGCAAGAAGACGGCCAGTGCGCATGTCGCGCACATCAAGGACAAGCTGGGGGTCGACAGTCGCGTCGAGATCGCGGTCGCGGCGATCCGGCTCGGACTGGTGGAGCCGCTGACCGCCGAACGTGGATGACCACTGGATTTCAGCCACCAGGGTCCGGCTCCGCCCGCCCGCCCGCGTCAGTCGCGAGTTTCGCGGGACAACAAAGAGCGTCAGAAGGTTATGTGCTGTGCGACAGTTATGAGCTGTACGGGCGGCGGTTGCCGCCGTCGGGCACGCTCGGTACGATTGATGGCCTTGGCGGAGTAGCTCAGTGGTAGAGCAGGGGACTCATAAGCCTGCCGGTCTAACCGCTGTGGTTTCCCGAGTGGGAGCTGATCGGGAATCGGCTCACTTATGAGCTCTATCGGCGGTTAGGACAAGAGCACATAACTCCGATAGAGCGCATACCTATACCCCCATGCAAGCGTGTTCCAACAAAGGTTGGATCCGTACCGCGGACCCGCGCGCTACTGAAGTCGGAGACCGCTGACAACGGACATGGGAATCTGCCCGTAACCGGTCACGAACCTGCCCGGCCGCGGCCATTGAACCTGCCCACCCGCGGCCATTGAACCTGCCCACCCGCGGCCATTGAACCTGCCCACCCGCGGCCATTGAACCTGCCCA
>Ga0136633_1003251_pt1 | contig 10774 bp, 6 predicted proteins | sample AntDrymeUQ832206_2_FD_105494 | JGI IMG/M metagenome (GOLD analysis project Ga0136633, IMG submission 105494) | Polar desert sand microbial communities from Dry Valleys, Antarctica - metaG UQ83 (22.06) | ecosystem: Environmental > Terrestrial > Soil > Desert | place: Antarctica: Dry Valley...
CGCTATCGGCGCGACCTATAAGGGCCGCCGGATCGGATCGATGGGGCCGCTCGCCTGCTTCTCGCTGCACCCGCGCAAGGTGATCACGACGGGCGAGGGCGGCATGATCACCCTTCAGGACCCCGCGGTCGCCGACCGCCTGCGCAAGCTGCGCGCGCATGCGATGGACGTCTCGGACCTGGCGCGCCACGCAGCCACCGACGTCGTCATCGAGAGCTATCCGGAGCGGGGCTGGAACGCGCGCATGACCGACATGCAGGCGCAACTCGGCCTCTGCCAGCTCGAGGAGCTCGACTGGATCCTCGAGCGCCGGCGCGCGCTCGCCGAGCGCTACAGCGCCGCGATCGCCCACATGCCCGGCCTCGAGCCGCCCTTCGAGCCCGACTACTCCGTGCGCACCTGGCAGTCCTATTGCGTGCGGGTGACCCCGCGCTCGCAACTGGAGCGCACGGAGCTCATGCGCGCGTTGCTGCACGACGGCATCCCGACGCGGCGCGGCGTGATGACGATCCACGAGGAGCCCGCGTATGCCGACGCGAACGTCAGCCTGCCCTTCTCCGAGGCCGCCGCGCGCGACGTGATCATCCTTCCGCTGTTCCCGGATATGACCGCGGAGCAGCAGGATCATGTGCTGGAGCGCCTGGCGACGCACGCCGTCGCCCAGGCTGCGTAGCGCCCGTAGCGCCCGTAGTGCCCGTAGTGCACCGGAATCCAGTCGCGCAAGTTCGGTCGTTTTTCGTCCGCAAGTCCTGGAGGTTTACGCGCGTTAGTTGTGCAGTATGCGCGCCTACACCATGGATGGTGGATTTGCCCTGACGAGCGTCATCGCCGTCGAGATGCTCCGCGTCCACGCGCTTTCCGCACATTTCACACGAGGTGCCCTATGAGCTTGGACATGACTCGGCGCCCCGTATTGGGCGGCATGCTTCTGGCCTTCGTCCTGCTGTGCTGCGCGGCGGTGCCGGCCGTGTCTCAGGCCGCGCCGTGCGACGTGCCGGTCACCAACCAGGTCGCGTGCGAGAACACGAAGGCCGGTGATGCGCCCTCAACGTGGGAGATCAACGGCGCCGGGGATCCCTCGATCCAGGGCTACGCGACGCAGATGAGCGTCAACAAGGGCTCCACGATCAACTTCAAGATCAAGTCGGCGACGGCGAACTACCGTGTCGACATCTACCGGATGGGCTACTACGCCGGACTCGGGGCACGCAAGGTCGCCGCCAACCTCACGCCGACGAGCACGGCCACGCAGCCGGCCTGCCTCACGTTCTCCGACAGCGGCCTCGTCGACTGCGGCAACTGGTCGGTATCGCGCTCCTGGGCCGTACCGAGCACCGCCGTCTCCGGCGTCTACATCGCGCGACTGGTTCGCAACGACAATGGCGGCGCGAGCCACATCACGTTCGTCGTGCGCGACGAGGCGAGCACGTCCGACATCGTCGTGCAGACGTCCGACTCGACCTGGCAGGCCTACAACACGTACGGCGGCAACAGCACCTACGAGTGCACCGTGGCCTGCCCGCCGGGCAATCCCTCGACGTACAAGAGCGCCTACAAGGTCTCCTACAACCGACCCTCGAACATCGCGCAGGACGACGGCGGCCGGTCGGCGTTCCTCTCCGGCGGCGAGTACTCGCTGGTCCGCTTCCTCGAGGCCAGCGGCTACAACACGAGCTACATCAGCCAGGTCGACACGGAGGTCCGCGGGTCCCTGCTGCTCAACCACAAGGTCTTCATCTCCAGCGGTCACGACGAGTACTGGTCGCAGAATCAGCGCAACAGCATGGAGGCCGCACGCGCAGCCGGCGTCAACCTCGCGTTCTTCAGCGGCAACACGGGGTTCTGGAAGACGCGCTTCGAGCCCAGCGCGGACGGAAGCAGCACGGCCGCCCGCACGATCGTGAGCTACAAAGACACGCACTTCACGTCGCAGCAGGACCCGGTCGAGTGGACCGGCACCTGGCGCGACCCGCGATTCGCCGTCGGACCCAACAAGCCGACGCCCGAGAACGCCCTGCTCGGCCTGTCGTTCCTCGTCAACTGGGGGACGTCCGCAATCGCAGTTCCCCACGCCTACAAAAATCTGCGGCTCTGGCGCAACACCGCTGCGACGTCGCTTGCGCCCGGCGGGAGCCTGACGCTCGCGCCGTCGACGCTCGGCTACGAGTGGGACGTGGATGCTGACAACGGCTTCCGGCCCGCCGGACTGTTTCGCATGTCGTCGACGACCGTGAGCGGTGTCGAGGCCTTCACGGACTACGGCAGCACCGTCACTCCTCGCACATCGACCGCAACGCACAACATCGTTGCCTATCGCGCGCCCAGCGGAGCGCTGGTCTTCAATACCGGGACCGTCCAATGGTCCTGGGGCCTGGATGACTACACGCAATTCGCCACGATCGACCAGAACATGCGCCAGGCGACGATCAACGTCTTCGCTGACATGGGCGCGCAGCCGGCCACGCTGCCAACCGGCCTCGTCGCCGCCACGAAGTCGACGGACACGACGAAACCGATGTCGGCGATCACCTCGCCCGCCCCGGGTGCAAACCTGACCGACGGCCAGAGCGTCACGATCACCGGCACCGCGTCGGACAGCGGCGGCCAGGTAGCCGGCGTCGAGGTCTCCACCGATGGCGGCACGACGTGGCACCCCGCGACGACCGGCACCACCTCATGGACCTACACCTGGGCCGTCCACGGCAGCCCGACGACGACGATCAAGACGCGCGCCGCCGACGACAGTGGCAACATCGAAACGCCCGGTGTCGGGCGCGCCGTCAACGTCGCGTGCCCCTGCTCGATCTTCGGCGACGCGGTCGCGCCGCCCGCGCCGGACGCCGGCGACCCGAACGCCGCAGAGCTCGGCGTGAAGTTCACCACGGAGCAGTACGGGACGATCTCGGGCGTTCGCTTCTACAAGTCCGCCGCCAACACCGGCACGCACACGGGCAACCTCTGGGCTGCCGACGGCACGCGCCTCGCGCAGGCGACGTTCACCGGCGAGACGGCAACTGGCTGGCAGACCGTGACGTTCTCGAGTCCCGTCCAGGTGTTGCCCAACACGACCTACATCGCGTCATACCACGCGCCCAAAGGCCGCTTCGCTGCGACGTCCGACTACTTCTATCCGAATCCCGCGCCCGGGCCCAACGGCGGCGCTGTGGCCGACGCGCCACCCCTGCACGCCGTGCGCAACTCGGGCACGACGAAGAACGGCATGTATGCGTACAGCTCGACGAGCACATTCCCCGCAAGCTCGTTCGGCGCAAGCAACTACTGGGTCGACGTCGTCTTCACCGCGACCCCCGCGCCGGGCACGGTCACCGGCGCGACCGCGACCTCCGGCGGCACGAGCTCAGCAAACGTCACATGGTCTGCGCCCGCCACCGGCGGCGCGCCGACGAGCTACGTGATCACGCCCCGTATCAACGGCGTCGACCAGACCCCCAAGACGATCACCGGCAGCCCGCCGCTGACGACGACGACCGTCACCGGGCTGGCGAGCGGGACGACGTACACGTTCGTCGTCCAGGCGTGCAACCCCAACGGCTGCGGCACCGCCTCCGCCGCATCGAACAGCGTGACGCCGGGTCAGGCGGTCGTCCCGGCGGCGCCGACGAGCGTGGAGGCACGGCCGGCGACAGCATCGGCGCGGGTGTCGTGGAACGCTCCGTCAAGCGACGGTGACAGCGCGATCACGGGCTACACGGTCACGCCGTTCATCGGCGCGACCGCGCAGGCGACCACGACCGTCGGTGGCTCCACGACCGCGACGACGATCTCCGGGTTGACGAACGGCACGGCCTACACGTTCCGGGTCACCGCGACGAACGCGATCGGCAACAGCCCCGCGTCCGTCCCGTCGGGCTCCGTCACGCCGCAGAGCACGATCCTCGACTTCGCGACCCCGCCGACGATCGACTCCAACGACGGCAACGCCGTCGAGGTCGGCACGAAGTTCACCGCCGACGTCAGCGCCTCGGTGACGGGCGTGCGCTTCTACAAGTCGGCCGCCAACAACGGCACGCACATCGGCAGCCTGTGGTCGGCGACCGGCACGCGCCTGGCACAGGTGACGTACACCAACGAATCCTCCAGCGGCTGGCAGCACGCCACGTTCTCGAGCCCCGTCGCGATCACAGCCGGCGCGACCTACGTCGTGTCCTACCACACCCCGCAGGGCCGCTACTCGGCCCAATCGGGCGGTTTCAACTCGGCGATCGTCAACGGCCAGCTGCGCGGCGTCGCCAACGCGACGAGCCCCAACGGCGTCTACATGTACGGCGCGACGAGTGCCTTCCCGTCCAACAGCTTCAACGCCGCGAACTATTTCGTCGACGTGATGGTCTCGATCCCGGCACCGAACGCGCCGTCGAGCGTCAGCGCGGCCTCGGCCGGGACGAATTCGGCGACGGTCGCCTGGACGGCCCCGGCGACCGGCGGGCCCGTCACGTCCTACGTCATCACCCCGTTCATCGGCGCGACGGCGCAGACCCCGAAGACCATCACCGGCTCGCCGCCCGCGACGAGCGCAAACGTCACCGGCCTGACCGCCAACACGACCTACACGTTCCGCGTTGCAGCATGCAACACGAGCGGCTGCAGCGCGACCGCCGGCCCGAGCAACACGGTGACGCCGGGCCAGCCCGTCGCGCCCACGGCGCCGACCAACGTCGACGCTCGGGCGGCGAGCTCCTCTGCCCGGGTGACGTGGGACGTCCCCAGCGGTGACGGCGACAGCCCGATCATCGGCTACACGATCACGCCGTTCGTCGGCGCGACCGCTCAGACACCGGTCAACGTCGGCCCGTCTTCGACGGCGACGACGGTCACCGGCCTGACGAACGGCACGACCCACACGTTCATTGTGAAGGCGACCAATGGCGTCGGCACGAGCCCGGCGTCGGCGCCATCCGGCGCCGTCACGCCGCGCTTGACGATCTTCGACTTCGCGACGCCGGTTGTCGTGGACGCCGGCGACACCAACTCGGTCAACCTCGGCGTGAAGTTCACGGCGGATGCGAGCGGCTCGATCATGGGCATCCGCTTCTACAAGTCCGCGCTGAACACGGGCACCCACGTGGGGGCGCTGTGGTCGGCGAGTGGCACCCAGCTCGCCACCGTTACCTTCACCGGCGAGTCGGCCAGCGGCTGGCAGACGGCGACGTTCGCAAGCCCGGTCAACATCAGCGCTGGCACGACGTACGTCGCGAGCTATCTCGCGCCGAGCGGGCACTACTCCGTGACCTCGCAAGGCCTGTCCTCCGCCGTCACGAACGGGCCGTTGTCCGCGCTGTCAAGTGGCGCGGCCGCCGGCAACGGCGTCTTCAGCTACGGCGCGGGGACCGCGTTCCCGACGAGCAGCTTTAACGCGGGCAACTACCACGTCGACGTCACCTACGCCGGCGCACCGGCTCCGGGCCAGGTCACCAGCGTCACGGCGACCCCCGGCCAGCAGTCGGCGAACGTCTCCTGGACCGCGCCGGCCACGGGCGGCGCGCCGTCGTCGTACACCGTGACCCCGCGGATCAACGGCGTCGCGCAGACGCCGAAGACGATCAGCGGCTCGCCGCCGGCGACCAGCACGACGGTCACCGGGCTGACGGCCGGAACGGCGTACACGTTCACCGTCAGGGCGTCCAACGGCGGCGGCAGCGGTCCTGAGTCGGCCGCCTCTCTCCCGGTCATCCCGCTCGGGGCCTCGGCGCCGGGTGCCCCGACCGGAGCGACGGCTTCGGCCGACACGAAGTCCGCGAGCGTGAGCTGGACCGCGCCGGCCAGTGACGGCGGCAGCACGATCACGGGCTACACGATCACACCGTCCATCGGCGCGGCCGCGCAGCCGACGACGACCGTGAACGGCTCGACGACCAGCACACGAGTCGTGGGCCTCACCAACGACACGGGCTACACGTTCACGGTCAGGGCGACGAACAGCGCGGGCGACAGCCCGGCGTCCGCCGCGACCGGCGTCGTCGCGCCGAAGCACTCGCTCTTCGAGTACGGCACGCCCGGCACGATCGACGGAGGCGACGGCTCGTCCGTCAACGTCGGCGTGAAGTTCACGGCTGACACCGCGGGCAGCATCACCGGCATCCGCTTCTACAAGGCGTCTGCCAACACCGGGACGCACGTCGGCAGCCTGTGGTCCGCGGCCGGCACGCTGCTCGCGCAGGTCACATTCACCGGTGAGGACGCGTCGGGCTGGCAAAAGGCGACGTTCTCCAGCCCGGTGGCGATCACCGCCGGCACGACGTATATCTCGAGCTACCTCGCGCCCAACGGCCGTTACTCGGTGAGCGGAGCTGCGTTCGGCGCCGGGTTGGACAACCCGCCGCTGCGTGCGCTCGCCAATGCCTTCGGTGGCAACGGCGTCTACGGCTATGGTGCGACCAGCGCGTTCCCGTCCAACAGCTTCAACGCAACGAACTACTGGGTCGACGTGCTGTTCGGCGCCGGGGCCTGAAGCGCGATGAGACACGCACGGATCATTCTCCTGGTGCTCGTCGCAGGTTCCCTCCTCGCCGCCTGCGGCGCCAGCGACGACGACCCCAAGGGCCCGCCCGGCAGCGCGTCCAACCCGCTCGCCGCGCTCCCGAACCCGTCGCCGACCCGGGCACCTCCGACCGCGGAGCAGCTCGGCGAGGCATCGGCGAGCGCGACGTCGAGGTCCGGCGAGGCAGCCGAGCCCGGCACAACGGCGCCCAAGAGTACGCGCACGCAGCAGGGCTCTGTGGCGCAGAGGCCCAAGAGCTCCGTGGCCGGCAAGCCCGCCACCGCCGTCTCGCGCCCGAACTCCGAGCGCAAGCAGAAGGCGCTCCCGGCGGGCGCGAGCCGGCCGTGCTCGCTCGTGTCGAAGTCCCAGGCTCGCGCGATTGTCGGCGCGGACATCGTCGAGCCGCTCCAGGCACCGCAGGGACCGACGTGCATCTACCAGACGAACTCGGGCAAGACGTACATCACGCTCGCCGTGCAGTCGGTGAGCTTTGCCAAGCTGCGCAGGCAGATCCGCGGCGAGCGAGCGGTCTCGATCGCCAACCGCACCGCGTACTGCGGAACCTACGGCAAGCCGATGCTCTTCCTTCCCCTCGCAGGGGGCCGAGTACTGAGCATCACGGCGTCCTGCGGCCTGGCGAAGCAGTTCGCTGCCACGGCCGCGCCGCGCCTTTGACGGCCATCGCGCGCTCGTACGCCGCGTGCAGGACCGGGACCGAGAACTCCCATGCCAACGTGGTCTGGGCGCGATGCAGCCCGGCCCGCCCCATCTCCGCCCGGCGGTGCGGATCGTCGAGCAGCGCGTCCACGCGGTCCGCGAAGCTGTCGGGTTGCGGTCGTTGCGCGAACAGCGCGGCCGGTCCGGCGGACACTCGCGACTCATGCAAGTCAAACGACACGACCGGACAGCCCATCGCGAGGTACTCGGGGATCTTCATCATCGTCGAGACATCGTTAAGCGGGCTCGGCGGATCCGGCGCAAGGCAAACACCGGCGGTCGACAGGATGCGTCGGATCTCGTCATCGCCGCACCACCCGGCGAACTCGACGACGTCCGCGAGACCTAGCCGGCTCGCGAGCAGACGCATCTCCTCGAGCACGTCCCCGTTGCCGACGAAGACGGCGTGCCAGTCGTCGCGACGCGTGCGCAGCCGGGCCAAGGCCTGCAGCGCAACATCGATGCCGTCCTGTGGACCCATGATGCCGAGGTACGCGAGCAGGTGATCGCGCCCGCGGCGTAGTGCGAGATCGGGCTCCACGGGCGTGAAGCGGGTGAGGTCCGGGCCGTTGCGGACGACGAACACGTCGTCTGGATGCTTGCCGCCGCGCTCGATCGCGACGCGCCGGTAGGACTCGTTCGTGGAGATCACCACGTCCGCCAGCGCGAACGCCATCCGCTCACCTGCGAGCACCGCCCGGTAGGCGGCCCGACCCCCGTAGCGCGTGCGGAACAGCTCGGGCATGAGATCGTGGTGGTCGAAGATCATGCGCGTGCCGTGGCGGCGTAGGTCGACGGCCGTGGCCAGCAGGAAATCGGGCGGATTCGCGGCGTGTACGACGTCGAAGTGCCGGTCGCGGGCGAGCTTGCGCACGAGCATTCGCATCCGAAAGGCGGCCTGACCATACTCGCGCAGGTAGCCCCGGACCCCGCCGTCGGCAGGACGCAGGACATAGCGGTTGATCTCGACGCCTTCGAGGATCTCAAACCGCGCCTGCGCCCTTACCGGATCCTGGGCGCAGGCGACCACGACCTCCCATCCGTCCTGTACCAGCGCCCGGCACTCGTTCCACACGCGACGGTCGGCCGGTACGGGAGCGTTCTCGCTGAGCAGCAGGGCGCGACCTCGCGCCTTTGTCAAGCCGCGCCCTTCCGGCTGAACACGACGATGACGGTGCGGCACAGGATCTTGACGTTCGTCCATAGCGAACGTCCGCGAACGTACTCGAGATCGAGCTCGATCATCTCGTCGAAGCATAGCTCGGACCGACCGCTGACCTGCCAGAGCCCGGTGATGCCGGGCTTGACCGCGAAGCGCCCGAACGCCGCGTCCGGGTAGTGCTCGACCTCGTAGTCCAGGGGAGGCCGCGGGCCGACGAGCGACATCTCGCCGCTCAGGACGTTGAAGAGCTGCGGGAGCTCGTCGATGCTCGTCCTGCGCAGAAATCTGCCGATCCGCGTCACACGAGTGTCGAAGGCAATCTTGAAAAGGGCCTCGTTGTTGTCGCGTTGGTGACGCTCGGCGTCGCCGGCGATCAGGCGCTGCACGAAGGCACGGTGCTCGTCATGCCCGACGCCGGTGTGCATCGTTCGGAACTTGTTCACGACAAATGGCTGCAGCCCATAGCCAAGACGGGTCTGGCGAAACAGCGCCCGGCCCCGGGAGTCCAAGCGCACCGCGATCGCGGCACCGGCCATAACGGGTGCGAGCAGGATCAGGCCGATGCCGGCGCCGACGATGTCCAGCGCGCGGCAGGAGATCGCAGTCCAGCGGCGCTCCCGATGCGGCGCGAGCGCGATCTCGCGCGTCGAGATGGCCGGCTCGAATCGATCGCCCACGGACGGGTCACCGGCGATATCGCCGATCGGCACGCAGATCTCATCCACTTCCGCGAGCGTCTCCGGCACAGTCGCATCCTCGCGAGATCGAAGCGGCTCCACGTCCGATCAACGGCCGTCGGGCGCGATGCCTTCCGCTGCACAGCCGGAACCTTTTCTTACGCGGACGCGGTGAAAGCGAGGGTCGCGATCCGTTAGTCGAGATGGAGATCGCTCGCGGCGTCATTGTTGCCACGCCGACACCGCAGGAGCCCCCGTGGTCCAGTGTCGGTTCCGGCCCCAAGCCACTCGTGCCCGTGGCAACCAAGCCGATCCTCTTCCACACGCTCGAAGCGATGCGCGCGGCCGGCGTCCTCGAAGCCGCGCTCCTGACCGAGGCGCACACACGGGAGTCGTTCCGGGTCGCCGTCGGCGACGGCTCGGCCTGGGACATGAAGATCACTTACGTGACATGCGAGGTGGAAGCCGGCATCGACGTCGCCTTGAGCATCGCGAACGGGTTCATCGACGGCGAGCCTGTCCTCATCCAGCGTGCTGACGTGATCTTGCGAGAGCGCCTGAGTGATCACATCGTCGGCTTTGCTCGCGAGAACCTCGACGTGCTGGCGCTCATGCTGCCCCCGCCGCACTCGAAGCGGCCGCTGCCGCGCCTCGCCGGTGGATATCTCCTCAGCCCGTCGGCTGTCGCGATGATGATCGACGGACACGACGCCCGCGACCCGCTTGCCCGCCTGCGCCGCCATGGCAGCCATGTGCGCGTGCTCGATGTTGAGGGGTGCCTCGCGTGCCACGGCAGCGAGTCGTCGCTGCTCGCGGCTAACAGGCACGCACTGGCGGGCATCAAAAGCGAGATTTCGGGCGCGACGCTCGAGGCGGCCGAGATCCAGGGTCCGGTCATCATCCATCCCACGGCAACGCTGCAGAACACGCTGATCCGCGGGCCAGCGATCATCGGACCCCGCACGAGGATCGTGGACTCATACGTCGGCCCCTACACGTCGATTGGATCAGACGTGCGCGTCGAGGGCACCGAGATCGAGCACTCGATCGTGATGAACGACGCCCAACTGCTCTTCGTCGGCAGTCGCCTGGAAACAAGCATCATCGGCCGCGGCGCGAGCATCGTGCGGCGCTTCGACGTACCCAGCGCCGTGCGCATGTCGATCGGCAACGGCGCACGCGTAGCACTGTCCTGACCCTTACAGACGCCGTGCTCAACAACGATGGGACCGCCGGCGCGGGCCTCAGGCCCGAACCGCCGGCTGAACGTTGCGCGTCACACCACGGAAGTCGACGGATCCTGGGAGGGCCCGCACCACGCTCTCGTGGTTGACGCCTGGGTGCGCTGTAACGATCGCCGCGACGTCGGCGTCCGCCAGCCCAAGTGAGAGCTCCATGCTGCGCATCCCGAAGGCGGGCAACTCGGACACGTAGGAATCGTGGTAGCGCACATCGGCGCCGCGTTTGCGCAGTAGGTCGATGATGGCGAGCGCCGGCGAGCCGCGCAGGTCGCCGACACCCGGCTTGTAGGAGACCCCGAGGAGCAAGACCTTCGAGCTGCGGACGGACTTGCACGCATCGTTCAGTGAGCGCTCATAGGAACGACGGTCTCATCTGGCCCCACTGCGACGGCTTGAAGTGGCCCCACCTTGTCCGACGGCGGGCTGACTGTCTGGTGCTCATCGAGCATGGGGCGGGGGTCGGCAGGGAGTGGGTTCA
>Ga0136633_1003252_pt1 | contig 10772 bp, 8 predicted proteins | sample AntDrymeUQ832206_2_FD_105494 | JGI IMG/M metagenome (GOLD analysis project Ga0136633, IMG submission 105494) | Polar desert sand microbial communities from Dry Valleys, Antarctica - metaG UQ83 (22.06) | ecosystem: Environmental > Terrestrial > Soil > Desert | place: Antarctica: Dry Valley...
GAGTCCTACGCGTGGACCGAGACCGCCTGGGCGCTCGGCGCCGGTCATGGCCGCCTCGCCGAACCACGTTTCCATGTGGTCGCCTACGATTTCGGCGTCAAGTTCAACATCCTTCGCCTGCTCGCCGCTCGCGGCTGTCGGCTCACCGTCGTGCCGGCCCGCACGCCGGCCGCTCAGGCCCTCGAACTCGCCCCCGACGGCATCTTCCTGGCCAACGGCCCCGGCGATCCCGAACCCTGCGATTACGCGATCGCGGCGACGCGCGAGTTCATCGAGCGCCGCCTCCCGACCTTCGGCATCTGCCTCGGCCACCAGATCATGGCGCTCGCTTGCGGCGCAAAGACGTACAAGATGAAGTTCGGCCATCACGGCGCCAACCACCCGGTCCAGGACCTCGACAGCGGCCGGGTCAGCATCACCAGCCAGAACCATGGCTTCGCCGTCGATCCGGACAGTCTGCCGGCCAGCCTGCGGGCGACCCACGTGTCGCTGTTCGACGGCACGCTGCAGGGCCTGGCCCACGTCGACCGACCGGCGTTCTGCTTCCAGGGTCACCCCGAGGCGTCGCCGGGGCCGCACGACATCGGCTACCTCTTCGACCGCTTCATCGGGTTGATGGAGGGGGCCGCGGGGACGGGCGCAGGGACAGGGACGGCGGCCGCCGTCGGGAGCGCGCATGCCTAGGCGGACCGATCTCTCGACGATCCTGATCATCGGCGCCGGGCCGATCGTCATCGGCCAGGCCTGCGAGTTCGACTACTCCGGTGCGCAGGCCTGCAAGGCCCTGCGCGAGGAGGGCTACCGCGTCGTCCTCGTCAATTCCAATCCGGCGACGATCATGACGGATCCGGACACGGCCGACGTCACCTACATCGAGCCGATCACCTGGAGCGTCGTCGAGAAGATCATCGCCAAGGAGCGTCAGGCGTTCCCGGACGAGAAGATGGCCGTGCTGCCGACGATGGGCGGGCAGACCGCGCTCAACTGCGCCCTCGACCTGCATCGTCACGGCGTCCTGCAGAAGTACGGCGTCGAGATGATCGGCGCCAACGAGACGGCGATCGAGAAGGCCGAGGACCGGCTCAAGTTCAAGGACGCGATGACCGGCATCGGCCTGGCTTCGGCCCGCTCGGGGATCGCCCACTCCTTCGAGGAAGCGCTGGCGGTGCAACGGCGCATCACGACCGAAATCCGCGGCACCGGCTTTCCGATGGTGATCCGGCCGAGCTTCACGCTCGGCGGGACCGGCGGCGGCATCGCCTACCACCCGGGCGAGTTCGAGGAGATCTGCCGGCGCGGGCTCGACCTGTCGCCGACCAAGGAACTGCTGATCGAGGAGAGCCTGATCGGCTGGAAGGAGTTCGAGATGGAGGTCGTCCGCGACAAGGCGGACAACTGCATCATCGTCTGCTCGATCGAGAACCTCGATCCGATGGGCATCCACACCGGCGACTCGATCACGGTGGCGCCGGCGCAGACGCTGTCGGACAAGGAATACCAGCTGATGCGGAACGCCTCGATCGCCATCCTGCGCGAGATCGGCGTCGAGACCGGCGGCTCCAACGTCCAGTTCGCCATCAATCCGAAGGACGGCCGCATGGTCGTCATCGAGATGAATCCCCGCGTCTCCCGCTCGTCGGCGCTGGCCTCGAAGGCGACCGGTTTTCCGATCGCCAAGATCGCCGCCAAGCTGGCCATCGGCTACACGCTCGACGAGCTGAGGAACGAGATCACCGGCGGCGCGACGCCGGCCAGCTTCGAGCCGTCGATCGACTATGTCGTCACCAAGGTGCCGCGCTTCGCGTTCGAGAAGTTTCCGATGGCCGACTCGCGACTGACGACGCAGATGAAGTCGGTGGGCGAGGTGATGGCCATCGGCCGTACCTTCCAGGAAAGCCTGCAGAAGGCGCTGCGCGGCCTCGAGACCGGCATCGACGGCTTCACCGAGCGCAGCACCGACCGCGAGGAGATCGTCCAGGAGATCAGCGAGGCGCGGCCCGACCGGCTGCTCTTCGTCGCCGACGCCTTCCGGCTGGGGCTTTCCGCGGCCGAGATCTTCGCCAAGACGGCGATCGATCCCTGGTTCCTCGCCCAGATCGAGGAGATCATCGCCACCGAGCAGGCCCTGGACGGGCGCGACGCCGACGGCCTGTCGGCCGTGGAAATGCGGTTCCTGAAGGGCAAGGGGTTTTCCGACCGGCGCCTGGCCAAGCTGCTCGCGACCGACGAGTCCGCAGTGCGCGCGCACCGCCATGCCCTCGGCGTGCGTCCGGCCTACAAGCGGGTCGATACCTGCGCCGCCGAGTTCGCGACCGAGACGGCCTACCTGTACTCCACCTACGACGAGGAATGCGAGGCCGAGCCGACCGCGCGACGAAAGATCATGGTGCTCGGCGGCGGCCCGAACCGGATCGGCCAGGGCATCGAGTTCGACTACTGCTGCGTGCACGCCGCTCTCGCCATGCGCGAAGATGGCTACGAGACCATCATGGTCAACTGCAACCCGGAGACGGTGTCGACCGATTACGACACCTCCGACCGGCTGTACTTCGAGCCGGTGACGCTCGAGGACGTGCTCGAGATCGTCGACAAGGAGCAGCCGGTCGGCGTCATCGTCCAGTACGGCGGGCAGACGCCGCTGAAGCTCGCCCTCGAGCTCGAACGGGCCGGCGTGCCGATCGTCGGCACGACGCCCGATTCGATCGACATCGCCGAGGATCGCGAGCGCTTCCAGAAGCTGCTGCACGAGCTCGGCCTCAGGCAGCCGCCCAACCGGACCGCCCGCACCGAGGAGCAGGCTCTCCTGCTGGCCCAGGAGATCGGCTATCCGCTGGTCGTCCGTCCGAGCTACGTGCTCGGCGGCCGGGCGATGGAGATCGTCCACGGCGACAAGGACCTCGAGCGGTACATGCGCGAGGCGGTGCGGGTCAGCGAGAAGTCGCCGGTGCTGCTCGACCGCTTCCTCGACGACGCGATCGAGGTCGACGTCGACTGCATCAGCGACGGCAGCGAGGTGATGATCGGCGGCATCATGGAGCACGTCGAGCAGGCGGGCATCCACTCGGGCGACTCGGCCTGTTCGCTGCCGCCCTATTCGCTGACGGCGTCGCTGCAGGACGAACTGCGCCGGCAGACGACGCTGATGGCCGGGGCGCTGAAGGTCGTCGGCCTGATGAACGTGCAGTTCGCGATCCAGGGCGAGGGCGACGCGGCCGTGGTCTACGTCCTCGAGGTGAACCCGCGGGCGTCGCGGACCGTGCCCTTCGTCTCGAAGGCGACCGCCCAGCCGCTGGCCAAGATCGCCGCCCGCTGCATGGTCGGCATGAAGCTGGCCGACCAGCCGGCGGTGCGCGGCGAGGTCGTGCCCGACTACTTCTCGGTGAAGGAAGCCGTCTTTCCCTTCAACAAGTTCCCGGGCGTCGACCCCATCCTCGGGCCCGAGATGCGCTCCACCGGCGAGGTCATGGGGGTCGGGCGGACCTTCGGCGAGGCGATGCTGAAGAGCCAGCTCGGCGCCGGCTCGCTGCTGCCGACGGCGGGCACCGTCTGCATCACGGTCAAGGACGGCGACAAGAAGCGGGCCGTCGAGGTCGCCCGCGACCTGCACGGCCTGGGCTTCCAGCTCGTCGCGACGCGGGGCACGGCCGCAGCCATCGCCGCGGCGGGCCTGCCGGTGCGCCCCGTCAACAAGGTCAAGGACGGTCGGCCGCACATCGTCGACATGCTGAAGGCGGGCGAGATCCAGCTCGTCTTCACGACGGTCGACGAGACGCGCACGGCGATCGCCGATTCGCGTCACATCCGCCAGGCGGCGCTCGCCCAGCGCATCACCTACTACACCAGCATGGCCGGCTGCGAGGCCGCCGTCGAGGGCATGAAGCACCATGACGACCTGACGGTGATGTCTTTGCAGGAGCTGCACGCGAGCCTGCACTAAACTGTCGTCGACCAGCGCCGCCGCCGGGCCCTCCCGCGGTGGCTTCTTTTTTTGTCGAAGACCCACGACGAGGACCCCACGAGATGGCGACCATTCCGCTCACCCGCCGCGGCTCGGAGATGCTCAAGGAAGAGCTCGCGCGCCTGAAGGGCGTCGAGAGACACGCGGTGATCCAGGCGATCTCCGAAGCGCGGGCCCAGGGCGACCTGTCCGAGAACGCCGAGTACGAGGCCGCGAAAGACAAGCAGGGCTTCATCGAGGGCCGCATTCTCGAGATCGAGAGCAAGCTCGCGGCCGCCCAGGTGATCGATCCGTCGGCTGTCGATGCCGAGGGGCGCGTCGTCTTCGGATCGACCGTCGACCTCGATGACGAGGAGAGCGGCAGCCGCGTCACCTACCAGATCGTCGGCGACGACGAGGCCGACCTCAAGGAAGGCCGGGTGTCGATCAGCTCGCCGATCGCCCGTGCCCTGATCGGCAAGGTACCCGGCGAGATCGCCGAAGTCCAGGCGCCCAGCGGTCCGAAAAGTTACGAGATCGTCGCCGTCCGCTACGCGTGATGGGCGGCGGGGCACGCCGTCGCACGGCGGCGCTGCTGGCCGGTCTCTGGGCCGGCGAGGCCTTGGGGGTCGGCGTGATCGCCGCGCCGGCGATCTTCGCGGCGCTGCCGCGGCTCGACGCCGGGCAAGCGGTCGGTGCCGTCCTCGCGATCGACGCCGGTGTCGGCCTCGCTCTCGGGCTCGTCCTGCTGATGCTGGCCGTCGATGCAGCGAGCCGCAGCGCCGAGCGAGGCGGCTCGCGCTTCAGCGGCAACGCGGTGCTGGCCCTGGGCGGCCTGTTCTGCGTCCTCTTCGGCCACTACGGCCTGCAGCCGGCCCTGGCGGCGGCCCGCTCCGGACAGGGACCGCTGCCCTTCGGCGCCTTGCACGGGATCGCCACCGCGTTCTTCGGTCTGAAGATCGTCTGCGCGACCGTCCTCGCCTGGCGCCTGAGCGGCCCCCTCAGGGCTGCTGCGACGACTTCTTGAGACTGGTCGGGCGCCGCCGCGCGCGTTTGAGCTGGCCGCCGGCCGCGAGCCGCATGTTGCCGACCACCGTCACCTTCTTGACTTGCGGCCGGTGGTTGCCGCTCTTGGCGAACTTGAGTACCTTGACGACCTTCGGACCGGGCATCCGGTCGGGCCGCTCGGCGGCGGGCCGGGGCTCGGGCGGACGCCACAGCACGAGCAGCTTGCCGATGTGCTGGACCGGTGCTGCGCCCAGACTGTCGCTGAGGTCGGCGAGCAAGGCGGCCCGGGCGTCGCGGTCGTCGGAGAAGACCCGCACTTTGACCAGCCCGTGCGCCGCCAGCGCCGCGTCGATCTCGCGCCGGACGGCCTCGGTGGCGCCGTCGTTGCCGATCGCGACAACGGGGTCGAGATGATGGGCTTCGGCACGCTTGAGCTTGCGCTGGGCGGGGGACAGGTGGAGGGCGCTCATCGCCCTATTATCGGAGTTCGATGACGGCACCGGGCAAGGGCAAGAAGCGGAACAAGGCGTGGCTGCACGATCACATCAACGATCCGTATGTCAAGCTGGCCCAGCGCGAGGGCTTTCGGGCCCGGGCGGCCTACAAGCTGAAGGAGATCGACGAGCAGTTGCGTCTGCTCCAGCCCGGCCAGGTGGTCGTCGATCTCGGCGCCGCGCCGGGCGCCTGGAGCCAGTACCTGAGCCGCAAGCTCGGCCGCGACGGGCTGATCGTCGCTCTCGACGTCCTGCCGTTCGAGCCGGTCGACGGGGTCGTCTTCATCCAGGGCGATTTCCGCGAGGACGCCGTGCTGGCGGAGCTCGAGCGTCACCTCGCGGGTCGCCGGGTCGACGTCGTCCTCTCCGACATGGCGCCCAATCTCTCGGGCATCGCGGCCGCCGATGCGGCCCGGATGGCCGACCTGGTCGAACTCGCCCTCGAGTTCGCGGGGCGGCATCTGGTCGCCGACGGCGCTCTCGTCTGCAAGGCGTTCCATGGCAGCGGCTACAGCCAGCTCGCCGAGCGCTTCAAGACCGACTTCCGCAGCTTCCGGCCGATCAAGCCGAAGGCCTCGCGGGCCCGCTCGGCTGAAACCTTTCTGGCCGGGCTCGGTCCCAAACAGTCGCCAGGCCGGTCGGCGGCGTCCTCAAGGCCGGATAAGACCCCTTAAACCGGATCGACCGTGCCGAGCAAGAGGGGTTGCCTGGACTAAAATCGACCTCAGATGACCCGGGTGGCGAGGTCCGCTTTGGCGCGGCCCGTTCGGCCTACCCTGGAAATGGAGTTGCGGTGAACAATCAATGGTTCTCGAAGATGGCGGTCTGGCTGGTGATCGCCCTGGTCCTTTTCACCGTCTTCAAGCAGTTCGAGCGGGCGGCTCCGCAGAGCGGCTCGATCGCCTATTCCGACTTCCTCGAAGAAGTTCGCGCCAAGCGCGTGCGCAGCGTCACCCTGCAGGAGGCGGCCGGCGGCTCGACCGAGATCCGGGCCAAGACCAGCGACGACAAGGAACTGCGCACCACCGCGACGTACCTCGATCGCGGCCTCATCGGCGACCTGATCAACAGCAACGTCAAGTTCGACGTCAAGCCGCGTGAGGAACCGTCGTTCCTGCTCTCCATCCTGGCGTCGTGGGGACCGATCCTGCTCCTGATCGGAGTCTGGATCTACTTCATGCGGCAGATGCAGGGCGGCGGCAAGGGCGGCGCCTTCAGCTTCGGCAAGTCGAAGGCCCGCATGCTCGACGAGGCCAACAACACCACCACCTTCGCCGACGTCGCTGGCTGCGAGGAGGCCAAGGAGGAGGTCAAGGAACTGGTCGACTTCCTGAAGGACCCGCAGAAGTTCCAGAAGCTCGGCGGCCGCATCCCGCGCGGCGTCCTGCTCGTCGGCCCCCCGGGGACCGGCAAGACCCTGCTCGCCAAGGCGATCGCCGGCGAGGCCAAGGTTCCCTTCTTCTCGATCTCCGGTTCCGACTTCGTCGAGATGTTCGTCGGCGTCGGCGCGGCGCGCGTGCGCGACATGTTCGAGCAGGCGAAGAAGAGCGCGCCCTGCATCATCTTCATCGACGAGATCGACGCGGTCGGCCGTCATCGCGGCGCCGGCCTCGGCGGCGGCAACGACGAGCGCGAGCAGACGCTCAACCAGATGCTGGTCGAGATGGATGGCTTCGAGACGAACACCGGCGTCATCGTCATGGCCGCCACCAACCGGCCCGACATCCTCGACCCGGCACTCCTGCGTCCGGGCCGCTTCGACCGCCAGGTCTACGTCAGCCTGCCCGACGTGCGCGGCCGTGAGCAGATCCTCAACGTCCACATGCGCAAGGTGCCGGTCGGTCAGGACATCCGCCCCGACATCCTGGCGCGCGGCACGCCCGGCTTTTCCGGCGCCGACCTGGCCAACCTCGTGAACGAGGCGGCGCTCTTCGCAGCGCGTCGCAGCGGCCGGGTGGTCGAGATGGTCGACTTCGAGCGCGCCAAGGACAAGATCATGATGGGCCCCGAGCGCAAGTCGATGATCATGCCGGAGGAGGAGCGTCGCAACACCGCCTACCACGAGTCGGGCCACGCCCTTGTCGCGCGGCTGATGCCGAAGACCGACCCGGTCCACAAGGTCACCGTGATCCCGCGCGGCCGCGCCCTCGGCGTGACCATGCAGTTGCCCGAAACCGACCGTTACAGCCTCGACAAGGAGCGCATGCTGTCGACGATCTCGGTGCTCTTCGGCGGCCGCATTGCCGAGGAGGTGTTCATGCACCAGATGACCACCGGCGCCAGCAACGACTTCGAGCGGGCGACGCAGATCGCACGCGACATGGTGACCCGCTACGGCATGACCGACGAGCTCGGGCCGATGGTCTACGCCGAGAACGAGGGCGAGGTCTTCCTCGGTCGCTCGGTGACCAAGCAGGTCAACGTCTCCGAGCAGACGATGCAGAAGGTCGACCTCGAGATCCGTCGCATCATCGACGAGCAGTACTCGATCGCCAGAAAGCTGATCGAGGACAACCAGGACAAGATCCACGCCCTGGCCAAGGCGCTGCTCGAGTACGAGACGATCGACAGCGACCAGATCGACGACATCATGAGCGGCAATGCGCCGCGCCTGCCCAAGGACTGGGCGCCGGTGTCGGCCAAGCCGCCCACCGGCGGTGTGCCGCCGGTGGCGCCGGGCAGTGCACCGGCTGCGGCCTGACCATCCGGGATAGCGTCCGGTGACGCGGCAATCGACGGGGCTTCGGCCCCGTTTTTCATGGCTCCGCTGAACTGGCGGACGGCGCGTTTCGTCGTCGACCTGTCGCGTCCGCAGGTGATGGCCATCGTCAACCTGACGCCCGATTCGTTCACCGACGGCGGTCGCGCGCCGACGATCCGGTCGGCGATGGCGACCTGCGAGCGACTTCTGGCCGACGGCGCCGATATCCTCGATCTCGGCGCCGAGTCGAGCCGCCCGGGCGCGACGCCGGTCGACGACGAGGTCGAGCTCGCGCGCCTGCTGCCGGTCCTTGGCGAGGCGGTTCGCCTCGGCTGCCCGATCTCCGTCGACACCCGCAAGCCGGCGGTGATGCGAGCGGCGCTCGACCTCGGCGCCGACATCGTCAACGACATCGACGCCCTGCGCGCGCCGGCGGCGCTCGACGTCGTCGCGGCACACGGTGCCTGCGGGGTCTGCCTGATGCACATGCGGGGCACGCCGTCGACGATGCACGAGCACACCGACTACGGCGACGTCGTCGCCGAGGTCGCTGCCTTCCTCGGCGAGCGCAGAGCCCGGCTGGGCGAGGCCGGGATCGCCCATGACCGCATCGTCGTCGACCCCGGCATCGGCTTCGCGAAGACGGCGGCGCAGAACCTGGCGCTGCTCGCCCGCCAGCGCGAGCTGGCCGCGGTGGGCGCGCCGCTTCTGGTCGGCTGGTCGCGCAAGTCGACGCTGGCCCGCCTGGTCGGCCTGGCCGACGTTCCTGCGGCGCGTCGAACGTCGGCTCAATGGGCCGCCCTCGACGCGGCGAGCGCGTCGGCGGCGCTGCTCGCCGTCGAGCGCGGTGCGAGCATCGTCCGTGTTCACGACGTCGCGTCGACGGTCGCCGCGCTCGCCATCCGCAGGGCTGCCGCCGCCGATAATCCCAGTCCCCCCACCGGCCCGCTCGCGGGCAAGCCATGACGACATCCTATTTCGGCACCGACGGCATCCGCGGCACCGTCGGCCAGGCGCCGATCACGCCGGATTTCATGCTGCGGCTGGGCCACGCGGTCGGCCAGGTGCTGAAAGCCGACGACGATCGGCCGACCGTCCTGATCGGCAAGGACACCCGCATCTCCGGCTACATGATCGAGTCGGCCCTGGAAGCGGGCTTCGCCTCGGCCGGTGTCGACGTGCTGCTGACCGGTCCGCTGCCGACGCCGGGCGTCGCCTACCTGACCCGGGCGCTGCGCCTCGATCTCGGTGTCGTCATCAGCGCCTCGCACAACCCGTACGAGGACAACGGCATCAAGTTCGTCTCGGCGCGCGGCGAGAAGCTGCCCGACAGCTGGGAACGCGCCGTCGAGGCGGCGCTCGCCGCCGAGTCGCGCTGGGTCGGCGCGGCGGCGCTCGGCAAGGCGCGCCGGCTCGAAGACGCCGGCGGCCGCTATGTCGAGTTCTGCAAGAGCACGGTCAGCGGCGAACTTTCGCTGAAGGGACTGAAGATCGTCGTCGACGCCGCCCACGGCGCCGCCTACCACGTCGCTCCGGACGTGTTCCACGAGCTCGGCGCCGAACTCGTCGCCATCGGCTGCTCCCCCGACGGCTTCAACATCAATGCCGGTTTCGGGGCGACCGCGCCGCAGGCCCTGGTCGACGCCGTCCGCGAGCACCACGCCGACTTCGGCGTCGCGCTCGACGGCGACGCCGACCGGGTGCAGATCGTCGACGCCGCCGGGCGTCTCTACAACGGCGACGAGCTGCTGTACGTGATGGCGGCCGATCGCCTGCGGCATGGGACGGCGGTGCCCGGCGTCGTCGGCACGCTGATGACCAATCTCGCCGTGGAGCTGGCGCTGCGCCGGCTCGGCCTCGACTTCGTGCGCGCCCGGGTCGGCGATCGCTACGTGCTCGAGGAGCTGGTGGCCCACGGCTGGCAGCTCGGCGGCGAGGGATCGGGCCACCTGCTGGCCCTCGACAAGCACACCACCGGCGACGGCATCGTCAGCGCTCTCATCGTCCTGCAGGCCGTCGTCCGTTCCGGTCGGCCGCTGGCGGACTGGCTGGCCGAGGTCGGCCTGTTCCCGCAGACCCTCCTCAACGTCCGGGTGGCGCCGGGTCAGGATTGGCGTGGCGGCGGCCGGCTCGATGCGGCGCAGGCGGCGGTCGAGGCCGAACTCGGCGAATCCGGCCGGGTCCTCATCCGCCCGTCGGGCACCGAGCCGGTGGTCCGGGTGATGGTCGAGGCGCGCGACGCCGCGATCGCCCGCCGCTCCGCGGAGCGGCTCGCCGCCGTCCTCGCCGCCGGCTGACCGCTGGTCGGGGAGGGCGCGAGTCGGGCAGGGGCTCGGGTCGGGCAGGGCGCGGATTCGATCTTCCGGTGGCGCTGTCACAGAGCTGTCACGGGATGTTCCTACCGTCTCGGCATCCCCAACCCGCTTGTCTGGAGATGTCGACCATGCCCACCCCGCCCGTTTCTCGCCTTCTCTGCTCGGTCGCCCTGGCCACCGCCTCGTCCTGCGCCATGGCGCAGGACGTTACCGGCGCCGGCGCGTCCTTCCCGGCGCCGATCTACGCCAAATGGGCCGACGCCTACAACAAGGCGACCGGCGTTCGCATCAACTACCAGTCGGTCGGCTCCGGCGCC
>Ga0136633_1003253_pt1 | contig 10771 bp, 8 predicted proteins | sample AntDrymeUQ832206_2_FD_105494 | JGI IMG/M metagenome (GOLD analysis project Ga0136633, IMG submission 105494) | Polar desert sand microbial communities from Dry Valleys, Antarctica - metaG UQ83 (22.06) | ecosystem: Environmental > Terrestrial > Soil > Desert | place: Antarctica: Dry Valley...
GGGCGGCGCTACGGCGCCGACGGCAGCGAAGCCGACACGCGGGCGATGCGGATCATCGCCGACCACTCACGCGGCGCCGTCGAGCTGATCGCCGACGGCGTCGTCCCCTCCAACGAGGAGCGCGGATACGTGCTGCGGCGGCTGATGCGCCGGGCGATCCAGCAGGGCCGCTCGCTCGGCCTCGAGGCGCCTTACCTCGACCGCTTCGCCGAGCGGGTGATCGAGATCCTCGGCGAGATCCATCCTCAGCTGGGGAGCGAGCGGGAGACGATCCGCGGCTGGGTCAAGAGCGAGGAGGAGAGCTTTGCTCGCACGCTGGAGCGCGGCTCGGTCCTGCTCGAGCGGCTGATCGACCGAGCCAAGGCCGAAGGCGCTGACTCGATCGCCGCCGCCGATGCCTTCGAGCTGCACGACACCTTCGGCTTCCCCTACGACCTGACCCGTGAGCTGCTTGCCGACAATGACCTCAGCGTCGACGACGAGGGCTTTCAGTCGCTGATGGGCGCCCAGCGCAGCAGGGCGCGGAAGGGCGGGGGAGGCGGGGCGATGGCCGATCGTCACGACGCGATCATCGACTTCGTCGGCTCCAGCGCCGAGAGCCGCTTCGTCGGCTACTCGCGACTCGCCGTCGAGACCGCCGTTGCCGCCGCCACCCCAATCGAAGGCAGCACGGAAGAGTCGCTGGCAAAGCTGGAGGAGAGTCCGTTTTATCCCGAGGGAGGTGGCCAGGTCTCTGACAGCGGCAGCCTCCGGATCGACGGCGAGGAAGTCGCGGTACTCGCCGTCCACCGCGTCGGCTCCGATCAGGCGTTGCGAATCGCAGCCCCGGTGCTGGAACCCGGAGCATCCGTGGCCGCCGCCGTGGCGCGGGCGCCGCGGATCGCAACGATGGCCAACCACACCGCGACCCACCTCCTCCACGCGGCGCTTCGCCAACGGCTCGGCCCACACGTTCACCAGGCCGGCTCGGCGGTCCGCCCCGACAAGCTCCGCTTCGACTTCAGCCACGGCTCCCGGCTCAGCGAGGAGGAGCTGCTCGGTGTCGAGGACCAGGTCAACGAGTGGATCAAAGCCTCGAGCCCTGTCCTGGCAATGGAGATGGAGAGGGCCGAGGCCGAACGGCTCGGCGCGATGGCCCTCTTCGGCGAGAAGTACGGGGACTGGGTCCGGATGGTCGAGGTCCCCGAGGTCTCCCGTGAGCTCTGCGGCGGGACCCACGTCGCCAACACCGCCGAGATCGGCATCTTCACGATTACGTCTGAAGGCTCCAGCGCGTCGAACGTGCGCCGGGTCGAAGCGTTGACTGGTCCCGCGGCGATCGATTTCTTCCGCGAGCGCAGCGCCGTTCTCGACGCGGCGGGACGGCTGCTCGGTGGATCCGGCGATCCCCTCGCCGCGGCCCAACGCGTAAGCGAGCGGCTCGAACAGCTCGAGCGGGAGGCGGCAGGCAAGGGAGCCGAGCAAGTGGGAGAGCGTGGCGAGGAAATCGCCCAAGCGGCCGAGGAGCGCGCCGGCATCAAGCTCGCGGTCGGCTCGATCGGTGAGCTCGCAGATCAAAAGAAGCTTCTCGAGGTCGCCGATCGGACCAGGGCCCGGCTCGGTGCTTCCGCGGTGGTTCTCGGCGGCGCCGCAGACGGCAAGGTCGCGCTGGTTGGCGCGTTCTCAGCCGAGGCGATCGCCAAGGGCCTTTCGGCGGCGGCGATCGTCCGCTCGGCAGCCGAGATCGTCGGCGGCGGCGGCGGCGGCCGCGACGACATCGCGCAGGCCGGGGGACGCGATCCTGAGAAGCTCGACGAGGCGCTCGACGCGGCTCTTAAGGCTCTCCGCGAAGGCCTGGCCTCGTGACCGGCGGCGGACGCATCCTCGCGATCGATCATGGCGCCGCTCGCTGCGGGTGCGCCGTCTGTGACCCCTCCGGGACTATTGTGCGGCCGATCGAGGCGATCGAGCCGACAGAGGCGGAAGCGGTGGCACGCGTGGCTCGGGCCCAGGGTGTGGAGGAGATCGTGCTTGGCCTTCCCGTCTCGCTCAACGGCGAGGAAGGCGCGCAGGCCCGCGTGGTTCGCGGCTTCGGGGAGGAGCTGGCGGCGCTGCTCGATGAGATTCCGGTCAGCTTCTTCGACGAGCGCTTCACGACGCGACAAGCGCAGGAGAGCCGCCGCGGCGGGGCGAGCGCAGCCGAGGACTCGCTCGCTGCTGCCCATCTGCTCGAGGCGTACCTGCTGACGCGTGAGGCGGCCCGACGATGAACCACGGGCGCGAAAGTAACGTTTACCGGTATATGCGCGACAAAGCACATGCCCACGGAGCCGATCCTCGATGAACGACGAGCTCAACTACCCCGACCGCGATCCGTTCCTGGAGTACGACGAGGAGGCGGCCGCTCGCGAAACCCGGCGCCTTGAGCGCGAAGCCCGGCGCCAGGGAAAGCCCGTCCCCGAGCCGGCTCCGAAGCCTGCTGCGCCTCCGCCTCTTCCGCCTGAACCCGACCCGGCTGCGCCTTTGGCCGCGCCCGCCCAGCCGATCGATCCCGGCGAAGCGGTGACGCCGGCGCCGGCAAGCCCGGAGACGGCCGAGACCCCGGCGGCCTCCAGCCGGCCGACGGCGACCTCGACGCCGACGCCGCCCGCCCCCTCCCTGCGCGATCGCGCTGCCGTCGGCCTCAGCGGCCTCTCGCGACCTGCGTGGATGTCCCGCGAGCCAAGCTCGGGCTCCGGCTCGGGCCCCGGTGGCACCGACTGGATGATCTGGACGCGGCGGCTCGGGGCCCTGGCGATCATCCTCTTGGCGATCGGGTTGGTCGTCTACGCGGTCACCCAGGTCGGCGGCGATGAGGATCCGGTCGCCGAGACTCCGGCGAAGCCTCTGAAGACCGTCTCGGTGACGATCCCCGAGGGGCTGACGATCGAGCAGATCAAGCCGATCGCCAAGGACGCAGGTTTGAGCGGCGACTACGTCAAGGCGGCTGAGCAGGCGTTGAAGTCTCCGCCGAAGGGGTTCCCGCTGGACAAGTACGGGGCCAAGGGCGCTCCGAGTCTCGAAGGATTCCTCTTCCCGGCAACCTACGAGCTGGAGAAGGGCGCCCCGGCCTCCGACCTCGTCGACAAGCAGCTCGAGGCGTTTCAAGACAACCTCGCCGAGGTCAAGCTCGCCAATGCCGAAGACAAGAACCTGAATGTCTACGACGTCGTCAAGATCGCCTCGATGGTAGAGCGCGAGGTCCAAGTCGCGAAGGAGCGGGAGCTCGTCTCTGCGGTCATCTACAACCGACTCGCGGCGGGTGACACGCTCGGCATCGACGCCACTCTCCGCTACGAGCTCGAGAACTACGACGAGCAGCTGCTGCAGAGCGAGCTCGAGGCAGCCTCGCCCTACAACACCCGGGTCACCGCGGGCCTGCCGCCGACGCCGATCGGCAACCCCGGCCTCGACTCGCTGAGCGCGGCAGCGAACCCGGCGAACTCCGACGTCTACTACTTCGTCGTCAAGCCGGGCACCTGCGGGGAGCACTTCTTCACGGCTGACGCGGCGGAGTTCGACTCGGCCGCAGCGGAGTACCAGGCAGCCCTGGAGGCCGAGGGCGGCTCGCCGACGGAGTGCTGACCGCAGGCCTGAGCCCGCGATGAAGCGCCTAGCCGTGCTCGGCCGGCCGATCGCACACTCCCGCTCACCGGCGATGCACAATGCCGCGCTGCGCGAGCGCGGTCTTGACGGCGAGTGGAGCTACGAGGCGCTCGACGTAGGTCCGGAGGAGTTCGAGCGGTTCGTCCTCAGCATGGCCTCGGAGGGCTTCGCCGGCGCCAACGTGACGATTCCGCACAAGCATTCGGCGCTCGACCTCGCCGACCAGGCGAGCGAGGTGGCGACCGGGATCGGCGCCGCGAACACGCTCAGCTTCGCCGACGGCCGGATCGTCGCCGACAACACCGACGCCCCGGGTTTGATCGGCGCTCTCGAGGAAGCCGGCGCCACGCCGGCGGGCGCCCGTGCCCTCGTCCTCGGCGCCGGCGGCGCGGGTCGAGCCGCCGCATGGGCGCTACGCGAGGCTGGGGCCCGCGTCACCGTTGCCAATCGGACCGCGGCGCGAGCCGAGGCCCTGGCCGATCAGCTCCGCGTCGAATCGCGCCCGCTCGATGCTCCCGACCCGCTCGGCGGCGTCGATCTGCTCGTCAATACGACCTCGGTGGGACTGCACAGCGCCCGCAAGGATTCGCCCGGCGCGGATCGGGACCTCAAGCAACTCGGCTTTCGCGCCGATGATCTCCATGACCGGCTGGTCGTGGTGGACATGGCCTACGGGCCCGTCGAGACGGAGTTGGCCGCAGTCGCAAAGGCGCGCAAGCTGACGACGATCGATGGTCTCGACATCCTCGTCCACCAGGGCGCCGCCTCGTTCAGGCTTTGGACGGGGATCGAGCCCCCGATGGAGACGATGCGCCGGGCCGCCAAGACAGTCACGTAACCAACCAACCAACCAACCAACCAACCAACCAACCATCAGCGAACGCCCTGGACACCTGCGACCTGTGCCGCTCCCCGGCGCCCCGGTAGAGGGTCACACACAAGCGATCTCCGGATTGACCGCGCCGCTGACCCGGACCCACACCGGCCAGTTCATCACCGACGTGATCGTCGACCTCGGTTACGCGCCGTCGGAGCGGATCGACCAGGTGATTGCCGAGGCGCGGACGGCCGGTCGCTCCCCCGAGACGCTGATGCTGGAGCAGCACCTGATCACCGGCGAGCAGCTCTCCCGCGCGATCGCGGAACGCTACGGGCTCGACCACGTCGATCTCAACACCTTCCAGATTGACATGGGAGCTGCCAATCTCCTCTCCACCCAGACCGCTCGCCGCTACCGTGCGGTGCCCGTCGCTTTCCTCGACGAGCAAACCCTGCTCCTGGCGATGGCAGACCCGGCCAACGTTCTGGCAGTCGACGACGTGACGATGATGACCGGGCTCAACTGCACGGTCGCGGTCGCCGGCGAGGAGGACATCGACGCATTGGTCGGACGGCTGAGCTCACTCGAGAGTGCAGTCACCGACGCCATCGACGAGCTCGGCGGGGAAGAGGATGCGGGCGGCGCCACGGTCACCGACTTGCGCGAGTTGGCCGACGACGCCCCGGTGATCAAGCTCGTCTACTCGATCCTGGGCCAGGCGGTCGGCGACGGCGCCTCCGACATCCACTTCGAGCCGGAGGAGAAGGAGATGCGCGTCCGTTTCCGGATCGACGGGGTGCTCCATGAGGCGGCCAAGGTGCCTAAGCGGATGATCGCGGGGGTCGTCTCGCGGATCAAGATCATGAGCGAGCTCGACATCGCCGAGAAGCGCGTCCCTCAGGACGGCCGCGTCAGCATCAACGTCGACGAGCGTCGGATCGACCTGCGCGTCGTAACGATGCCTTCGGCCAAGGGGGAGGGCGCGATCCTGCGAATCCTTGACCGGACTAACGCTCTGCGCAGCCTCGCCGAGCTGGGGATGTCGCCGGAGTCGCAGGCAGTCTTCGAGGCGTCGTTCCACCGGGCGCACGGGGCCGTGCTGGTCACGGGGCCGACAGGCTCGGGAAAGTCGACGACCCTGTATTCGGCTCTCAACGAGCTCAATTCGGTGGCCTCGAAGATCATCACGATCGAGGATCCGGTCGAATACCAGCTTCCCGGCATTAACCAGATCATGGTCAACCGCAAGGCGGGCTTGACCTTTGCGAGCGGCCTGCGCTCGATCCTCCGCGCCGACCCCGACATCATCATGGTCGGCGAGATCCGCGACGCCGAGACTGCGCGGATCGCGATCGAGGCCGCGCTGACCGGACACATGGTCTTGACGACGCTGCACACCAACGACGCGCCCGGCGCGATCAACCGGCTCTCGAAGATGGGGATCGAGTCCTTCCTGACCGCTTCCGCAGTCGATTGCGTAGTGGCACAGCGGCTGGCTCGAACGCTCTGCACCAACTGCAAGCGTCGCACCGTCCTCGCCCAAGAAGCGCTCGAGCGAGCGGGCTTCCGGGTCGGGGCGGCGGTCGAGGCCTACGAGGCGGTTGGCTGTGCCCGCTGCAACCGCACCGGCTACAAGGGTCGCTCCGGCCTCTACTCGGTGATGAAGATGAGCGAGCGGCTCAAGGATATGACCGTCGCGGACGCCTCGGCCGGAGACATCGGCAGGGTTGCCCGCGAGGAGGGAATGGTGACCCTTCGCGAGGACGGGTTGATCAAGGTGCGTGAGGGCGTCACCAGCATCGAAGAGGTGGCGAGGATCGCCGTCTGAGGTCGTAGGCACAGTTCCGTGGCGAGGAAGCCGACGCTCCGGCCCAGACTCCACACACTCTTGAGCCCGGCGCTGTCAGCGTCGTGGTATGAGGGACGCGACCGCGATTCGGGGTGACATTTGCGGAGAAGTACGGTCGCGTGGCAAGGACTCGGCGGCCGCCGAAGTGGCTGGGCAGCAGCATGGGGTCGTCGATCTCGACGATCTCCGCCGCTGTGGGTGGAGCCGCGACCAGATCGCCTATGCGCGCAAGCTCGGCCGGCTCGTCCTGCTTTATCCGCGTGTGTACGCGGTCGGGCATTCGGCGCTCTGCCGCGAAGGTCGTTGGCTGGCGGCGGTAAAGGCGATCGGATCAGACGCGCGCCTCAGCCACAGCGCGGCAACCGCGCACTGTGGAATCCGCCCCCGGTCGACGCTTGGCCCGAAGTGACGGTGCCGCGAAAGGTGGCCTCGCGGGCGAGGATCACGGTCCACTGTGCGCCGCTGCCTGCCGACGAGGTCACGATTCTCGATGGGATCCCGATGACGACACCGGCGCGAGCGGCAATGGACCTGGCTCCCTCCCTCAAGCCGCACCAGCTGGAGCGAATGATCAACGAGATCGAGGTGCGCCGCCTGTACATCGGCGCCTCCCTGAATCAGCTGGTCGAACGCTATCCGGGCAAACCCGGGACGCCGGCGATCAAGCAAATTCTCGCGCGCTTGATCCCCGGCGGTGACGTCAGTCGTTCCGACACCGAGGCCTTGCTGTTCTCGGCAATCCTCGACTCGCTGCTGCCGAGGCCGCGGTTCAACGTTAGGATTCAGCTTCCCGATGGCTCGATCTACGAGCCGGACGCGGCCTGGAGCAGCCCCAAGACGATCGTCGAGCTCGACACGCGGTCCTACCACTCCCAGCGCATGTCGTTCGACAGAGACCGGGAGCGAATGAGGGCCCTCTCGGTGGCGGGATGGATCGTGGTGCCGGTGACCGGGATCCAGGTTGACCAGGAGCTCGACCGCGTGATCGCGGACATCGGCCGCGTCCTCGCCGCCAGGAGCCCAACCTCCTAACCCACAGGTAGACGCGACCGCGATTCGGGGTGACATTTGCGGAGAAGTACGGTCGCGTCTCATTACCGGCGGGCGAAGCGCTCAAGGAATCCGGCGCCGTTGACGACAAAGATCTCGATGACGGAGTTCGATTTCGCCGATGTTCTCTCACGGATGGTCGAGGTGCGCGCCTCGGACGTCCATCTGACGCCGGGCTTCGCCCCCGCGATCCGGGTCCGTGGCCGGATCTCGCCGCTGGACGACTACGAGCCGCTGACCCCACAGCAGACCCGCGAGATCGTCTACTCGATTCTCAACAACGATCAGCGCAAGCGCTTCGAAATCAACCAGCAGCTCGACTTCGCCTACGCGATTCCCGGTGTCGCACGCTTCCGCGTCAACACCTACTTTCAGCGCGGCTCGATCAGCGCCGCTTTCCGCCATATCCCAGACCAGATCCAGAGCGTCGAGGAACTCGGACTGCCGTCGATCATGACCGAGTTCACGAAGAAGCCCCGCGGGCTGGTCCTCGTCACAGGCCCGACCGGCTCGGGGAAATCAACCAGCCTGGCGGCGATGATCGACATGATCAACCGCGAGCGCGAGGAGCACATCCTCACGATCGAGGACCCGATCGAGTTCATGCACCGTCACCAGGGCTGCATTGTCAACCAGCGCGAGATCGGCACCGACGCGCCCGATTTCGCCTCAGCGCTGAAGGCGGCGCTGCGTCAGGACCCCGACGTGATCCTCGTCGGCGAGATGCGCGACCTCGAGACGATCTCGACCGCGCTGACGGCGGCCGAGACCGGTCACCTCGTCTTCGCCACCCTCCATACCCAGTCCACCTCCCAGACCGTCGATCGAGTCATCGACGTGTTCCCGGCCGCGCAGCAGGGACAGGTGCGGATGCAGATGTCGATCGCCCTTCAGGGCATCGTGACCCAGCAGCTGCTGCCGACCGCCGACGGCTCCTCGCGGGTCTGTGCCTCGGAAATCCTGATTCCGACCCCGGCGATTCGCAACCTGATCCGCGAGGGCAAGACCCACCAGATCTACTCCGCGATTCAGACGTCGGGCTCGACAGGGATGCAGACGATGGACGCTCATCTCGCTCAGCTCTTCCGACAGGGCAAGATCAGCCGCAAGCTCGCCGAGGAGCGAGCCGCGGTCCCCGAGGAGCTGCGGCGCCTGCTCGGCGGCGCTCCCACAGCGCAGCCACAGCACGTCTCGGCTGCCGCCTCGCTGGGCGTACCTGCCTGAGAGGCCTCTGGATCTGGATGACCACCTTCGCATTTAGAGCAATCGACGTAGCCGGCGTCCCCTCGCGCGGAGAGCTCGACGCGCCGAGCAAGATCCAGGTCACCGAGCAGCTTCGCCAGAGGGGGCTGATCGTCCTCGACGTCTCCGAGAAGAAGGACTCGCTCAAGCTCGAAGCGGCGTTCGACCGCTTCGCGCGAATCCCGATGCGCGACCTGGCGGTCTTCTCGCGGCAGTTCGCGACCTTGATCGGCTCGGGTATGCCGATGCTGCGCTCCCTCTACACGCTCGAGGATCAGACCGAGGACAAAAAGATCAAGGAGGCGATCGGGGGACTTCGCGACGATGTGGAGGCGGGTAGCGCGGTCGCCGATTCGATGGAGCGGCACCCGATGGTCTTTGATCCGCTCTACCGCTCGATGGTCAGGGCGGGGGAGGGCTCAGGACAGCTGGAGCAAGCGCTCGACATGGTCGCCTTCCAGCTCGAGAAGCTCGACGCGCTGCGCCGACAGATTCGCTCGGCGGTGATGTATCCGGCCTTCGTCTTCGGCTTCGCGCTGCTGGCGATGATCGCGATCGTCGCTTTCATCGTCCCGATCTTCGTCGGGATCTTCGAGGAGCTCGCCGCCGACGTGCCCGGCGAGAGCGCCGAGCTGCCCGCGATGAGCAAGCTGACGGTCGGGATGTCGGACGCGATCACTCAGTCCTGGTTCATCATCCTGCCGGTCTTAGCCGGGCTCACTGTCGCCTTCTTCCAGTGGAAGAAGACCGAGCGTGGGCGCCACAGCTGGGACGCGCTGAAGCTGAGGATGCCGATGTACATCGGTGACATCGTCCAGAAGGTCGCGATCGCCCGCTGGTCGCGGACCTTCTCGGGGACGATCTCGGCCGGCGTGCCGATGCTTCAGGCCGTCACGATTTCCGGCGAGACGGCCGGCAACGCCGTCGTCGCCAAGGCGATGGACGACGTCTACGCGTCGGTCCGGACGGGCGGCACGATCGCCGCGCCGCTGATGGCAGCGTCCGTCTTCCCGCCGATGGTCGCCCACATGGTCAAGGTCGGCGAGGAGACCGGTCAGCTCGAGCAGATGCTCGCCAAGATCGCCGATTTCTACGAGGCCGAGGTCGACGCCAAGGTCAAGGCCCTGACCTCGCTGATCGAACCGGTGATGATCGTCTGGGTCGGCGCGGTGGTCGGATTCATCGTGATCTCGATGTACCTGCCGATTTTCAGCCTCTACGACAAGATTGGCTAGTAAAGCCTCTACGACAAGATTGGCTAGTAAGAGAGGCTGCTCAGGAGCAGACGGCGGCCGGCGGCTCGCGGCGCGGGTCGTCAAGCAGTAGCCCGAACCCCGCCGCGGCCTGTTTCGCGTGCCTGAAACCGGGGATTGACTAGCTATGTGGGGAATCAGTGTTCCGCTTACCCTTGTAGCTCCGATCGGGATCGGCGCTGGGATCCTCGCCTTCGCCTTCGGTGGCTGGGGCTCGGCAATTGCGGTCGGCGTGGCCGCAATCGTGGGGACGATCGTGCTCAGCGGCCTCTTCGTCGGCAAGGTCGCCAACGCTGACAGCAGCGGCCCCGAGCAGAATCACGGCCACGATCACAACCCCGCCAACACCCACGCCCAGCGCGACCCCGCGCGGACCAGCGACAACTCGACCCACTCCTAGCCCGATCTTCCTCTTCTTCTCGAATCGACTCGGCTGCGGCGGCTCGCTGCTGCTCTCAGCGGCCGTAACCCTGGTTCTCATGCTGCTCTTCGGCATCATCGAAATCGGCTAAGCGCCCGCATCGCCGCTCAAGATTCGCCCCCGCCCGGCCGATAGATAGGCAGAGCGGAGCCGTCCGGACCTCCGCCTTTCCTGGATGGAGCCACGGCATGCACGCCCGACGACGCGAAATCCGATCCGACGAGCAGGGGCTGACCCTGCCCGAGTTGCTGATCGCTAGCGCGATCACCTTGATCCTCGCGGTCAGCGTGATGGCGCTGATGCTGACCGCTTTCCGCCAGAACACCAATCAGTACGACCGCATCGTCACCCTCGACGAGGCGCGCAACGGGATGCTGCAGATGACCACCGAGATTCGCGGCTCCGCGGGGTTGAACTCGGTCAGCGCGCAGGTTCTCGACGTCCTGGTTCACTTCCCCGAGGACACCGCAAACCCGTATCACTGGATCCGCTACAAGTGCGTCGGCAACAAC
>Ga0136633_1003254_pt1 | contig 10769 bp, 11 predicted proteins | sample AntDrymeUQ832206_2_FD_105494 | JGI IMG/M metagenome (GOLD analysis project Ga0136633, IMG submission 105494) | Polar desert sand microbial communities from Dry Valleys, Antarctica - metaG UQ83 (22.06) | ecosystem: Environmental > Terrestrial > Soil > Desert | place: Antarctica: Dry Valley...
AGGCGGGCGCACTCACGCCCACAAGTGACGATGGGCCGACCGTTGCAGCGGTGGCCCATCAGGAAAAGCAAGACGAGAGCAACGATTTTCACTGCGACGGCATCGCGTGGCAAGCCGCATTGACGATCGAAGGCGAGGAATACGCGCGCGCCTACATCGAGCGGCTGCACGCTGGAACGACGCAGCCCGATGACCTGGCCGTGCTGCTGTCGTTCCTCACTGGCGAGATGCTGCACGGCGCCTGCCGGGTAATCGAAAAGGTGCTGGGGAGGTTTCAGCATGGCTGAGCCCATCGGCGACTTTCGAGCGGCGATCCTGGCCACCCTCGGCCACGCACCCGAAACAATCGAGCCCGGCCGATTCATCCGGTTCGCCACTCGTGAGCGACGCGGAGACTCGGCCGGCTGGTGCAAGCTGTTCGACGACATGCGCGGCGGCGTGTACGGCTGCAAGCGACAGGGCATCAGCGAGACATGGAGCGCGATCAACCCGACGAACATGACCCGGCTGCAGCGCGGCGAGCTGGCGCGCCAGGTGATGAAAGCGACTGCAGCGCGCGAGGCCGAGCAGCGCAGCCAGTGGGCGGCGAACGCGAAGCGCATCGCCAAGGCGTTGACGGAGTGTGTTCCGGTGAGTGCCGGTGATCCGGTGGCGAAGTACCTGCGGCGGCGTGGCGTCGGCGGGGTGTGGCCCGAGGTGCTGCCCGAGGTGCTGCGGCTGCACCGTGAACTGCCCTACTGGCACGGCGCCGAGAAGCTGGGCACGTTCCCGGCGATGGTCGCGCCGATCGTCGCGCCGGATGGCCGCATCGTTGCCCTGCACAAAACCTACCTGACGAACGACGGTCGCAAGGCCGGCGTACCGAGCCCGAAGAAGATGAGCAGCACGGCCGGATCGCTTGCGGGCGCCTGCATTCCGCTGCACAAGCCGGTGCGCGGCGTTCTCGGCGTCGCCGAAGGCATCGAAACGGCCCTGGCCGCTTCGTGCGCGTCCGGTTTGCCGACCCTAGCCACGTACTGCGCCGGCGCCCTGGCGGGCTTCGTGTGGCCTTGCGGCGTGCAGCGGCTGGTGATCTTCGCGGACAACGACAAGGCCGGGCGAGAAGCGGCGGACAAACTGCGAGCGCGGGCCGTCGCGTCGCGGCTGCGATGCGAGGTGTTGACCCCGACGACCGAGGGTGCCGACTGGTGCGACGTGTGGGCAGCGCGCGACGCGGTGCTGATCGAGGCAGGGGGTGCAGCATGAGTGCCGCATTGCAGGACCTGGCTCGTGCCGCATCCCTGGCTACCGCGCCCGCCGTGCGACTGATCCGAGGCGATGCCGTGGCCCTGGAGCCGGTGCGTTGGCTGTGGCCGGGCTTCCTGCCGGCCGGCATGCTGACCATTCTCGGAGGCGCGCCCGGATGCGGAAAGACGACCATCGCCCTGTCACTGGCCGCGACGGTGACGCGCGGCGGCGCCTGGCCTGACGATTCGCGCTGCGCCCAAGCCGGTGACGTAGTGATCTGGAGCGGTGAGGATGGGCATTCAGTGACGGCGGCGCGGCTGGTGGCGGCCGGTGCCGACATGCGCCGGGTTCACTTCATTGACGGCATCGGGGGCAGCGAGGGTGAGCCATTCGACCCGGGCCGGGACATGCTGCTGCTGGAGGCTACCGCCGAGACCCTGCCGGCCGCGCGCCTACTGATCCTCGACCCAATTGTTTCGGCAGTGGCCGGCGACTCGCACAAGGGCGCCGAGGTGCGCCGTTCACTTCAGCCCGTGGTCACGCTGGGGCAGCGGCTGGGCTGCGCGGTGCTGGGCATCACGCACTTCAGCAAGGGCACGGCCGGGCGCGACCCGATAGAGCGGGTCACGGGCAGCATCGCCTTCGCGGCGCTGGCGCGGCTGGTGCTGGTGGCCGCCAAGGTGAAGGCTGAATCCGGTGACGATGCAGAACCGCGCCGGGTGCTGATGCGCGCAAAGTCCAACATCGGGCCCGACGATGGCGGCTTTGCTTATGCGCTTGAGCGGGTGGAAGTGGCGCCCGAGGTGGAAGGGCAACGTGTGCGCTGGCTGGAGGTGCTGCAAGGCACGGCGCGTGACCTGCTGGCCGATGCCGAGGCTGAGCCCGAGAACGAGGACGGCACGACAGCGGCCGGCGTTGACGGGTTCCTGCGCGGACTGCTGGCCGATGGCCCGGTGCCTGCCAAGACCGTCAAGGCCGATGCGGACGGGGCCGGGTATGCCTGGCGCACGGTGCAACTGTCGGCGACCCGGCTGGGTGTGGAGCGGCGCAAAGAGGGCATGAAAGGCGGCTGGGTATGGGCGCTGGCCGATTCGAGCCAGCCCCGAAGGCGCAACGAAGGCGCAGAAGATGCACCACAAGAAACGCATGCGCCTTCTGCGCCTTCGGGCGATCCCGCTGCGCCTTCGGACGATGTCGAGGTGTTCTGATGGGCGCGCGCGATCTACTCGCCGACCTGGCCGGCGCCGGCTTGAGCGTGACGGCCGAGGGCGATCGCTTGGTGATCCGACCGGCATCGAAGCTGACCGCCCCCATGCGCGCCGCGCTGCGCGATGCGAAGTCGGAACTGCTGGCGCTGCTGGGCGGATTCGCGCCCGAAGCCCTCGATGTGGCTGCGATGGCCTGGACGGATGCCGACATTGCCCGCTTCCTCGACCGGCGTGCGCGGCTGATCCGGTGGGGCTGGACTGAGCCCGAGGCCGAGAAGCTGGCCGAGCGGCTGGTGAAGCGGGACCGCGAGGAGGACGACCGGGTGAGCTGTGCCGACTGCCGGCACTACCGGGCGGGGAGCTGCGGGAACCACAAAGCGGCTGGGCTTGGTGGGCAATACGTAGGCCGGCAGTGGGCCGAGATCCTGCAGCGTTGCCCTGGCTTTGGATCGCAATCGACAGCGGAGACGTGACATGAAACTACCCGACGACATCAGATCCGAAATCAATCGACTTGCACACGCGCTGTCGCAATGGAGTTTCGTCGAACACCGCCGGACGCTTCTGGCCGAAGCGGCGGCGCTAATGAAGGCTGGAGGGAGCAGGGAAGACGTACTCCGGCGCCTAGCCGAGACGGCTCCGGCCGAGACGGCTCCGAGGAAAACTGCCGAGAAATGCGACCAATACGCGCAATACGCGCAGGCGCATCCGCGCGCGCGAGACCCTGCCGAGCAATGACGCTCGTGCAACGTTCCGCGCCTGCACCAGCGCGCGCGTGAGCCGTCGATCGCATCGTCAAGGGAGACCTACGGTTGCCGAGTTTTCGGACCAATACGCGCAGGCGCTCTGGCGCGCGAGCCGAAGAGAACCCCCGAGGGGCTCGGCTACAGCTTCGTCCGCTATCGGCGGCGCCGGCGCGCGACCGCGCCGAGCACGCCCAGCCCGGCGAGCATCAGCGCGTAGGTCTCGGGCTCGGGGATTCCTGGCACCTGGTTGATGCCGATCCGGATCTGGTAGCTGCCGTCGTTGTCGTCGTACGCGCCTGGCACGCCGCCGAAGCCGAAGCCGTCCGGGATGCCGAGAAAGAGCCGCGTCGCCCCGACCGGGGCGACGAACTGCTGGAACATGTCGCCCGCGGTCTTGCCGTCGCCGATGTAGAACACCTGCCCCAGGCCTGGCGACAGCGACAGGAAGTCGATCCCGAGGCCGGCGGGCGAGAAGTCGAGCCCCGCCGGCGCGCCCGCGCTCGGCACCGCGTCGGAAAGAAACACACCGACCAGCGGAACCTGCGGCCCCATGTAGCTGCTGATGCCGCCGAAGGCGGTCAGGTTGCTCCCGACCGAACCGTTTCCGCCCGGACCGAAGATCGGCGCACCGAAGCCGTTGAAGAAGCTGATCCCGCCGACCGCCGGATCGAGCTTTCGGACGATGTAGCCGGCGACCACCGAGACGAAGGACGGCACGGTCTCGAGAATCTCTTCCGGCGTCGGGTTACCGTGCCGCTGCAGACCGCCGACCCAGGGCAGGTTCGCGGCCGGGATGACCAGATCGGTGCGGCCGGCGAGCCAGATCGCATCGGAGCCGTCGATGGTCACGTCGTAGTTTTGGGCCTGCGCCGTGGATGCCACGGCAAGCGCCGCGCAGGCGGCGAGAAACGAGAGACCCTGGCAACGGGTTGGCTTCATGGATCTGGTCTCCTCTGATCGTATCGAACGAGAATAAGAGATCAAGGCGAAACTGCACATCCCCTTGATCGCGGGAGTGGCGGGGTCGGAACCGAAGCCCGTCTACTTGTCGTCGAGCCCGGAGCGTCAAGGTTGCCAACGGAACGGTTTAACGTGCGCCACGCGACGAGCTGACCGGGTAGCTTTCCGGGTAACTAGCGGCAGGCGAACACGGCGCGTCGAGCATTCACGCGGGTTGCGGGCCACAGTTCGATGGACCCCAGCCCACCAGAACCACCTCAAGGGCCTCTTCGGAGGCCCCATTTTTTGCCTGTTCTCGGCGCGTTTCGAAAGGCGGCCACGAGGCCTTGGGCAAGCTGAGTGAAATAGGTTCCCACAACCCGCTCGCGGGACAAGCCGCGCGGAGACCGGCTCTGCGGTTACTCAGAGCGTGGAGAGAGCGCCGTGCAGCCCCATCGCCCGCGTCGTCCGCCGCTCGCTCGTCGATGCGGGTTCGGCCTCGAGGTCGTCCTTGCCGAAAGTGCCGAAATAGATCGGTGCCCGGCCGGGCGAAGCGTCGAGCCAGGCGTCGAAATCTTCCTCGCCGAGGAGGACCGGCGTCCGCTTTTCCACCGGCTCACCGTGGTCGTCGACGGCCCGGTCGAAGCCGCTCAGGAGCGGGTGCAGATCGCAATTGATGGTCAGCATCGCGAAGCTGACGACGGTTCGGCCGCCCGGTCCGATCCACCGATCCCAGATGCCGGCGATGGCCAGGGGCGCGCGATCGACGCGCCGGATGCGCCAGCGTTGCGACTGGCCATCGGCGCCGTAGCGCGGAACATAGAGCGCCAATGCAGGGATGATGCACCAGTGGCGCTCGGCATACGCAGCCTTGAACGTGCTTCGCGAGGCCACGATTTCGGCGCGGGCGTTGAGCGGCGAGCGGGCGAGCTGCTCCGACTTCGCCGACGCGGGGAGGAAACCGAAACGGGCCAGCACCACCTCTCGCTGCGCGGCGGCGCCGACGCCGAACCGGCGGATGATCGGCGCTTCGTCGCCCCGCGTCACATCGGCAGGCCAGTCGGCATCGGGGGCCAGGCCCCATTCACGTTCGAGTTCGGTGGCGGTCGGCGCCAGGTAGTTCGTGACCATGGCCGGCACTGTAGTGGCGCCGACACCGGCGTGCCTGTCGGTGCGCCGCCGGGTCAGTGAACTTCGCCACGAAGGCGCCGCCGGAATGCGATCCGTCGGGCCCCGAGCAGGTCGTCGGGCCTTGCCGGCTAGACGGCGATCGGTGCCTTGATGACCGGATGGTGCCGGTAATCGATCACCTCGAAATCCTCGAGCCGGTAGCCGAAGATCGAATCCGGGCGGCGCCGGATCTCGAGCGTCGGGTAGGCGAAAGGCTCGCGTGCCAGTTGTGTCTCAACCTGCTCCGCGTGGTTGGCGTAGAGGTGGCAGTCGCCACCGGTCCAGATGAAATCGCCGACGTCGAGATCGCACTGCTGGGCGAGCATGTGGGTGAGCAGGGCATAGCTCGCCAGGTTGAACGGCACGCCCAGGAAGATGTCGGCGCTTCGCTGGTACAGCTGGCAGCTCAGCCTGCCGCGTTCGCCGGGGCCTTGCGGCGGTGCGACGTAGAACTGGAACAGGGCGTGACAGGGCATCAGCGCCATGCGCGGCAGCTCGGCGACGTTCCAGGCGCTGACGATGATGCGTCGGGAGTCGGGCTGGTGACGCAGCTGCTCGACGACGTTGCCGATCTGGTCGATGTGCCCACCGTTCGCGTCCGGCCACGATCGCCATTGAACGCCGTACACCGGGCCCAGATCGCCGTCGGCTGCGGCCCACTCGTCCCAGATCGTCACGTTGCGTTCCTGCAGCCAGCGCGCGTTGCCGTCGCCGCGCAGGAACCACAGCAGCTCGAGGATGATCGAGCGGAGATGCACCTTCTTCGTCGTGACGAGCGGAAAACCTTCCGAGAGGTCGAAGCGCATCTGGTGACCGAAGACGCTTCGCGTGCCCGTGCCGGTGCGATCGGCCTTGACCACGCCGGCGTCGCGCACATGGCGCATCAGGTCCTCGTACTGCGAGCGGACGGGCCGGTGCGGCGCCGCGGTGGCGGGCTGTCGGGCGGGCTGGGACATGCGCCGATTATCGGCGCGGTCGCTCAGGCAGCCGGCTCGCGAACGAAGATCTCGACACGCCGATTGCGGGCGCGGCCGGCGTCGTTGGAGTTGTCGGCGATCGGCTGGACTTCGCCCCGGCCGGTCGTCTCGATCCGCGTCGGCGAGACGCCCCGCGCGGCGAGGTAATCGCGGACGCTCTGCGCCCGGTCGACCGACAGCCGGTTGTTGGTCGCGTCCGAGCCGGTGCTGTCGGTGTGGCCGACGACCGTCAGCCGGCTCGCCCGGTCGTCGGTCAGCGAGCGTGCGAACGAGTCGAGGACCGTGCGCAGCTCGGGCTTGATGGCCGCGCTGCCGGTATCGAAGGAGACGTCGCTCGGCACGTTCAGCATGAGCTGGTTGTCGGTGGTGCGCGAGACCTGGACGTTGGTGCCGCGCGTCGCCTGCTCCATGGCGACGCGGCGATCTTCCTGTCGCTTGGACCAGAGGTTGCCGGCGATCGCTCCGACCGCACCGCCGATGAGCGCCCCGGTGCCGGCGCTGCCTCCGGTGACCGCACCGATCGCCGCACCGCCGGCCGCACCGGCCCCGGCGCCGACCGCCGTGCCGCGCTCGCGCTGGCTCATGTCGGCGCATCCGGCGAGGAAGAAGGCCGCCGCGGCAGCGCAGGCGGTGGACTTGAGAGTGAGAGCAGTCGACATGGTCGTGGCCCGAGGCGGGCAGTAGCGAAAAGCGCAGTCTGCGCGAGCGACGCGGCGGCGTCAGTCGGCAAGGCGCGAGCCTGCCTGTCGGTCGGGACCTACACGACGGGAGTCAGCGGTCGAACTGCAGGGCCGCCAGTCGCGCATAGAGCCCGCCGGCCGAGACCAGCTGCTCGTGCGTGCCGGTCTCGACGATCTCGCCCGCTTCCATGACGACGATGCGGTCGGCCCGTTGGACCGTCGACAGGCGATGCGCGATGACGATGGTCGTGCGGTGACGCATCGCCGACTCCAGCGCCGCCTGGACCATGCGTTCGCCTTCGGCATCGAGCGCGCTCGTCGCCTCGTCGAGGAGGAGCAGCGGCGGGTTCTTCAGCATCGCCCGGGCGATGGAGATCCGTTGCCGCTGGCCCCCCGACAGGCGCACGCCGCGCTCGCCGAGAAAGGTCCGGTAGCCCTCGGGCAGGGCGCTGATGAACTCGTCGGCGAAGGCGGCGCGGGCTGCCGCCACGACCTCGTCGTCGCTCGCCGACGGCCGACCGTAGCGGATGTTCTCCATCGCGTCGGCCGAGAAGATCACGCTGTCCTGCGGAACGATGCCGATGCGGGCCCGCAGGTCGTCGAGTCCGGTCGAGCGGACCGCGACGCCGTCGACCTGCACCGCCCCGGACTCGACGTCGTAGAAGCGAAGGATCAGCTGGAAGACGGTGCTCTTGCCGGCGCCGCTGGGGCCGACGAGGGCGACCGTCTCGCCGGGCTCGACGGCCAGGCTGAAGCGCGAGAGCGTCGGATGCTGCGGCCGCGACGGGTAGCGGAAGGTGACGTCGTCGAGCCGGACCGAGGCGCCGCCCGGCCGCTCGGGCATCGTCACCGGCGAAGCCGGCGAGGTGATCGGTGATTCCAGGTCGAGCAGCTCCATAAGACGTTCGGTCGCGCCGGCGGCGCGCAGCAGGTCGCCGTAGACCTCGGACAGGACGGCGACGCTGCTGACGAGGATGATCACGTAGACGACCGTCTGGCCGAGGTGGCCGGCCGTGATGTCACCGCGCATGACCGCCTGCGTACCCTGGTAGAGGCCCCACAGCAGGGCGCCGAAGGTGGCGCCGATGATGAAGGCGACCAGGAACGAGCGCATGCGGGTCCGGCTGATCGCGGTGCCGAAGGCGCGCTCGGTCGACAGGTTGAAGCGCTCGGCCTCGCGCTCCTGCTGGTTGTAGCTCTGCACCACCGGCACGGCATTGAGGATCTCGGCGGCGATCGCGCTCGAGTCGGCGATGCGGTCCTGGCTGGCCCGCGACAGCCGCCGCACGCGACGCCCGAAGAAGATCGACGGCAGGACGACGAGCACGAGGATGCCGAGCACCTGCGTCATCACCACCGGATTGGTGACGATGAGCATCGCCATCGCGCCGATTCCCATGACGACGTTGCGCAAGCCCATCGACAGGCTCGAGCCGACGACGGTCTGCACCAGCGTCGTGTCGGTGGTGAGGCGCGACAGCACTTCGCCGGTCTGCGTCCTCTCGAAGAACTCGGGACTCTGACGGACGACGTGGGCGTAGACGGCGTTGCGCAGATCGGCCGTCACCCGCTCGCCGATCCAGCTGACCATGTAGAAGCGCGCCGCCGAGAAGATGCCGAGGGCGACGCCGACCGCGAACAGCGCGAAGAAGTGCTCGCGCAGCGCCATCACCCGCGCTCCCGGATCCGACGAGACGAAGCCCTCGTCGATCAGCGACTTGAGGGCCACCGGGAAGACCAGCGTGCTCGCCGCGGCAAGGACGAGAAAGAGTGCCGCCGCGGCCACCCGCAAGCGGTAGGGGCGCAGGAACGGCATCAGTCCGCCGAGGGCGCGGACGTTGCGGGCTGGGTCCGGGACGGGACCGGCATGGCGGGACGCGGGCAGGGTCGTGGTGGCCATCGAAACGTGATGCGGAAGGGGTGGTGGGGGTCAGGAGGTCGGCGCTGTCGAGGCGCGAACGAGGCGCGACCGATGCGCTGTCGATGACGCCATTGTCGCGCTGTAAAAGCAAGCTTGGGCAAAAACAGCCTTGGCAATGATTGCCTAGACATGTAAACTATCGCCCATGACCCGCGTCGCCCCACCTGCCACGTTCTACCGCGCCAGCGGCTATTGCGCCGACGACAGCGTCGGCTTCCTCGTGCGCCGCGTCCTGATGGCGATCACGCAGGCGGCCGACAAGCGGCTCGCCCCCGACGGTCTGACCCACGTGCAATGGGGGCCGCTCTTCATGCTGCGCCAGTCGCGCGCCTCGACGGTGGCCGAACTCGCCCGCGAGCTGCAGACGGACGCCGGCGCGATGACCCGCCTGCTCGACCGGCTCGAGGCCAAGGGGCTGTGCCGGCGCGAACGCTGCACCGGCGATCGACGGGTCGTCCGCATCCAGCTCACCGCCGAAGGCGAAGCGGCGGCGTCGCGCGTCCCCGCCGTGCTTTCGCAGGTCATGAACGAGTTTCTCGCCGGCTTCTCGCGCGCCGAGTGGGTCACCCTGAAGAGCCTGCTTCAGCGCATGCTCGACAACGACGAAGGCCCGGCGACGGGCGAGGGGGACACCCCGGGCGACGCAGGCGAGGTGGGCGATGGCGAGGCGACTGCCAAGGCGCGGCCGGCAGCCCGTCCGAAAAGCACCGTGACCTCGCGAAAGGCGGCCCGATGAGAGCCTCGGCGTCGCTGCGTCTGCTGCGGTCGGCGTCGGCCCGCCGCACCCTGACGACGATCCTCATCGCGGTCGGCTCGTCGATCGTGCTGACGCTGGCCGGCTGAACCCCACCGGCGCGCTCAGCGTCCGCAGCCCTTGCGGGCGCTGCGACCGGCCATGCGCGCGGCCGCCGAGGTCTGCAGCGCTCACCGATCAGCGAGCACGCGGGATCGGCCTGCTGGATCGGCCTACCTACAGCGCCAGCCGGCCGGCGTAACCGGTCATCTCCAGATAGCCCTGGCCGACCGGCCGGCCGCTCGCGTCGCCGAGTTGCGACAACCCTTCCCAGTAGACGCTGCCCGTGCTGGCGCGGCTGTCGAGTTCCTGGGCGTCGAGCCGCGCAGCGACCTGAAAGCGCCCGGCCGGCGTGTCGATCGTCCACTCGACCGGATAGCGGGCGCCGGTCGCCGCACTGGTCCAGAGACGGCCGGGCAGGAACCGGACCTCGCCGGGTCCGAAGTCGCGCACCGGGCCGCCGGCCGGCCGGAATGAGCCGCCGGCCCACAGGGCGCTGCCGTCGGTGCGGCGCAGGCGGAAGGCGGTGAGCGCGGCACCGTCGTCGAGGTTCATGCCGATCCAGTCCCAGCCGACCGCCGCGGCGTCGAGAAGGGTGTCGCTCCACTCGTGATCGAGCCAGGCCCGGCCGCGGACCTCCCGGCTGCGGCCGTCGATGCGCAGGCGGCCCTGCACGGCGAGTTGCGGCTCGCTGTAGTAGCGGCTCGCCTGGCCGGCGCGGGGACCCTTGCGCGAGTACCCGTCCTGCCCCTGGGCCAGCAGCGGCTGCGTCGTCGCCAGCGCCAGATCGAAAGCGAAGCCGGCGCCCGGACTGTTGGCAACCGCGCGGTAGCCGCTGCCGGTCGCCGCCGGACGACGCGTCAGACGCCAGTCGGCGAGGAGCAGGTCGGTGTCGTCGCGCCCGGCGGCGGCCCGGCCGAAGCCGCTGCGCGCGATGCGCTGGTCGTGGCGCAGCCGGCGCCCGGCGAGATCGGTGACCGCCGCGTGGGCGAAGACGAGTTCGCTGGCCAGGAAGCGGCTGCCAGAGGCACCCTGAAGGCCGGTCGCGGCGCGGAAGAAGGTGATCTGGAAGCCCGCCGTCGGCGCCGGCGCAACCTTCGTCGAGGCG
>Ga0136633_1003255_pt1 | contig 10769 bp, 8 predicted proteins | sample AntDrymeUQ832206_2_FD_105494 | JGI IMG/M metagenome (GOLD analysis project Ga0136633, IMG submission 105494) | Polar desert sand microbial communities from Dry Valleys, Antarctica - metaG UQ83 (22.06) | ecosystem: Environmental > Terrestrial > Soil > Desert | place: Antarctica: Dry Valley...
CTGTTCGGGCGCGCAACGAGCGCGCGCCCGGGTCCGGCCAGGCGGGGCGGGACTCCAGCCGGCCCCTACGCGCGCAAACTGCGCTCGCTAAGACGGGGCCTTGCTGGAGCCCCGCCCCGCCTGGCCGGACCATGACAGCGAGGAGCGAACCAGGGCAGGGTCCTCGAAGCGCGCGTCTTAGCGAGCGTAGTTTGCTCGCGTAGCGCGCGCAGAGGATCCTTGCCCGGTTCGCGACCCGTGCCAATGCCGACCACCACGCGAGCTAGAACGGCGCTAGAGGCTGGGGCGGGAGACTGGCGGCCAGGGCCTGGGCGCGAGCGAGAGCCTTGCGATTGTCGTCGATGTCGGCGACGTCGCGCAGGTTCTGGATGAACTCCTGAAGCCGCTGCTGGCGATACGCGTTCATTTGCTGCTCCTTGAGCAACCCCTTCTGCGCCTCGAACTCGGCGCGGTCCGACTGCGTGCGGCGATCCACGCGCATCACGAACACGGCGTCGTCGGTACGAACGGGCGCGCTGATCGCCCCCACGGGAAGTCCGAACGCCGCGCCTACCGCTTCGTTCATGCTTCCGAGTCCCGCTGCGGGCGCGGTCCTGGTGAACAACCCGGTCTGCTCGACCGGCCGGTTCATTGATGTGGCCGCCTTCTCCAGCGAGCCTGCGGCGGCGGCGGTGGCGAACGTTCTGGCGTCGGCCATCAGGAGATCAAGTTTTTTTCCACGGGCGACCCGTTCGCGGACTCCTTCCCTGACTACGGCGAGCTTGGGAATCCCGCCTTCGATAAGGGAATCGATGCGCGCAAGGGCATAGCCGCCTTCCCAGTCGAACAGATCGCTCACATCGCCCTGCCGCGCGCCGCCGGTCGCCCATGCGCCGACGCTGGGAACGTATTCTCCCGCGATGGTGAGAGGCTCACCCTCGATCGCCGCGCCGCGGGTGATCGGGATTCCCAGCGTGCGCGATGCTTCGTCGAACTTCGCCGGATCGTCAGCGGTCGCCGCGATCCGCGCAAGCGAGTCGGCTCGGCGATCGGTGAGCACTGCGGACTCTTCCCGCTGCTCGATGCGCAGGAGAATATGGCGCAACGAAAGAGTGTCGCCGGTCCGCGAATCCACCTTTATGAGATGATAGCCGAACGGGGTCAGCACGGGGTCCGAGATCCGCCCGGTTCCGAGCGCGTACGCGGCGCGCTCGAAGTCGGCGACGAAGCGGTCCCGTCCGCCGCGGCCGAGGTCTCCGCCGTTCGCCCCGGACACGCTATCCGCCGACTCCGCGCGCGCGGCGTCCACGAAGGTCCGCGCCCCGCTTTCGATTTCCTGCTTCAGCGCCACGGCCTGCGCGCGAACGGCGGCTGTGTCCGCCGCGCTGACGACCCGCGGGATCGTCATGACGGAAACCACGGCACGGGCCGGCCGCTCGAACTCGGCGCGGTGCTTGTCGTAGTACGTCTTGATCTCGGCGTCGGTGACCGTAACCAGCGAGTCGGGCATGGACTCCGGACGAAACGTCGCGAAGCTCACCTGGGCCGAGTCGCGCGTGTCGCGCCAGAACGTCCAGAGACGCTCATCGCTGACGTAGACGTCGGCCACCACCTGCTCGAACAGCTTCTGCTTGGGTATCTCGCTTCTGTAATAGCTCTCGAGCTGCACGAGCACGCCCTGTTGGCGTGCCAGGGGGCTGGCGAGGAAACGCTGATATTTAGCCGGATCGAACTGGCCGTCCGTTTGCAGCTCGGGACTCTGGGTCAGCTGCGGCGGCGGGTTGAAGCGCGCGGCGCTCTCGATCTCCGCGTTGGTGACCTTGATCCCGCGGCGCCGGTACTCCTGGCGGAGCAGCACCTCGCCGACGAGCTGCTCGTACGCCTGGGTCGCGAGGCGGTCGCGCTCCTCGAGCGTAAGCGTCCGCCCGCTACGCTCGGTCTCTTCGGTCTCCAGCTGTTGCGTGAGGGCGTACCATTGCGTGGCGAGGATATCCTCGCCGTTCACGGTCGCAACGGGTGTCGTGGGTGTGATGGCCGTCCGGCTCATCAGTCCCGATGTATCCATCAACAGGAATCCGCCGACAAAAGCCGCAGCGATGAAGATCCAGACCCATTTTGTGGCGGCGCGCATTCCCTGCAGCAAAGGCTAGCTCCTTACAAGAGGCGAACAGCCTCGAAAGTTATCTGGCGCAAGGTGTTATCAGCAAGTGTCGCATGGCGGTCTGATTGACCGAGTATCGCACGAGGGTAACTTGCACCGGTGCCGCACTCCCCCTTGCATTTCTAGTGGCCAGACTCGACGAGCTCGAACGAAAGTTCGAGGAGAACCCGCGCCGGTACTTCGCGCCGCTCGCGAACGAGTATCGCAAGGCCGGTGACGCCCGGCGGGCAGCGGAACTGTGCCGATCCCAGCTTCCTGAGATTCCGGGCCACATCAGCGGCCATATCGTGCTGGGGCAGGCGCTGTTCGACGCTGGCGACCATTCCGCCTCACGCGAGGCGCTGGAGACGGCGTTGGCGCTCGACCCGGACAACATCGTCGCGCTTCGGTATCTCGGTGACATCGCCTGGGCCACCGGCGAGCACGCGCAGGCCGAAGTATGGTACTCGCGCACCATCGAAGCCGATCCGTACAACGAAGCCGCGCAGGCTGCGCTGGAGTCGCTCCGAGCAGTCAATGCAGCCGGCGCCACCCTCCCCGATCCAGACGGCGACGAAGAAGGGGCTGAAGCCGACGCCGAGCCGCTCGTCGAGCCGCCCGTCGAGCCGGCTGCGTATGAACCGCTCGTAGAGGCGGTTGCAGATGAGCCGCTTGTAGAGGCACTTGTAGATGAACAGGTTGTCGAGGCACCTGCAGCTGAACCGCTCGTAGAGGCACCTGCAGCTGAACCGCCCGGCGACGATACCGGCGAGACCGCTGAGTTCGCCGGGGACCTCACGGTTTCGGCCGCGCCGGCATCGGGGTTACCTGAGCCAGAGCCCGCCGTCGAGGAATCTCCGCTCGAACCCGCCGTAGAGGCGACCGCGGAGGAGTCGGCCGGTGACGAGGCGCCGGAGATCGTGGTTGAAGAGACGTCGCCCGAGGCTGCCAGCGAAGAGCCTTCGGCGGAGGTCGTGATCGAAGAGCCAGCGCCCGAATCTGTTCGCGAGGAGCCTTCGACGGAGCCGGCAGCAGTGGATCGGTTCGATGTGGACGCTCACCCCGAGCCTGGCCCGGCCGCAGCTGAAGACCAGCTTCAGGCCGAAGAGCGCGTGATGGAAGCGGCCGCGCCATTCGTCACAGAGACAATGGCCGATCTCTACCTGGAGCAGGGCTATCCGCACGAGGCGCTCGAGCTGCTTCTACAGCTCTCCGAGCAGCGACCCAGCGACGAAGAGCTTCGCCACAAGGTCGAGCGTATCGAGTCGATCATCCTGGCGCGGCGAGATGCGGCGGTAGCGGCGGCTCGCGCCGAGAGGGCCGAAGCTACCGTCGCCAGCGAGCCCGCCGAAGCTGCGTCCGGGCCGGGGCCGGAGCCGGAGCCAGAGCCTGAACCTGCGCCTGCCGCCGCGGCATTCGATGGGCCGCTTTCGGTGCGCGACATGTTCGCGAGGATGGACCGGGCCCGCCCGCGCGTTTCTCAGTCGACGGCGCCGCGACCCGCCCCCCGACTTCGCTCTGATTTCGTGCCGCAGGAAGAGGAGCCGGTGGAGATTCCGTCTCCTCTCCCGCGCACATCGGGCCCGCACCCGACCTTCGATCCGTCGACCGCTGACATCGACGATTTCAATGCGTGGCTCAGGGGGCTCAGGGGCTCATGAAGATCGCGATCATCAACGGTCCCAACCTGAACCTGCTCGGGACGCGCGAGCCTCACATCTACGGCCACACGACCCTCGGCGAGATCGAGGACAAGCTGCGCGCGATCGCGAAGGAGCTCGATGTCGAGATCGAATGCTCTCAGCATAACGGGGAAGGGGATCTGATCAGCGCCATCCATGCGCTGAGCGGCGCTGCGGATGGCATCGTCATCAATGCGGGCGCGTATACGCATACGAGCCTTGCGATCCGCGACGCTCTTGTAGGCGTGAGCCTTCCGTTCGTCGAGATGCACCTGACGAACATCTACGCGCGGGAGGAGCACAGGCGGCACTCAATGCTTGCACACGACGCGGCCGCCGTAGTCTGCGGTTTCGGCGCATACGGATACGAGCTTGCCCTCAGGGGGCTGGTCAACACGTTGCGCGACCGTGCCTGACGCGCGCGAGCGGCGCCTCGCCGCGCTTCGAGACGGCATCGCGGGAGACCTCGACGCGCTGCTGGTCACCAGCCTTCCCAATATTCGCTATCTCACGGGATTCTCCGGAACGAGCGCGTTGTTGCTCGTCACGCAGCGCGAGCTGTTCCTGATAACGGATTTTCGATACGCCACCCAGGTGACCGGAGAGGTAGGCGATCTCGCGACAGTGCGAATAGAACCGGTCAGCCTTTGGACCGGACTCTGGGCAGTGCTTTCGGCCGCGGGGAACGCAACGGCTGTCGGATTCGAGTCGGCGCACATCTTCCACCGCGACTTCCAGCGGCTGATGGAGAACAGCAGCGGAGGATCGCGTCAGTGGCGCCCGAGAGTGAACGACGTCGAGCGGCTTCGCGAATCCAAGGATCCGCAGGAAGTCGCGCTGATTCGCCGCGCGGCCGAGATTGCGGTGCACGCGCTCGAGCGCACGATTCAACAGCTCTCCGTGGGGATGACCGAGCTGGAGGTGGCCGGCGTGCTGGAGAAGGCGCTGCGCGACGCGGGGAGCGAGGGCTTTCCGTTCCCGTCGATCGTGGCATCCGGGCCGCGGGCCGCTTTACCCCACGCGCGGTCTTCGTCGCGCGCGATCGAGCGGGGCGACCTGCTCCTGCTCGATTTTGGCGCGGAGCACCAGGGCTACTGTTCCGACATCACGCGAACGCTCGTCGTCGGGGCCGCTACGGACGAGCAAAAGGCGGTTTATGACGTTGTGCGGCGGGCGAACGCGCTGGCGGCGGGGTCCGTTAGGGCGGGGATGACGGGGCGGGATGCCGATGCCCTGGCGCGGGGCTACATTGAGCGCGAAGGTTTTGGGGAGGCGTTCGGTCATGGGTTGGGCCACGGTCTCGGATTGGAAGTGCATGAGGCGCCCCGGCTTGCACGAACAGCCGGGGGCGAGCTGGTCCTCGGCGCGGTTGTGACGATCGAGCCGGGGGTGTATCGCCCTGGGTGGGGCGGGATCCGAATCGAGGACGACGTTCACCTCGGTACCGGCGGTCCGGAGATTCTCACGGACTTCACGAGAGAGCTAATCGAGGTCGCCTGAAGCGGTTGGCGGCCAGTCCCTAAACAGCCACCATGTTCGATTTACGATACGTGAAGAAGTTGGTGGACATGCTCGACGGGTCCACTGTGGACTCGATCGAGATATCGTCCGACAAGGGCATGAAAATCCGGATATCGAAGGCGCAGCAGGTGTCGGTGATGGCTGCGCCGACCGTAGCCGCCGCGGCTGTCGCGGCTCCGGCGCCGCCAGTTGCCGCTTCGCCGGCAGCCCCCGCGGCGAAAGCCGAGGCGCCGAAGGAGGTGCTGCTCGAAGCCAAGTCGCCGATGGTCGGGACCTTCTACGCCGCACCAGAGCCGGGCGGCAAGCCATATCTCGGCGTAGGGGACAGGGTCCGAAAAGGGCAGATCATCTGCATCATCGAAGCGATGAAGATCATGAACGAGATCGAGTCGGAATTCGACGGCGAGATCCGCGAGATCGTCGCGCAGGACACACACCCGGTGGAGTACGGTCAGGTCCTGTTCCGGATCAGCCCGAATGGCTAATCCCGGGCCGGTGACGCCCGCGCCCGACGCAGCGGCGTTCGACTACAAGGCGATACTGCAGCAGATGGTGCACAAGGGCGCGTCCGACCTGCATCTGAAAGTCGGCCGCCCGCCTACCCTCCGGGTCAACGGAGAGCTGGTTCCGCTCGAGCTGCCGCACACGCGCCCGGAGCAGCTCCGCACGCTCGCCGAGCAAACGATGACGCCGAAGCACATGCAGGAGTTCAACGAGCAGCACGAGGCGGACTTTGCGCTCGGCGTACCGGGGATCGGGCGGTTTCGCGTCAACGCTTACCACCAGCGCGGCACGATCGCGTTCGCGTTCCGAATCATCGCGTTCCAGGCGCAGACGATCGAGGAGCTGCATCTGCCAGCGGTCTGCGCGGAGATAGCGATGCGACCGCGCGGACTCGTTCTCGTTACAGGAATCACCGGCTCGGGAAAATCCACCGCGCTGGCGGCGATGATCCATCACATCAACACGCACCGGCGCGCGAATATCATCACGATCGAAGACCCGATCGAGTTCCTTCACCGCGACATCAACTGCCACATCAACCAGCGCGAGGTGGGGACGGACACGGCGAGCTTCGCGCAGGCGCTGCGACGGGTTCTGCGGCAGGACCCTGACGTGATAATGGTCGGCGAGATCCGCGACTTGGAGACTCTCGACACCGCGCTTAAGGCGGCCGACACCGGCCACCTTGTTTTTTCGACGCTGCACACGACGGATGCGACGCAGACGATCAACCGCGTGCTGTCCTTCTATCCGCCGCACCAGCAGGACGAAGTGCGGTTCATCCTGTCGAGCGCGCTCCAGGCCGTGATCTCGCTCCGGCTGGTTCCGCGCGCCGACAAGGCGGGACGCGTTCCGGCGGCGGAGGTGCTCATAAACACCGCTGCCGTGCGCGACAACATTCGCGACATGACCAAGTCGCTCGACATCCCCGAGTTGATCCGCGAGGGCACGATCCAGTACGGGATGCAGAGCTTCGATCAGTCGCTCATGAACTGGTATTCCCAGGGAATGATCTCCTACGAGAACGCGATCTTCTACGCGTCGAGCCCGTCCGAGTTCGCGCTCAAGGTCCAGGGCATTGCCGGCACCAGCGACACGACCTGGGACAAGTTCACGTCAGGGGTCAGCACATGAGTTCGTCCCGGTGGCCGGTCTCGGACAGGGCGGATATCCCGTGCTGGCCCTACGCGAGCAAACTGCGCTCGCTAAGACGGGCCTGCACGGGACACCCGCCCTGTGCGCGACCGACCACGGAACCAACGTGCGGCGGCTCCTGACGGACCGCCCCTTGCGCGCCCGCCGCCGTTCCCCGACGTCCCCCGCCCGCGCGAACCCGCTGCGATCTCGCCCCGTCTTCAGTGCACGCCCAAACAGCGGCGCAAGCGCAAGGCTGGGGAGAGTCGGGCACGGGTCCAGCCAAGGGCGCGTCTTAGCGAGCGCAGTTTGCTCGCGTAGCGCCTGCGCTGGATCCGTGCCCGAATCGACACGGCCTTGCCCGGCACCGAGCCGCCATGTTTAAGAAGGTGTTGATAGCGAACCGGGGCGAGATCGCACTGCGGGTGATACGCGCGTGCAGGGAATTGGGGATACAGACGGTCGCGGTGTACAGCGAGGCGGACAGGGAGTCGCTGCACGTAAGGTTTGCGGATGACGACGTGTGCATAGGGCCGCCACCGGGAAGGGATTCGTACCTCAAGATCCCGCGGCTCATCGCCGCCGCGGAGATCACCGGCGCGGACGCGATTCATCCGGGGTACGGATTTCTCGCGGAGAACGCCGAGTTCGCGGAGACCTGCGCCGCGTCGAACATCGAGTTCATCGGGCCGACGCCGTCGCAAATCAGGGTCATGGGCGACAAGGCGTCCGCGCGGCGCGCGATGCAGGAGGTCGGCGTGCCGATCATACCGGGCAGCCCCGGCCCCGTCGAGGACGTCGACGAGGCGCTGGAGTACGCGGCGAAGATCGGCTTCCCGGTGATCATCAAGGCCTCCGCGGGCGGCGGTGGAAAGGGTATGCGAGTCGCCAAGGATCCAGACGACTTCGCGCGCTCCTTCCAGCTCGCGCGGTCCGAGGCCCTGTCCGCATTCGCCAATGCCGACGTATACGTCGAGAAGTACCTCGAGCGGCCGCGGCACATCGAGTTTCAGATTGTCGGCGACCGCCACGGCAACGTGATTCACCTGGGCGAGCGCGACTGCTCGGTCCAGCGGCGGCATCAGAAGCTCATCGAGGAGGCACCCAGCCCCGCGCTCAACGCGGAGCTTCGCGCCGAGATGGGCGACGCCGCCGTGCGCGGCGCCAAGGCGATCGACTACGTGGGAGTGGGGACGATTGAAATGCTCCTCAACGAGGATCGCTCGTTCTACTTCATGGAGATGAACACCCGCATCCAGGTCGAGCACCCCGTTACCGAGATGCTGACGGGCATCGATCTCGTCAAGGAGCAGATCCGGGTCGCCGCTGGCGAGAAGCTGTCGTTCGAGTCGTTGCCCGCGTTGCGCGGTCACGTGATCGAGTGCCGCGTAAACGCCGAGGATCCGGCGAAGAATTTTCAGCCGTCGCCAGGTCGCATCGACACCTTCCATCCGCCGGGAGGACCCGGCGTGCGCCTCGATACGCACGTGTACGCGGGTTACACGGTGCCGCCCTACTACGACTCGCTACTGGCCAAGGTCATCTGTCAGGGGAGAGACCGGCAGGAGGCGATCCGTCGGATGCACATGGGCCGCGAGAGCTTCAGCATGGAAGGCGTGACGACGACGATACCGTTTCTGGCGCGCGTCATGGAGAACCCGCAGTTCCTGTCCGGCAACGTGGACACGAAGTTTCTGGAGCGCGAGCCGAATCTCATGAAGGACGTCGTCAAGGAGACAGCGTCGTGAGGCTCGACGTCTTCTTCGGGTATCAGCAGCTGACGGCCGCGGACGTGAGCGGGCGGGTCGTCGCGGTGATCGACGTGCTGCGCGCGTCCACGACGATAGCCGCCGCGCTCGCGAACGGCGCGCGCGCGGTCGTGCCGTTTCTCACTTCGGACGACGCGGTCGCCCAGTCCAAGCAGCTCGGTCGCGACGACGTTCTCCTCGCTGGAGAGCAGAAGATGCTGCCGATCCCGGGGTTCGACCTCGGCAACTCGCCGGGCGAGTTCACTTCGGAGAAAGTGCAGGGGAAGACCGTGCTCCTCACGACCACCAACGGGAGCGGGGCCGTCCTCGCCGCCCAGGGCGCGCGTGACATCGTCGTCGCTTCGTACGTCAATTTCTCGGCGGTGTCGGCCATGTTGCGGACCGCTGTGCGCAGCGATACCGACGTCCTGATCCTCTGTTCGGGACACGAGCGCCGGTTCACTCTGGAAGATGCGGGTTGCGCCGGACGTTATGTTCGCGCTATTCAGAAGGGTCTCAACGGGGTCGCGACCAACGACGGCGCTACCGCGTGCGCTCTCATCGACAGGAAGTATGGCGAGAACATCGCGAAGCTCCTCAAAGACTCGCAGCACGGGCAAGCGCTCATCGGCGCGGGATTCGGCGACGACCTCGCCCTCTGCGCCGGGCTGGATTCGTTCGCTGTTGTCCCCGTTTACAGCGACCGCCAGATCGTCACGCTCGGAAAATGATGAGTCCGGGATAGACGGCGAGGAACCCTCCAGGTCGGACGAAGTCAGGCGCGAAGTAGCCGCGATCGCGCTTCTGCTGTTCGCCGTCTTCATCGCCGGCGCACTCGCCGTGCACGGGTACTCTCTGCTGACGGCGAGTCCCGACGGCCAGGCCGACCTGCGCGGCAGCTTCGGCTCGCTAGGCGCGGCTTTCGCCGCGCCTATCACCTCACTCTTCGGCTGGCCGGCGGCCGTGCTGATACCGATCGCTCCCGCCGCCCATGCGCTTACTCTGTTCGGCCGGCTCGACCGCGGCACCGACCGCTCGTGGCTCGTATTCCTCCTCGGAATGGTGGTGCTCCTTCCAATCGCCTTCGGCTTTTCCCTCGGCGGCGTCGCGGACCAGAACGCGCTGACGGGAATGTGGGGCGGTTTCGCGGCGTTCTACCTTCTGCGCTTCGCGGGGACCGCGGGGGCGTGGATCATCTGGCTGCTGGCCTTGAGCGCCCTCATGGCCGCGACGCTCGCATGGAATCCCGTTCGCGTTCTGGTCGGCCGGAGGGTGAGGGCGCTCGACGGCGCGGAGCCGACGAACCCGGACGAGGCATTCCCTCCGAGCCAACGTCGGCGTGGCTTTAAGGAGCCTGATCCCTTGCTCGCCCGCGCCCTCGAGCCGTCGCCGGAAGAGATGCCGGCACTGGACATGACGCTGCTGGAGGACTCGCCTGCCGTGGCGGCGGAGAGTGCCCCGCCCGCGGCGCGCGCGCCCCGCGAGCGGAAGCCCAAAGTCACCCCCGCACCGCGCGCGGCTACGGGGAACGGCGCCGCTGCCGCGCCGGCGCCCGCCCCGCCGTTCGTACGCGACGAATCAGACGACGAGCTTCCGCCCCAGGAGCTCATCGCGCCGTTGCCTCCGCGCAACGCCGATCTCGGCAAGCGGGAGCTCGATGCGATGGGCATCCAGCTGATGGACGCGCTCCGCACGTTCAAGGTGGAGGGTGAGCTGCTCGCGCGGACGACGGGCCCTACCGTCACGCAGTTCGAAGTCGCCCCGGCCGCAGGCGTGAAAGTGCGCCAGATCGCCAACCTCGCCAACGATCTCGCGCTCGCGATGCGCGCAGCCAGCATTCGGATCGTCGCACCGATCCCGGGCCGCGGCGCCGTCGGCGTCGAAGTGCCGAATCCGACCGCGGAGATGGTCGGCTTCCGCGAGCTGCTGGATCACAAGGACTTCCAGAACGCGCGCGCGGCGCTGCCGATGATCCTCGGGAAAGACCTCGAAGGAAGTCCCGTCATCGCGGACTTGGCGAAGATGCCGCATCTCCTGATTGCCGGCGCGACCGGCTCGGGA
>Ga0136633_1003256_pt1 | contig 10768 bp, 6 predicted proteins | sample AntDrymeUQ832206_2_FD_105494 | JGI IMG/M metagenome (GOLD analysis project Ga0136633, IMG submission 105494) | Polar desert sand microbial communities from Dry Valleys, Antarctica - metaG UQ83 (22.06) | ecosystem: Environmental > Terrestrial > Soil > Desert | place: Antarctica: Dry Valley...
ATCGCTCCGTCGCGATCGAACTCCTCCAAAAGAGGTATGTAACTCATCATTTCTCCTCTCCAGCGACCCTCGGGAGTGGGCGTGCATGGCCGCCGAGGTCAGTAGTTCGCCATCCGCCAGCCGCCGGTTCGGTCCCGTGCCGAGGACGCTCCTTGTGCGCCTCTGTCGGACAAGGACTGACCCGGTCATGTGTCCCGAGCGGTCTCGCCGTGACCTCTGACGCGAGAGGCGCCGCTGCTCGGCTCGTTTCGTCACCGAGATCGACGATGCGGGACTCTTCGTCGCGGAGCGGCAGTATTGGGGTCTCCTGGGGTTCCTATTTCAGATCGGCCTCCTACCTGTCCGAAACCGAGTCTCGACTCGCGCGCGAGGTCTGCGGCGGCCGGTTTAAGCGACAAGGGTTTTACTCGGCCGAGATCGCGCCGCCCACTTGCAAGCGGTCTTCCGGCTCCTCAAGGTTTGGATTGCCCTTTGTTCCCCGCCTCTACTCACCAAAACTCACCATGTCTTACGCGTAACAGGCGGCGCATTAAAGTGCGAGAGGTTCGGAGCGAGGAGGAAGATGGCAACACCACGACTTGATAAGCAGAGCGTTCGTCCAATCGACTTCGAGAAGCTGAATGGAAAGGTAAAGAGGGCGCTGGAGGAAAACCTTGCGCCCGACGAGACGATCAGCGTCATCATCCGTGGCGCCCACGGGCAGGCGATGATCGGCACCGAAACGCGCGTCTTTGTCTGCAAGCCCGGATTTATGGCGGGAGCGACGTTCGGCGTAGAGAACACTTCGTGGAGCTACCTGAACCTGCTTGGCGTTCAGCTCCACAAGGGGCTGATGTCCGCGCGCCAGGAGCGGCTCCAAGCACCATACGCTGACCTGCGGACGGGGCACCCCGCTCGCGCTCTCGCTGAGCGCCGGCAACCACAACGACATCCTCGAGTTGTTGCCGCTCGTGGATGCGATCCCGCCCGTGCGCGGCAAGCGCGGCCGCCCCCGCCGCCGGCCGCGGCGGCTGCTCGGCGACCGTGCCTACCACTCCCGCGACAGCCGCCGCGAACTCCACAAGCGGCGAATCCAGGCAAGGTCGCCCGGCCGAAGAGCCCGCACGGCTCCGGGCTCGGCAGGGAACGCTGGGTCGTCGAGCGTACGATCGCCTGGCTGCACCAGTACCGCCGCCTGCGCGTCCGCTACGAACGGCGCGCCGACATCCACGAGGCCTTCCTCCAGATCGCCGGCTGCCTGATCTGCCTCAAGCTCCTCACCGCCGAGGAGTCATTCTGTTAGGCGCTCTTAGGCGCTCAGGAAGCTCTAAGCCAAGACCCGGAACGATGAGAGCGAGAGGGCGGCCTACGGGTCGCCTTTTCGCGTGTGAAGGATGGGGGCGGCTCCGGAGGTTGTGTCGTTGCCAACCATCTAATAAGCTGAGCCGTCGCCTCTAGGAAGGAGCGCAGATGTCGCACAAAGGAAAAGCGCAGCTCACCGTCATTTTTACGGCCACCCCCGAGCTGGTAGGGGAAGGCGATCGTATTTTCGAGAAGCATGCAGCGTGGATGGGGAAATCGCACCACCGCGAGGGAGACAAGGCCCTCCTGAGCTACAACATCGCAAAGGGGCCTGAGCTGTCGAATCCGCTCGATCCGTCCTCGGAGCCAACGGGCAACACGAGTTTCGTCCTGAACGAGGTGTACGAGACGCAAGCCGGTGTGGACGACCACTGGAAGCAGGCGGCCGAGGGCTGGGAAGACTTCGGGGCGCTCGCAGAGTGGGGCGGCAAGTGCAAGGTCACGACGTTGCACGGGTCGCCGGTCGTCCAATCCCTCTGGTAGTTGCCGCGTCGTAGCGCGTTTCCACCGGGTCGGCTAGGGCCCGTCGTTGCTCTCGCTCAGGTTTCGTTTCGGCAGACCCTGTGGGGTGCCAAAACTCAGATCGCGCAACCGAAAACGACCGATTTGCAGGTGGGACCGAGTCTTCGCACCCGTTGTGTGATGCGCTGGCGGACGTAGCCGCGTGAAGGGTGTCAAAACTCGGATTCGCGCTGAACCAGGGTTGGCTTCCACCGCCTCCGGCATACGACCGCAACCCATCTCATCCGGAATGGCGCCTCCGCGAACGAAGCACAGCTCTGGCTCGGCCACCACGACCCGGGATTCACGGCGCGGACCTACGTTCACCTCAACAGCAACGACCTTCCTGACCCGGCAATCTTCGACAGCTACTTCAGCGATGACGAAACGGCCGAACCGCTGTCGAGTTCGCTCGGCGTATCCGCCGTCACTCATCTGGAGGCCACATCCTGATCGAGAAGCGCCTGAATGCATGATCGGAAGTTGCGCCGTGCTCAGATGACTCATTCAGCGGTTCGAGCCCACTCAGCGCTCGGTGTTCCGCCGATGTGGAGCTACCGATGCTCCATCAGCGCTGCGGCTGCGCGTAGTTGCGGGTGGATCACTGCCCGCCGAAACTGACCGCCCGTCTCGATCCTTGAGACCGTTCACCGTAGGCTTCGCGGAGATGCTTACCTGTCCCCGCTGCGGCCAGGAGAATCCCGACGGGGCGCGCTTCTGCAACGCCTGTGCCGCGCCACTCGCGGTCGACCAGGAGACGCGGCTCGACGAGCGCAAGGTCGTCACCGTCCTCTTCGCCGACCTCGTCGGCTTCACCTCGCGCGCCGAGCGCATGGATCCCGAGGAGGTGCGCTCGCTGCTCCGGCCCTACCACGCGCGGCTGCGCGACGAGCTCGAGCGCTTCGGGGGCACGGTCGAGAAGTTCATCGGCGACGCCGTGATGGCCGTGTTCGGCGCCCCGGTCGCGCACGACGACGACGCCGAGCGCGCGGTGCGAGCAGCACTCGCGATCCGCGACTGGATCCTCGACGAGCAGACCGAGCTCCAGCTCCGTATCGGCGTCAACACCGGGCAAGCGCTCGTCTCGCTCGGCGCGCGGCCGGAGGAGGGCGAGGGGATGGTCGCCGGCGACGTCGTCAACACGGCGGCGCGGCTCCAGACGAACGCACCGGTCAACGGCATCCTGGTCGGGGAGACGACATGGCGCGCAACCCGCGACGCCATCGACTACCGGCCCACCGATCCAGTTCAGGCCAAGGGAAAGTCCGAGCCCGTCGAAGCGTGGGAAGCCATCGAGGCGCGCGCGCGTCGGCGTCGATATCTCGACGCGCGTGCGAACACCGCTCGTCGGCCGCCGGCGGGAGCTCGACTCGCTCCTCGATGCGTTCGAGCGGGCGCGGGGCGCACGCTCGGTCCAGCTCGTCACCCTCGTCGGTGAGCCGAGAATCGGCAAGAGCCGCCTCGTCTACGAGCTCTTCGAGGCGGTCGTGCCGGGCACGAGGCGCTGCTTGTTCGTGCAGCGCGAGTTGCATGAGTGGCTTGATGGCGCGACGCTCGAAGTCGTCGAACTGCCGAACGACGGTCGAATGGTGCGCATCGCTGAACCGCAGACTTGAGGTGTAGTCGATCGCTCGAGTGCGGCGGAGGTTATGGGATTGACAATCCCACGGATCTCGACAAAGCGAACCCACACGAGCCCGGCGCCGCATCGCAGCCGTCCGTGCGCAACGTCTTACGCCGCAAGCTGTGCGAACGCTCCGCGGAACACCTCCAGTGGCTGCGCTCCGAGCACGATCAGTCGGCGGTCGAGCAGGAAGGCTGGGATCGCGTTGATGCCGATGGAGTGCGCCTGCTGTGTCGAGCCTTCGACGGCGTCGAGGTATGCGGCTGGATCGGCGATCACCTGCTCGACGTCGTCCGCGTCCATCCCCACCTCGACCGCGAGACGGCGCAGCTCATCCGGGTCGCCGATGTTCGTGGCCTCCGACCAGTATGCATCCATCAGCCGCTCGTGGAAGGGCTCATGTAGACCATTCTCGCGCGCTAGTTCCGTCATGCGCAGCGCGAGCTTCGTGTTCGGGACGATGTCCGGCCGGTTGTAGTCGAGCCCCGCCGCCGCGAAGCGCTCGGGAAGTGGATCCCGCTCGCCGAAGCCGTAACGTCGGTGGAGCTCGGCGAGCGGAATGCCTGCGGGTGGGTACTCCGGGTGCAGGTCGAAGGGAACCCAGAGGACCTCGGCGTCGAACTCGCGCCGCAGCTGCTCGGCAATCGGCTGGCCGAGCCGGCAGAAGGGTCAGATGTAATCGCTCCAGATGACGATCGAATGTTCGGCCATTCCTCGATAGTGCCGAAACCTGCTCGCCCTGTAGAGGACACGACGCCAGTCGAACAGGAAAGCAGGAATCGCGCTAGCAGCGCACATGAGGCCGCGGCATCATGGACCGCCAGATGGGCGTCCCCAGTTCGCTCCCCGACGGCACCGTCACCTTCCTCTTCACGGACATCGAAGGTTCGACGGCGCTTCTCCGCGAGCACGGCGATCGCTATCTGGAGCTGCTAGTCGAGCACCGGAGGCTGATTCGCGATGCTGTCGAGCCGCACGGCGGCGTCGTTTTCGGCAGCGAAGGCGACGCGCTCTTCATTGCCTTCGGGGAGGCGGCCGACGCGGTGATCGCCGCGCGCGATGCGCAGCGCGCTCTTACACCGCTGCCACTTCGGGTGCGGATGGGCGTCCACACTGGCCGGCCGACCGTCCACCAAAACGACTACGCGGGGATCGATGTCCACCGCGTTGCGCGCATCGCCGCCGCCGCCCACGGAGGCCAGGTCGTCGTTTCGAAGGCAACTCGCGCGGCCGCAGGCGACGACCTCGCCTTCCGCGATCTCGGCGAGCATCGGCTCAAGGATCTCGCCGAGCCGGAATGGCTCTACCAGCTCGGCGACGAGGGCTTCCCGCCGCTCCGGAGCCTCGGCAACACGAATCTGCCCTCTCCCGCGACGCCGCTCGTCGGCCGGCGTCGCGAGCTCGAGGAGCTGACGACCGTACTGGCCGCAGACGGCGCGCGCCTGATCACGCTGACCGGTCCCGGCGGCACTGGCAAGACGCGGCTCGCGGTAGAGGCTGCGGCTGAGGTCGCCGGCAGCTATCCGAACGGCGTCTTCTTCGTACCGCTCGCTCCGGTCAGCGATCCGGCTCTCGTCATGCAGGCGATCGCGCAGGAGCTCGGCCTCACGGAACGGGCCGGCGAGCAGCTGGAGCGCACGATCGCGCGAGCGCTCGAAGACCGTACACTCCTGCTCGTCCTCGACAACTTCGAGCACCTGCTCGTGGCGGCGCCAGCGATCGCCGACCTGCTCGCCGGAACGCGTGGCGTGGCGGTTCTCGTCACCAGTCGCGAACCTCTTAGGATCCGCGGGGAGCAGGAGTACGCCGTCGCGCCGCTGTCAGCGGACGAGGCGCTCGCGCTGTTCGTCCAGCGGGCGCGCGCCGTGCGTGCAGATTTCTCGGTGAACGGCGACGAACCGCTCGCGCACGCGATCTGCGAGCGCCTCGACCGGCTTCCGCTCGCCATCGAGCTCGTGGCGGCACGCGTCAAGCTCCTGCCACTCGCCGCCATTGCCGAACGCGTCGACACGTGCCTGACGTTCGTCGCCAGCTCCCGGCGGGACCTCACCGAGCGGCAACGCACGCTGCGCGGGGCGATCGAGTGGAGCTACGAGCTGCTCGACGCCGACGAACGAGCGCTCTTCGCACGGCTCGCAGTGTTCAGCGGCGGGTGGACGCTGGAGGCGGCCCAGAAGGTCTGCGCGGCGGACATTGATGCGCTCGCGTCTCTACTCGACAAGAGCCTTCTGGTACGCGATGGGGATGACCGCTTCTCGATGCTCGCAACGATTCGGGAGTACGCCCGCGAGCAGCTCGCGGCATCCGACGACGCGGACGCCATCGCGGGTGCGCACACGGAGCACTTTCTCGAGGTCGCCGTGCAAGCCGAGGCGTCCTTCGACGGCCCCGAGCAGGTGGCTGCCCTCGAAGTTCTCGAGCGCGAGCATGACAACTTCCGCGCGGCGCTCGCCTGGGCGCTCGATGCCAACCATCCTCTTGCCGTCGCGCTGGCCGGCGCACTGGGAGGGTTCTGGTATCGACACACCCACATTGTCGAGGGCGCGGGCTGGCTCGAGCGCGCAGTCGCCATCAGCGACGGCCGCGACCCCGATGCGCTCGCCCGCGTCGTGCATAACCTCGGCGTGCTGAGCGACCTACGCCGCGACGACGCAGCGGCCAGATACTGGCTAGAAGCGGAGGTGAAGCTCATGCGCGAGGCCAACGACAAGCGCCGGCTGGCGCGCGCGCTGAACAGCCTTGCGGTCGTAACCCGGAACGGCGGTGATCTGCGGCGGGCGCGCGAGCTGCTGAGCGAATCCCTCGTCATGCGCGAGGAGCTCGGAGATCCCGGCCCGATCTCGGTGACAACCTGCAACCTCGGGATTGTCGCCTTCGACGAAGGCGATTTGAACGACGCGGAAGCGTGCTTCACGAAGAGTATGGCGATTGACCGCCAATGCGGCGACGCAGCTGGAGTCGCGGTCAACGCGGGCAATCTTGCCTGGCTCGCGCTCGCGCGGGGCGAGCCGGAGCGTGCGGCCCCGCTAATCGAGCAGTCGCTCGGCGGGTTTCTCGAGGTCGGCGACCGCGAAGGGCTGGCCGAGGCGCTCGAGCAGGTGGCGGCGCTCAGCGTACGGCACGGCCGCGCCGCTGAAGGCGCCCGGCTCGCCGGAGCTGCCTCCGCACTTCGCGAGGCGGTAGGCGTGCCGTGGGCATCGGTGTACGACCGCGCGCGCGTCGAGCGCGAACTTACGGCTATGCGCTCCGCGTTGGGCGAGGAGAGCTTCGTCGTCGCCTACGAGGAGGGCCGCGCCAGCGACGCGAACGCGGTGGCGCAGGATGCGCTCGCAAGCCTGCGGGCCGCCGGTTAGCGCGCCCAGTTGTCGTGCGAGTACGAAGTGGAGTACCGGCTCGTCTCCACGACCCGCAGTTGCACGCATTTACGTGCAGCGGTTATCCCGCCGCATTGCAGGTACTTTCAGCTCGCTGCGTGCACCTGCAGTCGTCTCGGCAAGACTTTGTGTACTGCCCGACCTTCCAGTACGAGTAGGAACCCTTCGTCCACGGATACGCCGCCCAGAAGTCGACCGTCGCGCGGCCGTTCCAGACGCTCGAGAGACCGGGCAGCACCGGCTCGACCTGCGCGAGGAACTGCTGCGCGCGCGATGTCGGCGTGCCCGAGCCGAAGCTCGCGCCGACCTCCCCACCGGTGTAGTCGACCAGGATCCCAGCCGTTCCCGGCTGCGCGCGCGAGACCTCCCCGAGCGAGCTCCAATGGCGCTTCGTGAACTGGATTACGCGGAGGCCGGTCTTCTGAGCCGCTCAAGGTGACGGCGATCGAGGAGCTCGGAATGGGCACGAACTCGAAGCTGCACCTCCAACGGCGAGCCGTTTCCGGCTCGAGCACGCCCAGCCGGCGGCGGCACCACAGGCGATGACGCACGCGAGCGCCAGCCGTGTAACCAGACCGATTCAACCGCATTTTCCAATTTTCGAGTCGAGTCCGAGAGACGGCCGTCTCCGTTACACGACGGTCCACTGGGAGCCAGCGCCTGCGCGGCTCAAGGGTGTCGATGCTGGCGCCGATCCCTGTGGTGTGAGTTTGCCTCTGGAATCACGCCACCGGAGTCGCCAGCTGATCGCTTCTGCAGCGTTGATCGCGGGTGCGGCGTATCTGCTGTGGCGGTGGCTGTTCACGCTGAGCATCGAGACGCTGTGGCTCGGGCTGCCGTTGATAGCCGCGGAGACATGGGCCCTGATCGCGGTCAGTTCGTTCGTATTCGAGGCGTGGCGTCTCACGGCTCGACCTGTGCCCGACTACCTGCCGGGTCGACGCACCGCGGTCCTGATCCCCACATACAACGAGCCCATTGAGGTGCTGCGGCCAACCGTTCTCGGAGCACTCACCGTCCGTGCCGATCCGGCGCCCCAGGTGTGGGTGCTCGACGACGGCGACCGCAGGTGGGTCGCCGCGATGTGTGATCAACTCGGCGCGCGGTACCTCGCACGACCCAGCCCGCGCCTGCATGCAAAAGCGGGAAACCTCAACCATGCCCTCGGTCACATCGACGCCGATCTGCTGCTGATCGTGGACGCGGACCATGTGCCGCTCCCGCACGCGTTCGAGCACACGATCGGTTACTTCGATGACCCCAGGCTCGCTTTCGTGCAGTCACCACAGGTGTTCTTCAACAGGGGCTTCCAACACCCGAAGTCGGATGACCCACTGCTCAATGAGCAAAGTCTGTTCTACGACGTCATCTGCCCAGGCAAGGACCGCAACAACGCCGCCTTCTGGTGCGGCAGCTCCGCCGTCCTCCGACGCGAAGCACTCCACTCGATCGGAGGGGTAGCGACCGACACCGTCGTCGAGGACGCCCACACCGCGATGCTCCTCCACGCACATGGCTGGAGAAGTGCCTACCACTCTGAAGTCCTCGCTGTCGGCCTCGCACCCGAGGACGTCACCGCGTTCCTGATCCAACGCGGACGCTGGGCACGCGGCTGCTACCAGCTCCTCCGAAAAAGCAACCCGCTCAGCCTGCCAGGCCTCACCCTGCGGCAACGGGTCCATTACCTCGCGTCGCTACTGCACTACCTCGACGGCCCACAACGACTCATCTCCCTGCTCGTACCGCCGCTCGCTCTGCTCACCGGCACAATGCCGCTCGTCACGACACCAGCCCTCTACCTCGCGCTTTTCCTGCCGCAGCTTGTTCTCATTCCGCTCGCAAGTCGCGCCATGGCCCGCGGGCGCTACCGCTTCGCCGACGGAGAGCGCTGGGGCATCGTCCGCGCGATCACCTACACCAAGGCCGCAAAGGCGCTCTTCAGCAACAAGCCGATCGCGTTCGCCGTCACCCCCAAAGGCACCCAGGACGCAAATGCCAAACCAACCATCCTCAAAGCACCCATCCTGTACGCCGCCATCGCCCTCGGAAGCGTCGTCTACCAAACCGCCGCCCAACTCATACACCTACCCGGCGAACTCCCCATCTTCGCGTTCGGGATCACTGCAACCTGGGCCCTCGTCACGACCGTCTTCGCTACCTCCACAGCGCTCGCCGCCGCCCGAATCAGACACCGCCGACAATCCCACCGCTTCCCCGTCTCCCTCCAAGCCCGCTACACCATCGCCCCAAACGCGCTGCCGCTCACCCCCGCAGCCATCACCGACCTCAACAGCTTCGGACTTGCACTCACCACCCACCACAACCTCCCCACCAACGGGCCAATCACCATCCACCTCTCATTAGATAACCAGGCGCTCCACCTCACCGGCACCATCGTCCGCGCAGCACCCCACACCAACACCTACGGCATCGCGTTCGACCCCCTCCCCGACGCCACACAAGACACCATCGCCCGATGGTGCTTCCGACACCCCTTCGGACAAAGTCACGACCTCAACCGCCCACAAGAGCAGTCCCGCGGCCAGCGACAAGCCGCCTAACCGCGACCTGGCATCCAACGCAAGTCGTGCTCAGGGCCGAGTGCTGCCATGTAGCGTCGTATTCTGAAGGCCTCACAACCCGCTCCTCGTGCTTCCTTGAATCAACAGTCCCTCGATCACTTGGAGTTGGAGTTGGAGTTGACTCGGTTTCGTTGACACTCCTGTCCACGGAAGCGGGGGAACTCCAGTTCGAGGGAGGGTTCAATCAAGCAAAGCGCCCAACGAACCCCAAAAGAAAGGGCTTGTTGGACTGAGGGCACGCAGATTTGGCTCTCCTACCGGAGTATCAGCGATCAGTAGGGGTTCGAAGGGGGGTCCAATGGGGGTCCGAGAGGGGTTCATGTGCCGGCGCGCAGAAACTAGAAACGGACCCCTAGCCCCCGTTGTGCCAGTACTTGCGATCTACGTGAAAACGACTAGGGACTCGCCCGGCGGACCCGGTCGCCCGACGGTCGGGTGACCGGTGTCCGCGTCGTCCGAGCGAGCCCTAGTTGACAAGTCGTCACTAGACGCCTTTGGCTCGCGTGCACAGGGGCGCAGGTGCCTTGTGACAACTTGTCACTTGATCCGCCGGCGCTCTCGAGCGGAGCGACAGGGCACCGCCACTATCGCTGGAGGGGCTAGGTGCCGATGGTCAGGTGTGGAGCCCACTGCGCCAGCTGAGGCACCGGTCGCGTTCGACCCCGAAGCGCGAGGGCCCAGGGCGCTTGCGAGTCATCACAACCTGCCGTTCGTCAGGCTCCGCGACGAGTCGATAGCGCTGGACGCGACGAAGGCGCTGCCGGTTCACGTCCTCACCCGGCTGCGGGCGATCGTGTACCGGGTAGAGGATGGGCGCCTCAAGGTTGCGGTTGCCGATCCTGCCGATGTGCACATGCTCGACGACTTGCGCATGGCGAGTCGGCTCCCGCTCGACTTTGCCGTTGCTGCGGCGAACGAGATCGACGCCGAGTTGCGACGGCTCAGCCGCGGCCAGGAGCTGCTCGCTCGCGCGGACGCGATCGGCGAGGTGATCGAGGTCGTCGACGACGTCATGGAACTCGAGGCTGACGACGGAAGCGCCGACTCGCTCGCCCCCCCGTCGATGCTCGTGACGTCGATCATCGTGCAGGCCAGCGAGGACGGCGCGAGCGACATCCACTTCTTGCCGCAGGCGGACGCTCTGGTTGCCCGAATACGCGTGGACGGAATGATTCAGGAGGTCGAGCGGATTCCACGTGTGCACGCGGCCGGCGTCGTCTCGCGGGTCAAGGTTCTCGCCGGGCTCGACATCGCGGAGCACCGCGTCCCACAGGACGGGCGCTTCTCCCTGCGGCTGGAGTCGACCGGGAGGCTCGTCGACGTCCGTGTCGCCATTCTTCCGACGG
>Ga0136633_1003257_pt1 | contig 10767 bp, 9 predicted proteins | sample AntDrymeUQ832206_2_FD_105494 | JGI IMG/M metagenome (GOLD analysis project Ga0136633, IMG submission 105494) | Polar desert sand microbial communities from Dry Valleys, Antarctica - metaG UQ83 (22.06) | ecosystem: Environmental > Terrestrial > Soil > Desert | place: Antarctica: Dry Valley...
CCGCCATCGAGGCCGTCCGGGCCGAGGGAGCCAGCCACGCCCGCTGCATCCTGCTGATCGAGGCCAGCGAGGAGTCGGGCAGCCCCGACCTTCCTGCCCACGTCGAAGCTCTGGCCCCCCGGCTCGGCTCGCCGTCCCTGGTGGTGTGCCTCGACTCGGGCTGCGCCACCTTCGACCGGCTGTGGGCCACCACCTCGCTGCGGGGCCTGGCCGGGGTCACCGTCACCGTGCGGGTCCTCACCGAGGGCGTGCACTCCGGCGCCGCGGGGGGCATGGTGCCGTCGTCGTTCCGCCTGCTGCGCCAGCTGCTCGACCGGGTCGAGGACGCCCGGACGGGGGCGGTTCTCCTGCCCGAGCTTCACGCCGAGATCCCGCCCGACCGGGTGGCCGAGCTGACGGCCACCGCCACCGAGCTGGGCGGCGCGGGGGCCACCTTCCCGCTGGTTCCGGGCCTGGTCGCCTCCCACGCCGGCGATACGGCCGCCCAGCTGCTGGCCCGCACCTGGCGGCCGGCGCTGGCCTACATCGGCGCCGACGGCCTGCCCCCCACCGGCCAGGCCGGCAACGTCCTGCGCCCGGCCACCACCCTCGGCCTGTCCTTCCGCCTCCCCCCCACCGTCGACCCCGAGATCGCCACCGACGCCATCGAGCGGGCACTCACCGCCGACCCGCCCCAGGGGGCGCAGGTGAGCGTCGAACGTGACCACGCCGCCGCCGGCTGGGCCGCCCCGTCGTTCGCCCCCTGGCTCGAGCAGGCCCTCGACCAGGCGTCCCAGGCGGCGTGGGGCCAGCCGGCCCGCACTATTGGCGAGGGGGGCTCCATCCCCTTCATGGGCATGCTCGGTGAGCGCTTCCCCGCTGCCCAGTTCGTGGTGACCGGCGTGCTCGGCCCCGGCACCAACGCCCACGGCCCCAACGAATACCTCCACGTCCCCTACGCCACCGCCCTGACCGGCGCTGTCGCCCACCTCCTCGCCGCCCACGCAGCGCCGAATCGTTTCGGCCGCCAGCGGGCCTGATCGCAGGGATACCGTGCGGTCATGACGAAGCCGGGGTCGTGATCGACGAAGGCGTGACCTCCGGGCCGGCGAGCCCGCTGCTCGTACCGCCTCCTCAGGACACCGGTGGCGAGCCGGACGGCCAGGGCGACGGCGATCGGTCCGGTCAGCCGCTCGTCGAGCTGCGAGCCGTCACGTCCTCGTTCGGTCCGCTCCAGGTCCTCCACGGCATCGACCTCAGGGTCCACCGGGGCGAGGTTGTGGTGCTCCTGGGCCCGTCCGGCTCGGGCAAGTCGACGCTCATCCGCTGTATCAACGGGCTGCAGCCGGTCGACGGGGGCCAGGTCCTGTTCGACGGCCGGCCCATGCCGCGCGAGGGCAAGGCGCTGGCCCGGCACCGGGCCGACGTGGGCATGGTCTTCCAGTCCTTCAACCTCTTCGCCCACAAGACCATCCTGGAGAACTGCACCCTGGGCCCCACCAAGGTCCGCCGCATGTCCAGGGCCGAGGCGGCGAAGCGGGCCCGGGTGCTGCTCGAACGGGTGGGCATCGCCGACAAGGCCGACCGCTACCCCGCCGAGCTCTCGGGCGGCCAGCAGCAGCGGGCGGCGATCGCCCGGGCCCTGGCGATGGAGCCCAAGGTGATGCTCTTCGACGAGCCCACCTCGGCGCTCGACCCCGAGATGATCAGCGAGGTGCTCGACGTCATGGTCGGGCTGGCCCACGAGGGCATGACGATGGTCGTGGTGACCCACGAGATGGGCTTCGCCCGCAAGGCCGCGCAGCGGGTGGTGTTCCTCGAGGACGGCAGCGTCGTCGAGGAGGCGCCGCCCGAGCAGTTCTTCGCCAACCCCCGCACCGAGCGGGCCCAGAGCTTCCTGTCCAAGATCCTAAGCCAATGACACAGATGCTGAACGTGCCGAGCCAACCATGAACCCAAGCCCCTGAACCTGAGGAGAACCATGCGCAAGAGACTGCTTCTGGCCCTGCTATGCGTCGCCACCGTGCTCGCCAGCTGCGGCAGCAACGACGAACCCTCCGGAGGGGCGACGGGCACCACCGGGAAGACCCCCGCCACCTTCCCGGCCGGATCGACGATGGATGCCATTCAGAAGAAGGGCAAGATCGTCATCGGCACCAAGTTCGACCAGCCGCTGTTCGGCCTGAAGGCCCTGTCGGGCCAGCCTGAGGGCTTTGACGTCGAGATTGCCAAGCTGGTGGCCACGGCCATCTTCGGCAGCAACCTCAGCGGCAAGACCGAGTTCGTCGAAACGCCGTCGTCGGTCCGTGAGCAGTCGATCATCGACGGCAAGGTCGACCTCGTCGCCGCCACCTACACGATCAACGACGCCCGCAAGGAGAAGGTCGGCTTCGCCGGCCCCTACTACGTGGCTGGCCAGTCGATCCTGGTGAAGAAGGACAACACCACCATCACTGGGCTCGACAGCCTGTCCGGCAAGAAGGTCTGCACCGTGCTGGGATCGACCCCGCTCAAGACCCTCCAGACCCGGGCCCCCGCCGCCGACCTGTCGATCCTGTTCGATACCTACTCCAAGTGCGTCGAGGCCCTGAAGGACGGTCGGGTCGAGGCGGTCAGCACCGACAACGTCATCCTGCTCGGCTTCATCAAGGACAACCCGGGACTGTTCAAGCTGGTCGGTGAGGCCTTCACCGTCGAGCCCTACGGCATCGGCGTGAAGAAGGACGACCTCGCCTTTCGGACATTCGTGAACGACACCCTTGAGAAGGCGTACACCGACGGCACCTGGGCCAAGATCTTCGAGAAGGAGGTCGGCAAGGCCACGGAGATCCCGACCCCCGCGCCGCCGCCGATCGACCGGTACTAGGCGCCGCCGTCGGTGGGGGTCCTCTTCGACAACCTCGGTGCGTTCGGTGAGGGCCTCCGCACCACGGCGGCCCTCACCCTCGCCTCCTACCTCGTTGCCCTTCTCGTGGGCACCCTGGTGGCGGCCATGCGGGTCAGCCCCATCGCGCCGCTCCGCTGGCTGGGCACGTTGTGGACCGAGGTGCTGCGCAACGTCCCCCTGACCGTCCTGTTCTTCGTGTTCTTCTTCGGGTTCACCAAGATCGGCGTCAGCTACGTGCCGTTTATCTCTGCGGTGATCGTCCTCGGCTGCTACACCAGCGCCTTTGTGGCCGAGGCGATCCGCAGCGGGATCAACAGCGTGGCGCCCGGTCAGGCCGAGGCGGCGCGGGCGCTCGGGCTTACCTTCGCCCAGGTCATAGTGACCATCGTGCTTCCCCAGGCGCTGCGCACCGTGGTGGCCCCGCTTGGGTCGTTGTTCGTCGCCCTCATCAAGAACACCTCCATCGCCTTCACCATCGCGGTCGTCGAGCTCACCCGGGTCGTGAAGGAGCTGGCCAGCGTCACGGGTGAGGCCATCCCGCTCTACCTGGGAGCGGCGGTGTTCTACCTGCTCCTCACCCTGCCGTCGTCGGCCGCCATCGGGGTCATCGAGCGGAAGGTGGCGATCCGGCGATGACCGTTGCGGTGTTTGCCGACCCGCTTGGCCCGCGCGGGAAGGTGAAGGTGGCCGTCGCCACCGTGATCGGCGGCCTGGCCGCCGCGGGTGTGCTGTTCATCGCCTTCCGCCGCTTCCAGAGCAACGGGCAGCTCGAGGCCAAGCTGTGGAGCGACCTGTTCACCGGTGAGGCGCTCCGCTTCTTCTGGGGCGGCCTGAAGAACACCCTGAAGCTGGCGGGCGTCAGCCTCGTCCTCGCCATGGCGCTCGGCATGGTGCTGGCCCTGGCCCGCCTGTCCAAGCGGGCGCTGGTCCGGTGGCCCGCCACCCTGTGGCTCCAGTTCTTCCGGGGAGTCCCCCTGGTCGTGCTGATGCTGTTCTTCTACTTCGGCCTTGACATCTCCAAGTACACCTCCATCGTCATGGGGCTCACCCTGTACAACTCGGCGGTGCTGGCCGAGATCATCCGGGCGGGCATCCTGTCGCTCGACCGGGGCCAGTCCGAGGCGGCGCTGGCGGTGGGCATGACCGACGGCCAGGTGATGCGCACGGTGGTGCTGCCGCAGGCCATCCGGCGCATGGTGCCGGCCCTGGTCAGCCAGCTGGTGGTGCTCCTGAAGGACACCAGCCTGGGCGTGGCCGTGCTCTACGAGGAGCTGCTCCGCCGGGGCGAGCTGGCCGGCGAGTTCCTCAAGAACAAGCTGCAGGCGTTCCTGTTCGTCGCCGCCATCTTCCTCATCGTCAACCTCCTGCTGTCATCTGCCGCCCGTTGGCTCGAGCGACGTCAGGGCCGGGCCAAGAAGGTCGCTCCGGGAGGCCCGGTCCGGGTGACCGGCGTGGAGGACCTCACGGTCGCCTGAGGCCACGACCTACCTCGCTCCCCTCACGGGTCGATCAGCTGGAGGGCGTTGTCGGCAGTGCCGGCCACCACGATGCGGCCGGACACGGGGTCGACGGCCACGTCGTTGGGCTGGCGCAGGGTGGGCCAGGAGCGGTCGGCCTTCGGCGTCTGGCCGTCGAGGCGGAAGGCCTGCACCCGGTTTGTGGCGGTGAAGGTGACGTAGGCGATGCGGCGGGTGGCATCGATGGCCAGGCCGTAGGGGGCACCCTTGGCCGCCACGCTGGCCACCTGGCGGGGCCCTTCCGGGCCCACCTCGAACACGACCAGGGCGTCGCCCTGGGTGTCGGTCACGTAGAAGCGGCCGTCCGGCCCGGCCCGCACGTGGGTGGGACCGACGCCACCGGGGGCGCGGCCGAGCGAGGTGCCGTCGGGCCGGTAGGCCTCCAGCTCCCGACCCCGGACGCCGAGGACCACCACCACCGAGCCGTCGAGGGCGGCGGCCAGGCCGCCGGGCTGGGCGGGCGCCGGCAGCTGCGCCACCCGCCGGTCACCCTCGACCACCGACACCTGGTCCGCCAGCTCGTCGCTCACGAAGATGCGGCTGTCGGCGGCGGCGGCGGCGTCGTGGGGCTGGCGGCCGACGCCCACGTCGCCGACCAGCGCCCCGTCCGGCAGCGACACCTGGTACAGCCGGTCGGTGCCCTCGGCGGGCACCAGGACCGGGCCCCCCGGGCGGGCCAGCTGGAGGTGACGGGCCGATCCGGCGAAGAGCCGGCGGGTGCGCTCGACGCCGGTGTCGGCGTCCAGCAGCGCCACGCCGTCGGGGTTGCGGACGGCGGCGGCGATGGTGCGGGTGGGCCCGTCGACCACCAGCCCCTCGGGCTGGCCGGCAAGCGGCACCACCCGGCCGGCGGGAGCCTCGGCCGGCACGGGCGCCCCTGCCGGCTCGGGTACGTCGGTGCGCGGCGGCGGCTTGTCGGACGAGCAGGCGCTGAGGGTGACGACCAGACCCACGAGGGCCAGGCGCAGCTTCGGAGGACGCAATCGGTTCGTTCGCACCCGCCGAGCGTAGGGAGAGGGCCGGTGCTATCCGCAGGTCGGGCCGGTGGAGGCGGCCCGCTCGGCCACGGCCTGCTCGACCAGGGCCAGGGCGTCGCCTACCGTCTGCATGTCGGCCGGGTCCACGTCGGGCAAGCGGATCCCAAAGGCGTCGTCGAGGACCAGCGAGATCTCGGTGAGGGCGAGGGAGTCGGCGTCCAGCTCGTCCCACGTCTTCTCCGGCCGCACCTCGCCGGGCTCGAGGCCCAGGATCTCGGCAACGGTCTCGGCGAAGGCCTGGCGCAGGTCCTGGGGGTGTGTGGCCACGGCGGGAACCTACCGTTCACCGGCGGTCTACGGGGATTTCACCGGAGGGGCCCAGCGGCGGCGACGGGTGTCCCAGGCTCCGGCCGTGCCGAGGGTGCGCAGCTCGAACTTGCGGACCCGGGTGGTGGCGGTTTTGGGCAGGGCGTCGTGGGATCGCAGCCACCGGGGGACCAGGTAGGCGGGCAGGGCGTCGGCCAGGAACGAGGCCACCTCGGCGAGGTCGAGCTCGATGCCCTCGGCGGCCACGACGCACAGGAGCACCTCCTCCTCGACGCCGTCGTCGGCGGGGACGCCGAGGGCCGCGGCCTCGACGACTCCGGGGTGGGTGAGTGCCGCCTCCTCGATGAACGAGGGTGCGATCATCTCGCCGGCCCGGCGGATGGCGTCGCGCTGGCGGCCGACGAAGGACAGCTCGCCGTCCTCGGTCCAGGCCATGAGGTCGCCGGTGCGGTACCAGCCCTCGTCGGTGAAGCACTCGCGGGTGGGTGCGGAGGGGCCGTCGTCGCCCAGGTAGCCCTCGAACAGGGCGTGGGGCACCAGGGGCTTCACCCACAGCTCGCCGGGCTGCTCGGGCCCGAGGGCCAGACCCGCCTCGTCGGCGATGCGGGCCTCCCACCGTTCGCTGGGCACCCCCACCGTGCCGGGCGGCTGGGGCAGCCCCCGGCTCGGCCAGGTGTAGCAGGAGGCCACCTCGGTCGAACCCCAGGTCTCCATGATGAGGACGCCGAAGCGCTCCTCGATGTGGCGCCAACGGTCAGCCGGGGCGGCGCCGCCCAGGATCTGCCGCACCGGGTTGTCGAGGTCGGACGGGTGGGGCGGTCGCCGGGCCAGAGCCGACAGGATGGTGCCGACGTAGGTGAACATCACCGCTTCGGCCTCCCGGACGCGGGGCCAGAACGAGAGCAGCGAGAACCCCGAGTCGACGGTCAGGCGGCCGCCCCGCCACAGCGTGGCCAGCACCGTCCCCTGGCAGGTGACGTGGAAGAGGGGGAGGCAGGTGTAGATGGCCTCGCCCCGCTCGATCGGCATCAGCTCGTCGCCGTAGCAGCGGCCCCACAGCGCCTCGCAGCTGCGGCTCCACACCGCACCCTTCGGCACCCCGGTGGTGCCCGAGGTGTACAGCAGCTTGGTGGGTGCCCCCGGGTCCTCGGGGAGGGGGGCGGGGGCCGCGGCGCTGGCCTCCTCCAGGAGGTCGTCGAGGCGGGGGGCGCCGCCGGCCGGGCCGCCGACGACCACGACGTCGGCCAGGTCGGGCAGGCCGCCGCGCACCGCCTCCACCTCCCGGGCCAGGTGGGCCTGCACCAGCACGATCCGGCTGCGGGAGTGGGCCATGACCTGGCGCAGCGGCTCCCCCGTGAGCAGGGCGTTCAGCGGCAGGTAGACGGCACCGATCTTGGAGCAGCCGAACCAGGCGGCGACCGTGGCCCACCCGTTGATGGCTCGGACCATCACGATGTCGCCAGCGCCGTAGCCGAGGCCGACCAGCACCGCCGCCAGCCGGTTGGCCAGCTCGTCGGTCTCGGCGTAGGTGAGGGTGGCGTCGGGCAGGGTCAGGAACCGCTGGGGCCCCAGCTCGGCGGCCCGCAGCTCAAGCATCCCCCGCAGCGAGGCGGGCGGGGCTGGCGGCGGTTCGGTCGGGGGGGCATCGGCCATGAGGGCCGGACCGTAGTGTCGCCGCGTGCCCGCTGACGCCACGCCCGTCAGCCTGGCGGGCATCGTCCTGATCGACGCCACCAACGGCCACCCCCTCGATCTCGGCGCCGGCCCCGCCCGGGCGCTGCTCACCGTCATCCGCCACCGCCACTGACTGCCCTGCCAGGAGCACCTCGTGCGGGTGCGTGAGCGGGCAGCCGACCTCGAGCGGCTCGGCTTCGCCCTCGTCGCCGTGGGCTTCTCGCCCCCCGAGGCGCTGGGCGCCCTGGCCCGGCACCTCGCCTGGCCGGGCCCCTTCTGCAGCGACGAAGCGCGGGTGCTCTACCAGCGGCTGGGGCTGGGCCGGGCCGCCACCGGCCAGGTATTCACCCCCGGCACCCGCGCGGTCTACACGGCGGCCGCCGCCCGGGGCGAGACGGTCGAACGGCCGGTAGAGGACCTCCGCCAGCTCGGCGGTGACGCCGTGGTGGTCGGCGGCGTGACCCGGATCGTCTTCCGCCCGGCCAGCCCCGACGACCGGCCCGACGTCGACGAGCTGGTGGCGACGGCGGCCTCGCTGACCTGATCGGCCGCGGACGCCAGGATCTAGATTGCACCGAGGTGGGACTGGACCTGGCGCCGCTGCTCGCCGACGAGGCCCTGCAGGGGGCCGCGTGGTGCCGGGCTCACACCGCGCTGGTCGACAGCTGGTTGGCCGACCTGTTCGCGGCGGCGAAGGCGCCCAGGGAGGGAGTGGCGCTCGTGGCCGTCGGCGGGTACGGCCGGTCGGAGCTGTGCCCCCGCAGCGACATCGACGTCCTGCTCCTCCACGACCGCGGCCTCGACGTCGCCTCGGTGGCCGAGGCCGTCTGGTATCCCGTCTGGGACCAGCGGGTCCAGCTCGGCCACGGGGTGTCGACGGTGCGCCAGGCGGTGGGCCTCTCCGGCAAGGACCTGGAGGCGGCCACGTCGCTGCTCAGTGCCCGCCACCTCGCCGGCGACCCGAAGCTCACCGCCGACCTTGCCGCCAAGGCCCTCGACCAGTGGCACGACCTGGCCCGCCGCTGGCTGCCCGAGCTAGCCGCCAAGGTGGACGAGCGCCACGAGCGGGTGGGTGAGGTGGCGTTCCGGCTGGAACCCGACCTGAAGGACGGGCGGGGCGGCATGCGCGATGTCCACTCGCTGCACTGGGCCGAGCAGGCCCGCGAGATCCTCCTTCCCCACGACCGGGGCAGCCTGGCCGAGGCTTATCGCGTCCTGCTCGACGCCCGGGTCGAGCTGCACCGGATCACCAGCCGCCCGGGCAACGTCCTGCTGATGCAGGAGCAGGACACCGTGGCCAAGGCACTCTTTTCCCCGCTCAGCGGGGCCGCTCGGGCCCAGGGCGCCGGCGACGCCGACGACCTGATGGCCCGGGTGGCGTCGGCCGCCCGCACCATCAGCTGGACGAGCGACGACGCCTGGCGCCGCATCCGCTCGTCGCTGCAGGGCCCGGTGGGACGGTCGGGCGGCCGGCCCCACCCCCTGGGCCAAGGACTGGTGCTGGTCGACGGCGAGGTCGTGCTGTCGGCCGACGCCGCCCCGGCCGACGACCCGTGCCTGCCCCTGCGGGCGGCGGCGGCGGCCGCCGGGCGGGACACCGTCATCGAGCGGCGATCCCTCGAGCGGCTGGCCCAGCTGTCCCCGGTCCTGCCCGACCCGTGGCCCGCGGAGGCTCGCGCCCTCCTGGCCGCCCTGCTCGGGGCGGGCCCGCCGGCGGTGGCCGTGATCGAGGCCCTCGACCAGCGGGGCCTGTGGGTGCGGGTGGTGCCCGAGTGGGAGCCGGTGCGGTCGCGCCCGCAGCGCAACGCCTACCACCGCTTTACCGTCGACCGGCACCTGCTCGAAGCGGCGGCCAACGCCGCCGGGCTGCAGCACCAGGTCGAGCGGCCCGACCTCCTGGTCATCGGGGCCCTCCTCCACGACATCGGCAAGGGTCGCCCCGGCGACCACACCGAGGTTGGCATGGTGCTGGCCCAGGCCATCGCCACCCGCATGGGCTTCGCGCCCGAGGACGTGGCCGACCTGGTGGCCATGGTCGAGCACCACCTCCTCCTGCCCACCGTGGCCACCCGCCGCGACCTCGACGAGCCCCGCACGATCGAGCAGGTGGCCAGCGCCGTGGCCACCACCCAGCGCCTCGACCTCCTCGCCGCCCTCACCGAGGCCGACTCGCTGGCCACCGGCGCGTCGGCATGGGGGAGTTGGAAGGCCGGCCTGGTCGACAAGCTCGTCCAGCGGGTCCGCCACCTGCTCGACCCGACGGACCACCCGTCCCCGACCGCTGCCGACGAAGGGGCCGACGGTCCCGAGCCGCTCGCCGGCGGCAACCGCCGCTTCGAGGTGACGGGCGACACCCTGGCCGTGGTGGACGAGGACCGCCCTGGCCTGTTCAGCAAGGTGGCCGGCGTGCTGGCGCTCCACGGCCTCGAGGTGCTGGCCGCATCCACCGGGCCCAGCGAGCCGGGGTGGGCATCCAGCACCTTCCGGGTCGTCGACCCGCGGCGCGACGAGCCGCCCTGGGACCGGGTGCAGCTCGATCTCCACCGTGTGCTCGACGGCCGCCTGGCCGTGCGGGCCCGGCTGGCCGAGCGCAGCCGCACCTACCGCCGCCCGGCTCCCCTGGCCCCGCCCACCAAAGCCAAGGTCACCTTCCACCACGACGCCTCCTCGTCCTCCACCGTGATCGACGTCCACGCCGCCGACGGCCTCGGCGTGCTCTACCGGATCACCTGCGCCCTGGCCGAGCTCGACCTCGACATCCGCTCGGCCCGGGCCCAGACCCTGGGCGGCAGCGTGGTCGACGCCTTCTACGTGCGGGCCCGCGACGGCGGCAAGGTCGACGCCGCCCTGCAGGCCGAGATCGAGCTGGCCATCCTCGACAGCCTCAGCGGCTGACGGGACGGGTCAGCCCGGGACCCGGCGGGAGGAGGCCTGGCGCAGCCAGTGCTCGGCCCGGACGAGGCGGCGCTCCAGCTGCTCGACGGTGGCCTGGCTGATCTTGTCCAGGCCGCTGGCCCGGTTCAGCTCGGCGTTCACTCCGGCGTGGGTGAGCCCGGTGTGGTGGGCGATGAGGCGACCGGTATCGGCGTTGGCCTTGCGCAGCAGGGCCTTGTGCTCGCGGCGGGTGCGGCCCTCGGCGGCGCCGGCGGTCGCGCCCCGGAGCGGGAGCGGGGCCAGGGCAATGGTGAGGGCGGCGTCGCTGGTCAGCTCGGACAGGTCGTCGCCGTCGAGGATCCAGTCGGGCTCGTTGCCGTCGCTCAGGGGGACGGCCGAGATGGGCGCGAACAGCGAGAGCTGGTCGTCCTCGCCACCGCTGGCCTCCGCCTGGTCGGTCGGCTGCTCGCGCTCGGAGCGGCGCAGCGAGTGGCGGCGCTGCTCGGCGATGGCAAAAGCCCGGGCCCGCAGC
>Ga0136633_1003258_pt1 | contig 10764 bp, 10 predicted proteins | sample AntDrymeUQ832206_2_FD_105494 | JGI IMG/M metagenome (GOLD analysis project Ga0136633, IMG submission 105494) | Polar desert sand microbial communities from Dry Valleys, Antarctica - metaG UQ83 (22.06) | ecosystem: Environmental > Terrestrial > Soil > Desert | place: Antarctica: Dry Valley...
CCGCGCCTCCTTCACCGAGGTGGAGGCGGTCGTGCAGTTCGAGCTGACCATCGCCAATACCGGCGGCAGCCCGGCCCGGAACCTGCGCATCGACGTCAAGATGATCAACGCCGGCCGCGAGCAGGACAGCGAGATCAGCGGCTTTTTCCGCACCGCCGGGCGCGAGACGACGCGGCTCAGCCTGCCGGGGATCGCCGCGGGGCAGGACGGCGTGATCAAGGGCGAGGTCGGCATGCCGATCGATGAGATGAAGGCGCTGAAGCTCGACGGGCGAATGCTGTTCGTGCCGGTGATCGCGGTCAACGCGCTCTACGATTTCAGCGAGGGGCGGAGCGGCCAGAGCTCCAAATCCTATGTCGTCGGCCGCGAGCTGGAGACCTCCAGCGAAAAGATGGGCGCCTTCCGCGTCGATCAGGGCCCGCGCATCTGGCGCACCGTCGGTCAGCGCCAGCACAGCCTCGCCCGCCGCAACTGATTCAGGCCGCAAACGTCTCCGCGTCTATGCTGTAGAGGAGCCTGGCGCCGCCCGTCGCGGCCGCCTTCAGGCCCGCGGCTTCCGGCACGATCCGCTCCAGATAGAAACGAGCCACCGCGCGCTTCATCGTCAGGAAGGCGGAAGTCTCATCGCCTGCCGCACGCACCTGTCGCGCCAACAGCCAGCCGCAGACCGCGACCGACGCCATCGTGAGGAAGGGATAGCTACCTGCGAGCGCGTCATCGGGCGCGGCGCAGACGAGGCCGTTCGCGATCAGCTCGACATCGTCGGCCAGCGCCCGCAATTCGCCTTCGCCCATCGCCTGGGCGTCGGCGCGGATCTCCGCGAGCAGCGCGGCAAGCGCCGCACCGCCGGCGAGGCCCAACTTGCGTCCCACCAGATCCGCCGCCTGGATGCCGTTCGTGCCTTCGTAGATCGGAGAAATGCGAGCGTCGCGGAAATGCTGGGCCGCGCCGGTTTCCTCGACAAAGCCCATGCCGCCGTGAATCTGCACGCCGAGACTGGTGACCTCGCAGCCAACATCGGTACCATAGGCCTTGACCAGAGGCGTGAGCAGATCGGCGCGAGCCTTCGCGGCCTCGTCGCCAAGGCTCGCCCGGTCAGTCTGGCCGGCACAATAATAAGCGAGCGCGCGGGCGGCCTGGGTCAGCGCCTTCATCCTGAGCAGCATCCGGCGCACGTCGGGAAATTCGATAATCTTCGCCGGCCGCCCCTCGCGTGATCCCTGCACCCGCTCGCTCGCGTAAGCGACCGCCTGCTGGGTCGCGCGCTCGGCGATCGAGACGCCCTGCAGGCCGACATTGAGGCGGGCATTGTTCATCATCGTGAACATCGCCGCCATGCCGCGATTTTCCTCACCGATCAGCCAGCCCATCGCGCCGCCCTGGTCACCGAACGACATCACGCAGGTGGGCGAGGCGTGGATGCCGAGCTTGTGCTCGATCGAGACGCAATGAAGGTCGTTGCGGCTGCCGTCGGCCAGGATCTTGGGGACGAGGAAGAGCGAGATGCCCTTCGTCCCGCCCGGCGCGTCGGGCAGGCGGGCCAGGACGAGGTGGACGATATTGTCGGCCAGATCATGTTCGCCGAAGGTGATGAAAATCTTGGTGCCCGAGATAAGGTAGCTGCCATCGCCAACCGGCTCGGCGTTGGTCTTGAGCGCGCCGACGTCCGAGCCGGCCTGCGGCTCGGTGAGATTCATCGTGCCGGTCCACTCACCGGTGATCAGCTTCGGGAGCCAAGCGGCTTGCAGTTCCGGCGAGCCGTGATGCTTCAGCGCCTCGACCGCGCCGGGGGTGAGCATCATCACCAGAGAAAAGCCCATATTGGCCGAGCCGAGATCCTCCATGACGACGCTGGCGAGCGTGAGCGGAAGGCCTTGGCCGCCATGCTCTGTCGGACCGGCAAGCGTCCCCCAGCCGCCTTCGACATAGCCGCGATAGGCCTGCTTGAAGCCGGCGGGCAACGTGACGCCCTCGGGCGACCATTTGGCGCCGACCTCGTCGCCGATCCGGTTCAGTGGCGCGAATTCGCCGGCTGCGAAGGCGCCCGCGCCCTCGATGATCGCATCGACGAGATCGGGCGTCGCCTCGGCGAAAGCATTGTGACCGGCCAGCTCGTCCATGCAGACAATGTGGTGGAGCAGGAACTTCTGTTCCTCGACCGGCGGCCTGTAGGTCATCCTCGCTCCCCCGCGATTGCGCTTGTCGTTGGGCGGCTATAGCGCGGGCCGGTGAGCGCGCAAAACACCGACGTCCTGCCTTACGGGCCGGCTGCGATCACGGCTGCGGCGCGGCTGATCGCGGCGGGTGCGCCGGTGGCCGTGCCGACCGAGACGGTTTACGGGCTTGCCGCCGACGCGCGCGACGGCGCCGCCGTGGCGCGGGTCTATGAAGCGAAGGGAAGGCCCAGCTTCAACCCGTTGATCGTACATGTTCTCGGGCTGGAGCAAGCGGAGAGGATCGCCGTCTTCGACGATATGTCGCGCGCGCTGGCGGCACGCTATTGGCCCGGTCCGCTGACCCTTGTCTTGCCCCTTCGCGCCGAAGCCGGCATTGCGGCGATCGTCACCGCCGGCCTGTCGACCATTGCGCTCCGCACCCCGGCCCATCCTGCGATGCGCGACCTGCTCACCGCCACGGGCGCGCCGCTTGCCGCGCCCTCGGCCAATGCGAGCGGACGGATCAGCCCGACCCGCGCCGCCCATGTCCTGGCGAGTCTCGGCGGCCGCATTCCGTTGATCATTGATGGCGGGCCGACCGTGCACGGCCTCGAAAGCACGATCGTCGCGATGACGGGAGCGGAGATTCGCTTGTTGCGTCATGGGCCGATTGACCTCGGTCTCGTTCTTGCGCCGCCGGCTGCGGTCGAGGCGCCCGGGCAGCTCGCCAGTCATTATGCACCGCGCAAGCCGCTCCGGCTCGAAGCGGATGAAAAGCGGCCGGATGAGTGGCTGATCGGTTTCGGCCCTGTCGCCGGCGACGTGAGCCTCAGCGCCTCCGGAGATCCGGTCGAGGCAGCGGCCAACCTCTTCGACGCGCTGCATGCGGCGGATGCCAGTAGCGCCGCTTCTATCGCGGTCGCGCCGATACCCGAAGACGGGCTTGGCGCCGCGATCAACGACCGGCTGCGCCGGGCGGCGGCGCCATGATGAACTGGGACGACAATCTCGTCGCGGCGCGGCCAAGCTTCGTCACGCACCTGGAGTGCGGCCTCACCGGCGAGCGTTACGAAGCGGATCAGCTGCACAATCTCTCCGCGGCCGGCCGACCTTTGATCGTCCGCTACGATCTGGATGCCGTACGCGCCGCGCTGCCCAGGGAGGAGCTCGCCGCCCGCCCGCGCGATATGTGGCGCTGGCGCGAATTGCTGCCGGTGCGGGAGCCAGCAAACATCGTCAGCCTTGGCGAGTGCGAAACGCCGCTCGTCAGTCTCGACGCAGCGGCGCACCGGCTCGGCCTGGCCGAGTTGCTGGTGAAGGACGAAGGCCGCCTGCCGACCGGGTCGTTCAAGGCGCGCGGGATCGCGATGGCCGTATCGATGGCGAAGGCGCTCGGCGTCACGAAGATCGCAATGCCTACCAACGGCAATGCCGGCGCGGCGCTCGCCGCTTATGCCGCGCGCGCCGGGATCGAGGCGGTGGTGCTCTGTCCCGACGACACGCCCGAGATCAATGTCCGCGAGATCGCCGCGCAAGGCGCGCGGGTCTATCGCGTCAACGGCTTGATCGACGAATGCGGCGCCTTGGTGGCGCAAGGCGCGAAGGCCGGGGCCTGGTTCGATTTTTCGACCCTCAAGGAGCCCTATCGGCTTGAGGGCAAGAAGGTGATGGGGCTGGAGCTGGCCGAGCAGCTCGGCTGGCGCGTGCCGGACGTCATCTTTTACCCGACCGGCGGGGGCACTGGCCTGATTGGCATGTGGAAGGCCTTTGCCGAACTGGAGGCGATCGGTTTCATAGGCCCGGAACGGCCGCGCATGGTCGCAGTGCAGGCGGACGGTTGCGCGCCGGTGGTGCGGGCTTTCGAGTCGGGGGCCGAACATTTCGAGCGCTGGGAAGGCGCGCAGACCGTCGCGGCAGGCATTCGTGTGCCGAAGGCGGTCGGCGATTTCCTGATCCTGCGGGCTGTTCGGGAGAGTGGCGGCTTCGCCATCGCGGTTTCGGACAAGGAACTGGTGCGAGCGGCCGATCGGACGGCGCGCGAAGATGGCCTTTTGCTCTGTCCGGAAGGCGGGGCGACCCTGGCGGCGGCCGAGAAGGCATTGGCGCAAGGATTGATCGGGCCCACCGACCGCGTTGTCCTGTTCAACTGCGCGACCGGCCTCAAATATCCACTGGCGGACGCCTCGCGCTGGCTCGATCGCCACGCGCCTTTCGACCCCTTCGCGCTTTAGGCGTCGGCGGCCTTCAGCCGCTCGGCGAATTTCTTGCTGAGCTTGCGCAGCTTGGGCGGGATGACCGCCAGGCAATAGGGATTGCGCTGCCCTTCGCCCTGCCAATAGTCCTGGTGATAATCCTCGGCCGGCCACCAATGGCCGTCGCGCTCGATCGTCGTCACGATGGGCGCCGGCCACTCCGCGCCGGCGCGCTCGATGCCGAGCCTCGCGGCCTCTGCCTCGGCATCGTCGGCCGGGAAGATCGTGGAGCGATATTGCGTGCCGACATCATTGCCCTGGCGGTTGAGCTGAGTCGGATCGTGCGTCACGAAATGGATGTCGAGCAGATCGTCATAGGAAATCTGCGTGTCGTCATAGCTGATGCGGATCGCCTCGGCATGGCCGGTGTCGCCGCCGCAAACCTGCTTATAGGTCGGCGCATCGACATGGCCGCCAATATAGCCGCTCTCGACGGCGGTGACGCCGATCAGATCCTTGAACACCGCCTCGGTGCACCAGAAGCAGCCGCCTGCGAATGTCGCTTGCCGTTGGGCCATGATCCTGTCCCGATTTTAGTGGGGACCGCTGCCGGCCGCCTTGAGTCCAGCCTCATGCGCGACCGAAAGGGCCTCGGCAAGACTGGCGACCTGCAGCCGCTCCATCATGTTGCCGCGATGCATTTCGACGGTGCGCAGGCTGATCTCCAGGCGGGCGGCAAGCTGCCGATTGGTTTCGCCCGCAAGGAGCCCGCGTAGCACATCCGATTCCCGCGTTGTGAGCACAGCGACGCGATCGCGCGCCGCCTTGCGCCGCTGCGTGTCGGCCTCGCGCTGATCGAGCAGGGAGAAAGCATGTTTGAAGCACGAAAGCAGATCGGTTTCGGAAAAGGGCTTCTCGATGAAATCGACCGCGCCAAGCTTCATCGCGCGAACCGCGACCGGAATCTCGCCATGGCCGGTCATCACGACCACCGGCCAATCGACCTCGCGTCGCCTCAGCGCCGTCATCACATCGAACCCGTCCATATCGGGCATGCGAAGATCGAGCAGGATGCAGCCGGGCGCGAGATCGGGCAGGGATTCGAGGAAGTCGGTGCCGGAGCCAAAAGGATAAGAGCGGATATCGGAGGCGCCCAGCACGAAGCTTAAGGAACGGCGCACGTCGCGATCGTCATCGACCACGTACACATAAGGCGAACTGGCAGCTTCTTCCGGCATCATCACAGTCTTGGGTTCTCATATAGTATTGATACGCCAGCGCAAAGCTGATTCAGGTTAACCCCTGAAGGGATTTGAAGGGGGATTTTCGATCCGTTCCTCAAGATTACGCTGTTCGTCCCGCAGCCCCCACGGCTCGTCGCTACGCCAGTTCGGCATTAACCCCGGCAGGGCATAGATTGCGGCGAACCGCGTGACTTGCGCGGCGAACGACCGGTCAAACGGGCGACAGCTTATTGAGAGTCAAGGATAAATTCCCTAGCTTTCAGGTCGCACCGGGGAGGGTTTTCATGTCGCTTTCGCGTCGGCAGATGATTGAAGCTGGAGCTTCAGCGGGCGCGCTCGCTTTATTGGGCTGTTCGCCCTTGCTCGCTTCCGGACTGCCCACGGGCGTGCGCCGCCGGCCTGATATGCAGGCCGAGCCTGTCGCCGTGCAGGCGGCGCGGCCGCGCATCACCGTCGATCCCAGCGTGGACCCGCGGCTCGTCGCCCGCGCGCGCGCCGCCTTCGATCGCCATCGCTCGCGCATTTCCCGCCCCGAGGTGGTCGGCCTCGTCGATTTCACGAAGGTCTCCAGCGAGCCCCGCTTCTATCTGCTCGACACCAATACGGGGCAGGTCACGCGGCATTTCGTTTCGCACGGCCGTGGTTCCGATCCCGGCCACACCGGCTTCCTGCAGAATTTCTCCAATCGCATCGGCTCTGAAGCGACCTCGGAAGGCGCTTATCTGGTCGGGCCCTATTATGAGGGCCATTATGGCCGCTCGATGCGGGTCAGTGGTCTCGATCACACCAATTTCAACGCCGAGACGCGCGCGATTGTGATTCATCCGGCCTGGTATGCCGAGCCGGGAGTGATCCAGACCCAGGGGCGGCTCGGCCGGAGCGAGGGCTGCTTCGCCTTGTCCGCCGCCAGTCAGCGCGAGACGCTTGCGCGGCTCGGGCCGGGCCATTTCCTCTACGCCGCCCGCGCCTGACCGGCGCGAGAACGCCTCCTAGCGCGAGGCCACCGCGGTGCCGCCGCCGCGGTTCAGCGCCTGGCGGATCGGCGCATCCCGGCCATAAATGTCCGCATAGGTGACGATGTCGCCGTCATTGGTCGCGGCCGCGGTGAAATAAGCGATATAGACCGGAACCGGGGTCGCCAGCCGCGCCGAGACGGTGCGGCCGCGTTCAACGGTCTGGTCGATCGTCGCGCGGCTCCACTGGCCGGTCGGGGCAAGCAGCACCGCCGCGAAATCGCGGACATATTGGGTACGGATGCAGCCATGGCTGAAGGCGCGCACCGCGCGGGCGAACAGCGCCTGAGCAGGCGTGTCGTGCAGGTAGATGGCGTGCTCATTCTGCATTTCGACCTTGACGCGGCCGAGCGCATTGCGGGGCCCCGGCGGCTGGCGCACGGTCATGCCGCCGCCGGCGCCGCGGGTGACCTGATAGCCGCCGCCGAAGCTGCCGCCATTTTCGCGAATGATGCTCTGCGGGACGTTCCACCAGGGATTGATGGTGATCGCCGTGATCGTCGCGCTCAACTGCGGCGTCGCAGTGCGACGCGCCCCGACGACGGTGCGGTGGCGGACGGTGACATTGCCATCATCGACGACGGCGGCGGTGAAGGCGGGCACGTTGACGATGACATGGCGCGCGCCGAGACTGCGCGGCATCCAGCGCCAGCGCTCCATATTGGCGCGGATGAGGTCGCGGCGGGCATTGTCCTCGGGCGAGGTCTGGGCGAGCGCGCGGCGCAGCCCGGCATATTGCGGGTGGACCGGCAGCAAACCGTCGAGCAGCGCCGTGACGCCGCCCTGATTGGCGCGCTGCATCAATTGCTGCTGCTGGGCGGCACTGAGGCCGATGTCGGGCATGAACCATTGCACCCGGCTGCGGCCGCGTACGGCGCCACCGCTCAGATCGGTGCTGAGCGCGCGGAATAGCTCGGTCGCCGCCGGGGTGATCGCCGCATCGTCGCCCGTTGCGAGCGCCTGACGCAGTCGATCGGGATTGTAAGAGGCCGGATCGAGACCCTCCGCGCCGACGCGATCGACATAAGTGAGCAATTCGCGCGCCGAGTCGCGCTGCCAAAGCACCGCGACCGTCGCCGGCGGGGCAGGCGCGACGGGGACGGCCGCTTCCTGCGCTAGGGCGGCGGTCTGAATCGCGCCGGGCATGGTCGGGGAGGCGAGGGCGACGGCGAGCGCCGAAACTTTGAGCATGCGTGTCATGCGGCGCTTTTACTTGAGCGCGGTCTTTTGCGCTAGATGGCGCGCTGCAATTTGGACGGACTGTGACTAGACAGGCGCGCTGCGATGGACCCAGCCGAAATAGGCGGCGACCATGGTCATCAGCGCGTGCAGCCAGATATCGTTGCTGTAGAGCGGAAAGGCGTCGATGAACGGGACGATGCCGAGCACAGTGAGCGCGGCGAAAATCCCGGTCGAAGCGCGGGTGAAGAGGCGCGCGCGCGCTTCGGTGCGCGCCGCGACCAGCCCCCAGGCGCCGAGCAGGATGTGGAAGAGATTGTCCATCGCGCTGACCGGAAAGAGCCGGAAGAGCAGATCGTGCGGGGTATCGATCGAAAGCGGATGGACCTCCGGGCCGGGCGTCAGCAGCGGCGGGACAAAGCCCAGCACGCCGAACAGGCACAAAACGGCGCCCATGAGCGTCGCGAACCGGCGGAGGCTCACGCACTCCTCACAGGCGCACCATGCGCATGCCGATCTCGCCATAGCGCGGCCCGGCCACTTCGCGGGCCCCGTCGAGCGCGTCGAGATCGGCGGCGTCAAGCTCGAGCGCGTCCGCGCCGGCGCTGTCCTCGAGCGTCGCGCGGCGCTTGAAGCCGGGAATGGGGACGATGTCCTCGCCCTGGGCGAGCAGCCAGGCGAGGGCGACCTGCCCCAATGAGGCGCCGCGTCGCGCCACGACTGTCCTCACGATTTCGACCAGGCCGAGATTGGCGGCGAAATTCTCTTCCGAATAGCGCGGGTCGTTGCGCCGCCAATCGTCCGCCGGGAGATCGTCGCGGCTGGTGATCTGGCCGGTCAGGAAACCACGGCCGAGCGGGCTGTAGGGCACGAAGCCGATGCCGAGTTCGCGGCACGTCGGGAGGATGTCGTCCTCGACGCCGCGCTCCCAGAGCGAATATTCCGATTGCAGCGCCGCAATCGGGTGGACCGCAGCGGCGCGGCGCAGCGTCTCGGGCGCTGCTTCCGAAAGGCCGAGATGGCGCACTTTCCCCTCGCGAACCAGCTCGGCCATGCCGCCCACCGTTTCCTCGATCGGCACATTGGGATCGACCCGGTGCTGATAGAAGAGATCGATCGTCTCGATGCCCAGCCGCTGCAGCGAGCCCTCGCAGGCGCGCCGGGCATTTTCCGGGCTGCCGTCGATGCCGACGATCTTGCCGTCCTCGAAGCGGAAACCGAATTTGGTGGCGATGACGAGCCCGTCGCGCTTGCCGCTTATGGCGCGGCCGACCAGCTCCTCGTTCGTGAGCGGACCATAGATCTGCGCGGTGTCGAAGAAATTGATGCCGAGTTCGATCGCGCGGTGGATGGTGGCGACCGACTCCTCCTCGCTCGCCGCCGCGCCGTAGGTGATGTTGCCGCCCACGACCATCGGCATGCAGCCGACGCCGAGCGCCGAAACCTCCAGCCCGTCTCCGAGGGTGCGGGTCTTCATGCGCCTTCCTCCAGCAAGCGGTCCTCGGCCGTGTCCGCCTCATCGCTCTGGAAGCCCGAGTGCCGCGCCACCGTCGCGGTCGCGGCAACGTCCATCGAGACGTTGCCCAAGGTGCGAAACAGGTCAGGGATCGCCTCGACCGCGATCAGCAAGGCGAGCGGCTCGATCGGCACGCCCATGGCGAGGCAGATCGGCGCGATCGAGGTGATGAAAGTGGCCTGGCCCGGTATGCCGGCCGCGCCCATCGTCGTCGTCGCGGCGGCGGCGATGCCGATCGCGAGCATCATCGTCGTCAGCGGGATGGCGAACCAGTAAGCGATATAGATCGCCACCGCGAAGTTCATCGCGGGGCCGGTGGCGCGGAAGATCGCCACGGCCATCGGCAGCACGACGCCCGAGGCGGCGACCGGCACGTCGAGCTTGGCGGAGGCGCGCAGCATCGCCGGCAGGCAGGCGAGCGAGGATTGGGTGCTGATGGCCAGCGCCTGGCTCGGCGCGATCGCGCGGGTGAAGCGCAGCGGCGAGATGCGGGCGCCGAACAAAGAGAGCGGCCAGGCGGCCAGCCAGACAATGATGCCGACCGCCGAGACGATCAGCACATAATGGAGCAAGGCGCCGAAGGCCGAGCCGCCCGCGCGCGCGCCGACCACGAAGGCCAAGGCGAAGACGCCGAGCGGGGCGATCCACAGCACCCAGTTGATAATCACCAGCATCGTGTCGCCGATCGCCTGGAAGAAGCCGACCAGCCGCGCGCGTGGCGCGGCGGGCAGGCGGGTCATCGCGAAGGCGAAAACGAGCGTGAAGAGGATGAGCGGCAGGACCGCATCCTCGGCCGCCGCCGCGACGACGTTGGTGGGGACGATCGATTGCAGGAAGGCGGCGAAGCCCGGCGCCTCCCCGACCGCGCGCGCCGTGCTCATCGCGTCGCGCAGCGCCGCGGCCGATTCGGCGGGCAAGGGGAAGAGGTTGATCAGGGCCGGCGTCAGCAACGCGGCGAGCAAAGCCGAGATCCACAGCAGGGCGACGAAGAAGAGCAAGGCGCGGGTCGCCAGCCGGCCGGCCCGCGCCGCTTCGGCCGAGGCCGCGACGCCGGTGATCAGCAAGGCGACCACCAAAGGCACGATCGTCATGCGCAGCGCATTGAGCCACATGCCGCCGATCGGCTCGGCGATATTGATCGCGCTCTCGACCCAATTCCCACCCGATGCGACGGCGGCGATGCCGAGCCCGAGGCCGAGGACGAGCGCGAGGAGGATGCGAGTGGGCGCGGACATTGCCGCACGCTTAGCGCGGCCGGGGGAAGCGGGGAAGGGCGCAGCGGGAGGAAGCGGGGGAGGACAAGCCGCGCGGGAGGCGCTATCAGGCGCTCAGACCGGGCTGGACAGGGATCAGACGCTTCACATGACACGCAAATTCTTCGGCACCGATGGCATTCGGGGCCGGACCAACCAGATGCCGATGACCGCCGAAATGGCGCTGCGCATCGGCCAGGCGGCGGGCGCG
>Ga0136633_1003260_pt1 | contig 10761 bp, 8 predicted proteins | sample AntDrymeUQ832206_2_FD_105494 | JGI IMG/M metagenome (GOLD analysis project Ga0136633, IMG submission 105494) | Polar desert sand microbial communities from Dry Valleys, Antarctica - metaG UQ83 (22.06) | ecosystem: Environmental > Terrestrial > Soil > Desert | place: Antarctica: Dry Valley...
GCCACGGTTCATTGGCACCTCGCAGCCCTTCTGGCGCTCAACTGCATCGATTCTTGCCAGCCATCGCGCCTCGGCGGGCTCAACCCGGTCAGATCCGAGGCGTTTCGGTGGATTCGGGCTAAGGGCCGGCGCTGACGGCGGCCTCCACCCATCTGGGAATTTCGCGACGCAGCGTGGCGAGCGGCAGGGAGCCGTGGCCGAGCACCTCGTCATGGAACGCGCGGAGGTCGAACCGATCGCCCATGCGCTCAGAGACCTCGACGCGCGCGCGCTCGATCTCGCGCTGGCCGAGCTTGTACGAGAGCGCCTGCCCGGGCCAGATCGTGTAGCGGTCGACCTCGATCGCCGCGTCGACAGGCGGCAGCGAGCCGCGCTCGTGCATGAACGCGATCGCCTGGTCGCGGGTCCAGTTCATGGCATGCAGCCCTGAATCGACCACCAGGCGCGCCGCGCGGAACGACTGCGCTTCGAGCATGCCGAGCCGTTCCTCGTCGGAGGCGTAGAGGCCCATCTCATCGGCCAGGCGCTCGGTGTAAAGGCCCCAGCCCTCGACGTAGGCGGCGCCGGCCATTCGGGCACCGAGTGTGCGGAAGGCGGGAAGGCCCTTCAGCTCCATCTCGATCCCGATCTGGAAATGGTGCCCGGGAGTCGCTTCGTGGAAGGTGATCGCCGCGATCTTGTGCAGCTGCCGCTCCCCCGGCTGGTAGGTGTTGATGTAGTACTGGCCCTGGCGCGAGCCATCGAGCGAGGGCGGCATGTAGAAGGCCGGCGGCGACTCGGCTTCGCGGTACGTCTCCACTGCCTTGACGTAGCAGTTGGCGCTCGGCAGCCGGCCGAAGTACTTCGGCGCCGCGGCGTAGGCGCGATCGGTCTGCTCCTGTGCCAGGCGCACGAGCGCCTGAGGGTCATCGGTGTGGTTCGCCGCATCCCTGGCCACAGCCTCGCGCAACGCGTGGCGGTCGGCATGGCCCAGGCGGCCGGCGATCTCGTCCATTTCGGCCTCGATCGACTCGAGGTCGGTGAGCCCAAAGGCATGAACCTCGTCGGCCGTCGCCGCAACCGTGGTCTGCATGCGAATCGCGAGCCGATACGCCTCGTCGCCGCCCGGCGTCGCCGAGATCCCCGGCTGCTGGCGAGCGTGCGGCTCGTACTCCTCGGCGAGATAGTCACGCAGGCGCCGCAGCCCGGCGTAGATGTGCTCCTCCACCGCGGCGGCGACCCGTGGCCGGTCCGCGTCGCCCGCCTCGACCATGGTCGCCGCCGGAGCCTCGGTGGGCGACATCGCCAGCAGTCGCTCGATCTGCTCGATCGCTCGGCGCACCGGCATCGCCGCAGCCGTCCGTCCAGCGGCGACGCCCTCGGCCAGGGTGCCGACGTACTGCTCGATCATTGCCGGGTATGCGGCGTATCGGGTCAGCAGAAGCTCGAGCCGTTCGGGGTTGTCGGCCGGCTGGTACTGCGCGACCTCCGCCGGCCAGACCTGCGGGCCGCTCATATGATCGATCGCCAGCTGGTACTGCTTCTGCGTCAGCGCCTCGAGGTGGTTCTCCGCGACCAGGGTGAGCAGATCGCGCGTGATGATCTGCTCGGGGTCGAGGCCGTCCGGAGGAATTGCCTGCGCCTCCACGAGCACGGACCGATAGGCCGCCTCCTCGGCGGCCCGACCGTCAGCCCCGAGGTCCGGCCAGCAATCGTTGAAGCGCTCGTCGCCGAGGACGGTGGCCCACATCGGGTCGCGCTCGAGCACGCCGTCCCAGAAGCGATCGGCGAGGTCGTTGACGGCAGCATTCGGATCGAGGACGACGGACACGGATACGGTCTCCCTGGTGGTTCGGCAACACGATCAATCGGCAGTGTAGCCCCGCGGACTCAGCCTCCGAACAGGTCGGCGAACAGCGCGGGCGCCGTCTCCTCGAGCTGGTCATAGCGGCAGTCGGCCGGTGAGCGGTCCGGGCGCCAGCGGCGAAATGTCGTCGCGTGGCGGAACCGGTCGCCCTGGAGATGGTCGAAGGCCACCTCGCACACCAGCTCCGGTCGCACTGGCTCCCACGACAGGTCCTTGCCGCGGTTCCAGCGCGAGGTGGCGCCCGGCAGACGACGACCCTGCTCGGCGGCGGACGCCTCCGCCAGCGCCCAGTCGCGCCACGGGTGATCCTCCATGCCGCCCTTGCGATACGGCTCCAGGAACTCGACGAGCTCCGCACGCCTGTCCATCGTGAACGACGACGTGACCCCGACCGATTGGAGGTCACCGCCATGGTTGTAGAGGCCGAGCATGAGCGAGCCGATGAGCGTGCCGGGCCCGTTCTTGTGCCAGCGGAAACCGGCCACCACGCAGTCCGCCGTGCGCGCGTGCTTGATCTTGGCCATCGCACGCTTCCCGGGTGCGTACGGCTCGTCCGCGCGCTTGCCGATGACGCCATCCAGGCCGGCTCCCTCGAAGACCTCGAACCAGTGCTGCGCGACGGCCGGGTCGGTCGTCGACGGCGTGAGGCGGACCTCGCCCGGGGCGCCGGAGAGCAGGCGCTGCAGGCGCGCGCGTCGGTCCGCGAACGGCGAGCCGCGCAGGTCCTCGTCGCCATCGGCCAGGCAGTCGAAGGCGACGAACGAGGCCGGTGAACGCTCGGCCAGCATTCGCACGCGCGAGGCAGCCGGATGGATGCGGAGCAGGAGCGCGTCGAAGTCCAGGCCGCCACCCGGCCGCGCGATGACCACCTCGCCATCGAGCACGAACCGCGCATTGGTGCCGCCGACGGCGCGCAGCGGCCCCTCGAGCTCGGGGAAGTAACGGTTGAGCGGCTTGAGGTCGCGTGACTGGGTATAGACCTCAGTGCCGTCGCGGAAGACGAGTGCCCGAAAGCCGTCCCACTTCGGCTCGTAGATCCAGCCTTCCCCGCTCGGGATGCTGGGCGTCGGCTTGGCCAGCATCGGCGCGATCGGTGGCTCGATCGGGTACCCCATACGCCGATGATACGGCCCGCATGGCATCATCGGGCGATGCGTGAACTCAGCCGGCGGCTGCTCATCGGGCTCGCGGTGATCGCGGCGGCGGTCATGGCGGTCGGCTACGCGTTCATCTTTGGTGGCATCGCCACGCCCGTCCGCGGGGACCGCGCAACCCTCGACCTGCCACCCGAAGGTGATGCGGCGGCGACCATCCTCGACGACGGTCGGCCCGTCTTCGTGGTGAACGCCCCGGGCCGCGGCGTATGGGTTCTCGACGCCCAGGGCCGGCAGACCCTGTCGTCGCTCGGCGTGCTGGTGGCGTGGTGCCCCGAGACGCAAACCTTCGCGGATCCGGCCGACGGATCGGTCTATGCGCCCAATGGCGAGCTCCTGTCCGGACCGTCCGCGGGCGGCCTGGTTGCCTTTGGCGCGCGCCCGGCGACCGACGACGCTTCGCGCATCGTCGTCGGTTCCGATACGACGGTCCAACGCCGCGGGACCGCGTCCGGCGGCCGGCACAGCCCGACCTGCGTGGGCGACGCGTGGGTGGTCCATCAACCACAGGCGGGCGAGACCTTCGACCCCTCGGTCGCGGCCGACCAGGAGCCGCCGGGCTGGATCTGGCTGGAAGGGACCGTCAAGGTCGTGGACGACGAGGTCCGCCTCTGCGACGGGCTTACCGATGGCTGCGGTGGCTACGCCGAGACCGTCGGCATCGATCCTGCCCGCCTGGCCGACGGCGCCACCGGCATCGCCGGACGATTCATCGGTCGCGTGCGGGACGGCGCGATCGAGGGGCTCATCCTCGTCCCCGACCTGGTGGAGGCTTCGTGAGCATCAGCATCCAGTTCCTCGGCGCGGCGGGCTGCGTGACCGGCTCCCAATTCCTGGTGACCGTCGGGGAGCGTCGCGTCCTCGTCGACTGCGGCATGTTCCAGGGCTCGCCGGAGGAGGTTGAGCGCAATCAGATGCCATTCGCCTTCGAGGCCGATGCGCTCGATGCCGCGATCCTGACCCACGCCCATCTCGACCACTGCGGTCGGCTCCCGGCGCTCGTCAAGGCAGGCTTTCGAGGGCCGATCCACGCGACCCACGCGACGGCCGATCTCGCCGAGATCGTGCTGCGCGACTCGGCGAAGCTGCAGGTCGAATTCACGGAGCGCTGGAATCGCCGCCGCGCCCGCGAGACCGAGAAGGCGGAGCGAGCCGAGCTCGCATCCGAGGCGGTTGCCCAGGAGACGGACGACGAGTCGCTCCCGGAGCGCCTGCGCACCGCGCCACCGGAGGGAAGGACCGATACCCGTCAGCCGCTCTATGACGAGCACGACGTCGAGACCGCGATGGAGCAGTTCCGCGGCGCCGACTATGGCGCCAAGATCGCCGTGACCGATGGCGTGAGCGCCGTCCTTCATGACGCGGGCCACATCCTGGGCTCGGCCATCGTCGAGCTGCGGGTGGCCGATGGATCCGTAACGCGCACGATCATCTTCTCCGGCGACCTCGGTCGCGACGGGTCGCCCATCCTGCGCGACCCCACGCCGATCAGCCACGCCGATCACGTGGTGGTGGAGTCAACCTACGGCAACCGTGAGCACGATCCGCATGACCAGGCGATCGAGGAGCTCGTTGCCGCCATCTCCGAGGTGAGCGCCGACGAGGGCGTGCTGCTGGTGCCCGCCTTCGCGATCGGTCGCACCCAGGAGGTGATCTGGGTGCTCGACGACCTGGCCCGCGCCGGTCGCATCCCGCGCGTGCCGCTCTACCTCGACTCGCCGATGGCCTCGCGGGCGACCAGCGTCTACCACGATCATCCCGAAACCTACGACGAGGAGACGGCCGCGCTGCTGCGCTCGAGCGACTCGCCGCTCGAATATCCGGGGCAGCAGTTCACCGACACCCCCGAGGAGTCCAAGTCGATCCGCCACGCGAAGCGGCCGATCATGGTCGTCGCGTCATCCGGCATGCTCACCGGCGGCCGGATCATGCATCACCTCAAGGACTTCCTGCCCGACCCGAAATGCACGCTGCTCTTCATCGGTTACCAGGGCGAGGGGACGCTGGGACGGCGCCTCCAGGATGGCGGCAAGACGGCGCGCATCGATGGCCAGGAGATCGACGTGCGCTGCCGCGTCCGTTCCATCTCCGGCTTTTCGGCACATGCCGATCAGCACGAGCTCGAGGCGTGGCTTCAGCATTTCGCCTCCGATGGGAAGCCAAAGACCGTGTTCATCGTCCACGGCGACCCCGACGCGGCCGAGGCCTTTGCCGGGCGAATTCGATCCGAGCTCCGGATGGAGGCCCACATCGCCAAGCACCGCGAGTCGGTAGCCCTTCGCTGAATCCTTCACGCCGCCTCTGCACCCGGGCCGTCGCTACGATGCGCACATGACGACGACCAACCGCCCCGTCATCGCCTTTTTGACCGATTTCGGCCTCGACGGCGCGGCGGCGACCTGTCGCGGCGTGATGCTGTCGATCTGCCGCGACGCGCAGATCGTCGACGTCTCACACACGGTCCGCAAGTACGCCATCCGTGACGGCGCCTTCATCCTGCGCGCTGCCCTGCCCTTCATGCCGGTCGGCATACACGTTGGCGTCGTTGATCCCGGCGTCGGGTCCACCCGGCGACCGATCGGGATCCTGACCGCTCGCGGCGACGTGCTGATCGGTCCCGATAACGGCCTGCTCCTGCCGGCGGCCGATGCGCTTGGCGGCATTGCGGAGGCCCGCGAGCTGACGGACCGCGACCTGTGGCTGCCGCACACCACCGCCACCTTCCACGGGCGCGACATCTTTGCGCCGGTCGCCGCGCACATCGCCGCGGCAGACGCGCCCTTCGCGGCGGTCGGCCCGCCCGTTCCGGTAGCCGACCTCGCGCGCCTGCGAGAGCCGCGGGCCCGTGCCGCCGATGGACACCTGGAAACCGAGGTGACCTACGTCGACAGCTTCGGAAACCTGCGACTGGCTGGCGGCCGCCAAGACCTGGAGGCCGCCTTCGGACAGACCGATGAGGGCGATCCGCTCATCGTCGCCATCGGAGCATCGGTCCCGCAGGAAGCGACGTTCGCGCGCAGCTTCGGACACGTGGAGGTTGGCGCGACGATCTTCTACATCGACTCGTCCGGTGATCTCGCACTGGCCGACAACCAGGCCGACCTCGCGGGGCGCATCGGCGCCGAGACCGGGACGCCGATTCGCATCGAGCGCGCCTGATAGAGTCCGAACCTCGAGGGGCTACACTCTCGCTCGTTCGTATTCACGCAGGGAGCGCAACGCACATGTCCAGGGTCTTCCGAGCAGCCGTCATGACCGCGATCGTCTCCGTACTCGCGGCGTGCACGAACGGCGGCGCCAGCCCGTCCGCCTCCGCCGATCCAACGGCGTCGACCGATTCCTCCACCGCCGCGAGCGCCAGCAGCGCGCCGTCCTCATCGGCGGCCGCCGATGAGTGTGCGCCCGAAAGCTTGGGAACGAAGACGGCCGGTCGCCTGACGATCGGCACCGATAACCCCGCCTTCCCGCCGTACTGGGATCCGCCGGCCGAGGGAGAGGAGGCGACAGACCCGTGGGAGCTGGGGGATCCGACCAACAAGCGCGGCTTCGAGGGCGCCGTGGCCTGGGGCGTGGCCGAGGAGCTCGGATTCGGCGACGACACCGTCGACTTCATTCCCGTGCCGTTCGACAACTCGTTCGCGCCGGGCGAGAAGGACTTCGACTTCTATCTCGCCCAGGTCTCCTTCAGCGAGGAGCGGGCCGAGGCAGTGGACCTGAGCGACGGCTACTTCTTCTCCAACCAGGCACTGGTCGCGAACGCCGATACGCCGATCACGCAGGCGGCCTCGATCGCCGACCTGGCCGAGTATCGGCTTGGCGTGCAGGTGGGGACCACCAGCCTCACCTATATCGAGGAAGAGATCCAGCCGACGACGGAGGCATCGGTCTACAACTCGAATGACGCCGCCATCGCCGCCCTGAACGCCGACCAGGTGGACGGCATCGTGGTCGATCTGCCGACCGCCTTCTTCATCACCGCCGTGCAGATGGAGAACGGCACGATCGTCGGACAGTTCCCGCCGGCAGGCGACGAGCAGGAGCACTTCAGCCTGGTCCTTGACAAGGACAGCCCCCTCACCGATTGCGTGAACGAGGCCATCGCCACCCTCGCGGAGAGCGGCGATCTGGACGCCATCACGCAGCAGTGGATGTCCGAGAACGCCGGCGCGCCAGTACTCGAATAGCCGTCAGCTGCGGACCCGCGTGGCGCGCGCGTGAGCGGCGGAACCCCGGGCCACTCCGGGTCCGTCCCGCCGCCGCGCGCCACGCGCCGTCCAGGCCTGCGCGTCGGAGGATCCGGCCGACGCGCCCTCACCATCGCCGTCGTCAGCACGGTCGTCGTCTTTGGGGTGCTCGCCTGGCTCGTCGTCAATGCACCGGGCTGGGAGCAGGTCCGCCGCTCGTTCCTGGACGGCGAGAATTTTGTACGGTCCGCGCCTGGCATCATCGCCAGGTTCGGGGTCAATGTTCGGCTCTTTCTGATCGCCGAGGTGCTCATCCTGGTCCTGGGACTGGTCCTTGCCGTGCTCCGCGGCCTTTCCGGCCCCGTCTTCTATCCGATCCGGCTCCTCGCGACGGTCTGGGTCGATTTGTTCCGCGCCCTGCCCGGCGTCCTCGTCATCTACGTGCTGGGGTTCGGGATCCCTGGCCTCCGGCTACCGGGCGTGCCGAATGATCCGTTCTTCTGGGGCGTGGTTGCGCTGACCCTCGTGTACTCAAGCTACGTTTCCGAGGTCTATCGGGCCGGCATCGACTCAGTCCATCCCAGCCAGGCGGCTGCCGCACGCTCGCTCGGGATGAGCCAGGCACAGGCCCTTCGCTTCGTCGTCCTGCCGCAGGCCGTTCGTCGCGTGATTCCTCCGCTGCTCAACGACTTCATCGGCCTCCAGAAGGACACCGTGCTCGTCTCGTTCATCGGCGTGGTGGAGATCTTTCGTCAATCGCAGATCCGGCAATCGGCCTCATTCAACTTCACGCCCTACCTGGTGACGGCCCTTGTCTTCCTGGTCGTCACCATCCCGATGGCGCGGATCACCGACTGGCTCGTGGCGCGCGAGCGCGACCGCACGTATGCCACTGCGATCGGAGCGGCCGGTGCCAATGCCAGGCGCGGACGCCTGTGGAGTGGCTTCTGATGACCACAACGGTCCGGGCACCGCTTCTGATCCAGGGGCTGCACAAGTCGTTCGGCCCGCTCGAGGTCCTGCGCGGGATCGACCTGGAGGTGGCCGAGCACGAAGTGGTGTGCCTCATCGGCGCATCCGGCTCCGGCAAATCCACGCTGCTGCGCTGCATCAACCTGATCGAGTCGATCGACGCCGGTCGGATCGTGGTCGAGGGCGAGGAGATCACGGCGGACGGGGTGGACGTGGACCGCATCCGGCGCCGGATCGGGATCGTGTTCCAGGCCTTCAATCTCTTCCCGCATATGTCGGTGCTCGAGAACGTGACGCTGGCGCCGCGGCGCGTGCTGCGCACCGGCCGCGAGAAGGCCGAAGAGCAGGCGACCGCGCTGCTCGATCAGTTCGGCCTGGCGGACAAGCGGCTGGACTATCCCGATCGGCTTTCGGGCGGGCAGCAGCAGCGCGTCGCGATCGTGCGGGCACTCGCCATGAAGCCAGACCTGCTGCTGCTGGACGAGGTGACGAGCGCGCTCGACCCTGAGCTCATCGCGGAGGTCCTGAACGTCATCCGCAAGCTGGCGGCCGAAGGGATGACGATGGTGATCGCCACCCACGAGATGGGGTTCGCGCGCGACATTGCGAACCGGATCGTGTTCCTGGACGAGGGGCAAATCCTGGAGGAAGGGCCGCCCGACCGGATCTTCCGCGAGCCGAGAGAAGCCCGCACGCGCGAGTTTCTGCAGCGGATCATCGAGGCAGGGCGCCTCTGACGGCCTGGCGAGGCTTGACCCAATGTTGACAACCCGTGGATAACCGGCTCACAGGAGTCAGATTCCGTGGAGAAACCCACTTGGCGAGGGGCTCCGGCGGCCATATCGTAGTTCTTGTCCCGGAGGAGTCCGCGGACTCTGAGATTGCATCAACGGGTCCATTGGTTCCTTCGGGACATTTCGTTGTCTCCGCCGGTCAGCGCCGCCGCAGGACGTAGCCGCGGTAGCTGGTCCGGAAGCCGATCTCGCGCAGACCCTCGGCCAGCGGCGACTCACCCGCCGGTGCGCGGTCGACGCGCTCCAGGCGCAGCTCGCGCATCGGCCCATCAGGTGCGACCAACGAGGACAGCGCGCTGACCGCCCGGGCGGCTACGTTGTCATCGCCGGCTGACGGCAGGCGCAGGATGCCCCGACCGCCACGCTCCAGGTAGAGCACCGCCTGACCGTCGACGAGGACGACGTAGGCACCGGCAGCACGCTGGAGCGGCAGCCGCTCATCATCGGTCGAGCGTGGCCAGGCCAGGGCGGCGCCATAGGGCTGGGCAGGGTCCGTGGCCGCAAGGATGCGGGCGGACCCCTCATCGTCGTCGCGGACTGCGCGGAGGCGGTCGACCGCCCCCGGCAGGGCGAACTGTGCCGCTCCGAGGCCGGCCACGAAGTAGCCGCGGCGGGCGCGCCCGGCCTCCTCCATCGCACGCAGGACCGGATAGACCGATGCGTAGCCGCCGCTGATCCCCTCCGCGGCCACGCCCTCGCGGGTGACGATCCCGTGACGCTCCAGCAGCGTGGTGGCCAGGGCGCGACCGCGCTCGGTCGGCGACCGATCCTCGCCGACGAGATCTGCGACGAGCGACCAGCGCCCGGCGGCGCGCGGCGGGCCGAGGGCAATGAGCCGCCCGGGCCGTGGCGTCGACTTCGATCGCGAGCGCGGCAAAGAGAGTGCGCGGAGCGCGGAGAACGTATCGTTCGTGACCTCGCCGGCCCAGACGAGATCCCACATCGCGTCGAGCAGCTCGTCGTCGCTGCGCGCCTCGGCCACGGCGCTGCGCAGCTGCGGGAAGAACGACGCGCCGCGGCGCTGGAGGTGCGCGCGGAGCGCGTCGTGAAGCGGCTCGGACGGGCGGTCCTCCGAGGCACCGGCGCTGGCGAGCAGCTCGACGTGGTCGCGGCGGTAGAGCGCGATCCGACCGTCGTCGCGCCCGAGCGAGCCGCGCCCGACCCAGACCACCTCGCCTGCGGCGCCGAGCTCGTCCAGCAGCCGCGGCGTATAGCCGGACACGCGAGCGCGGAGGACGTCACGCTCGAGGACCGATGCCGGCATCGGCACCCCTTCGAGCTGGGCGACCACCTCGATCAGGCGCCCCAGCCCGCCCGCCGTGGATCCGACCCCGTGCCAGGCGGGCAGGAATCGGACGAGCACCTCCGGTTCGACCGGCTCCACCTCGCGGCGCAGGCGGGCCAGCGAGCGGCGGCGCAGTTGGCGCAGGACGTCGGGATCGGTGTACTCGTGCGCCACGCCACCCGGACGGAAGGCTCCCTCGAGCAGCGCTCCGGTTGCGGCCAGTGCGCGCAGGCGATCCTCGACCGTGGCCCGCGCGATCCCCCACCGAGCGGCCGGCGCATCGGCAGTGAACGGGGCATGGCTGCGTGCCCAGCGGCTGAGCAGCGCATCCAGAGGAGCATCTGTCGCCGCCAGCCATGTCTCGGCCACGCCGGCCGGCGGGCTTGCGCCGACCGCGTCGCGATAGCGCGCCACGTCCTCCACGGCGATCCAACGCTCCTCGGCGGCGACCCGCACCCGTACCGCCCGCCGCGTTCCCTCCAGCTCGGCCAGGGCGCTCGTGCCGTCGAGCTCGTCGGTCACGCGC
>Ga0136633_1003262_pt1 | contig 10752 bp, 10 predicted proteins | sample AntDrymeUQ832206_2_FD_105494 | JGI IMG/M metagenome (GOLD analysis project Ga0136633, IMG submission 105494) | Polar desert sand microbial communities from Dry Valleys, Antarctica - metaG UQ83 (22.06) | ecosystem: Environmental > Terrestrial > Soil > Desert | place: Antarctica: Dry Valley...
CTCCGCGCGCGGAACCCCGCCGCTCGTGGGCTGTCACGTCTCCCATCTCTACCCCACCGGCGCCTCGCTGTACTTCACCTTCCTCGCGCGCCAGGAGACGGGAGCCGAGCTCGAGCAGTGGCACGCGGCCAAGGCCGCCGCGAGCGACGCGATCGCAGACGCCGGCGCGACGATCACCCACCACCATGCGGTGGGTCGCGACCACGCGCCGTGGCTCGCCGGCGAGGTCGGGCCGCTCGGCCTCGCGCTCCTGCGCGCAACCAAACAGACGCTCGACCCGACGAACATCATGAATCCGGGGAAGTTGATGGATTGGTCTGATGGGACGACCGATCTGCAATAGTGATCGTATGAGACGAACGCTGCATGCGGCCTTGGCAGGCCTGGCCCTCGCCCTCGCGCTCGCGACCACGGCGCAGGCGGATGACGACCTGATGCAGGTCACCGAGGTGTTCCCGTCAGCGTCGGCACCCAGAATGGCCTTCGTCGAGCTCCAGGACCCGGAAATCGAACACTTCCCTTCGCCCACCGGCTACACCGTCGCCTCCCACGACGCGACCGGCGCCGTCATCGGCCAGCAGTTCTTCGGTGGGGGTTCGTTCGCGAACAGCACCGCGCCGTTCCTCCTGGGAGCCGTTGACCGCGTTCCCCGGGACGCGCTCCTGGTCATCGGCCTGGCCACGGAGGGGAAGGTGTGCTTCTACCGCGGGACCGGAACGGCCATCTTGATCAACTGCCTGTCGTACGGCGCTGTGCCCGAGGGCCGGTCGGCACAGCTCACGGCATCCAACACCGTCGTCTTCGCTTGTCCCACGCCCGACGCGCCGAACCGCCAGACCGCCGACACGTGCGCGGGCTCCACGCCGCCTCCCTCCTCCACGCCGCCTCCCTCCTCCACGCCGCCTCCCTCCTCCACGCCGCCTCCCTCCTCCACGCCGCCTCCCTCCTCCACTCAGCCGGCGCCCGAGCCCACTGCCGTCCAGCCGGCGCCCACTCCCGCTCCAGCGCCCGCCCCCGTGGTCGTTCAGCCGACGGGCAGCGCGGCTGTGGCTGCAGACGATCGCGCTCCGAGGCAGGTCGTCTCCGCTCGCCGCGCGCAGCGGCTGGGCCGCCTGCGGATGAGCGTCCAGGTCGACGAGCGGGCGACGGTCAAGGTCTCCGGATCGATCGCGGGCGCAGCCCGGAAGCTCGCGGTCGTCACGCTCAAGCGCGCGACCGAGGCAGGGACCAGGACCGTGCTCGAGCTCAAGCTCAGTCGGCGGGACGCCAGCGCGGCACGGGGCGCGCTCCGACGAGGCCGACGACTCACGGCAACACTCAAGATCACCGCTCGAGACACCGCAGGCAACGTTGCCACCACGCGCTTGAAGGTCGTCCTCAAGCCGTAGTGGCCCGTGTGCGGCCTGCCCCCGGCCGGGGGGCGCCGGTCTGCTCAGGCGGTCCAGGAGTCGCCGGAGCGCTTGAGCACCACGTCGTGCTCGTGGCCGCCCGCACCCAGGACGCGGTAGACAGCCTCGTCCGCGTCGGTGCCCGGCCGGTCGATGACCTGTACGAGGTGCAACTCGGCGATGGACTCGCCCGCATGATTTCCAGAGCTCCAGGCGGCGCGGGCGGCGGCCTCCATCTGGGCGGCGTCCCAGCCGTTGTCGCCCGCATGGGCCGCGGCCAACGCCTGGTCGGCTCGTTCGATCTGCTCCTTCAGCCGCCCCTCGTTTTTCTCCGCCACGCGGCTGGAAGCTGCGATGCCACCCACGATGAGCAGGACGAGGACCGCAGCGATCCCGATCAGTACGTAGGCCAAGACGCTCACGTCAGCGAGCCTAGTGGTCCTTCTGCAAAACGTACGCCCACTAGAGCAGGACGTTCCGGCTCGTCAGATGGGCCCCCACCTTGCGCTTGACGCGTTGAAGGGCGTTGTCGACCGTCTTGGTGTCGCAGTCGAGGCGCTCGCCCACCTGCTCGTAGGAGTACCCGTCGAGGTACAGCGACAGCACTCGGGATTCGAGATCTGACAGCGCCGAGGCGAGGCAGGCCACGAGCGATTTGAGCTCTTCGGTCGAGATCGCCTGGTTGACCGGGTCGTGCACGGACGGGCCCGCGATGACTTCCTCGAGGGTCGGCTCGCCGTCGCAGGCCGAAGCGGGAGTCGAGGAGAACGACACGTACTGGTTCAACGGCGTGTGCTTGTTCCGCGTGGCCGTCTTGACCGCGGTGATGATCTGCCGGGTGATGCAGAGCTCCGCGAAATTGCGAAAACTCGACTCACGATCGGTCCGGTAGTCGCGAACCGCCTTGTAGAGGCCGAGAAGCCCCTCTTGAATCAGGTCGTCGGCGTCGCCGCCGGCGAGGAAGTACGACGAGGCCTTCAGCCGGACGAAGCCGTGGTACCGGCGAACGATGCGATCGTAGGCGACGGGGTCGCCCTGCTTGGCGAGAGCGATGAGGAAGTAGTCCTCAACCTGCGGTTGAGCGTGAGCTTGTATGGAGAAACGGGCCACGAGCTTTCCTTTTCTCCTGCTTCTTGAGCAGGTCGAGAGAGCTCAGTGGCGCACTCCTCCCCTGGCGCCAGCTGATCATGAGCGTCGGCCCCACGCTGAACGTGAAGCTCGACTTGACGGTTATGTAGGGCGCAACCTACCGGTCGGCGGCCCGCTGTCAAGCCACGTTCGCCCGCGGCGGACGGATTGCAAGAAGCCATTCAGGCGGGGTCGGGCGACGCCCCGCCCGCGTCAGCTCCTGCCGCGCACGATCTCGTAGACCAGCACCGCCGCCGCCGCGCTCACGTTGAGCGAATCGACACGGCCCCGCAGGGGAAGGAAGACGAGTTGGTCGCACACGGCCGCGACACGGGGCCGCAGTCCCGTGCCCTCGGCGCCGAGCACCAGCGCGACCCCACCGGAGTAGTCGGGCTCGGTCCACGCAACAGCTCCCTCCGCGGCGGCGCCGTAGCACCAGATTCCCCGGGCCTTGGCCGCCTCGAGGAAGTCCGCCACGTTGCGCACGCGAGCAACGGCAAGGTGCTCGACCGCGCCCGCGCTTGCCTTGCAGGCGGACGGCGTAACCGCTGCTGATCTGCGTTCTGGTATCACGACCCCCGTTGCCCCGGCGCATTCAGCCGTGCGGCAGATCGCCCCCAGGTTCTGCACATCCTGCACCTCATCAAGCACGACGAGCAGTGGGGCCTCCGCGGCCAGCAGGGCGTGTTCGTCGGCGTAGCGATAGGGATCCACAAGCGCGCACACCCCCTGATGGCCTGAACTCCCGCAGCGCCGCTCGAGCTCGTCCGGCTCGGCGAGCCGAGCGCTCGGGCGCCCCGGACCGCCCGCGAGCCACGGCTCCCGCAGGGCGTGCTCGGTCGCCCAGACCTGGCGGACGCGCCGCCGGCCCGCCAGGAGGCATTCGCGAACCGCGTTGCGCCCGTAGAGGACGTCACCCGACTCCGCCTCATGATTCTCGATCGAGGGTCGAGAGGCCGCGGGACGCCGTCTCCCGTCGCCTCCCCGGCGCCCCCCCGGCCCGGCGCGCCGCTCCGGCGGCCGTCGGCTCATCTGACCCGCACGAGCTCGGGCCCTTCGGGACCGTCACGGATGGACCAGCCCGCGTCGGCGATCTCGTCTCGCAGGCGATCCGACGCCGCCCAGTCCGCGTCCTTTCTCGCAGCCGCGCGGGCGCGCGCGAGTTCGTACACCGCCTCCGGGGGACGATCGCCGGAAAGCGCCAGCCCTTCGAGCCCGAGCACCCGCAGCATCTCCGCCAGGCCGTCGCGGCCGACCGGACCATCGGCGCGGTTGGCCTGATTGACCCACTCGGCCACGGTCGCAAGCGCGGCGGGGGTGTTGAAGTCCTCGGCCAGATCGGCCCAGAAGCGTTCCTCCAGATCCTCTGACCACTCGGGCGAGGGACCGTCGGTCAGCCGCCGTCCCGCCTCCCGGATGCGCCTCACACGGCCTGCCGCGGCCGCCATGGTGGATTCGTCGAACTGCAGCGGCTGCCGGTAGTGACCCTGATTGAAAAAAGTCACGAGCGTGTCGCGGTCGTAACGGCCGAGAACCTCCGGGAGCCGGGCGATGTTGCCCACCGACTTGGCCATCTTCTCCCCTCCCGTCTGGAGCATCCCGTTGTGCATCCAGATCCGAGCGAGCTCCGCGCCGCGTCCGCAGCGCGTCTGGGCCGCTTCGTTCTCGTGGTGAGGAAACGCGAGGTCGATGCCGCCCCCGTGGATATCGAAGCCCAGGCCGAGGAGCGCCTCGGCCATCGCGGAGCACTCGATGTGCCAGCCCGGGCGCCCGCGGCCCCAGGGAGCGTCCCAAGCGGTGTCCTCCCCCGGCTTCTCGGCCTTCCAGAGCGCGAAGTCGAGCGGATCCTCCTTCAAGGCCGACCCCTCGATGCCCTCCCCCTGATCCATCTCGTCGACCCGGCGGCCGCTGAGCCGGCCGTAGAGTGCGTCGAACCGCACGCGGAAGTAGACGTCGCCCTCGACCATGTAGGCGGCCCCGCGTTCCAACAGGGCGGCGATCAACGACACGATGCCGGGGATGGTGGCCGAGGCCAGAGGCTCGTGGTCGGGCCGCCCCAGGCCGAGCGCGTCCGTGTCGGCCACGTAGGCCGCGGTCATCTCGGCCGCGAGCTGGGTGGAGGGAACCCCGCGCTCGCGAGCGGCCGCGTAGATCTTGTCGTTGACGTCGGTGATGTTCGCGACGAGGGTCACCCCGTAGCCCTCGTGCTCGAGAAAGCGCTTGAGCAACGAGAAGACGACGTAGGGGCGCGCGTTGCCCACGTGAATGCGGTCGTAGACCGTCGGTCCGCACGCGTAGATCCCGACGCGACCCGCATCGCGTGGCTCGAGGACGGCGAGCCGCGCGGTAGCGGCATCGTGCAGTCGAATCGTGCGCATGGCGGCGCCAACGTACCGCTCGGAGGTTGGTGTAAAACAGGATCGTCGTGTGAGGGAGCCGCATCGCCCGTGCCAGGGGGCGACCGATGACGTGATAAATCCTGGTTGGATTGATGAGTCATCGGGTGGCGCCTGGTGCGCGCGAGGTGGTTTCCTCACGCTACGAGACTTTGACACCAGCCTCCTATGCCCTCCGGCGCGCCTGCGCGCCGGGTCTCACCTTGAGCACCCCGGTTTCCGGGCGGGCGTCCGCGATCCCCCATAAGGTCTGAGGGAATGCTCGGGTCCACTGCGACGTCCGCCGCTTTGCTCGCCGCGGTCGAGGAGGCCTTTCGCACGCTGCCGGCGCGCTACCTCGGTGCGGCCGCGGGCTTCGACGCTACCTACCACGTGCGCCTCGGGGACATCGGCCACACCTTCGAGGTGCGGTGCACGCAAGCGGTGGCGCGCGTGCGCAAGGGCACCAGCCGCGCGGAGCCCGACGTCGTCATCGGCACCGACGCCGCGACATGGCTGCGCCTGCGAGCCGGGGAACTCGCCGGCCTCGACGCGTTCCGCGAACGCACGCTCTACCTTCGGGGCCGCGTCGACCTCGCGCTCGCGTTCGAGGGGATGTTCCACCTGCCCAGCGGCCGTGATCCGATCATGCGCGTGCACGACGTGGCCCTCAAGGGGCGCTGCATCTCCACGCTGACGCTCGGTGAGGGCCCGGACGTGCTGCTCATCCACGGCCTCGGCGCGGCGAAAACGTCGTTCTTCGACACCGCCGCCGCCCTACGCCACGCGGGGTACCGGGTTCACGCGATCGACCTTCCGGGCTTCGGCGCCTCCACGGCGCGCGCGACGGCGCCTTACACGGCGAGCTGGTTCGCTCAAGCCGTCATCGACTGGATGGACGCGCTCGGCATTGCGCGCGCGCACGTCGCGGGCAACTCGATGGGCGGCCGCGTCGCGCTCGAGGTCGGTCTTCGCGCTCCTGAGCGCGTGGGCGGGCTGGTGCTGCTCTGTCCCGCCGTCGCGTTTGTCAAGCGCAGCCTGCACCCCCTCGTACGTCTTCTCCGGCCCGAGCTCGGGATGCTGCCCCACCGGATCGCCCGCCCGCTCGTCGCCCGCCAGCTCTTCTCGATGTTCGCCGATTGCGACGCGCTCGACCCGAGCGTCGCGGATATCGCCGTGGACGAGTTCCAGCACACCTACTCCACGGCTGGCGGGCGTCTCGCCTTCTTGGCGGCGGCGCGAAACCTCTACCTGGACGAGCCTTTTGGCCCTGGCGGCTTCTACCCCCGGCTCGCGAGGCTCGAGCCGGAGGCCCTGTTCATCTGGGGCGCCGACGACCCGCTCATTCCCGCGACGTTCTCCCGCCACGTGAGCCGCTGGCTGCCGGGAGCCGAGCAGGTCATCCTCGACGGATGCGGGCACGTGCCGCAGATCGAGCGACCGGAGGAGACGGCGGGGCGCATCCTGCAGCATCTCCAGAGCGTGGACGCCCGGCCCGGGGCCACCGGGCTCCGAGCCGCCGCGTGAGTCACCGACCGCTCGAACCCTTGCCGCGGCCGACGGCGGGCAACGCCGCGACGGACTTCCCCGCACGGTTGCTCCGCGGGCTTGCCGGCCAAGTCAGCCCGCGGACCCCGAAGGCCGACCTCGACGAGCGCGACCCGGACTACATCCGCGACAACCTCCCGCTGCTGTGGCTCGCCTCGAGCCTCTACTTCCGCGGTGAGGTGCGTGGCCTCGGCAACATCCCCGAGTCGGGGGCCGTCCTGCTCGTGGGCAACCACTCGGGCGGCAACCTCACTCCGGACACGGCGGTCTTCACCCTGGCCTTCTCGACGTACTTCGGGGTCGAGCGCCAGTTCTTCCAACTCGCGCACAACCTCGTGCTCTCCGTGCCGGGCCTCGGACGGCTGCGCAAGTTCGGCACGGTCGCCGCGTCGCACGAGAACGCCGAGCGCGCGCTCTCCACGGGCGCTGCACTGCTCGTCTACCCCGGCGGCGACCGCGAGGTCCACCGGCCGAGCTGGGAGGGCAACCGGGTGAACTTCGCCCAGCGCAAGGGCTGGATCCGCCTGGCGCTGGCCCATGACGTCCCCGTCGTCCCCGTCGTGTCCGTCGGCGGGCAGGAGACCGCGCTGTTCCTGAGCCGCGGCGAGAACCTCGCGAAACTGCTGCGACTGGACAAGGCGCTTCGGCTCAAGGTTCTGCCGATCTCGTTCGCGCTGCCGTGGGGGCTGAACATCGGGGACTTCGCCGGCCACATCCCCCTGCCGGCCAAGATCACCGTAGAGGCGCTGGCGCCCGTCCACCTACGCGACGAGTTCGGTCCCGAGCCCGATGTCGACGAGGTCTACGATCACGTCACCCGTCTCATGCAGGAAACCCTCGACGCGCTGGCCGCCGAGCGCCGCTTTCCCGTGATCGGCTGATGCGCGTCGCGGAGTCCACCGAGATCTACGCGCCGGCCGAGACGATCTGGGCGTTCCTGGAAGATCCCGCGCGGGTCCTGCACTTCATGTCGGGGATGACGCGCTGGGAAGTGGTCTCCGAGCAGGCCACCGGTCTCGGCGCGCGGTACCGCATGCTGATGCGGGTCGGCTCGGCCGAAGTGGGGTCGCTCATCGAGATCGTCGAGTTCGCACCGGCACGCGACCTCGCGTGGACCTCGGTGACCGGCATCGACCAGCGCGCACGCTGGCGCCTGCGCGAGCGCAGCCCGAGCCGGACGGCCCCGCGGACCCACGTCGAGTTCCGCCTGTCCTACGGCGTGGCGGGCGCCGGGATCGCGGGATGGATCGCCGAGCGACTCGCTGCCCCGCAGGTGCGCGGCCACGTCGGCCGCTCGCTGTCGCAGCTCAAGCGCCAGGTCGAGCACGAGCACCTGCGCTCCACCGCCGCCGAGCGCAGGCGGACGAAGACCGTCGAGGCGTAGCCCGGCACCCTCGGCTCGTCAGCAACGCGGCCGTGAGCTCCGGGCGAAGTCCGCGCGGAACTCCCGGCCGCGTCTACTAGGCTCGGGGCGCTGTGCCGCCCGCTCCGCTGGACATCCTGATCGTCGACGACGACGCCCCGCTGCGCGAGATGCTCACGCGTTCCTTCGCGCGCGAGGGACACCACACCACCGCCGTCGCCGACGGCACCGGCGCGCTGGCGATGACGGAGTCCGGACGCTTCGACGTCGTGCTGCTGGACGTCGCTCTCGGCCCGGGGCCCTCGGGCTATGACGTGTGCCGCGCCATTCGCGGCCGCCGCGACGTGACGCCGATCATCATGTTGACCGCGCTGGATTCCGAGGCCGACGTGGTCCTCGGACTCGAGGCGGGCGCCGACGACTACCTGACCAAGCCCTTCGGCCTGGCCGAGCTGCGGTCCCGCATCCGCGCCGTGATGCGCCGCGCCAACGGCCGGGTGGTCGACGACGCCGTCCTGCGGATCGGCTCCATCTCGCTCGACCGGCGCAACCGGGCCGTCGAGCGCGACGAGGAGACCGTCAAGCTCACCTTCTCGGAGTTTGAGCTCGTCACCTGCCTGATGGCCCGGCCGGGCCGCCTCTTCAACCGGCAGGAGCTCCTGCGCGCGATCTGGGGCGACTCGGCCTACCGCGACCCGCGGGCGATCGACGTCCACATCCGCCATCTGCGCGAGAAGCTCGAAGAGACTCCGGAGGACCCCACCCTCATCCTCACCGTCCGCGGAGCGGGCTACCGCTTCCGGGAGCCGTAGGGGATTGATGGGCCGGCGCGTGCGGCGCCCGTTCGGACTGCGTTCACGGCTGCTCCTCGCGCTCGTCGCCACCGCGATGGCCACGCTGCTCGTCGCGGCGCTCGCGCTCTTCTCTCCTCTGCAGCAGCGCCTGAGCGAGCAGCAGGCGTCCGGGCTGCAGGCGGCCGGGCGCACGGCGCGCCCGCAGGTGGAGGCAGCGATTCGTCGCGACTTGCGCGAGCTCGAGATCGTCGGCTTCCGCACGGCGGACGTGCTGCGCGACCTCCAGTCGCGGACGGGCGCGCAGGCTGCGGTGACCGACGTCACGGGCGAGGTGCTAGCAGGCACGGTGCCACGCGGCGATGGCCTGGAAGACGTGGCCCAGGTTCTCGCGACCAACCGGACGACGAGCAGCCGGCGCGAGGACCGCCAGCGCATCGCGCTGCCGCTGAACGCGAAACCCAGCCGCTTCTCGACGCTCAAGAACCCACGCTTCCCGTTCTACGTGCTCGTGTTGCGCCAGCCCGACACCCAGATCTCCGAGACCGTCACGGAGGTGCGGCAGGCCTTTGCGGCAGCGGCGGTGGCCGGGCTGATGGTCGCGGGCCTGCTCGCGCTGTTTTTGACCACGACACTGACGCGCCGCCTGGCGCGGCTGCGCGACGCTGCGGTGCGGATGACGACGGAAGGCATGAGCGCGCCCGCGCCGCTGGACGACGGCTCCGACGAGGTCGGCGATCTCGCGCGCGCGATGGCCCGCATGCAGGCCGGGCTGCGGCGCCAGGAGGACGCGCGGCGGCACTTCGTCGCCACCGCCTCCCACGAACTGCGAACTCCGCTGACCTCGCTGAGCGGGAACCTCGAGCTCCTCGGGGAGGACCTGACCGAGGTCGACTTCGACCGGGAGGACGCACGGCGCCAGGTCGCATCGGCCCAGGGCGAGCTCGGGCGGCTGCGCAACCTGGCGACGGAGCTGCTCGACCTGTCGCGGCTGGACGCCGGCGTTGAGTTGCGCTCCGAGCCCGTCGAGCTCGGCGAGGTCGCGCGCGCGGTGGCGGCGGAGTTCGCGCTCCAGGCCCACGAGCGGCGCACGCTGCTCGAGGTGCTCCCCCCGCGCGGCCCCTGCTGGGCCCGCGGCGACCCGGACGCCGCCGCGCGGGTGGCGCGGATCCTCCTCGACAACGCGCTGCGCTACACGCCGCCGGGCACCGCGGTGCGGATCGCGACGGGCTACGCCGGCGAGGGAGCGACCCTCGCGGTGATCGACGACGGCCCGGGCGTCCTGCGCGAGGAACGTGACGCGATCTTCGAGCGCTTCCGCCGCGGTGCGGCGACGCGTGGCGAGGGTGGCTTCGGCCTCGGCCTGGCGATCGGGCGCGAGCTCGCCGAGCGCCTCGACGGCACGCTGGAGCTCGAGCAGGTCGCCCGGGGCGCGCGTTTCGTGCTCACGCTCCCGATCGAGCTGCCGGCGGGCGGGACGGGGCGCTGACGCTCCCGATCGAGGCGCCGTCGATGCGGGGCCTTCCGTGTCACCCCCGCGGCCCCGATGCCGCGGCTACTCCCGAGAGCTCGAGCTACACCAGCCCGAGCCGGCCGCGGGGTCGTCTGACGCTCTACCGCTTCAGCGTGAGGGATTTCTGTTTGCGCTGGGTCGGCCCGGAGGCACCGGAGACCTCGAGCTTGAGGAGCGCAGGGACGGACTTGAGCCGGGCCAGCCGGCGGCGCGCGGTGGGGCTGAGCTTGATCCTCACCGCCTTCGTGCCGGCAGCCGACTGCGTTCCGCGCGCCAGTCCGATCGTCGTCTCCTTGCGTCCCAGGCGAGCCCTCCGCGCGACGCGGGCGCTGACCGTCAGCCTGGCGACGAAGTTGCAGCGTCCTGGGCAGGTGACCTTCACGGCGACGCCCCTGGCCCGGCTGGCCGTAGCGGCCGACCGGAACGTGAAGGATGCGGGGGTCGCCGTCCCGGCGACGGTTACGCCGCCCGTCGACGCCGAAGCGGGCTGTGGAGCGGGCGGCGGGGCCGGGGCGGGATTGACCTGGATCGGGAGAGCACGGGTGCCGCTCGCGCCCTGCCCGTCGGTCACCCGCAGGGTCACCGTCAGCGTCTGAGCGGCGAGGTAGGTCCGCGACGTGGTGGGGGTGGACCCGGTGTTGACCTC
>Ga0136633_1003263_pt1 | contig 10750 bp, 8 predicted proteins | sample AntDrymeUQ832206_2_FD_105494 | JGI IMG/M metagenome (GOLD analysis project Ga0136633, IMG submission 105494) | Polar desert sand microbial communities from Dry Valleys, Antarctica - metaG UQ83 (22.06) | ecosystem: Environmental > Terrestrial > Soil > Desert | place: Antarctica: Dry Valley...
CCGGTGGGCGGGACCGCGTAGCGACGCAGCGCGTAGCTCATGATCTTGGAGAACGCCGGTCCGGCGATCGAGCCACCACCGCCGTCGGTGGCCGGGTTCTGGACCACGACGTAGATCGTGAAGCGGGGGTCATCGGCGGGCGCGAAGCCGACGAAGGAGACGGTGAAGGTGCCGTCGTAGCACCCGCACTCCGCTCCGACGCGCTGCGCGGTTCCGGTCTTGCCAGCCACGCGGTAGCCGGGAACGGCCGCAGCGGGCGCAGTGCCCTCCTCGAGGTCGGTCACGCGCTCCATCATCAGCATCGTCTGCCGGGCGGCCTGCTCGCTGACGACCCGCCTGGTGGTGGCCTGCTCGGTGCCGACCACGGTCCCGTCGTCAGCGGTGGCGCTGCCGGTGATGACCGACGGGTCGACGCGGACGCCCCCGTTGGCGATCGTGTTGACGGCCGCGGCCAGCTGCAGCGCGTTGACCGACAGGGACTGCCCGAAAGCGACCCGGTCGCCGATCAACCGGTTCCAGATGGCGTTGGACGGGAGGATGCCCGGCGACTCGCCGCGGACGCCGATGTCGGTGACGTCGCCGAGACCGAACCGGGTGAGGTAGCGCCGCAGCTCGCCGCGATCGAACTCGTCAGCGGCACGGACCGTGCCGATGTTGGAGGACTTGGCGATGACGCCGGCCAGGGTGAGCCGGATGTTGCCGTGCGGGAACCAGTCGTTGATGACGCGGCCGTCGCGTCGCAGCTCCGGAGCGATCCGGAGCCGGGTGCGCGGGGTGACCTTGCCGGCGTCGAGCAGGCCGGCGACGGTCAGCACCTTCTCCACCGAGCCGGGTTCGTAGACGTCGCTCATGGCGCGTGAGCCGAGGTCCTCCTTGTCGGCGACGAGCGGGTCGCTGGCGTCGAAGGTCGGGTGGTCTGCCAGCGTCAGCACCTCACCGGTCCGGGTGTCCAGGACGACCGCGAGTCCGGATTCGGCGCCAGCGTCCTCGACTGTCTGACGCAGCACCCGCTGCGCGTACCACTGAAGATCCATGTCGAGGGTGGTGTGGAGGTCCTGTCCGTCGACCGGCTCTACGACGGTGTTCTCCCCGAGCGGGATCCGGTTGCCACCGCCCACCTGGTAGCGCGCCGAGCCATCGGAGCCGGCGAGCAACCCGTCGAAGGTGCGCTCGAAACCCGCGAGCGGGTCGTCGGTCCCGACGAACCCGACGAGATTGGCGGCGACATCCTCGGCCGGGTAGTCACGCAGCGGGTCACGTCGCGTGCCGAGACCCGCGAGCCCGAGCTCCTCGGCCTCGTCGATCACCTTCAGCGCGATCGTGGAGGGGACACGGCGGGCGATGTACTCGAACCGGCTTCCCTCCTCCCGCAGCCGGGGCAGGATCGAGAAGTAGTCGACGTCGAGCCGGTTGGCCAGGAACTTGGCCATCTCCGGTGCCTGGTCGGCGGTGAGCTGCGGGTCGGCCCAGACCATCAGCCCCTCGACCGATCTCGCCAACGGCTCTCCGTTGCGGTCCAGGATGTCGCCGCGCGCGGCCGGCAGCGTCACGTTCACCAGACCCTCGGCGGCCGCCATCTCGGCGTACGCGTTGGGGTCGATGCCCTGCAGCTGGACCAGGCGCACCACGAAGACCGACAGCACCATCGCGATCGCGAGGAAGCCGAACCGCAGCCGGAACAGCGGCGAGCCGCGCAGGCTGCCGCGGGGCCGGCGGGGGCGGGCAGGAGTGCGCACGGTCGGTCTCGCTCTCAGTCGCGGGTACGGCCGGTGACGGGGCGGCCCTCGGGGCGACGACCGCCGGTGGCGAGGGAGGGGGCGGCGGGTCCTTCACCGATCACCTGGCGCACGATCGGGTCGGGGACGAGGATCTCGGGCTTCGGCGCGGGCCTGGCCACCAGTCGGATGCCGTTCTCGGCGGTGGCCGGTGCCGGCTCGCCGAGCACCTTGCCGCTGGGGAGCTGCAGGTAGGCCGGGGTGCCACCCGGGACCATGCCCATCGACTGCGCCCGCTCGGCCACGCGTTGCGGGTTGCGGAGCACGTCGAGCTCCATCTCGAGCGTCTGCTGACGGGCGGCCAAGGTGCCGGCCTGCGACTCGAGCGCCGTGGTCGCGAACGCGGCCTGCTGCATGGAGGTGTTGAAGAGGAGCAGTCCGATCACGCCGCCGAGCAGCATCAGACTGACCAGCGCCACGAACGGCATCCGGGTCTGCTTCGGCGCACGTCGAGGTACCAGCCGAAGCCGGGCCTTCTCCACCGCCGCTCCCCCGATGTAGGGGGCGATCCGCGGCATGCGGGAGCGGAGCTGGACGGCCGGACTACTCATGCTGAGACTCCTCTGACTCGTTCGACGGCGCGCAGTCGGACGGACGCGGCTCTGGGGTTCTCCTCGATCTCCGCAGGCGTTGCCTGCTCGGCGCCACGGGTGACCAACCGCAGTGCGGGCTCGCTGCCCTCCGGCACGAACGGCAGGTCAGGAGGCACCTCGCTGCGGGTGACGGCCGTGAACGCCTGCTTCACCAGCCGGTCCTCCAAGGAGTGGTACGACTCCACGACGACCCGGCCGCCGACGCTGATCGCATCGACCGCGGCCGGCAGCGCCCGGCGCAGCACGGCGAGCTCGTCGTTGACCTCCATCCGCAGCGCCTGGAAGGTGCGCTTGGCCGGGTGGCCACCGGTACGCCGGGCCGGGGCCGGGATCTCGGCGTACAGCAGCTCGACCAGGCGGGCCGAGGTCGTGAACGGCTCGCGCTCGCGTTCGCGCACCACGGCGGCGGCGATCTTGCGGGCGAACTTCTCCTCCCCGTAGTCCCGCAGGACTCGGGTCAGCTCACCGGCGGGGTAGGTGTTGAGCACGTCGGCGGCGGTGGGGCCGGAGCCGGCGTCCATCCGCATGTCGAGGGGCGCGTCCTCGCGGTAGGCGAAGCCCCGGTCGGTGACGTCGAGCTGCATGGAGGACACACCGAGGTCGAACAGCACGGCGTCGACCGAGCCGAGGCCCTGCTCGGCGAGCACGTCGGGCAGTTCGTCGTAGACGGCGTGGATGCCGGTGAAGCGGTCGCCGTAGGGCGCGAGCCGCTCCCCCGCCAGCGCCAGCGCGCTGGGGTCGCGGTCGATGCCGAGGACGCGGGCCAGTTCACAGCGGGCGAGTACGGCCTCCGTGTGGCCGCCGAGTCCGAGCGTGGCGTCGACCAGGACGGCGCCGTCGTGGTCGAGCGCGGGCGCCAGGAGGGCGACGACCCGGTCCAACAGCACCGGGACGTGGGAGGGGGTGGTCACGATCAGCCCTGACGGCCCAGGGCGGTGAGGATCAGCAGACAGCCGGCGACGGCGAGCGAGGTGGTCGCCGAGAACGTCATCAGCACCACGGCCTCCCGCGCCAGGTGGCGCACCCTCGGCTGCGGGTCCAGGCCAGGTACGTCGGACGACCCGACGTCTGCGGCGGCGATGGTGCTCATGGTCTCGACCCCACTGAAGAGTGCTGCTGGCTGCTACGGGTTGGTGGTGCTGGGCGGATCGCACGGCCAGGTCCCTGCCCGCTCCCGGGTGGGAATGTGCGACGTCTGGTACCGGGGAAGGTGCCCCAGATGCCTGCACTGAATGCTGGGAGCGGGCCCGAGACCTCGCCGTGCGATCCGTTCTTCTGTTGGTCCTGCTGGTACCTCGGTCAGTTCTTCGGGAAGACCTCTTCGCCCAGGTCAGAGAAGGAGTCCTCGTGGGTGTCCGAGTACGCCTGCCACCTGGCGGCGTCCCAGATCTCGAGCCGGTTCACCACACCGATCACGATCACGTCTTTGGAGAGAGAGGCGTACTCGCGCAGCATCGGCGGGATGGAGAGCCGGCCCTGCTTGTCGGGCTGGTCGTCGGACGCCCCCGCGAAGAGCAGCCGGGTGTAGTCCCGGACCGCCCGGTCGGTGACGGGAGCCTCCTGTGCCTGGCGGGCCACCTGGTCGAAGGACGGGCGCGGCCAGACGGTGAGACACCGTTCCTGTCCCCTTGTGACCACGAGCCCCTCCGACAGCTGGTCCCTGAACTTCGCTGGGAGAAAGAGCCGGCCCTTGTCATCGAGCTTCGGGGTGTAGGTACCCATCAACATCGGGCACCTCCGCTCCCCGGGAACCCGATCGACACGGGCTCATCCTCCACTGCGCTCCACCATACGCCACTTCCCTCCACCGTCAACCATCTTTCACATATTTCCTCCCGTGTCCCCGCGCACCCATCTCGGGGTGCGCGCGGGGCCGCCGGCCGGGAAGCACGGCGAGAGGCGGCCTGCAGGCGGGGGTGGTGCGGAGTGGAGGGTCTGGTGGAGCGTGGTGGTGGACCTGGCGTCCGGGCCCGGACCCGGCCAGACGCAGGTGATCGCAACCAATTCGTGACACCGGGAGTCTGAACGGAGCCGGGAGCCAACCCGTAGGTTCTTTGGGCAGCGCCTACGGTTGCCCCCGGGGCAACCCGACAAGAGGTCACTCAACGAGGTCGAACCGGTGGAGGACGAGCGGGTGGACACACGCGAGACGGACACGAGGCCCCACGGCGCCGGGCACCCGACGGCGTCAGCGGCGGACCTGGAGACCCTGGGCCACGTCGTGACGAGGGTCAGGGCGAACGTCGAGCGGGTCATCGAGGGCAAGCCCGACGTGGTGACGTCCGCCCTGGTCGTGCTGATCGCCGAGGGACACCTCCTGATCGAGGACGTTCCGGGCGTCGGCAAGACCATGCTCAGCAAGGCGTTGGCCCGGAGCATCGACTGCTCCGTGCGCCGGATCCAGTTCACACCGGACCTGCTCCCCTCCGACGTCACCGGAGTCTCGGTGTTCAACCAGAACACCCGAGAGTTCGAGTTCCGGCCCGGCGGGGTCTTCGCCAACATCGTGGTCGGCGACGAAATCAACCGCGCTTCCCCCAAGACGCAGTCGGCCCTGCTGGAGTGCATGGAGGAACACCAGGTCACCGTCGACAACACGACCTACCACCTGGAGTCGCCGTTCATGGTGATCGCGACCCAGAACCCGATCGAGATGGAGGGCACCTACGCCCTGCCCGAGGCACAGCGGGACCGTTTCATGGCGCGGGTGTCGGTCGGCTACCCCGTCGAGGCCTCCGAGATCGCGATGCTCAACTCCCACACCCGGTCCAACCCGCTCGACGACCTCGAGCCGGTCACGGACGCCGCCGAGATCCGCAAGCTGTCGGACATCGTCAGGCAGGTCTACCTCTCCGACGCCGTGCAGAAGTACGCCGTCGCACTCACCTCGGCCACCCGAAGGTCGACCGACCTCACGCTCGGTGCCTCACCCCGCGCCACGCTCCACCTGGTCCGTGCCGCCAAGGCCCGGGCTGCCATCGCCGGACGCGACTACGTCCTGCCCGACGACCTCCGAACCCTGGCCCAGCCGGTGCTCTCGCACCGGCTGCTTCCCAGTGTCGAAGCCGCCATGAGCGGTCGCTCGACCACCGACATCCTCGAGGCGGTCGTCGCCGCGGTGCCGGTGCCGGGTGGCGCTCCCCTCTCGTGAACCAGTGGCCGTGACCGCGGCCGACCCGAAGGAGGTCCACGGTGCGTGAGGCGCTCGCCGGGCTCACCGTGCGCGGGCGCGCGTTCCTGGCGGCCGGCATCACCGCGATTGTGTGCGCGGTCGTCCTGGGACAGCAGCAGCTGACACGCGTCGGGGTCCTGATCGCCGTGCTACCGCTGCTGGCCGCGGCCATGATCGGGCGCAGCCGTTACCGGCTCTCCCTCATCCGGACGGTGACACCCCAGTTGGTGACGGCCGGTTCGCCGGCTCGAGTCACCCTGGCCCTGACCAACGAGGGACGTACGCCGAGTGGCGTCCTCCTGCTCGAGGACCAGGTGCCCTACGTGCTCGGGACCCGCCCGCGCTTCGTGCTGGAGGGGATCGGCCACGGCTGGCGTCGCGAGGTGACCTACCAGATCCGCTCCGACGTCCGCGGCCACTTCGAGATCGGCCCGATGACGGTGCGAGTGAGCGATCCGTTCGGCCTGGTGGAGCTCGGTCGCTCCTTCCGGACCACCGTTCCGATCACCGTCATCCCCCGCACGGTCCCGCTCCCCCAGGTCCCGCTCGGCGGCGCCTGGACCGGCTCCGGCGACAACCGGCCGCGCGCGTTCGCGAGCGGCAGCGCGGAGGACGTCACGGTGCGCGAGTATCGCCACGGCGACGACCTGCGGCGGGTCCACTGGCGCAGCTCGGCGCGCACCGGCGAGCTGATGGTGCGCCGCGAGGAGCAGCCGTGGCAGAGCCGCGCGACGCTCTTCCTCGACAACCGCTCCCGCTCGCACCGGGGCCAGGGCATCGCCTCCTCCCTGGAGGCGGCGGTCTCCGCCACCGCGTCGATCGCCGTCCACCTCAGCCAGCGCGGTTTCACTGTCCGGCTGGTCACCGCCACCGGTGACGACCCGAGCACCGCGTGGCACTTCCGGGATGCCGAGCTGAACACGGGACCGCTGCTGGAGTCGCTCGCCGTGGTCGACGCCGTCGACCAGTCCTGGCTGGAGACCAACTGGCTGGCCGATCCGACCCAGGGCGGGTTGCTGGTCGCGGTCACCGGCGCCATCGGTGATCTCGACGCACCGGTCTTCCGTCGGATGCTCCACCACTCGATGCCAGCACTGGCGGTGTGCCTGGACGTCGAGGCCTGGGGAGGCCGGCCCGGCTCCGGACCCGCGACCCCGGTGCTGACCTCGCAAGGATGGCGGGCCGTGTCACTCGGGCCCCGCGACCGGCTCTCGACAACCTGGCAGGACCTCGCCAAGAGCAACGCGCAGGCTTCGCGTGGCCCCGGTGACCCTCGCGTGCAGGTCATGCGATGACGCACTCCTCGCGACGGCGATCCCTGGTCAACACCGTTTCGTTGAGCGCCGTCGCTGCCGCCACCGGCTGGCTCTCGACCACGGCCTGGCGCGGTTTCACCGATGCTCCGGGCCGCTTTCTCTACCCGTTGTTGCTGCTCGCGGTGTTGGTCGCCGGCATCGGCATCGGGTTGCGCCAGCTCCGGGCCCCCGGCTCACTTGTGTTCCTCGTCCAGCTGGTCGTCGGCGGTCTCACCGCGACCAGCCTGGTGGCAGGCACCTTCGTCGCCACCGGACAGGGCTGGCTCCAGATGGGCAGCGAGCTGTCGGGCGCGGTCGACTCGGCACAGCGCTATCAGGCGCCGGTCCCCCACGACGTTCCGGGCATCGAGCCGCTGCTGATCCTGGGCGGGTGGTTCTGCCTGGTGCTCCTCGACCTGTTCGTCGGCGGACTGCGCCGGGTCTCGTTGGCCGGTCTTCCGCTGCTGACCATCTACAGCATCCCGGTGAGCATGCTCGACGGCGGTGTGGCGTGGTGGAGCTTCACGCTCACCGCCGCCGGCTTCCTGCTCATGCTGTTCCTGCAGCACAGTGAACAGACCAGCCGTTGGGGGCGCGGGATCGGCGAGGCCGGCCGCGAGCCGGGTACGTCGGTCTCCGTCAGCTCGCACGCCATCCGGACCTCGGCGAGCTCCCTCGGGGCGATCGCGCTGCTGGTGGCCGTGATGATCCCCCAGTTCGTTCCGACGCTGTCGCTGAGTGTGTTCGGCTTCGGCCAGGGAGGCGGCAAGGGTGGTGACATCACGGTCGCCAACCCGATGGTCGACCTCCGCCGCGACCTGCTGCGCGAAGATGACCGGCCGCTGCTGCGGGTTCGGACCGACAACCCCGATCCGGGGTACCTCCGCATCGCCGCGCTCAACCGATACTCCCAGGAGGAGTGGAGCACCGGCGACCGCGACATCCCCACCGACCAGCGCGCCCAGGGGCCACTGCCGAACGAGGACATCGACCCGTCGCTGCCGCGCACCCGCTACCAGACCGACGTCTCGGCCATGATCGGATTCGCGTCACCGTGGCTGCCGACGGCCTACCCGCTCGAGCGGATCTTCGCTCCGGGCGACTGGCGCTACGACGTCGCCACCTACGACTTCCTCTCGGCCGACAACGACCTCGACACGGCGGGGATCAACTACCAGATGACCGAGCTGGACATCGACCTCCGTGCCGCAAAGCTCTGGGATGCCCCGTCGTGGTCGGGCCAAGTGAGCCGTGACTTCATCGAGCTCCCCGACGACTTCCCGGACCTCGTCAGCTCGCTGGCACGGGAGGTCACCCGTGACGTCCCGAGCCAGTACGAGAAGGCGGTCGCCCTCCAGAACTGGTTCCGTGACGAGGGTGGGTTCGAGTACTCCCTCGACAACGCCGACCCCGGCAACGGCACCGACGACCTGGTCGCGTTCCTGACCGAGGGTGAGGGGGGTCGGGTCGGCTACTGCGAGCAGTTCTCGGCGTCGATGGCCGTCATGGCCCGCTCCCTGGGGATTCCGGCCCGGGTCGCGGTCGGCTTCCTCGAGCCGGAACAGATCGGCCCCGAGACGTTCGAGTACTCCAGCTTTGACCTGCACGCCTGGCCGGAGCTCTACTTCTCCGGCGCCGGATGGGTGACGTTCGAGCCCACCCCGGCCGACCGGGCCGCCAACGTCCCGTCCTACACCGAGCAGCGACGCCCCGACGTCAACCCGTCAGGGCAGCCGAGCCAGACGCAGAGCACCGACGATCCGAACCAGAGCCTGGGCCCGAACCAGCAGCCCGACCCCGGTGCCCTGCCGGAGGGTGACAGCAGCCAGCAGGGCGGAGGCGTCGGCTGGCAGCAGGTGCTCGGAGTGGTGGCCGGGCTGCTCCTGCTCGTGCTGTTGGCCCTGACACCGCGACTGGTCCGCCGGGCCCACACCCACGCGAGGCTGACCGGCGCGATCGAGCCGGCGTGGGCCGAGATCCGGGCGACCGCGCTCGACCTCGGGATCCCCTGGCCCGAACACCGTTCCCCGCGCGAGACGCGTCACTACCTCGGCTCCTTCCTCGGGGCCCCAGCGTCGACTGATGTCCCCGAGCGCCCGCCCCGTGGGGTACGCCTGGCCCCGGAGGCGGTCGAGGCCCTGGACCGGCTGGTCCTCACCCTCGAGCTCCAGCGCTACGCGCGTCCCACCGACGACGCGGCCGCAGCCGAAGATCCCCGGGTGGTGAGCGACGTCGAGACCGTGGCGTCCTCACTGCGCTCCGGGGCCACGACACGCGCGCTGCGTCGAGCCACCTGGTGGCCGGCGTCGGTGCTGCCCTGGCGAGGAAGAGGCGCCACCCGCTCGGCGGCTCCGCTGCTGGCCGGCCACGGCGGCGTGGTCGACCACGTCGGGTAAGGACGCCCGAAGGGCGTCCACCCCATGAGAAACCCACGACCGAAGGCCGTGGGTCTCGTTGTTGGCCGAAGGCCGTCCACCCAGCGAGGCGTCCGGGGCGTCGGAGCCTAGAAGCCGCCGCCGCTGTCGCGACGTCGACGCCACCGCTCTTCCATGCGCTCCATGAAGGAACCGTGGTTGCGCTGACGCTGCTGACGAGGACGACGCTCGCGGCGGCCACCCTGGAGCAGGGTGAGGTTGCTGGCGTCCTCGTCGGAGGTCGGTGCGGGCGCGGGGCCGCCGGCCCGCTGACCGCGCAGCGCGGTCAGGCCGATGGTCGCGGAGGCCAGCATGATCAGGAAGCCGACGATCCCGGCCGGGATCACCTGGGCGACCACACCGGTCATCATCACGATGACGCCGACGACGAATCCGACGCCAGCGATGATCGCCTTGCGCCGGGCGATGCTGCGCAGCGACGTGCCCCGGAGGGTGGAGGCGAACTTGGGATCCTCTTCCACGAGGGCGCGCTCCATCTGTTCGAGCAGTCGCAGCTCCTCTGCGGAGAGGCCCACTGGTTCCTCCAGGGTCCGATTGCGGAACAGGGTGCTCCCCAGCATAGGCAACAGGTGGTGAGGTGGGTACTCCCTCTCCCGAGAAATTCCTGCGCCGGAGGCCGGGCTTGCCCGGACCCCGATCAGTGAGGAGGTTGAGGAGTGTCGGTCGAGGTCGGAGCGTGCGACGGACTCAACGACGCGTCTCGAATCCCGAGGCCCTCAGCCGAGCAGGCTGGCCGGTCCCACCGCCGCCGACCCGAACCGGTGGACCGCCCGGTCGACCGCCCGGTCGGCCTCGTGCCAGCCGTGCTCCGGCTCCCCCAGGACGAGCTGCCGGTGGACGCGTTCGCGGGCCAGCAGTCCCTCGACCCGGACGCCGACCAGCCGGACCCGGGCCCGCTGCAGTCCCAGCGCGTCGTAGAGGCGGGTCACCGCGCGGTGGATCTCGACGGTGACGTCGGTGGCCTCGGGCAGGGTGCGGGAACGGGTGAGGGTGGTGAAGTCGGCGAACCGGACGGTGAGGGTGACGGTCCGGCCGGCGACTCCGGCGACCCGCATCCGCCGCCCCACCTTCGAGGCGAGCCGCAACAGCTCGCGGACCACGACCTCCCGGTCGTCGGTGTCGCGACCGAAGGTCTCCTGCGCGCCCATCGACTTGTCGGGGTCGGCGGCGGTGAGCCCCCCGAACGCCCCACCGAACGCGGGGGCGTTGCGGGCGGTGATCGCGCGCCGGTCGGCACCCCAGGCGAGCTCGTGGAGGTGGACGCCGAGGTGGTGGCCGACGGCCCGTTGGAGGGTGCGTGCGGGAGTGTGGGCGACGTCGCCGACGGTGACCAGCCCGAGCCGGTGGAGCAGCGCCCGGGTCTTCTCCCCCACGCCGTAGAGCTCGCCCACGTCGAGCGGGTGGAGGAACTCGACCACCCGCTCGGGCGGTACGACCAGCACGCCGTCGGGCTTGGCGCGACGGCTCGCGAGCTTGGCGA
>Ga0136633_1003266_pt1 | contig 10747 bp, 7 predicted proteins | sample AntDrymeUQ832206_2_FD_105494 | JGI IMG/M metagenome (GOLD analysis project Ga0136633, IMG submission 105494) | Polar desert sand microbial communities from Dry Valleys, Antarctica - metaG UQ83 (22.06) | ecosystem: Environmental > Terrestrial > Soil > Desert | place: Antarctica: Dry Valley...
AAGGCTGTGGACGCTGGCCTTTACCGACCGGCCCGAGCGCGCGCTCGCCCATGTCGAGGATGCGTCCGCCAGGCCCGAGCTTCCCCCACCGGTGGTCGACAGCCTGCGGCTATCGATGATTGCGCTCATCAGCCGGCAGCGTAGCGACATCGATCAGGCGGTCGCCGCTTCGATCGGGCTGATCGCCACCGGTCCCAGCCATTCAGTGAGCGCGGTGATGGTGTTGAACGCGCTTGGCGAAATCGACCGCGCCTTCGCCGTCGCCGAAGCCTATCTGCTCGAACGCGGGCCGTTGGTGGCCAGCGTGCGGTGGCGGCCTGGACAGGTCTCGATCAGCGACCATCGCCGTCGCATGACCAACATGCTGTTCGTCCCCGTTTCGACCAACATGCGCGCCGACCCGCGTTTCCTGCGCCTGACCGAGGAGATCGGCCTCGCCGATTATTGGTCCCGCGCCGGAGTTACACCCGACTTCCTGCGCTGATCGCACCTTGTTCCCGCCGCGCACCGGCCTAAACTCCGGCACCAAGGAGCCGCCATGACCGATACCGCCCAAGCCACTTTCACCAGCATGGACCAGTCGACGCCGCAGGACTGGCAGGCGATCGGCCAGCATTTCGGGCCGTTCGCAACCGGGCTCGCCGACCGCGTGCTGACCCATTTGAAGTTGCTCGACGGCGATTATGGCGGGTTCCCCATCGACCGTCTCCAGCACAGCCTCCAGACCGCAACCCGCGCCCACCGCGGCGGCGAGGACGAACCCTATGTCGTGATGGCGCTGCTTCACGATATCGGCGACACGCTCGGCAGCTATAATCACCCCGACATTGCCGCCGCGATCCTGCGGCCGTTCGTGAGCGAGAAACTTCACTGGATGTGCGCCAATCACGGCATCTTCCAGGGCTATTATTTCTTCCATTACCTCGGGCTCGACCGCAACATGCGCGACGGATTGCGCGGCCACGAACATTATGAGGACACCGCGCGCTTCTGCGATGCGTATGACCAGAGCGCGTTCGACAAGGATTACGACAGCGCCCCGCTCGACTTTTTCGAGCCTATGGTGCGGCGATTGTTCGCTAAACCGGTCAACAGCATCTATCTGGGTGTCGCCGAATCTGGTTGAGGAGCAAGTTTTTGCAGTTTCGTTTGATCATCACAAGCGCCGCGGCGCTTCTCCTCGCCGCCTGCCAGTCGGGTGACGCGCCCGCGCCCAAAGCCGCCGCGCCGATGATCGCGCCGATCCTGAGCGGCGCCGATGCGGTCGACATCCACAGTTATGCCAAGCCGCTCGACGCGCGCGTGACCCACGTCGCGCTCGACCTCGCGGTCGATTTCGCGGCCAAGCGCGTTGCCGGCACCGCGACGCTCGACCTTCAGGCCAAGCCCGGGGTCAAAAGCATCACGCTCGACGACAAGGGACTCGAGATCGCCGCCATCACCACCGCCGACGGCAATCCCCTCCCCTACACCGTCGGTGCGGTCGATCCGATCCTCGGCGCGCCGCTCACGGTCGAGATGGGCGATGCGAAACAGATCGTCATCCGCTACACCTCCGCGCCCGACGCGGGGGCGCTGCAGTGGCTCACCCCCGAGCAAACCGCGGGCAAGAAGAGCCCCTATCTCCTCAGCCAGGGCCAGGCGATCGAGAATCGCAGCTGGATCCCGACCCAGGATTCGCCCGGGGTGCGCCAGACGTGGGAGGCCAAGATCACCGTCCCCGCCGCCCTCACCGCGGTCATGTCGGCACCCAAGGCCGGCGAGCCCGTGACCAAAAGCGATACTCGCACCTTCTCGTACAAGATGGACAAGCCCGTCGCGCCTTACCTCATCGCGATCGCGGTCGGCGACCTCGCTTTCCGCGAACTCGGGCCGCGCACCGGGGTGTGGACCGAACCGGCGATGCTCGACAAGGCCGCCGCCGAACTCGCCGATACCGAGAAGATGGTCGCCGCCGCCGAGAGATTGTTCGGCCCCTATCAATGGGGCCGCTATGACATGCTCGTACTGCCGCCGTCCTTCCCCTTCGGCGGGATGGAAAATCCGACGCTGACCTTCCTCACCCCGACCTTCATCGCCGGCGATAAGAGCCTTACCAGCCTGATCGCGCACGAGCTGGCGCACAGCTGGTCGGGCAATCTCGCGACCAATGCGACGTGGGCCGACTTCTGGCTCAACGAGGGCATGACGACCTATGCCACGACGCGCATCGTCGAGGCCGTCTACGGCCCCAAGGTCGCCGCGCAGCAGGTCGCGCTCGGGCATGACGCAATGAACGCCGCGATCACCGACAACGGCGGGGCCGCCGGCCCCGACACGCGGCTTCACATCGACCTGAAGGGTCGCAGCCCCGACGACGGGCTGACCGACATCGCTTATGAGAAAGGCGCGGCGTTCCTGCGCACGATCGAGATCGCGGTCGGGCGCGAGCGCTTCGACGCGTGGCTCAAGGGCTGGTTCAGCGGCCACATGTTCGAACCGGTGACGACTGCAATCTTTCTCGCCGATATTCGCGAACACCTCATCAAAAACGATGCTGCGCTCGAGACCAAGCTCGCGCTCGACACGTGGGTCAACGACCCCGGCATCCCCGCCAGCATCGCCCCCGCCGACGCGCAGGCGTTCGCCGAAGTCGATTCGGCGGTCACCGCGTTCAAGACCGGCGCCTTGCCTTCGACGCCAGTGTGGCAACGCTGGACCACCGACGAGAAATTGCGCTTCCTGACCAAGCTCGACAAAAAGCAACCCAGCGCCCGGCTCGCCGCGCTCGACCAGGCCTACGGGCTTGCCAACGCGGGCAATAATGAGGTCCGCTTCGCCTTCCTCACGCTCGCCGTCGCGGCGCGCCACGATCCCGCGGTCCCCGCGCTCGAGCAGTTCCTGCTCGTCCAGGGGCGACGCAAGTTCGTGCGACCGTTGATCACCGCGCTTGCTGCCGATGCCGAGTGGGGCCGCCCGATCGCGAAGCGCGTCTATGCCAAGGCGAGGCCGCTCTATCACCCGGTCACCACGCGCGACCTCGACAAATTGGGATTGATCGCGGCGCCTTCGCAAAAGGCTTTAACCGCGAAGTAACGCTATTGCGTCTATCGATGCTCGCTCAACCATGGGTGAGCGAATGTACCAGGCACCGGACCGTTATAAGCGCATGATCTCGGCCCGGCTGCCGGGCGGCGAATCGCTTGGCCTGTCGCAGGACGGGGATCATCGCGACGACGACATGAGCTCGCCGTTGCGCGACACCCAATTGTTGGCGCGCAGCCAGCTTGCGGCATTCTTCGCTGCGGCCAATGCGGTCGCCGCGCTGATCCTTGCGTTCAGCCTGTACGGCCAGGTCGCCATGCCCGTGCTGCTTGGCTGGAGCGGCGCGGTCGCGATCGGCAATCTCGCCGCGATGCAGCTCGCGCGGACCCAGGCGATTACCCATGTCGGACGCTCGGGGCGCAAGGTCCCGCAGTGGCTGATGGTCGGCGAAGTCGTCGCCCGCGCCTTGTTGTTCCTGTCGCTGCCAGTGACCTGTTTTTCCACGCTCTCGCCCGACCTGCAGGTCGTTACCGCCTCGATCCTTGCCGGGCTTGGGGTGGCGGCGCTTGGGCTGGTGGTCGTTCCGGCGTGCGTCACGGCATGGATGTCGTGCTTCGTGGGCGGCCTCAGTGTCATCCTGGTGATGGCGCGCGACACCGTCCCGCAGAGCCATGTGCTGACCATCCTGTTTACGCTCGGGGTAGCGGTGTTTGGCGTCGTCACCGTCGCGCGCTGGGCGCTGGGGCAGCTCCAGACCAACGCCGACGTCGGGTCGCAATCAGCGAGCGCAAGCCTGTTACTCCAGGAATATGAGCAACGCGGCGTGGGTTGGTTGTGGCAGGTCGATGCCGACAATCGCGTCACTTACATCAGCTCGCGCATGATGTCCCTGCTCGGCCGCTCCTCCTCGGCGATCCTTGGCCATTCGCTCCCGGCGCTGCTTGGCGGTCATGCCGAGCTGGGTCGCGTGCTACTCGGAAGACAGCCGTTCAATTCGCTCGAGATGGAATTGCAGACCGCGCGCGGTACCCGCTGGATCTCGATCGCCGGCGATCCGATTATCGACACTGCGGGGCGCTTCGAAGGCTATCGCGGGGTCGGCAGCGACATCACCGAAGTGCGCCAGACGCAGGAGCGGCTGACCCATTTGGCCAATGTCGATGTCCTGTCGGGGCTTCCCAATCGCGGTCGGGTCCGTCAATTGCTCGGCGAGGCGGTCCGTCTGGCGATCACGACCAATGTGCCGTGCGCGATCATGTTTCTCGACCTCGACGGGTTCAAGCCGGTCAACGACACCTTCGGCCACCCCAAGGGGGATGCCGTGCTTCAGGCGGTCGCCAAGCGCTTGTGCGACGAGGCCGCGGGCGACGGCCACGTCGGGCGCATGGGGGGCGATGAATTCGCCATCGTCGTCACCGACGCCCAGTCGCGGCTCAAGGTCGAGGGGCTTGCCGCGCGGATCATCAAGTCAATCGCCGAACCCTATATGATCGACCAGACCGAGATCCGCATCGGCGTATCGATCGGCTGCGCCTTTGGCCCGGTCGACGGCGCGACGGTCGACGACCTCATCCTCAAGGCCGACCTTGCCTTGTACGAAGCCAAGGGCGCGGGCCGCGGGATGATCAAATATTTTTCGTCCGCGCTGCAGTCGGAACAGGAAGACCGTATCCAGCTCGAGACCGACCTGCGCACCGCGCTCGTCGCCAAGCAGTTCCATCTGGTCTATCAACCGCTGGTCGATGCCCGCACCCAGCAATTGGTTGGTTTCGAAGCGCTGATCCGCTGGAACCACCCCAAGCGCGGGCTGATTCCGCCGCCGGTGTTCATCCCGGTGGCCGAGGAATGCGGGCTGATGCTCCAGCTTGGCCAATGGGTCATCGACGAAGCCGTGCGCGCCGCCGCGACCTGGCCCGCAGCGATTAACGTCGCGATCAACATCAGCCCCAAGCAGATCGTCGCGCCCTCGTTGCCCAATATCGTCAGCCAGTCGCTGGCGCGCTACAAGGTGCCGGGCAATCGCATCGAGCTCGAAGTCACCGAGGGCGTGTTCCTGGGCGACAGCAAACTGACGCTCGATGTGATGAGCCGCCTGCGCGCGCTTGGCCTGGGCATTGCGCTCGACGATTTCGGGACTGGTTATTCCTCGATCGGCTATCTCAACAAGGCCGTGTTCCACAAATTGAAGATCGACGGCAGCTTCGTCCGCGAAGCCGGTACCAGGCCCGAGAATGTCGCCATCATCCAATCGATCGTCCAGCTCGCCAAGAGCTTCCGCATGTCGGTCACCGCCGAGGGGGTCGAGACCGCCGAGGATTTCGAGCGCATGCGCGACCTCGGGGTCGATTTCATCCAGGGCTATCTGTTCGGGCGTCCGCTCAGTTACGAACGCGCCAATCAGATGGTCCTCGGCCTCGGGGCGCGCCAGTTGGCGGGCTAGGATCTACTCGCCAAGTCGAGAGGCACACCAAGCGCATTGCGCACCGCGGCGTCGAGCGCGTCGGCGCGGAACGGCTTGGTCAGCAAGGGCGCATCGGGCGCAGCGCGGGTGATCGCCGCGGTCTCGCTATACCCGGATACGAACAACAATCGCTGCTCGGGGGCCACGTCGAGCATGCGCCGCGCGACCTCGGCGCCTGACAGCCCGGGCATGACGAAGTCGATGACGACCAGGTCGGGGCGCTCTTGCTCGAACAACGCCAGCCCGCTGGCCCCGTCGCTCGCTTCGCGCACCCGATGACCAAGCTCGACCAGGCTGGCGACGATGAAGGCGCGGACATCGGGGTCGTCGTCGATGACCAGGATTGCGGCATCGCGGCGCAGGGGCGCTGCGACTGCTTCGGAGATCCGCTCTTCGTCCACATCGTCGGAAGGGTCGGCGCGGCGGAAGTAAAGCTTGACCGTGGTGCCCTCGCCAGGGGCGCTCTCGATCCGCGCCGTGCCCCCCGATTGGCGCGCCACGCCATAGACCATCGACAGCCCCAGCCCGGTGCCCTTGCCGACCTCCTTGGTGGTGTAAAACGGCTCGAAGGCGCGCGCCGCGACCTCGATCGACATTCCGATCCCGGTGTCGCGAAGGGCGAGCTCGATATAATCGCCGTCGGCCATTTCGGGATCGTCGGCGACCGCCACCGGACGCGTGGTGAAGGTCAGGATTCCGCCGCCGGGCATTGCGTCGCGGGCATTGATCGCAAGGTTGAGCACGGCGAGCTCGAGCTGGGTGGGATCGGCCATCACCGGGATCATGGTGCGATCGAGATTGAATTTCTTGGCCACCGCAGGGCCCAGCACATTGCGCAGCAAGGGCCGCATATTTTCGATCAGCGGCGCGACATAGGTCGGGCGCACTTCGAGCTTCTGGACCCGGCTGAAGGCGAGCAATTGCGCCGTCAGCCGCGCCCCACGCTCGGCCGCGGACAGCGCATTGTCGGCATAGCGCTTGAGCTTGGCATCCTCGACCTTCTTGGCGATGATATCGAGCCCTCCGACCACCACGGTGAGCAGATTGTTAAAGTCGTGCGCGATCCCGCCGGTCAACTGGCCGAGTGCTTCCATCTTCTGGCTCTGGCGCAACTGCTCCTGCGCCGCCTTCAATTCGGTAATGTCGCGCGCCTCGAATAGCAGATAGACGATCCTGCCTTCTGAATCGCGCACCGGCTGGATCGACACGTCGAGATAGGCCGTCGGCGCGCCGGCGCGCTCCATCTCGACCTCGCTCGAGAAAATTTCGCCTGCCGCGGCTTTTGCGACCGCTTGGCGCAGCGCCTCGACATGCTGCGGGAACTGGTCGAGCGTCGGGGCTTCCCACAATTTGTGTCCGATCGCCATGCGCGGCGCGGGGTGGCGCCAGCTCGCTTCGGTGCGGTTGACCTCGACTACCGTGCCATCGGGCTCAAGCAGGACGATGATCTCCATCACTGCATCGAAGATCGCGCGGAAGCGCGCTTCGCTCGCGCTCAACGCGGCGGTGCGCTCGTCGACCTGGCGGCGCAATTCGAGCTCGGCCTGCTTGATGAGGGTGATGTCGGTTGCGACCCCGATGTAACCAAGCAGCCGCCCTTCGGCATCGCGCCGCGGCTGCGATGCTCCGCGCATCCATCGATAATCGCCGGGCCGAAATTCGAACCGCGCCTCAATGATATAGATTTGCCCGCTGCGTTCCCCGGCAATCGTCTCGGCAATCATTTGCGGGCGATCGTCGGGGTGGATGCGCGACACCCAGTCGATCCGTTCGGCTTCCTGGCGACTGACCCCCATCAGCTCGACATAGGCATCGTTGACGAAGTCGCGGGTGCGGTCGAGGCGGGTCACCCACATCGGCATTGGCGCGGAATCAGCGATCCGCCGGAAGCGCGCCTCGCTTTCCTTGAGCGCGCGCCCGGCAAGGCGTTGCTCGGTAATATCCTCGACCAGCATCACCAGCCCGCCGACCGACCCGTCGGGCGTCAGTTGCGGGATATATTCGGTCTGGACGGTCAGCGGCCCGCGCGTAGGATGCTCATAATCAATCGCGAACCATTGCCGCTCGCCGCGTAGCGCTGCCATCAGCATCGGCTCGCGCATGGGATAAGCGGCCTCGCCCAGTACCTCGCGCATCGACTTGCCAAGGATCTGGCTGCGTGGCCGCTCGAACCAGTCCGCCAAAGCGCGATTGATGAAGCGATAATGCAGCGAGGCGTCGCAATAAGCGATCATCACCGGGAGTGCGTCGGAAATGGCCAATATCGAGGCGAAATCGAACCCTGCGGGCATCTTCGCCACGGTGTTAAGCGTCGCCGTGGCTAGCTCGCCAGCGCTCCGCTTGCCGCGCGAATCGATAACCCCCCGGTCGGTCATTCAAAATTTTTGCGCTTTTTTGAACCGAGAGTCACGCTTTGTCCGTGGCCATGCTGGGCACGGCGGTCAGTCAAAGTGCAGCCGGCGGTACGATCCGCGAAAGTAGAGCAACGGGTCGAGCCCCGGCTCGAAGCTCGCCTTGGTCACCTCGCCGACGAGGATGAAATGGTCGCCCCCGTCGTGGATCGCATGGCGGCGGCATTCGAACACCGACAGCGAGTCCATCAGCACCGGCGCGCCATGTTCGCCGACGCTCCATTCGGTCCGCCCGAAGCGGTCCTCGCCGCGGGTCGAGAAAGTAATCGAGGCGGGCCGCTGGTGGGTCTGGAGAACATTGACCGCGAACGCTCCAGCGCTGGACAGCGGCCCCGCGCTCGCCGCATTCTTGGCGACGCACACCAGCAACAGCGGCGGATCCAGGCTCAGCGCGGTGAAACTGTTCGCGGTCAGCCCGACCGGATCGCCGGCTTCATCGAAGCAGGTCACCACTGTCACCCCGGTCGCGAAGCAGCCGAGCGCGTCGCGCAAGGTGCGCGGGTCGCTCCCGGTGCGAAATTCGCGTGTGTTCGGCTCGTCGCTCATTCCGCCAAGTTATAGAGGCGCTCCGCCTTCGCTGTCACCCCATCGCGCGGTCGAGCAGCGATTGCGCGGGGAGCGTCAAGAATTCGGCGGGCTGCTCGGCGCGGACGAGGGTGGCGAACAAAGCAACGGCTTCGTCACGATGCGCCACCGCGGGCATCGCCGCCACTTCCTCGTCGAGCAGTTGCGCGAACAACGCCTCGTCGAACACCCTTTTGGCGTCGAGCGGCGCCTCGAACCGCCGCCACTGCCACAACAGCATACGGCAGATTTCGGCGGTCGCGGCATCCTCCATCAGCCCGTAGAGCGGCACCGCACCGCGCCCGCCGATCCACGCCGCGAGATATTGCACCCCGACGCGGATCGCCTCGCGCGCGCCTGCCTCGGTGCGCGGCCCGTCGTGAAGCTCGAGCAAGGCGTCGCGCCCGGGAACAGTCGTCGGACGGACATCAAGCTGGTTGGGCCCGGTCATCACCGCGAACGCCTCGAGCGCGACCGGGACAAGCGCGGGATGCGCGACCCACGTCCCGTCATGGCCATTGCCCACTTCGCGGCGCTTGTCGGCAGCGACGCGCTCGAAGGCTGCGGCATTGGCGGCTTCGTCATCCTTGACCGGGATCGCCGCCGCCATCCCGCCCATGGCATGCGCCCCGCGGCGGTGGCAGGTGTCGATCAAGCGCAGCGAATAAGCCGCCAGGAAGGCGCGATCCATGGTCATCGCCGAGCGGTCGGGAACCAGCCGCTTCGCCGTGCGCCCGAAGCGCTTGATGAAGCTGAAGATATAATCCCAGCGCCCGCAATTGAGCCCGACGACATGGTCCTTCAAGGCGTGGAGTATCTCGTCCATTTCGAACGCAGCCGGAAGCGTCTCGATCAGCAACGTTACGCGCACCGTTCCGCGCGGCAGCTTCAGCTCGGCCTCGGCGAACGAAATCACCTCGCTCCACCAGGCCGCCTCGCGCCAGCCCTCGAGCTTGGGCAAATAATAATACGGCCCCGACCCGTTGGCATTCGCGGCCTCGGCGTTGTGGAACAGATACAGCCCAAAATCGAACAGCGACCCCGACAGCGGCGCGCCGTCGATTGCAACATGCGCCTCGTCGAGGTGGAGCCCACGCGGACGGACCAGCAAAACCGCAGGATCGTCGCCGATGCGATAGCTCTTGCCGGTCGCGGGGTCGTCAAACGCCAGCGTGCCGCGCCAACGGTCGATGAGATTGGCCTGGCCGTCGATCAGCGTGTCGAACGCCGGCGCGGTGGCATCCTCGAAATCGGCCATGAATACCCGCGCGCCCGAATTGAGCGCGTTGATGACCATCTTGGCATTGGTCGGCCCGGTAATCTCGACCCGCCGATCCGCCAAATCGGCGGGCGCCGGCGCGACGCGCCAGTCACCAGCGCGAATATCGGCGGTCTCGACCGGGAAGTCGGGCAATTCGCCGCCATCGAGCCGCGCCTGGCGCTCGACGCGAGCCGCAAGCAGCCCCTTGCGGCCAGCGTCGAACCGGCGGTGAAGCGTCGTGAGGAAACCAAGCGCGTCGTCGCTCAAGACCTCGCGCGCGCGCGGATGATTGCTGGGCGCCACTCCAGGCCGACGCTCGGCCACCAGCGTCTCGCTCACGCTTCACGCTCGACCGTAATATGAAAACGTTCGGTCGCGCACCAGCCGTCGTGACAGGTCAATCGCTGCCATTCGGTGCGCGCGCGCAGCTCGTCGGAGAATGGCCCAGAAACGCGCTGCGTCCCCTCGACCAGCCCGCTGAAGTCAGCATCATATTCGCCACCGATGACCCAATATTTCTTGTCCATCTGTCGTCTCCTTCGGTCGTCGGATTGTTACGCGGCCTGTGTCACGAATTGCGCGGCTTCAGTCGATTCGCCGAGCGCCGTGGTCGAGGCTTGGCCACCGCCGACCGCGATCGCGACGCGGTCGAAATAGCCCGTGCCGACCTCGCGTTGATGGCGGGTCGCGGTATAGCCCGCGCCTTCGGAAGCGAATTCGGCGGTCTGGAGTTCGGAATAAGCGCTCATCGCGCGCTCCTTGTAACCGCGCGCCAGTTCGAACATGCCGTGGTTGAGGCTGTGGAACCCGGCCAGCGTGACGAACTGGAACTTGTAGCCCATCGCCCCCAGTTCGCGCTGGAACTTGGCGATCGTTTCCTCGTCGAGCTTGGCCTTCCAGTTGAAGCTCGGGCTGCAATTGTAGGCGAGCAACTTGCCCGGATACTCCGCGTGAACCGCTTCTGCTAATGCGCGCGCATCATCCAGATCGGGGTGGCTCGTCTCCCACCACAGCACGTCGGCGTGC